>Ga0316204_10001886_pt1 | contig 52324 bp, 44 predicted proteins | sample 6monrhotite_MG_2_FD_205661 | JGI IMG/M metagenome (GOLD analysis project Ga0316204, IMG submission 205661) | Microbial mat bacterial communities from mineral coupon in-situ incubated in ocean water Damariscotta River, Maine, United States -... | ecosystem: Environmental > Aquatic > Marine >... | reverse complement strand
AATGCAAACCAAAGCGCTACGATATCGGAAGTCGTGTTGAGAGGGGTGTGGAGGACGCAGAGAGAAACGTCGCATGTTGTACTCCTTTCTTAATGCCAGCTCTATGCCCGGCGGGAATAGCCGTGCAAGAGGTGTAATCTGTAAAAAATGACTAAAAAACAAAAGCCGACGGCTGATCTGCATTGGTGAGTGCGGGAAAATCCGTTTCAAACAGAGCATCGGTAGTCCACTGTGTTTCGGTAATCCGGGTAATGAGTAACACCTGCATGACAGGGGATTGACCGACAATGGCTACCATACGACCACCAATGGTTAATTGTTGCTGAAAGCTTTCGGGCAAAATCGGCAGTGAGCTGGTAATGGCGATCACGTCAAAAGGGCCGTCTTGATCCCAGCCTTGTGCGGCATCACCTTGTAACAGCGTCACATTATTGATGTTTTGGCCCGCAAGGTGCGCTTGTGCAGTGGTCATGATGTCTGCGTCGATCTCGACACTGTGGACCTGCTTGCCCAGTTTGGCGAGCAATGCTGCAAAGTAGCCGCTGCCCGTGCCAATTTCCAGAACAGAGTCCCCAGGCTGGATATTCAGAGCCTGTAACAGACGGCCTTCCATGATGGGCTTCATCATCATTTGTCCGTTGTGCAGTGGAATATTGATGTCAGAAAAGGCCAGATCACGATAGTTGGCAGGGACAAAAGCCTCGCGAGGCGTATTGGCCACTACCTCCAGCACACGTTGATCCAGGACTTCCGCAGGACGGATTTGTTGCTCGACCATGTTGAAGCGAGCTTGTTCGATAGTCGATTTCATACTGTCTGCCATTGAGATTGTCATTGTTTTGGTTACCCTGTTTAAACCTAAATTAATCCGTTAAACCTACTGCGAGCGCCTAAGGCACAGAACCTAAAGCGTTTTTCAGAACATGTTGAACTCACCGTATGGATGATACGCTTTCGTCCAAAATAACCTGAGAAACACTTTATTTTCTGCACCTTAGTCGCCCTCGCTACGGTTTAACGGATTAATTTAGGTTTAAAAGTCAAACAACAGGATTAAGGACGGGCTAGGTTACGAGGTTTGCCAGAGGGAGGCAAGGGACGACAGACAGCACCACTTGTCTTAAGGTTTTTTAATTTCGATAAGCACGTAGCCCATGGCTTCATAATTACGAATTTCTGTCGGTCCGGCTGGAGTAACGTCAACATAGTCAGGAAAATCATCAGCGGTTTTTCCACGCCACGAAGCATGGGTACCGCAGACATGCACAGGTACATCATTAGCTACCAGAGATTGCACAGCGGTATGCACCTGGGAGTTTTCTTTTTGCTGGTTTTTCATAAGGCCAAATTGCTCGCTGCCATGGGAGACCACAGCAAGGCCGATGTTAGGAAAACGTTCCCGTAGTTGCCCGATGTATTGATTGACAGCAGGAATGGCCCATTGCAGAGCATCATCCTTGCCCTCGACAATTTCGAAGACCACGCCAAAGGGGGCATCTTTTTGTGCGAGCAGTTGATCTATTTCCTGTTGGTTGTTGGCCTGGACATTGGCGTTCAGGAAAAACAGGAAAATACTGGGAAAAATAAGACGATGCATGTGTGGCTCCTGGTTAGCTTGTGTGGTGACCGGGGGGTTGGACAATCGGATTTGGCATTGTGTTCCTGTTACGGTAACTTGAGCTCGCGGATAGGGCACCAATAAATCATGATTGAACATTTCAAACAATTCTTTGAGAAGCATCTCTCTCCACCGGCAGATGACGCCGCAGTGGACCAGGATGCGCTTGCATCTGGCCACTGCGGCCTTGCTGGTGGAAATGACCCGTGCTGATGGCGAGGTGAGAGTAGATGAGAAAGCCGCTGTGGCACGGGCAATCCGCAAGGCTTTTGATATTGGCGAGGAAAAAACGGCAGAATTAATCCGCTTGGCGGAATTGGAAATTGCCGATGCTACTTGCTATCACCAATTTACCTCGTTGATTAATAAAAACTTTTCTAAAGCGCAAAAGGTGCAAGTGGTAGAGATGTTGTGGGAAGTGGCTTACGCAGACGCCGAAATGGAAAAATATGAGGAGCATTTATTGCGCCGACTCAGCGATCTGCTCTATGTGCCGCACCACGAGTTTATTCAATCCAAGTTGCGCGTGCAGGCACGGCTTGGGGCTGATTAGTACCTATTCGGAGCGGGGCCTTTTGCCCGTTTTTGCTTTGCAGAAATTGCCCCAATCATTGAGCAGAGTCTCTTCAGTTTCTTGAGTAGGTTGTCGTTAGGTAGGGCAGGTGCATACCTGTCGCCGGGGTATGTGTGGACTTCGAATAATTAAGGAAACTCGTTTGATGATGCGCTGGTTTTCTACCCTGAGCCTCCGCTGGAGACTCCAAATCAGTTTTTTTCTGGTCACTATGGTGGCTATTGTTTTTATGCGCTGGGATGCTTATCAACAACTGCTGCAATTGGCTGAGGTCGCCCGACAAGGCAATGTAGCACCGGACGTCATTGCTCAAATGGATGCCCATCTCGCAGCTTACGTTACTAGCGCGGTGTGGCAGTCTGTGCTTGGATTGGCCGTTTTATTTTTGGTGATTTCCATTCTGGCCAAACGTTTTGTTGTACCCATTGAACTATTGTATAAGAGCGCAAAAAATATTGAGAAGGGTGATTTAACACAAAGGGTGGAATTTGCCGGCAACGATGAAATCGGTGAGCTGGCAGGCAGTTTCAATATCATGCTCGACAGGCAAAAAGAAATGGTGCATGGCATTGACAACACCAGTGCACAACTGGAGCAGTCAGCTTATCAGGTCGCCACCATTTCTCATGAAATCAGCGAAGTAAGCCAGTCGGAAAATGCCGTCACAGAAGGCATGATGCAGGATACCACTGTACTGATCGAAGTGGCAGAATCCGTGCAGCAGATGGCACGGGAAGCCATTGAGCGAGCAACGATTGCCAACCAGGGTGCACAGGAAGGTCTTGCCTATGTTGGGGATAACATTGCGGGCATGGATGAAACGGTGGCGGATGTTACCCATGCATCTAATCAGGTGGCGGAGTTAAAGGACGCAGCCCAGCAAATTTACGAGATTATTGGCACCATTCGCGGTATCGCCGAGCAAACGAATCTGCTGGCATTGAACGCGGCCATTGAGGCAGCGCGTGCCGGTGATTCAGGGCGTGGTTTTGCCGTGGTGGCAGATGAAGTACGTGATCTGGCCACACGCACCACGGATTCCACCAGCAAAATTACCGATATCATTAACAAGATCAATGGCCAGGTGAGCCAAGTGGCAGAGTCCATGGAGACCGTGGCGGAACGAGTGAACGGTAGCCAGGGACGGGCCCGTGAAGCCGGCGAGGTTATTGAACGTGTCGCCAATGATATTTCCAGTGTGGCAGATGCCAATCAGAAAATTGATGATGAGAGCAAGACGCAATTGAATCAGTTGCAGATGTTGCAGATTCGACTCGCTGGCTTGTTTGAAAGTGTGCAGCAAACGGCTCTCAAGGTGGAAAACACCGCTAATGTGGGTGATGACCTTTATCGTGTAACGGAAAGATTGCGTCAGGTTTTGTCGCGATTTACTTATGAAAAAATTGTGCATACAGTGCAAGTCGACGATGAGCATCGGGCGGCACCTCGCTTGAAGCATCAGTTGCGTGTGCGATTCTGGCAAAGTGGTATTCAGTTTGAGAGTGTTTGTAATGACCTGAGTCTGTCGGGCATGAAGTTGCGTATCAAGCAGAAGCTTGCTACGAAAGAACCCGTTGATCTGGAAGTTTTTTTACCTTACGAGGATCTTGCAGAATATGAGGCACAGCGTCCTGTCGCTTTGCGCGCCGAGGTGGTTTGGCAGAGACAGGAAGGCGGGAAGTGGCAATGTGGCTTGCATTTCGTTGATTTAACCCCTGCACGAGAAGAAGGACTGAATCGGTGTTTTGAATATTTTAACGAGGACGCACAATATGCTTGATTCTAAATTAATCAGTTTAAAAGAGTAATTTTAGTTACTACCCAGCCTGATTTTCAAAAAACGGCATCATGGCAAATTAAGCTATCGATTTGTAACACAGTGAGTTGGCTCTTAATTCACATTCAAATACCTGAGTTTGAGCAAGTCATCAGACTGGGTATGATCTCCGGTTGAACAGTAGGCCCATAAAAAATCGGGTTGAAGCCATAAAATCCCCAAACGTATACTGCCCACACAATTCTTGAATCCCTCCGGGAGATATATGCAAATCGAGTCACAGGGCGTGCTGGCGAATCAGCTGGTCACGTTGTTTCTCCAGTTTTTGGCCGCTGAATCTGTATTGTTCCGTGAAGAAGAGCGCCGCCCCTACGAATGTGATGGCCTGTCGGTCTACCGGCAGCTACCGCTGCTGGTCGTGTTGCCGGAAACCGTGGAACAGGTACAGCAGGTGTTGCGTATTTGCAGTGAGCATAAGGTGCCCGTAGTGGCACGTGGCGCGGGCACCGGGTTGTCCGGCGGTGCTTTGCCGTTGGCAGATGGTGTGTTGTTGAGCCTGGCTAAATTCAATCAGATTCTCGATATTGATCTGCAAAACCGTTGTGCCCGTGTTCAGCCAGGAGTGCGTAATTTGGCTATCTCTGAGGCCGTCGCGGTGCATAATTTGTATTACGCGCCAGACCCTTCGTCACAAATCGCTTGTTCCATCGGCGGCAACGTGGCAGAAAATGCCGGGGGTGTGCATTGCCTCAAATACGGACTCACTGTGCATAATATCCTCAAACTGGAAATAGTGACTATGGAGGGTGAACGGCTCACCATTGGTAGTGATGCACTGGATACCCCTGGTTTTGATTTGCTAGCACTGTTCACCGGCTCGGAAGGCATGCTGGGGGTGATTGTGGAGGTTACCGTTAAGTTGCTGCCCAAACCTGAAGCCGTGCAGGTATTGCTGGCGGCCTTTGATGATGTGGTGAAGGCGAGTGATGCCGTAGGCAAAATTATTGCTGCGGGGATTATTCCCGCCGGTTTGGAGATGATGGATAACCCAGCGATATGTGCTGCTGAGGCCTTTGCCCAGGCCGGTTATCCCGAAGATGCTGTCGCGATTTTGTTGTGCGAGCTGGATGGCGGTCAGCAAGAAGTTGTGGTTCAGGTCGAACAGGTGAAAACAATATTGCAGGATTGCGGAGCTACCGACGTGCGTGTCGCTGCCAGCGTGGCTGAGCGTGAAAAATTCTGGAAGGGTCGCAAGGCAGCGTTTCCTGCTATAGGTCGTATTTCACCGGACTATTATTGCATGGATGGCACTATTCCGCGTCATCAGTTAGCCAAGGTGTTGGCCGGTATTGCAGCGCTGTCTGAAGAATACAGTCTGCCGGTAGCCAATGTGTTCCATGCTGGTGACGGTAATTTGCATCCGTTGATTTTGTTTGATGCCAGTCGTCCTGGTGAGTTGGAGCGTACCGAAGAAATGGGTGGCAGAATTCTGGATTTATGTGTGGCTGTGGGTGGCACTATTACCGGTGAGCACGGCGTGGGCATCGAAAAAATCGATCAAATGTGTCATCAGTTTTCATCGGCCGAATTGCAGCAAATGCACGCGCTAAAGGCAGCATTTGACCCTGAGGGTTTGCTGAACCCAGGCAAGGCAGTACCCACTCTGCATCGTTGCGCCGAGTTTGGTGCCATGCATGTGCATAAGGGTGCATTGCCTTTCCCTGAGTTGGAGCGATTTTAATGGCAAAGGACGTCAGTAATGATCTGGCCGCACAAGTGCAACAGGCCTTTGCGGAAAAACAGGCACTGTGTATTGCCGGTAGTGGCAGCAAATTACCGTTGGGGCGTGCGGTGTCGGCACAGCCGTTGGACGTGACGGCACATCAGGGCATTGTGGAATATATGCCCACCGAACTGGTGATCACTGCGCGGGCTGGTACTTCATTACAAGCGCTAGAGTCTGTGCTTGCTGAATCCGGTCAGATGTTGCCTTTTGAGCCGCCACATCTGGGTGAAGGCGCAACTCTGGGCGGCACGATCGCTTGTGGTTTGTCGGGCCCGCGTCGTCCGTATGCCGGTGCCGCCCGTGACTTCACCTTAGGCGCGCGGATAATCAACGGTCGAGGAGAGGTGCTCAGCTTTGGCGGCCAGGTAATGAAAAACGTCGCCGGTTATGATGCCTCGCGTCTGATGGTGGGTGCACAGGGCACTCTGGGCGTGTTGCTGGAAATATCGCTGAAGGTACTGCCGCGACCAGCCTGTGAACACACATTGGTGGTGGACATGGATGCCGCGACAGCCATCGCCACTATGACACGGCTGGCGAATGTCGCTTTGCCACTGACAGCAGCCTGTCATTTGCCTGCAACATCACAACAGGCTGGGCAATTGTGTTTGCGTTTGTCTGGTGCAAAAGAGGCGGTAATGGCTGCGGTGGCATTTATTCAAGAACAGATTCAAAAATTGCTGCAAAAAGAACAGCAGACACTTTCCGTGACGGAAAAGAAAAATCATGATGAGCAGGCCAGCATGTTTTGGCAGGACTTGCGCGAGCGCCGACTGCCTTTTTTTAGCGATGCGGATACGCTGTGGCGTTTGTCGCTACCACCTGCCACGCCAGTGTTGACTGAAATATTGCCGGGTGAGTGTCTGCTGGACTGGGGCGGTGCGCAACGTTGGTTAAAAACCGAGGCGAGTGCTGATACGGTACAGGCGGCTGCGCAAAAAATGGGAGGGCATGCCGCTCAGCTTAATCAGGAGGGCACGGTGCTCGCGCCGTTGGACTCCGTGTTGAAAAAAATACACCAGCAGGTAAAAACCGCTTTTGATCCCCGAGGCATTTTAAACCCCGGCCGTTTGTACGAGGAGTTGTAAATGCAGACTCAGTTACCTGTCGAATTGTTGTCTACCGAGCAGGGCCGGGAAGCCAATAGTATTTTACGGCGTTGTGTGCATTGCGGTTTTTGCAATGCCACTTGTCCCACGTATCAGTTGCAAAACGATGAACTGGATGGCCCACGCGGACGCATTTATCTCATTAAACAATTGTTGGAAGGAGAGTCTAACGGCGAAGTTGCGCGCGAGCATCTGGATCGCTGCCTCACTTGCCGCAATTGTGAAACGACATGTCCTTCGGGTGTTGAGTATAATCGCCTGCTGGATATTGGCCGTGAACATGTGGAAAGCCTGGTCAAGCGACCGTTGCCCGAACGCCTGTTGCGCTGGCTCCTTTTACAGTCAGTACCTTTTCCAAAGCGTTTTGCTTTTGGAGCAAATATGGCGCGCAGGGTGCGGCTGTTATTGCCAAAAGTGTTACGTAAGGCCATTCCACCACGTGCCGTAAGGGTGGAGCAATGGCCCGCCGCACGACATACACGGCGAGTGTTGTTACTGGACGGTTGTGTGCAATCGGTGGCCGCGCCGGAAATTAATCTGGCTACAGCGCGGGTGCTGGACAGCCTGGACATCAGCGCCATACGGGTGCCGGATGGCGGTTGCTGTGGTGCATTGCATCAGCATCTGTCCAATGCAGAAAGTGCGGCGGTATTTATGCGTCGCAATATTGACGCCTGGTGGCCGTACCTGGATGAAAATTCTCATAACCCGGTTGAGGCCATTGTCAGTACCGCCAGTGCCTGTGGTTTGCAGGTGAAGGACTATGTCCATTATTTACGACGTGATAAAAATTACGCAGAAAAGGCGGCGAAAATTTCCGAATTGGTGAAAGATGTCTCGGAATTGCTTGCTGCCGAGCCTGTGGCCAGTGTTATTTCGGTGACCGGGCCACAAGCGCGTATTGCGTTTCATGCTCCCTGTACCTTGCAGCATGGCCAGCGCCTTACTGGTGTAGTGGAAAGTATTCTGGCTCAGTGCGAGTTTGAACGGGAGACAGTGAAAGACGGTCATTTGTGCTGCGGTGCTGCGGGCACATATTCTATTTTTCAGCCAGTGTTGTCTGAGCAGTTGCAGGCCAATAAACTGGCTGCCTTGCAGGCCGGATCACCGGCAATGATTGTTAGCGCCAATATTGGTTGTTTACTGCATTTACGACAGGACGCCTCTGTACCTGTAAAACACTGGATCGAGTTGCTGGCTGATTGCCTGGAGCCCAAGTAACCGATAAAATTGGTCAACAATTTAAAGCAGGGTGAGCAATGCCTTATATAGGGTATTGTGAGTACGCCTTAATATTCCACGAATTGAAAGAGATTTGATGATGACCACAGACAAAACCATTTCCACGTTCATTCCGCCTGTTCGCACCCTTATGGGCCCAGGTCCTTCCGATGTGCATCCTCGTATTTTGAATGCCATGGCGCGTTCCACTATCGGCCACCTGGACCCTAAATTTGTGGAACTGATGGATGAGATGAAAATATTGCTGCAATACGCTTTTCAGACCAAAAACGAATTGACTATTCCAGTTTCGGCCCCAGGCTCGGCTGGTATGGAGACCTGTTTTGTGAACCTGGTCGAGCCGGGTGATACCGTCATCGTCTGTCAGAATGGTGTGTTCGGCGGTCGCATGAAAGAAAATGTGGAACGCATTGGCGCCACGGCAATTATGGTGGAAGACGAATGGGGCATGCCGGTGGACCCTAATAAACTGGAAGAAGCACTTAAGGCGCATCCCGAGGCCAGTACCGTGGCTTTCGTACATGCCGAGACTTCTACGGGCGCGCAGTCAGATGCAGCAGCGCTGGTGAAAATTGCCCATGCTCATGATTGTCTGACCATCGTAGATGCTGTGACTTCGCTGGGAGGTACCCCCATCAAGGTGGACGAGTGGGGTATCGATGCTATTTATTCAGGTACGCAAAAATGTCTATCGTGTACGCCGGGTTTGTCGCCAGTGAGTTTCGGTGATGCCGCTGTGGAACGCATCAAAAACCGCAAGACGACGGTGCAAAGTTGGTTTCTCGACCTGAATCTGGTGATGGGTTATTGGGGCGCGGGAGCAAAGCGTGCCTACCATCATACTGCGCCGGTTAACGGGCTTTATGGTTTACACGAAGCGCTGGTGATTTTGCAGGAAGAAGGACTGGAAAATGCCTGGGCCCGTCATCAGGCAAATCATCTGGCTCTGCGTGCGGGTATTGAGGCCATGGGCTTATCGTTTGTGGTACCTGAGGCGGCGCGTCTGCCACAGCTCAACGCCGTGACCATTCCCGATGGCGTGGACGAAGCTGCTGTACGTGGGCGTTTGCTGAATGATTTCAATCTGGAAATTGGTGCAGGCCTGGGCGCGTTGGCAGGCAAAGTCTGGCGCATTGGCCTTATGGGGCACGCTGCTAATGCTAAAAATGTCATGTTTTGTTTGGGCGCACTGGATATTGTGCTCACCGACATGGGGGCGCCAATTAAAAGCGGAATGGCTGTGGCTGCTGCACAAGCTGCTACGGGTTAATCCCGTAGATAAAATTCAACGGTGTGTTAAAAAAGGGCCGAAAGGCCCTTTTTTTGTGGACGATAAAGAAAAGCAGCAGAGTTAAGTCAGCTATTTCAGCCGCGTACGAATGACAGATATACGGACTTTTGTTGTGACTTAAGTTCTCACGCGTATTGCCGAAAAAATTAATGGGAGCAGGATTGTATAAAGCTCGAATGTGTGCCGCTGATGCCAACCATAAAAGCCTAAATCTCAAGCGCCACGAGTATATATTGATATCGCTATTTGTTATCGCGATCGAGAATATACCACAGCGCTCAAAGTTTAAGTGTTCAGTGCGCATCATACTCATTTTGTTGTTGCGAGGAAAAATGATGTGTAACTGTGAAGTTACTGCAAGGAGTTTTAATCTAACACATCTGTTAAATCGTAACGAGGGCGACTAAGGTGAAGAAGATAAAGTGGTTTTCAGGTTATTTTGAATGAAGGTGTATCACCCATACAGTGAGTTCAACATGTTCTGAAAAAGGCTTTAGGCTCTGTGCTTTAGGCGCTCGCAGTAGGTTTAACGGATGTGTTAGGTTTAACGAGGTCGCGGAATGAAGAGACGTGCAATGCGTTACAGATTATTAATGATAGACAAATTTAGATTCCGCAGTTGATCATCTGGAGGATGTATTAACATGTTAATGAGCGCCATGTTTTATGGACATGGAAAGTTCACCTATTGGGTGAGTTGCTGTTACCTGTATTGCTCACCGGTACATTCTCTATAATGTGAATCTCTGCAATAGGCGAGCTGTGCCTCACCAGACACAAAATTCAACGCACTTTATAAGCCGTTTAACTACGGATTCTAGGATAAAAAACACAATTATTGTTTGTTTATGACAGAGACAAAAGTTTTGCGCAGGAGTTTGCTCGTCGTGAGGATAAAGATGGGCCAACATGGATATTGATGGCATGTTTATCGAGGCACAAATGATCAGTATGAAAAAAACATTATCGGCAGATGAAGTGTCGGCATTGTGGCGTTCAACAGTGATAATTAATACTTTGTTGATGAAAACATGTAAATGCTATGAATAATATTTTTTCACGTCTGACGACTCGTGTATCACTGGCGATAATTGTCGTAGTGGTGTTGTGTATGGCGGTGATTGTTCGCCATTGGGCCGTTGTGACAGCACCTGCACTAAAAGCGGCTGAGCAAACCAAGGCTGAATTACTGATAACGCCGTACACACAGCTACTGGAAGCTGCAGTGGATAATGATGATGATATTCAGTTGGGTGAAATTCTAAATCAACTTGTCTTGCTGAAAGACCCAACCTGGCAAGAGCCTATTGTATTGAGTCTGAAAATTTCTTTGCTAGCTGGTCGGGTAATCGAACGTCGCAACAAAGTAAAACATAAAGCAATACCTTTTCGTGCAGAAATGCCGATCTTTTCACCGCGCACCAGGGAACTGTTGGGTAGCGTAAAACTGGAATATAACGATACATTTTACAATCGTTTGATCGGCGAAGTATGGTGGGAAATGGGAGGTTCCATAGGGCTGGCTTTTTTGCTGTTGCTAGGCATGCAATATTGGGTACGACGTCTGCTCAAACCTTTGACTGATTTATCGAATCGTCTGGCATATGTGGATCTGGACTCGCACGTCAGTCTTCCTCCTGCAGATCGTTCAATGAGTACCGAAATTCGTCAGGTATGGCGGGCAACCGAACAACTGTTTGCACGATTGCGTCAGCATGATGGCGCGTTAAAAGAAGAGCACATAGCAGCCCAGGCAGCGCTGCAAGCCAAGCTGGTGGCCGAGACAGCCAATCAGGAAAAAAGCCAGTTCCTGGCAAATATGAGTCACGAATTACGCACACCGTTGAATGCCATTATTGGTTATAGCGAAATGCTGTATGAAGACGTCGATGAATCCAGTAATGAAGAAATGGTAGATGATCTGGTACACATTATCAATTCCGGGAGACACTTGCTTTCGTTGATTAATGGTGTGCTGGACCTGTCAAAAATTGATGCGGGTGAAATGCAGCTGTATTTGAATGATGTCAGTTTGTCGCAACTGGTAAGAGAGGTGATGGACAATGTCGAACCGCTTATTGCTGCGAATGGAAATTCCATAATGGTTGACTGTGATGAAAGGATTGGCAGCATTCACACCGATGTGGCCAGATTGAAACAGATACTGGCCAATATTCTGGGCAATGCGGCGAAATTTACTCATAACGGTGAAGTGAGTTTATTCGTTAAGCGTGTGGTAGATAAAATGGGTGAATGGGCAGTGTTTCGTGTGGTCGACACCGGAATAGGTATTAGCGATGAGCAACAGAAACAATTATTCACGGCTTTTACGCAGATCGATGAATCTGCGACGCGTCAATATGGTGGCACTGGCTTGGGGTTGAGCATTAGCCGTAACATGTGTCAATTAATGGGAGGTGACATCACGGTAACGAGCCAATTGGAAAGTGGGTCGGAGTTTGTGATAAGAATCCCGGTTGAAGTGGTGAATGAAAGAAGTTGCGTGGTTAATACGTCAAGCCCGCAGTCGGCATTGACCCTGGAACATGTGATAAATGACGAACATACGGAAAATATTACTGAGCAACATGAGAAAACGCCTACTATTCTAGTGATTGATGATGACCCATCAGTTGGTGATTTAGTGCAACGGACGTTGAGAGAGGAGAATTTTTACATAGAGGCAGTCAGTAGTGGGCGCGAAGGACTGGAAAGAGCCGTTAAACGGGTGCCGGATTTAATCATTCTTGATGTGGTCATTCCAGACATGAGCGGCTGGTTCGTACTGTCGCAGTTGAAAAAGAATCCGGTATTGCTGCATGTGCCGGTGATTATGCATAGCATGAGCGATGAACGGGCAATGGCGACAAAATTGGGTGCGGCGGGTTATATCAACAAGCCTGTGGACAAAAACGAATTGATGGATGTTATCAACAGCCATCTTCGCAGTAACGTGGTTTCTACGGTATTGGTGATCGGTGGCGATGTTGATGCACGGCGTCTGGCACGGACAGTGTTCGAAAGTGAAGGCTGGGACATTGTAGAAAGTGCCGATGCCGAAGTGGGTCTAGTGCGTGTGGCCGAAAAAATGCCATCGGTCATTGTGTTGGATACCGATCTGCCAACGATGAATGCTGCGGCGTTTGTGCAGAGACTGGAAGAAAATGAGGAATGGAAATCCATTCCAGTATTGGTATTGACAGAGCATTCAATCAGTGATGAAGATCGTGAAAAATTGCTGACACATGTGGACATGGTTATCGAAAAAGGCGCTTACAGTCTGGATACCTTGCTGCGGCGTCTGCGTGAGTTGATGGGCTCTTCGCAATCAAAAACGGCAGTGGCTTAAAATGGATGGGTCATTATGTTGAAACATTGTTGTAATTCGAAAGGTGAGATTGCCATGAAGGTGGCCGAACAAAAAGGCAATGAAATGGGAGCGGTATTTTCTATTTTGGTGGTTGATGACAATGAAATGAATCGTGACTTGCTGTTGCGGCGTTTGGGAAATGCTCAGTTTCAATTGTCATCCGCTACGGATGGTGAAGAGGCATTGGCAATGTTGCGTATGCAATCTTTTGATCTGGTACTGTTGGATATCATGATGCCAGTGCTGGACGGTTATGAAACACTAAAAGCGATCCAAGGTGACGAGGTGTTACGACGTGTGCCGGTGATAATGATTACGGCACTTGATGATGTGGATAGCGCGGTGCGTTGTATCGAAATGGGTGCAGTGGATTATGTGACTAAACCGTTCAATCCGATATTATTACGTGCGCGAGTAGATGCCAGCCTGGGAAGAAAGCGCATGAGTGATCAGGAAGAACACCGGCGTGAAGAAATTGAACGCAACAATGCAAGTCTGTCTGAGGAAGTACGAGCTAAAGTGTTGGAAATATCGCAGTCACAGCTGGCTGCTATTTTTGCTATGTCCAAACTGGCAGAGTCGCGAGATCCTGAAACCGGCGAACATCTCGAGCGCATGCGGGAATATTGCAAGTTGTTGTCAGAACAATTGAGCCATATGCCCAAATTTCAAACCATTATCGACAAGGCGTTTGTCGATAATATTTATGCCGCCAGCCCATTACACGATATTGGTAAAGTCGGTATTGATGACAGCGTGCTACTTAAGCCTGGGGAGTTGAGCGATGAAGAATGGGGGATAATGAAACTACACCCGGTGATTGGCGCAGAAACTTTACGCGAAGTGGACAGACAACACCCCGGCAATGATTTTATTCATACGGGCATTGAAATCGCCGAAAGCCATCACGAAAAGTGGGATGGTTCAGGCTATCCCCATGGTTTGTCAGGTGAAGGTATCCCGTTGGTCGCACGCATTCTGGCTTTGGGAGATGTGTATGATGCACTGACTTCCCGGCGTTGCTACAAGGACGCATTCAGCCACGAAAAAAGTCGCAGCATTATTGAAGAAGGTTATGGCAGTCATTTTGACCCGGATGTAGTGTCGGCTTTTTTTGAAGCGGAAAGCGATTTTAAAAGAGTACGGCAGGAATATAGAGACCCGAAATAAGGTTAGTGAGTTTTTGATTTAAATGATAAACAGAAAATGCTGAATCTAAAGTATGCGGACTTAATAACGAGTTCTTGAAATGCAAACATAAGGCAAGAATAAAGGAGGCATGATTATGTCGAAAGTGTTGTTGGTAGAAGACAACGAAATGAACCGGGATATGTTATCGCGACGCCTGGAGCGCAAAGGCTTCGATGTAGTCTATGCACAAGATGGTGGCACGGCAGTGGATTTGGCCAACGTTGAACAGCCCGCGCTGATTCTCATGGATATGAGTCTGCCGGTAATGGATGGTTGGGAGGCAACACGTCGCATCAAGGCAGGCTCAGGGACAAAAAATATCCCCATTATCGCCTTGACGGCACATGCGATGGCAGGCGATCGTGAAAAAGCCATGGACGCAGGCTGCGAAGATTACGATACTAAACCCGTAGATTTTCCACGCCTGTTGGGGAAAATTGAATTGCTGATTGGACGCTGAGCTTTCTCTTCTGCGACATTTGTTACCTTGCATCTTTGTCAAAAGTCAACGCCATAGAACTGACACCACTGTTTGATTCGTATTGACAGCCCCTTCTCCCCAAAAAACCACTTCTAATAATTTGTTTACAAAAAAAAGCCAGGGTTGCTACTATGGGCCTGCGCGCTTGCTGGCGAGCTGCGCCTCAATTGTTGTTCAGGCTGCTGGCCAGCAACATTTTGTCATCCGCACATTTCGTCGTAGATTACAGGCTATCACGATGTGTTCGAAAACGTAGCAAGGGGAAATTATGCCGTCTGATATTCATACGATTCCAGAACGCCGAGCCCGTTCACATCAGGAAATCGATGATCTTGTTGAATGCCGTACCGGCGCACTGTCTCTGTACACTGAGCTGGCCTCCAAACAACCTTTCAAGCCTGAGCAGGATACACAGCGTTTATTGCAAACGTTTTGTGAGCGACTTATTGATTATACTGCAAGTGCGCATTTCCAACTTTATCGCCACATAGATGAAGACCGTGAGCGTCGCGTACCTATTCGCGCTATTGCCGGTGAGGTTTATCCGAACATCTCTGAAATCACCCAGAAAATTCTCGATTTTAATGACAAGTATGATTGCGAAGATCGCTGTGGTGACCTCAGTCACCTTGCCGATGATCTATCAAGTTTGGGGGAGCAATTGGCGGATCGTATTGAGCTTGAAGATCGCCTGATCGACATTCTTGGGTCAGCGCGCAACGATAATTAATTTTTTCTCATTGCTCAGCTTACCTTTGATTTGCTCGATGGCTGTGTCAAAAGTATTCGTTTACATATGTAAACTGTGTGTCTTGCGCTTAAGCAAGTCAAAGTCAATCTGAGCCGTTTTGATTTTTGTTGGGTTACCTGAATTTTCGTGAAAACTTGAATGTGACCTGTTGGTAACTGCCGCGTTGTATCGCCAGACTCACGCGGCCGTCACTGCGATCCAGCCAGGCAATTTCCAGTTTCCCTTGTGAGCCGGTGGCGGATGCTAATTTCAGGCGTTGTGTTTGATTAATACCCCCTGTGACCCGGCGTTGTGCATCCACGTTGTGATATGCCCAGCCGAGGCTTAATTCCAGCTGCTGGCCGAATATTATCTTTCCGGAGCTCCCCGCTGCCCATTCGTGCCAGTTAAGTGTTATCGTCTGACTGGCAGTTTCATTTTTTGTTTCCTGGTAAATATAATTTGCATGAAAACCGATTTGCGGGTTACTACCTAAAGTACGGCGTATCGCCAGTCCCGCATGATAGCCATTGAGGCTCCTGCCCATGCTCAGTGGATCGTTATCTAGGCTCAAGTAGCTGGAGCCGGAGATAAATCCAAATTGAATCTGTGGCTCGATTAGTGTGAATATCTCGATGCTGACGCGGTCCAATGAAACACGGTGTTTTTTGTTGCCTGTTTGCAAATCAATATCACTGTTGGCCAGCAATAAGCTGAAATCAAATGGTTTGCGAAAATCGGGATAGTACGCCGCTTCCACAATGGTGGTGGAAATGGGGAATGTGGTAAACACGAACAGTAGTTGTGGCAATAATTTTAACGGCGGTATGGAGAAGGGTTTTTTCATAGTGTCACTTAATACGGCTTGCTGTCGTGTTCAGGATTAGTATGGCATTATTTCGAGTAGAAAGTTTTGGGTGAAAAATCTGGTGTGGATTAATTTAGGTTGAATGCTGTGGTAGGAGTTTAGAGTGGAGCGCGTTATGTTGAACAAGCCTTTTTGCAAACTGACAATGTTTTTGTGCGTACTGCTTGCGTGGACACCATTGGCCTGGGCTGGTGATTCACTGAGTATTATTTATTCGGGTAATCTGGATGGTGAACTGGAACCCTGCGGCTGTAGTGCGGAAGGGAATTTCGGTGGTATTAAACGTCGGGCCACTCTGTTGCAGCAGCTACGTGAAACAACACCGGGTTTACTGGCCATTTCTGCCGGAGGTTTGTTGAGTGCCAATGGTCCTGGTGATCGCCTCAAAGGTGAGTATATTCTCAAAGGTTTTGTGCAGCTAAACTATGATGCTGTGGGTGTGCAGTGGTCGGACTTGGCCTATGGTCCGGATTTTGCGGCGAACGCATCGCTACCCTGGGTGTTGAGTAACTCTGCTTCAGAAAAAGGCACAAAAAAAGCTCCGTTTTCTATGAGTCGTGTGATCTCTCGTGGCAAACAGCGTATTCGATTTTTCAGCTGGTTGGATGTTACGGCTTCACCGTTGCAAAAAATGCAGGGTCAGCACAGCTTGACTGATGCCTCCCCGAAGGAATTTCACGCCGCCTTGCGGAAAGCCAAAGAAAACAGTGAGTTGAACGTGGTGAGTACCACGCTGAACAGTAAACAATTTGCCGAACAGATCGGTTTGGATAATATTGATGTGCTGATAGAAGGGGCAGGCTACGAAGTATACGGTGAAGCGCGACGGGAAAATCATACGCTTGTTGTGCAGCCAGGCTCCCGCGGTATGCGTCTTGGGCGTTTGGATTTGACGCTCAAAGAGGGACGTATTACCGATTGGCAGCATGCTGTTTTGCCCATGCCGGACAGCATTGTTGACGCACCGCAATTACAAGAGTGGTATGACGAATATAATGCCGAAGTGAAAGCTGACTATTTGCAGCGCGTAGAGGCACGGAAAAAGCAGCAGTCGGGCCAAAGTCCTTTTGTGGGGGAAGCGGTGTGTCAGGCTTGTCACGAAAAAGAGCACAAAATCTGGTTTGACAGTCAGCACGCTATTGCCTACGAAAGCCTTGAAAATGTGGATAAGGCCTTTGACCCTGCCTGCATCCAGTGTCATACCGTGGGGTTTGATCAGCCCGGTGGGTTTTTTGACATGAATGTCACAGGCCATTTGATGGGAGTACAGTGCGAATCCTGTCATGGTGCGGGTCGTGCGCACGTGGAGGCCGCTGGGAGCAAGGCTCTGCCCAATACTGATTGGCCTAAAGAAAAAACCTGTGCGCAATGCCATACCCAGCCGCATAGCCCAGGCTTTGATTTTGGTCGTTACTGGCCGAAAATTGCTCACTAACTGTACTTTTTTACTCGCGAAATTTATATGCTGCTCTGCTGAATCTTACGGCTGGTCTCCGTAGGTATGAGAATTGTAGTCAGCTCATTATGCGGCATGGGCCGGGCGATATGGTATCCCTGAATGTATTCACATCCCATGCGGCTTAATTTATCCTGTGATGTTTGGTCTTCGACCCCTTCTGCAACAACTTCCAATCCTAGGTCATGTGCGAGGCTGATTGTGGCGCGTACAATTGATGCATCGCTTTCATCTTTCGCCATATTTAGGACAAATGATTTGTCGATTTTCAGTTCATCGACAGGCAGTTGTTTTAAGTAGGCTAGCGATGAATAACCTGTTCCGAAATCATCAATAGAAAGTCGTACGCCAAGATTGTCTAGACCGTTTAACAGCTTTTTAGCATGCTCCGGGTCGGCCATCATCGCTGTTTCCGTGATTTCCAGGCAAAGTTTATCCGGGGCAACATTCCAATGATCGAGCAAATTGGAGATTTGTTTTCCCAGTGCCTCATCATGCAGATTTCGTGCAGACAGGTTAACTGACACGGTGAGATAGTTTCCTGCGTCACGCCATTCAGCACATTGTTTTATGGCGGTGCGTAATACCCAGTCAGTGAGCGACTGAATCAGGCCGGTTTGCTCGGCAATTTTAATAAAAATATCAGGCGGGATGAATCCTCGTTGTGGGTGTATCCAGCGGGCCAGTGCTTCGACGCTGCCAATCGTATTGTGACGTACGTCAAATTGAGGCTGATAATACAGTTGAAGTTCTTCATTGTGTATGGCATTGCGCAAATCATGTGTCAATTGTAGACGTTCAGCGCTGTTGTTTTCCTGACTGATATCGTACACAGTGGAATCAACAGTCATTTTTTTAGCCTTGTGCAAGGCTGTTTCTGTTTTCTGAATTAATTCTTGTGCATTGCTTGCATGCTCCGGGAAAATAGCGATACCTAAAGTCGCGTGTACGTAGAGACTATGGCCGTTGATTTCATAAATGGGCTCAAAACTTTTCCGCAGTTTTTGGCGAATGTTTTCGGCATTATCAGTGTCAGTGTGTTTTATCATTACAGAAAACTTGTTTCCACCAAACCGACCGATGTGTCGTGAGTCCTTCAGGGTACGTTTTAAACGCAGAGTAACCTGGTTCAATAAAATGTCCCCGCTTTTGTGACCAAGGCTATCGTTGATTTCTTTGAGTGCATCAATATCAATCAGGCAAAAAAGTAGTTTTTCATTGTTGGCTTTGGCGGATTCCATCGCTTGTTGGACATGGCCTCCAATGGCGGCCCTATTGGGCAACCTGGTGAGAGGGTCGTGATTGGCGAGGTATTCCAGTTGTGTGTTTTTTTCACTGATTTGTCGAAATAACCTGGCAAGCAAGAGCGCGGCCCAGATAGAAATCCAGATGCTGACGAGCAGGGTGATACTGAGGGGGGTTCCAACATACCCAAAAAATGTCGAGACACCACTACTGTTTCGGAGATGGGTATTTGCAATAATATATGGACTGTCAAGTATCGGGTCTGCGGACCATAAATATTCCTGTTCGCCAATAATAAAACTGCCTTGTTGTACTTTGTTAGTGTTGGATTGAATTAAAAGCTCTGTTAATAAATGTTTGCCAAGATTAAATCCCCCTCCCGGCAGTATTTTTTTCTGCGAAGCATCGATAATGCTGAAACGGTTATCGCTATTTTCGTGGTGTGGTACGGTGTTTTGAAGTTGGGCCAGTAATGGCAGCGATTTATCCAACATTTTGATCAGGTGTTTATTGTTTTGGTGTAAGCGTACTTGCTCAATGTGTTGGGTATATTCGCGTGCACTGATGTAGGCAACAATGCCGAAGATGCTGACCACTATTAAACTAATGGTAATAAATGACAGTATCAGTTTAAGTCGTAGTGACATTTGTCGTGGCATTCATAACAGCACTTATTTTCGATAAGTGCTGATGCCCGCAAGGGCATAAATCGGGCAGGAGCGTAATGCTGCGGCAAGAAGATTAACGATACCAAAGATACCTAATAACCAACGTGCCATGTCATTACTGATATGGCTTGTGTCGATAAAGCTAATGTAGATCAACGCGAAGCCGATGAGCACACGCACGGTAATGTCAATATTGTGAAGATTTCGTTTGATGACCATTGTTTTTTTGAAGCAGATCGCAACTCATTGTCAGAAATATCGGTTAATGCCAGTTTTGCTTGCCTGTTTCTAATGGCTGGTTTAAACAGTGGTTTTATCAAGCCACGAGCCAGCAGACATTTTCCTGCAAGGAGGTGATTGATGTTTGTTTATTGCTACAGGCTTAACGGTGTAAAAAGGGGAAAACTTTAATTTCTTAGTGAGTTATGCAGACTATCAAGGTGTGAGCTTGCGAGGGAAAACCTTCTCAGGATTAAGAATGTTATGAGGGTCAAAAACTTGCTGAATATCCTGCATCAGGCGCAGTGTCGGAGGTGTGATTTCACGGGCGACAAATTCCCGCTTTACCAGGCCAATGCCATGCTCCCCGGAAAGGGTACCTCCCAGTCCCAGTACCAGTGAAAATACGGCATCAAGGCAGACTTCAGCGCTGGCTAACTGACGGGGGTTGTCAGGGTCTACCAGTAGATTTACATGGATATTGCCGTTGCCAGCGTGGCCAAAGTTGACAATGGTGACTTCGTGTTGCCGTGCCAGCGCTTCCAGTCTGCTCAGTAATACCGGAATTTTTGAAACGGGCACCACCACGTCTTCGTTGATTTTTTTGGGTGCCACGTTGCGTAGTGCAGGTGACAGTGCTTTGCGTGTGGCCCACAGCGCCTGAATTTCTGCGGCTGTATTGGCGGTTTTCAAGCTTAGCAGGCCTTTGGTCGTGGCGGCCTGACTTACCGCATCCACCATTTCCGCCATGGCCGATGTCGGGCCGTCTACCTCGATCATCAATAATGCGCCTGCTCTTTCGGGCAGTTTGGCCGTAGACGTTGCGCGTATCATGTCGATGGCTGCACCGTCGATGAATTCCAGTGCACAGGGCACCACCGGTTGCGCCATGATGCGTGATACTGCTTGCGTTGCCGAGTCAATATCAGCGTAAATTGCTTGTAAAGTACGTTTGGTTTCGGGTAGAGGGGTGAGCTTGAGTGTGGCTTCGGTGATAATTGCCAGAGTGCCTTCAGAGCCGATCAACAGGCGCGTGAGGTCGTAACCTACCACGCCTTTGGTGGTGCGTGTGCCGGTGCGGATTTCTTCTCCGGTTCCAGATACTGCGCGCAGCCCCAGAGTGTTTTCCCGTGGCGTGCCGTATTTTACTGCCCGTGGTCCTGCGGAATTGTAGGCGAGGTTGCCGCCCACCGTGCATACCGCCGCACTGGTGGGGTCCGGTGGCCAGAAAAAACCATGTGCTGCTGCGGCATCCTGTACGGCCTGATTGGTGACGCCGGGTTGCACCACCATCAGCCGGTCGTCCGGTGAGATTTCCAGAATGCGCGCCATGCGTTCGGTGGAAAGCACAATACCGCCGCTAACGGGCACGGTCGCTCCGGTGGTGCCCGTGCCGCGACCACGGGCAACCAGCGGAATTTTGTCGCGATAACAGCACTGAACAATGGCGGCGATTTCGTCGTGGTTGCGAGGGAAGACCACCAGTCCAGGCAGAGCCTGTTCGCGACTGTTGTCATAACCATAGGCCAGCCGGTCGCTGCTCGCAGTGAGCACTTGATCTGCGCCTAATAATTGAATCAGCGCCTGGGTAACATCGGCGGGGATGTCCATTACAGGGTTTTACAGATATTCAAATACCTTCACCACACGCTTCACACCGGAAATCTTGCGAGCGATGGTTGCTGCCTGATTGCCGATTTCTTTTGTCACTAGTCCCATGAGGAATACGCTGCCATTTTCGGTCACTACCTTGATACGTGTAGCGTCAAAACCTTTGGTGGCGAGCATTTGTGTTTTTATTTTTGAAGTAATCCAGGAGTCACGGGTGCGTGAAGAAAGCCCAGTGAGGTCTGCGACATGAATTTCATTGTGTACGCGACGTACTTTGTCGAGGTGGCGCACGATATCCACCACCTCGTCGCGTGTTGCCCGGGATAGTGCTTCGCCCGTCAGCAGCACAACACGATTGAAGCTAGTGACGTTGATATGTACACGTTTGGCCGTTTTGGCATCGGCATAAATGGCATCTTTGGCTTTGGTTTCAATGATTTCATCATCAATCATGGTTTGATTGCTGCGCTTGTCGTGCGCAACAGTGGCACCACCGGCAGCGCCAGCCACCAGCACCGGGGCAACGCAGCCAGTGCTTAATGTGATAGTGGTGATAGCCAATAAAATGTATAACAGTTTATCTGGTTTCATGGCGTTCTCGTTTTGGGAGTTTGTTTTTAATGGGCTCAGGCCTGAAAGGCATCAATAATCCAGTCAATGGTTTGCTGTCTGTTTTCAGTGGTGAGCGCCACTACGTCAAAACGACAGTCATTTTGTGCAGCCTTGGGGTGCTGCTGTAAATAGTGCTCGGCGGTAGCCAGCAGTTTTGTCTGTTTGCGCCAATCAACGCTTTCTGCGCTGCTGCCAAAACGGTCATTACGCCGGTAACGCACTTCCACAAACACTGTGGTGTGCTTGTCTTGCATGATCAAGTCGATTTCGCCACGTTTGCACAGATAGTTACGTTCCACCAGAGTCAGCCCTTGGGCCTGTAGGTATTCGCAGGCACTGGCTTCGGCCTGTTTGCCTGTTGCGGCGCGCTGGTCATTTTGGCGGATTTTGCTGAACATCGCAGTGGCTTGGGTTTATGGAGCGGGTGGTGTGTCTGAATATTCGTTGAGTAACTGCGGCACACCGCGTTCAAACTTCGCCCATAGTAACCGCCGTTGCAGGCGATTGGCTACGTCCAGATACAAGTCGCCGGTTTTTCCGGGATAAAACGCTGCGCGATTGCGCCGCAGGGTATTGAGTTCACCGATTACCCGATAGGCATCAACACCCAATGCAAAGAGGCGTGAGTAGCGCTTGCTGGCGTTGGGCCAGATCGCTTCGATGTCGGTTTTGAGGGCATGGGTGGATTGCTCGGTATGCAGTGTCCATGGCATGTCGGCGAATGTTACACCGTCCATATCTCTGTCCATATCGGCGTTGATGCTGCCACTGTAACTGTGCGAGGTGGCATATACGGGCACTTTGGGTGCGTGGTGAAAACGTAGTTGCGGACGAATCAGCCGTGCCTGTTGAGAACCGGCAGCCATAAAAATAAAATCGATATCCTGTCGGCGGCGAGGGATGAATTCCAGTTTTTTGCCCAGCAGTCGACGCAGGGTTTTGTGCCGCTGTTCGCTTTCGTCGACGTTGAGTAACTGACGGATCGGTAGTGAGTAGTCACTTTTTTTGGCGTTGTAGGTCTGTTTTTCCACCACATGTCCGCCGAATTGCAGCCAACGCTCGCTGAATGCCTTGGCCACCCGTGTTCCCCAAGCGGATGAAGGAGTGATGATTGCCGCACGACTGTAGCCGTCCAGCCAGGCGCGTTCGGCGATTTGCTGGGCCTCTTGTTCTGGTGACAGACTGAGCTGGAACAGATTATCAGGCAGACCCTTCGCCGCGTTTTCGCCGCGTTGTTCGCTGTAGTTGAGAGCCAACACCGGTACGGGCAATTCATCGTGTGTGGCCAATTGACTGACGGCATCTTTGTTAAGCGGGCCCACCACAAATTCGGCGCCATCATCGACAGCTTGCTCATAAATCAGATCAATAAACATCGGATCATCGCCTGTATCGTAAATGGCAATGCTGGGCACCACGCTGGCGGGCGTACCAAAAGTGGACATGCCGAAGCTGTCGACGGGCATGTCGATGTTTTCCGAACCGGGTGAACTCACGGGTGTGTTGTCGGGCTGCGCGTAATAGGCGGCGAGAAAACCGTCACGCACCGCGCTGGCGGCCCTGGCAAAGCGATTATTCAATGGCAGGATTAACGCGATTTTTTTCGGCAGGGGCAGCACCCGGGGGCGCGCTAACAGTACTGCCGCGATAATGTCATCCAGTGCTGGATGAGCGGGATAACGTTCGTGCCAAGTGACCATATCGGCACCGCCCTGTTGGTTGTTTGCCATTTTGCTGCCAAGCTGAACCAGTTCCAGCCAGCCATTGAGCACATCCGGCGGCCTGGTGGTTTGCAGAGCTTGCAAAGTGGCAGGGGAGAGGCTTTGCAGAGCATTGAGAATGGCTTCCTGATTGGCGAGCACGGCATCCGGGTCGTCGAGCAGTGGTTCCAGCAGCACCCGCTCACGAGCAGATTCCAGATGATTGCCCAACTGAGCAAAGGCGATGGCACGCAGTTGGTGCAAACGCTGTATGTCTTGTGGGCGGATTTCCTCCAGGGTCGTTAGCAGGTCTTCTGCCTGATTCAGAGACTCCAATGCCGTGTCGGGCAATTGTCGCGCCAGGGAAATGTTGGCGGAAAGCAAGGTGTGCCGAAGTTGTAAGCCCGTTGAGAGTGCGGCTGTGTTAATTTCGTTGAGCAACTGATGGGCTTGCGGTACATAATTGCCCTGCATCAACAGTTCGGCAGTGCGTAGCGTATAGTGTTCATGTTGTGGTGAAGGGGCTTCGGCAGCGAGTTTGGAATAAGCCAGCGCGGCATCAAGGAAGCGACCATCGGTGACCATTTGTTCCAGCGAGGTCGTGTCGGGGGTCATGCTGTCCCGTTGTTGTTCCTGCTTATCCAATGGTGTGCCAGAACAAGCCACCAGCAGCAGAGCCAGAAGGCCGGGCAGAATTTGTTGACGCAGCTGTTTGAAACTTTGTGTTAGATTTCGCATGGGTGGGAAAGTATGTGGATGAGGTGAAGCAGTGTCAATGAACGAACGAGTGGAAGCGGGTGTTTTATACGTGGTGGCGACGCCTATAGGCAATCTGGCGGACATCAGCCAGCGTGCGTTGACAGTGTTGGCTGGGGTGGATTTTATCGCCGCAGAAGACACCCGGCACAGCGGACGTCTGTTGCAGCACTATCAAATCACCAGTAAAACCCTGGCCCTGCACGATCACAACGAGCGTGACCGGGCACCGGATGTGGTGGCGCGTTTGATGCAGGGCAAGAGTGTGGCTCTAATTTCTGACGCGGGTACTCCGTTGATCAGTGACCCCGGTTTTCACCTGGTGCGTTTAGCGCGTGAATCAGGCATCAAAGTTATGCCGGTACCAGGGGCCAGCGCGATGATCGCTGCCCTGTCGGCCGCAGGACTGCCATCGGACCGTTTTGTCTTTGAAGGTTTTTTGCCATCAAAAAGCATTGCGCGCAAAAAACGCTTGGAAGCGATGGGTATGGAAACACGCACGCTGATTTTTTACGAAGCTCCGCACCGATTGTTGGACACGCTCGCCGATATGGTTGCCGTGTTGGGTGCCGACCGTCATGTGGTACTGGCGCGGGAGCTGACCAAAACCTTTGAAACCATCAAGAGTGATGCTGCGGCTGCGTTGCTCGAATGGGCAAGTGACGACCCGGATCAGCAAAAAGGGGAAATGGTGTTGTTGGTCGCCGGAGTCAGCGTCGCAGAGGATGATGCGCCGGATGGTGAGGCGCAGCGTATTCTCAAAATACTCCTCGATGAATTGCCTCTGAGTCAGGCCAGTGCGCTGGCTGCGAAAATTACCGGTGGCAAAAAAAAACCATTGTACCAGCTGGGGCTGTCGCTGGCTGAGCTGAAGGGTGATACCTGATCGGGATTTACAGCTATAGTTCGAGTATGGGCGGGCTCCATCAATGTGTTGGCCAGCCAAGTGAACTTTCCAACAATGACGTGCCGCTGGTGGCCGACTATGAAAATCGCCTTCTTTGGCAGTAAACCTTACGAGCAAAGATTCTTTAACGAGGCCAACGAAAAATTTGGCTTTGAGCTGGTTTATTTTGCGCACCATCTGTCCGGGCATACAGACCTGAAATCACTGTCTGCCGATGCCGTGTGTGTATTTGTTAACGACATACTCGATCACGACGTTTTGTCGGCCTTGCAGAGACAGGACATCCGGTTGGTGGTGTTGCGTTGTGCCGGGTTTAACAACGTGGATTTGCCTGCCGCAGAAAAGCTGGGGATAAAAGTGGTGCGGGTTCCTGCTTATTCGCCCTACGCAGTGGCAGAGCACACGGTGGGACTGATGTTGTCTCTCAATCGAAAAATTCACCGCGCCTATAATCGTGTACGGGAAGGCAATTTCTCGTTAGAGGGATTGTTGGGCTTTGATATGCATGGTCGGACGGCAGGAGTGATAGGCACCGGGCGTATTGGTTCTCTGGTGGTGCGTATCCTGTCTGGTATGGGTTGCCGTGTGTTGGCTCATGATCTCCAAAAAAACGATGAATGCGTACAATTGGGGGCAAGCTATGTGAGCCTGCCGGAACTTTATGCGCAGTCCGATATTATCAGCCTGCATTGTCCGCTGGCTTGCGACACTCATCATCTTATTAATGCCGCTGCGCTGACACAAATGAAAGAGGGTGTGATGTTGATTAATACCAGTCGGGGCGCAGTAATTGACGCAGAGGTTTTGGTGCCGGGGCTGAAGTCGGGGAAAATCGGCTATCTGGGTCTGGATGTTTATGAACAAGAAGGTGACCTGTTTTTTGAAGATCTGTCCAACAAGATTATTCAGGATGATGTGTTTGAACGATTAGTGACGTTTCCCAATGTATTGATCACCGGGCATCAGGGTTATTTCACTGCGGATGCATTGCGTAACATTGCACATACCAGCCTTGCCAATGTTCGTACGTTGGAGCAGGGGCAGGTCTGCGAAAATGAGCTGACGGCCACAGTGTTGCGTGGTGCCTGCCAGTGATAGCGTGGGTGCCTTTCCAGAAAGTGGGCTGGTGGTCACGCCAAATTAATTCATTCAGTTGTGGGTTTTCTACTTTTTAGAAAAAATATAATTGCAGAAACGTTCTGTCTAAGGACATCTTTTTTTCTAGGTTTAAAGGTCGTGGGTAGCTATCGAAGTTGTCAATCATTGTTCAAAAGTGGTTCTCTTAATCATCTCAATAATTCGAAAAACTATGTTATTGTTCACCGTTTTTTCTTATAGGGGAAATAGTTTTGGTTATTGGTACGTGTCACTATAAAAATATGGGTTTAGGGAGAGGATTGATGAAAAAAACTGTGTTATCAAACTCAATAATTGGGCTGATGCTATTGAGTGCATGGGTATGCTGGAGCCCAGTGTTAGCATCTGAGGATTATCAAAACGAACTGAGATTGTTTCACTCGAAAATCAAAGAGGACGGGGGTGACAAAACTTCTCAAACTGGGCTTGCCTTCCGCGGCTATTTTGTGCCAGTCACCACACAAGGGATACCTCTTGATGAAGCGGCATTTCTTGATAGGGCCGGTAATGTTTCGATTGTATATAGTGACAATAAATTTGATGGCTCGTTTGAGCTAACCACTGATCTTTGGGGTATTAATGCTACCCTAGCAAAACAGAGTATACCTTGGATGTTGAGTCTGTCGTACTTCAACGAAGATGGTAAAACCACTGATCCGATAAATATTGATGTGACAAGCGAAACTTTCGATTTGGGAGTTGGGTATTTTGTCGAGGATGGGTTACTGATAGTGGGGCAATATGAGCAAACTGATACCAAAATATCAAGTGCTTTCACTGATAATGATCTTGAGCGGACCACATATGGAGTTGGAGTGAAATGGTTACACTTATTGTCAGCACAAACAGCGCTTAATCTTGAGGCAAATGTAGAACGTATTCGCAATAAAAATGCATCAAAAACAGATGACGGTCAGAACATAAGTATCTCTGGCGACTATTATTTTACTCCTGAAGCCAGTGCTGGATTGTGGTATTCAAAACTGACACATGATGATAAAAGTCGTGAAGGTTCGTTATTAGGTATAACGGCTAAATATTTTGTTAAACCACAATTCTCTGTTGGAGTCGATGTTGGTTGGTTTGATGCTGAAAGTGCAGGTGATGAAAATGATGAACGATGGAGTTTGTCCCTGGCTTATCGTTTTTAAAGAATTATCGCAGAAAAAAAATCCATAGGTAGTTCATGCGTAATTGGCCAACGGCATCTGTATTATCACTGGAAAGCTGGCATGCTGAAGATGTCAGTACTGTTTTTACATCACTCAAAACGAGTGCCGATGGATTAATAAAAGCCGAAGCCCAAAACCGCTTGGCCAAACATGGGCCGAACCAGCTTGCTGAAGCAAAAAAACGCAACCCGTTGCTGCGTTTTTTCTGTCAATTCCACAATGTGCTGATTTATGTATTGATGGCAGCGAGTATTGTTACTGCGCTGCTGGAGCATTGGCTGGATGCCAGTGTGATTCTTGGTGTGGTGGTGCTGAATGCATTGATCGGCTTTGTGCAGGAAGGCAAAGCCGAAGATGCTTTGCGTGCTATTCGTACAATGCTCTCACCTACTGCCATGGTATTGCGGGATGGACGGCAATCAACTGTCGCGGCTGAAGAACTGGTGCCCGGTGATATTGTTTTGTTGCAGCCTGGCGACAAAGTGCCCGCAGACCTACGTTTGTTTCGTGTCAAAGGTTTGCAGATTCAGGAGTCAGTGCTCACCGGCGAATCCCTGGCCGTGGAAAAGGTCACCGCTGCTGTGGCGCAACAAGCGGTGATTGGCGACCGTCGTTGTATGGCCTATTCCGGTACCCTGGTGACTCATGGTCAAGGTCGTGCCGTGGTGGTAGCCACGGGTGCGCAAACGGAGATTGGCCGCATCAGCACCCTGGTGTCGGAAGTGGAATCGGTGACAACGCCATTGCTACGTCAGATGGCACAGTTTGCTCGCTGGTTGACGGTGGTTATTTTGGGGGTTGCCACGATTACCTTCGCTTTCGGCGTGTTGCTTCGGGATTATCTGCCTGCGGAAATGTTTCTTGCTGCCGTCAGTCTGGCAGTGGCGGCGATTCCCGAGGGTTTGCCAGCCATTATGACCATCACTCTGGCAATAGGGGTGCAACGTATGGCACGACGCAATGCCATTATTCGCAGGTTACCTGCCGTTGAAACCCTGGGAGCGGTATCGGTCATTTGCTCAGATAAAACCGGCACCTTGACCCGCAATGAAATGACTCTGCGCAGCATTGCCACGGCCGATCAACTGTTTACCCTGAGCGGTACGGGTTACGATCCTCACGGGGTTGTCTCAGCCGTCAATCACATCGTGGAAAAAGATGTATTGCCCGAGAAACAGCCGCTACTGCTGGAAACTCTGCGTGCGGCAATGCTGTGCAATGACGCCTCACTGGAACACGCTGATGCCGAATGGCAGGTACATGGTGACCCCATGGAAGGCGCGTTGTTGGTAGCCGCTTTAAAAGTAGGGCTGGATATTGATGTTGAAACCAGACAATACCCGCGTACCGATCTTATTCCCTTTGAGTCCGAACACCGGTTCATGGCGACCTTGCATCACAGTCATCGCAGTGAAGCCTTTATTTTTCTCAAAGGTGCGCCGGAGCAAGTACTGGAAATATGCGCACGCCAAAAAACTCAGGCAGGTGAGTCGGCACTGGATAAAACGTACTGGCTGGCCTGCGTTGAAGAAATGGCAGGACAAGGGCAACGTGTATTGGCTATTGCCGTCAAAACAGTTGAGCACCAACAGATGGAGTTATCGTTTGGCGATGTGTATGGCGGTTTGACCATGTTGGGTCTGTTCGGCCTGATTGATCCCCCACGTGAAGAAGCCATCACAGCGGTGCAAGCCTGTAGCGAAGCAGGTATTCGAGTGAAGATGATTACCGGTGATCATGCCGCCACCGCCCGAGCCATTGCCCGGCAACTGCAACTGGTTAACACTGATGACACCATCACCGGGCAGCAACTTGAGCAGATGAGTGAGGCTGAACTACGTCGGCGGGTGCAAGAGGTGGACGTGTATGCGCGAGTGAGTCCCGGTCACAAATTACGCCTGGTCAGATTACTACAGGAACACGGCAGAATTGTCGCCATGACCGGCGATGGCGTTAATGATGCGCCAGCTCTGAAGCGAGCCGATATCGGCACGGCCATGGGCCAAAATGGCACTGAGGCGGCAAAAGAGGCCGCTGAAATGGTGCTGGCCGATGACAATTTTGCCTCCATTATTCATGCCGTGGCAGAAGGCCGCACCGTTTACGATAATCTCAAAAAGGCTATCCTGTTCATTTTGCCTACTAACGGTGGTGAGGCACTGATTATTTTCGCTGCTATTGTGTTGGGCTTTCAGCAGTTGCCGCTAACCCCTGTGCAAATACTTTGGGTGAATATGGTGACAGCGGTGACATTGGCATTGTCACTGGCCTTCGAACCGTCGGAAGCCAATGTCATGCATCGTCCACCTCGTGACGTTCGGGAGCCGATGTTGAATGCCCATCTGCTGTGGCGCATTGTTTTTGTTTCGCTGATTTTAATGGGGGGCACCTTCGGGCTTTTTCTTTGGGAAATGCAGCAGGGTGTCAGCATCGAACATGCGCGCACTGTTGCGGTGAATACGCTGGTGATGTTTGAAATTTTTTATCTGTTTAATTCTCGCTACATTACTGCCCCGGTGTTTAATCGTGCCGGGTTCACTGGTAATCCTTATGTGCTGATAGCCATCGTTGTGCTGATCATTTTTCAGTTAGGTTTCACCTACCTGCCATTATTGCAGGCTTTGTTCGGTACGGTGGCCATTGGCGCCGATATCTGGTTACGTATTGTGTTGGTCGCCTCTACGGTATTGTTTCTGGTTGAAATGGAAAAGGCTTTTTTGCGATACAAACAATGATTTCGTTAAGAGTGGTTATTATTACTCATTATCAAAGCACACTATTTTTATCCATCGGGTAATTCAGTCGCATACCCAGTGTATTTTTATTCAGAAAACAGGGTGAGTTTCACCTTTCGGTTTTTATCAGCCGAAGCTATAGGGTTTAGTCGGTGGCATGTTCGCTTTCGCCTGCCTCTGACATTGTTGGCACAACGTTTCTATTCTTAATACTCGAGGGTGATGCTCCAAGAAACAAGTGTTCCAACATCCTGGGCTGCGAGGTCGCGCACGCGGAGTTTCCAATTACCACTCATGGGTTCACCAAGGATATCGTTGAGACCAGGTGTTGATGTGGTGTCGTATAACCGCTTGATGTTGTTACCTGACCCGCCTTTATTATTGTGTAGCCGTACAACCTGCCCGGACGGAGAAAAAAGGTCAACCTGAAGATCGCCAATGTATGTGTGTACAATGTCAATATTGACGGTGATATTTTTAACCTCACCGTTCTGTTGGATCTGAATCTCGCTCGATGTTCCCTGGGCATCGGCGTCAGGAATCGAGAGGTTTGGATTTGCGTGTTCTGTCACTGCGGTAGAACGGCGTTGGTATCCGGCCATAAAACGCCAGCGTACAAGCCTGCCGACATCCTGGGAGGCTATATCAACGACGGTGATTGACCAGTTTCCGCCAACCTCGCTTCCCATCAAACCCGCCAACTGTGGCAATGTTGCGCTGCTGTAAGTTTTCCGGAGGTCATCGCCATCTGCGCCCTCGTGAAGATGTAATACCACTTCGGTACCATCCGGGGCAACCAGTGAGACCTTTAGGTCGCTGATCCAGCTGTGGATGATTTCTACACTCACAGAAAGATCTGTGATTTCACCAGAGGGTTTGATGTTCAGAAAACTGGTGACACCGTTGGGATCATTGTCAGGAATGAGTATGTTTGGAAATGTTTCAGCTTCGGCAATCGGCTGATTTCGAGGTTCTCCTACTGTGAATGTGATGTTGTCGCCAGCAGTGCTGATTTCCGAAATAACAAGACTGGAGTCCGTTCCATTCCACATTCGGGATGATGGCGTTGTTACATCAGAGATTGCAACGCCGGGTGCGTTACTAAAGAGGTCAGTGGTGTCACCGGCATTGCGATTATTTTCGAGATCAAGACTGCCGTCAGCTTGAAGGAGGGCGCATTGGTAATGTTTGTTTCGGGTGCCATCCTGCCATTCATTGGAACCCAGCGTGTCGCAATGGTAAACAGCCAACCCGCTTGATGGAAGGTAACTATCCAACCTAAGTTGGCTACGGTTCTCAATGATGAAGTATTCATTCGGCAACGCGGTTTCGTGTTTCCAGATGGTATTATAGCTACCATGAGGGGCCGTGATTGTGTCGGATGAACTGAGAATATGCACATTGTCCACCCAGCCGGCGAGTTCGCGTAAGTAACCGCATACGGGTGAAGGTGTGCGGCGTTCATTGAGATGATTGCCAGAACCCATGAGGCAGTAGCGGCCGATACCTTGGCTTTTTTCAAAATCGCCGTCGCGCTTACCATAGTCATACATGTCCGGGAAGCGACAAAGCAAGTGCCCGTTTTCGTGGCAAATTGTTCCAATTCTCAGATCAACTGCATAAGTTCCGAGTCCGGTGAGTTGATAGTAATGTGTGCGGATTGTGCCGTATTGCAATTGTTCGACAGAATTATGCGGCCAAAGGTTACCGCTATATTGAGAGTCTCCGGCATAGAGAAAGTTGATGGCATCCACTATTCCCTCTCCTTGGGAATCAAAATCTGCGAGATTGATGTTAAATTGGTCAACAACGATATCCAGTGCTTCTTTAACCAATAGGTTGTTGATGTAATAACTTCGCCTTTTGGGCAGTTTTACCGGCCCGATAACGGTATTGACGTAATTGAGTTTGCCGCTTGAGACGATCTGGAAATATTCATTGACCGAACAGAAATTTCCGTTTGCATGATAGTTTTCGGCATTAAACATGTCTTCGACAGCCGCACGGAAAATGTTCGTGGTAACATCGTCAAAGTCAACAATTATAGTCAGTCCACGAACCGTTCCCTGGTGCAGTTTGCGCCCTTCCAACAAGCCATCATCCGGCCCTATGGTGCGCGTTGCACTTGAATCCGGATCAGTTTCCCGCGGGCGGAGTCGGTTATAGTTCAGCTCGAATTTTTCATTGTAAATAGCTGGTTCTTCTTTGATGTGTTTTCTCAATCCGTCTGGTAAAAATTTGCCGATAGGAATACCACTTGATACAAAACGCCCTGATGCAAGTAATGCATAACAGTAGCAACCATAGTCTTTGTCGAATACAACGGTATATCCATCAAGTGTTTCATATCGGGCATAAAATTCGTCACCAAAAATGTTCAGTTGAATATCGCCACCTGTGTGCTGTCCGCATACGATTGTATCTCCGATTAGAACGCTCATATTCTTATTTCCTCTAAAAAAATGATTGTGTATCCTGGCCTTTGCGGCACTGGCCGACAGCAATACCTGAGGAATTGCTCCATGTGTTTAGTATAAAAAGCTACCCGCAATACTGCGGGTAGCTTTGTCCTAAAGGTTATTTAAAAAACAGTAAATCAATGTCGATATTACTGAACACCTGCGCGACGCAGGTAATCATCAAGGGTTTCCAGATCAGGCTGCCCGGGTGCATGTGCGATGTCGCCTTTAACCGTCAAACGCTCCGGTAGAGAACGTGATAATTTCTGTACTTCGCTCTCCAGTGTTATCATATCTTTACTGGAAAATACTGGAAGTGCGCATTTCCCAGCACGTACCATTGTGGCATTGCCCCAGCCAATGATATTGCCAAACTTGCCGTCTTCACGCCATTCAGTCCAATCCTTGAATGCCATGCCGCGCACTTGCCCGGGAACATCGTAGGTTGTGTGTACCAGTGTCATGTGGTCATGCCCTACATCGTTGGCATAATCACCGGTCATTTTGACTTCATCGCCTTCCTGATAATAACGGCCATTCCAGTCAGGGAAACTGGTTGAATACCAAGCTCCCTGAATGCTGGTGCCCACTGCAGAATAGGGCAGGAAACAGATTTCCTGTGTCGCCCACTGAGCATGGTTGCTGGTGGAGTCATTATAAAAAGTAATGTGCCATTTATTACCACTGTCAAACACATTGGGTTTTGGTGGATTAGCCAGAGCGGTGCTGCTGAGTAACAAACTGCCAATGGCAACCAGTGTCATATGTTTCTTGATGATATTCATTTTAAGTTCTCCTTAATTAAAATATAACTGCAAATATCCAGACTTTTGCAGGTGGCGGACATTTTGCCACAAGGACATACTAGCGCATGTGACATCAGGCTGGCTTGGTAAATATTACATTTTTCTGGTGTAAATTAAGTAACTAAAAAAAGGAAACAATTCATCGATAAAACACGTTCAATCAAGTCGTGTTCATAAAAAACCTACAATACGTTATTGTAAGTGGGGTAGGTATGAGGTGTGGGCGCAGGCTTTCCGCCTGATACCCTGGTCGCTATGGGTATACATACGATAAAACGTTAAATTATGCTTCCAGGCATTCAACAAGCCATGCGCCAATATCGATAATTTCTTCGTTGCACACGTTGTGCTCCATGTCATAGTTTTTCCAATGAGCGTCATAATTCAGTTCTTTCAGTAACACGCAGGATTTTTCTCCATATTCATATTTTACGACCGGATCACGGAGCCCATGTGCCATAAAAATAGGTACGGCCTGATTTTCCATGCTGCGTTCATTGCTGGTTGTTTTGTGTAATGGCAGGTAGGTAGATAGGGCACCGATACCTGCAAGAGGGTGCGTGTGGCGTAGCCCTGTGTACAGTGCCACGGCTCCACCCTGGGAAAACCCCATAATAATAATGCGTTGTGTAGGGATGCCTCGTCGGTTTTCATTTTCGATCAGCGAAGTGAGTATTTTTCGGGAGGCGATGAGCCCTGTTTCGTCTTCGTGATCAAAATCGTCCAGTGAAAAAATATCGTACCAGGAGCGCATTGCGTAACCGCCATTACAGGTAACGGGTTGCACCGGCGCATGGGGAAAAATAAAACGGATGCTGAGCGAGTCGGGTAATGATAGTTCGGGGACGATGGGAACAAAATCATTGCCATCAGCACCGAGGCCATGTAACCAGATGACTGACGCATCGGGCGTGGCACCCGTTTTGATTTCGATGGGTGGGTCGATGAGTGCGTTAATCATGTGCCGGTCACCAGTTTAATGGTTTCACCGGATTGCTCGCTCAGGCTTTTGTTGAGCAAGGCAAATAACTCCAGTTCATCCTGTTTCCAGCAATCATCATCGGCGTGATAATCAAAATGAAAACCTCCGGCGCGGGCAGCGACCCAGATCTGTAGAGTGGGTGTCTGACGATTAATAATCACCTGTGAGCCATTGTCGCACTCTATAGTCAATATGCCGCCGGCAAAATCCCAATCCAACTCGGCATCGCATGTATCCAATGCATCCTCAATAGCCGACAGGGTATCATCGACTTTTTGGTTAAATTCACCTGCGTTCACTGAGGTTCTCCCTTTAATGTGATATTGCTACCCGTGCTGTGTTTCTTACGGGTGGCCGTTTATAATAAGCATCTTCTTGTGGAGATTATTCATGAAATCTTGTTGGGCGCAATATTTACTTTGGTGGGTGCTTGCGGTACTGGCCGCAGGCAGCATGTTGAGCGCATGTGGCCAAAAGGGTAGTTTGGTGCGGCCTGAGATGTCAGCTGAGTCCACTGATTCAATTGAATATACTCGTGGCGATTAAGATTTAGGTCTAATCGCACGCTCCATTTGCTCCATGACTGAGTTTTGCTTAGCCATGAAACAGCAGATAGGGCGCGTATTTAGGCCTGAACCCCAAACGCCATAGAGACATTTAAAGAAAGAGCAGAAAAAATCATGAATTATTTTGATTATCGTGGCGGGTGCCTGTTTGCAGAAGAAGTTGATCTGCGTCGTATTATCGATGATGTCGGCACACCGTGTTATGTGTATTCTCGCGCCACGCTGGAGCGTCACTGGCGTGCCTTTGATAGCGTTTTTGCGGAATATGAACACCTGATTTGTTATGCCGTAAAAGCCAACTCCAATCTGGCGGTATTGAATATACTGGCCAGATTGGGTTCTGGTTTTGATATTGTCTCGGGTGGTGAGTTACACCGAGTGATTGCCGCAGGGGGTGAACCGTCTAAAGTGGTTTTTTCCGGTGTGGGTAAGAGTGCCGACGAAATGCGTTATGCGTTGGAATTGGGTATTCGCTGTTTTAATGTGGAATCTCTGGCCGAGCTGGAGCGGCTCAACGAAGTTGGCGGTGAAATAGGTGTGCGCGCACCCGTGTCGATTCGAGTGAACCCCGATGTGGATGCAAAGACGCATCCCTATATTTCTACCGGATTGAAAGAAAATAAATTCGGTATCGATATTGAAAATGCTGAGGCTGTCTATCAACGCGCTGCTGAATTGCCACACATCAACGTGCAGGGTATTGATTGTCATATCGGTTCACAGCTCAGTGAAATTTCCCCCTTTGTGGACGCGTTGGATCGTGTGCTGTTATTGATTGATAAACTCGTGGCTCTGGGTATTAATCTGCGACATATCGACATGGGGGGTGGTCTTGGTATTACCTATCGTGATGAAGTGCCGCCGAGCCCTGCCGATTACGCCGCAGCGATTTTGGCACCGCTGAAAGAACGGGGGCTGGAAATTATTCTGGAACCAGGGCGGGCTATTGCTGGTAATGCAGGTATTTTGTTGACACAGGTGGAATATATCAAACCGGGTGAGGCAAAAAGCTTTGCCGTTGTGGATGCTGCCATGAATGATTTGTTACGGCCAGCGTTGTATGGTGCGTGGCAGGATATTATTCCGCTTGAGCCACGTGACGATGGTGGTCATAACAACCATGCTGGTGTTTACGATGTGGTGGGACCAATTTGTGAGACCGGTGATTTTCTGGGCAAGGATCGGCAGCTCAATATCGAGGCAGGTGATGTGCTGGCGGTTTGCTCAGCGGGAGCCTATAGTTTTGGTATGAGTTCTAACTATAACTCGCGACCACGAGTGGCCGAAGTCATGACGGATGGTGACCAATACACCGTAGTGCGTGAACGCGAAGCCTTGGAAGATTTGTGGAGAGGCGAGACGATTCTGCCAGATTAAAGAAAGCGCAACCACCGCAAGCTATTTTGGCTTGCGGTGGTATATTAGCTGACGGGTAACTTAATGCTCCACGGTGATACGTCGGGTTTGCTCGGCTGCCTCACGTTTGGGGATGCTGATCTCCAGCGAGCCGTTACGACTTTTTGCGGTAATGCTTTCGGCATCTGCGGTATCGGGCAGATTAAAGCGGCGATGGAAACTGCCGTGTGTGCGTTCAATGCGCTTGTAACCTTCCTTCTCCTCTTTCTGTTCCTCATACCGCTCACCTTTGATAGAGAGCATACCATTTTCCATATGTACCTCGATATCATCGGGCTCAACGCCGGGTACATCGGCGATAATCAAGAACCGCTTATCTTCCTCCTTGATATCAACGGCAGGCACCCAATCGCTGGTCGCCATGCTTGCACTGTCTTCATCAGTGTTGAGCCGGGGATCAAACAGACTACCCATTTCCCGTTGTAACTGTTGGAGTCTGCGCCAGGGATCGTATTGAATAATGTTCATGATGTTCTCCTTTTTCATTGGCTTGCAGGGAGTGGCTGATACAGCTCGCAGTCCGTTAAAAAACCACGTCTTCCACCCCGGATATAGGGGTAGAAGACATTGAATCAAGGGGGGTGAAAAAAGGTTTTTTTCTGTCTTTAGAAAAATTGAAGCAGACGGCGTGCAATAAAGCCTAAATCTCAATTGCTACGGGTATATATTGGCAGGTCAAGTCATCACTGAGTTAAGAAAACCTCTGCTGGTTTTGAAATTTTGGCATAGTTGAAATAAAGAGCCCGTAACGAAGTGTTGAGAAGTGAGCTCAACAGAATTACGGTGCTATCTGTGGAGGCAGGCAGTGTGGGAGGAGAGCATCTCCCCTTAGTCTATTTCCCAGTTATTATCCGTGGCACTGAAGCTACCGTCGTTGTTTTCGTCCCAACGCCGGGCTCCGGTGTGGTCGATCGTCATTATGCCATCTCCGACCTGAGGGCCCGTCGGTGTGGCAGTCAGAGTGAACATGGTTGCGGTGGCAGTTGAGATGGTCAGGTTGTAAAAAGTTGTGCTGGTATCAACGGGCGACCTGGAGGAGAATATCCAAGGGCTGCCGGTGTCGACGGGGGAGGCTTGAGTGCCAGCGGCACCCAAATATGAACTATTGGTGGTGAAGTGTCGTTCCATGGCATTGGCAAAACCCAGCAAGGCACCTTGGGCATCGGCGCGGCGTGATTTTGTTATGGAGTTTTGGTAAGCAGGGAGCGCAATGGAGGCGAGAATGCCGATGATCGCAATAACGATCATCAGTTCGGTCAGAGTAAATCCTTTCATCGATGTGAGTGGATGTCGGATATGTGTGTGTTGAGTGGGCTGGATAAACATGTTTTTACCTTGTGCTGTTGAGTATCTCTCGTGTTGGGCAGTGAGTATCGCCGTAGCGCCGCTTAACTTCAATGCACGCGTATTCGCAATTATGGTGTTGTGCAGCTACCAGCGAGCAGTGGGCCGCCAATCAGTCGTGGGCGTCCGGTGGGGCGAATTTGTACCTGACGACCAAAGGGTTCACCCCGATCATCGCAGATGGAAAAATCGGCATTGACGGCAATGCTGCTGGTGCCATCACCATTATAGGTGAAGGTGTTGAGGGTGTTGGCAGTGAGTATGGTGGCTGTGCGGCCGATGGCTTGGCCTACCTTGATGAGCTCGTCAGTTGCAACGTCAAATTGACTGGCATCGGTGTCGCCAGGGCCATTCACGAAAACGATCCAGCCCGATGTCCACGCATTTCCGGCACCAATACAAGTAGGAGCGGGGGCATTGGGGTTGCTGCTACTGCACAACACTACGCCAGTTCCCCGTTTTGCTGCCTCACTGCGAGCAATGTTGATATCAGTAACCAGGCTGTTGGTTTGTGTTGCCAACCGGTTATTACTAATGGTGGTTTGAAAGCTTGGTACCGCCACCGTCAGCAAAATGGCAGCAATGGCCATGGTGATCATTAACTCAAGCAGTGTGAAACCGGTTTGCCTACCGGGTGATGCTTGCCCGGTGGGATAACAGATCATGGGTGTGTTGTGCATATGCTCTTCCCCGTTTATTTGATCTGACGCCAGGATTGACGACCGATGGTGCGCCCAAAGGCGTTGCCGCGTGCTGAGTCGGTGTCATCGGTGGTATCCGTATAGTTAATGTTTGAACCCCTGACACCATCGTGCAGAATGGCAGGAGCACCAGTAGGTGCACCACCTTCGACACGGCGACCGCTGCCCGAGGTTTCGGTATCGGCGGTGCTGGAGTTACCGTCATCGTCATAGGAGACCTGATCAGCATCATCGAAAATGCCATCACCGTTGAGGTCAAAGGGTGATTCATCCGGACGGCTACCGTCGAAGGCATCCACTTGCATAACCCAGCCAGAGCCATCCGGGTTGCATTCGTCGCCGCTGGGGATCAGAGTGACGAACAGCACGGTACCACCCAATAATATCGGACGATAAATAACACGTTCGCCGGGATCGGGTAGCTCCATATACCAGCCATGATCACTGCTGCTTATGCCATTATCACTGGTGACGCGAATGTCGCAGGCGCCTGTCGTACCATCAAGATCGGCACAGGTAGTGTTCACAAACGTTTCTATTTCCTGTCTCAGGAGTTCGCTGGAAGGAACACCGGTGACAGCGCTGCCAGCATCAATTATGCCGTAGAAGGCTTGAGTTTGTGCACTCGTGATGTTGTTGTCTGTGCCTTCCAGGAATTTACCGGTGCCGAAGTAGACCATCAGGTCCGTGCGGTTTTCGGCAAAACCCACGTCAGCTTTGGCAGTGATGGGCTGGCGGTCGCCGCTGGAATCTTTGGCCACAAACAGTGGTGCAGGCCTGCCGCCACCGGAGTAGGCTACGTCCCATGCGCTGATGTCGGTGTTTTTGAGATCGAATTTCCACATATTGCCCAGCAGGTCACCGGCGTACACGTAGTCAGTGATGAAATCACCATCGATATCCACCGGTGTCACCGTGGCCAGACCATTAGGGTTGGCAGCGCTACCCGCTTCGGTGTTGATTTTGCGAATCACCGTGCCGTTTTCGAGGTCCACAATGTACAGTACCGCATGGCCGCTGAGGCTGGCAGCGCCATCGCCCTCAGTGTTGTTATAGCCATTGCCGAAAATGGCGGCCCACCTACCGTTATACAGGCGCACGATGCTGGGTTTGCTATAGGTGTAGCCCAGAGCGTACTGCATGTCAGCATCGGTATCAGTATCATTGCTGTCGGAGAACTCCCACAGTACTTTGGTTCTGTCCATGCTGTCTGGGTCAGTGACGTCCAGGGCGTAAATAGCCTGACCACCGCGGTTGAGCCCCCCTACCAGTACTGTACGCCATCTGCCATTAATGAAGGCATCGGCTACAGTGGGGGAACCGTCCACATAAAACTTGTGGCTGTAAGTAGGAGAGGTCAGGGCGCTGAGACGTGGGAAGACTTCGTTGGGGATGTAGGCGAGCAGTTCCTTGCCCATGTCACTGCCGCTGGTCTCGGCGTTGAAGCCGTGCAGCATGCCATCGTTGCCACCCACGTACACCATGGGTACGCGCGGGGTGGTTGCGAAGGTGTTGAAAAAAGTGGAGTAGGGGGGGCTGTTTTCCGGCGCACCACTGCCCCAGTTATCCGGGTAACGTGCCCGTGGATTGCTCACGTAAACCGGACTGGAGTTGACCATGTCACCGAGGATGTGGCTGTTGCCATCTTCATCGACGCGGTTACGGAAACCGGTGACACTGTCGCCATGCAGGAAGCGCACGCGGCTATCGCTGAAGCCGTCGTAGTTGCCACTGGCGTTTTTGTCGAGCCAGTTCTTTTGAGCCGTGGTGATACCAGCCGTCGTGAAGTCCAGACCACCACCAGACCCGATATTACCGTTGTGGGTGAAAAATTTACGTGGGCTTGAACTGAGCTGCGCCTCTGCTGACCAAGTGGGGGTGCTGGCAATCTCACCAATGGCCCCGGCGGTCGGGTCGCTGTTGATAGCGTAGGATTTGAGGTCACCGGTCCAGGTACCGGTATTAAAGGTAGAACGGATCAGGTTGGTGTCCGAGTTGATCTGGCCACTGGTGAGCGCTGCGGCACTGGCGGACACACCGCTACGGGCAATGATTTCATTGAAGGCACTGGCCAGTTGGGTGCTGAGGTCCAGCGCATTGGTGACCAGGAAGTAGTTGTCGGGATCACCATCGCCGTTTTCGTCCCACTCGGAGGCAAGGTCGGGTAGGTCGTTGGCCGTCGAGCTATTTTCCTGAAAGCCACCCCATTTGGCGGCGTACCACAGTGGATCTTTGAGAAATGTGCTGCCTAAGCCCGCGCCTCCAGGGGTGAAGGTGCGAGTGGCCGTTAATGGCAAGGCCGTTCCGGCAATGTTGGGGGTGTCCAGGAAATAGTCTAGGTCACTGCCCGCGGCGGTGTCCGCATCCCGTATTTCCAGATAGGTACCATTAGCCGTGGTACCAGAAATAATGTAACCCAGATGCTGGACGATACAGCCGGAGGCATAGGCGGCTGCCATGTTGATGGTCACGGTACCATCGCCATTGACTGTGTATTCGTATTCTGCGATGGCATCCATGTCGTGGTCAGCGCCCTGTTCCACATCCTCAAAATTGATGCGGAATTTGCCATAAGTAGGCGTGAGAGATTCCACATAAAAATCCACCATGGTGTTGGTTGGCTGGAAGTCGCCCATGGTTGGGGTAATGCCCAGACAGCCGCCTACGGATTTGGCAAATGGCACCAGAGTGATAGTACTGCCGGCCACCGGGATTTCGATATTGGGTAATGGTGAGGCCAACGCTACCGAGAAAGTGTCAATTTTTTGGTCGCCATCGGCCAAGCTGATGTCGTTGATGGTGCCGTGATAGGCGACACTGGCCGAATAATAGCTACCCTGCTTGGTGGGCTCTTCCGGTGCCAAACCACGAATGTTGCTCAAGGAGGTTACCATTTTGCTGGTGGGTGCGCCGTCAGAAACCGCACCAACCTGGCCAATGAAATGATTGCCAATGACATCAGGTTCATTACTGGTGATAGTGTCGGCCAAAGCTGATACGTCCAGGCCGCTGACATCGCCAGAGAAACTGCCGAAGAAGCTGCCTGGCAATTGATCCGAATCATAAGATGGGTTGATGTCCGCGATTACAATCTGGAACGGCTTGGCGCAGGAAGAGAAACCACTGCCAGTGTCATAGGGGTCAATCCAGCTAGGTAGCGGCAGGCCCAGATCAGCATCATCGTTGCCGGAACTGGCAATATTGAATGCCGGGGTAGGCGATGCCTTGCCAGCGAAATAACGCATGCCTTCATACATCATTTCAGCAACGGGGTTACCCCAGTCGGTCACTTCTCCCTCATTCATGGGGCGTGTGGTAATCCATGCACCAGGCCAACCAGGCGCATAGTCTCCACTTCCATAACGGAAATTAGCAATTTTCAAGCGGTCCATGGAGGCAATCACACCGATGGTAGAGGTATAGGTACCATCATTAGCATCGATTTCATCGGTAATCGAACCCACATTTTTACGCAGCACACCGCCGGAAGTGTTTTTCTCATAGGAACCGGTAAGTAGACCGAAATACATACTGTCGTTTTCGCCATAGCTTTGTAGTAGGCCGACGGGCTTGCTGTTGCCATTGGGATAAGCTTGGCAGTTGGCTTCCGACAGGCCAGCGACACAGACTTGGGTACGAACGACATAATCTGTCATGCTTGAAATGGGGGTTGTTTTCTCCCAATAAAGATAATAATTATCTCCTCCTCCGGTTTCCTGGTGGCGAAATTTGATGGAGTGATCGCCTGGTAGTAAGAATATAGAGCCATTTTCGTCTTGGCAGTTACATCTGCCATGCGCACCATACCAAGCTGCGACAACAACGCCGCCAATAATCACTTGTACCGCATCATCGCCGTCTACAGCAAAGTTATAAGTACCCGCTTCGCCAGGGGGAATGACCAGTGTGCCTTCAAAAATGGTCAGGTAATCATCATTAGCACCAAATGGATTACCGTTACTATCGATGGTGCTGACAGGCCCTGTGCCGAACAAGTTCGCACCATTAGCAAAACCAGCTTCCAGCGTGTCGTATTCGGCTGCATTGTTGGGAAAGGTACCATAGCCACTGATATCGTAAGTTGTCTGGGTCAAGTTTTTCAGACCTGCTTCGGTCGGCCCGGAACTGGCGGGTACTATTTCCCAGACTGGGCCTCCTGTAGTGACGCAGTTTGTGCCGCCATCAACACAAGTGTTGCCCGCCACTGGGCGTTCTTTGGAAAGCCATTCCCAGACGCGGAAACGGCTGTCATTTAATACCCGGAACAAAGGGGCATCGTTTTCACTCACCAGAGTTGTATTGGCAAACAAGTGACGCGTACCATTAAGGGGCAGGTTCAATGGTGAATACTCACGAATATCAAAACCACTGGTGGTGATGTCTGTGTACTCTTTACCCCAGCTATGGGCGTCCTGTGGAATGTAGGAACGTTCCAGTACAGTTTCAGAACCGGTATCCACAACACGGGTGCCGCCGTAAAAAACCTTGCGCAGGGCATCAATGCGCGAAGTGGTGAGGTAGTTCAGAAAATCGCCAGACCATTCGCTGCCGCCGGAGCATCTTTTATCGGTGGTGGTGGAGCTGGGTTCAAAGCGGGCGTTGCCACCATTGTAGACATAACAAATATTGGAGCCAAAATAGCCGTAATAATTAATATCATCCGGTTTGTAGTTTGTATCTAGTACGCCGTCACCATTGAGGTCGGAGGCATCGTTGTAGGCTTCGTAATAAAGTTTGTGATCCCGGCCCATGGTCATCAGGGTGAGCGGTGGGGCAGATTGCGAGGCAAACAGGGGGTTGTCGGACAGGTTCAGAAGAGCAGCCTGGCTTGTGCTGCTGATCAGCAGGCCTGTTGCCAGCATATTGACGGCGAGAGCAATCGCGGGAAGCGTATAGAGCGTTTTCATAGATATGTCCTTGTTAATCAATTCTGGCGTACAGGGTTTCAATCATGGATTCAGCGGTGGCGGTGCCGCCCACGCCCAGGGCTGTGAGGCGATACAAGGTACGCACGGGTGGACTGCTTGTATCCGTAGGGTCGGCCAGGCTATCTCGCTGGTCGCTGTGTTCTTCCACGATGAAACGTGGGGCGGAGGCGACCTCTCCGGTTCCGGTGGGCATATCGCTATAGATGCGGCCGTTGGTTTCCCACCAGCTGAAATCCTGCGTGGCCATGCCGACATAATCATCCAGGCCAACGAGGTCGCAAGGAGCGCTGCAACTGGTGCCATCTTGTACTGTCAGTGCGCCCCTGGTGGGCATATTCTGGTTTTTTACCCAGCTTTCACCACTACGCAGGGCGCTTTCTGCGGCTTGGAAGGCCATACCTTTGTCGCGCACATTATTGGACATACGTTCTTGCATGACGGTGGATTGCATGCCGGACAGCCCAAGCAGAGTGAGTACTATCAGCAGCATCAGGCTGACAATGAGTGATGCACCAGTTTGGCGTTTGTGCGTGACTGACAGTGTGCGTGTTAGAAATGGAGACATGCAAGGCTCCTTGTCGATATCAGTGTGGTTCATTACGGGTTCCGGTTGCGAATGCTGATGGTGCTGCTGAAGGTGCGGCGCAGACGGCCATCGCCGATGGTGGCCACATTAGTGGCGGTACTACGAGCAACGAGGGTTATGCGCAGGCTGCGTACCTGATCCATATTAAGTCCGGCGGCATCGGCGGGCACATAGCGCATGTCGCCGTTGAGGGCGTCAACCAGTTCACCGTATTCGATCTGCAGGTCTTCAATGCCTTCCACCAGTTCTACGGGAACACCGCCCTCGGTGCGGAACAGAAAAGGTTCGCCGCTAGCCAGATCGTTAATAATGGAGTAGGTGGTCTGGCGTGCCTGGAACACCATGGCGTCGGTGTCATAAGTCTGACTCAGATTGGACGTGCTGTTACCGGGACTGACGGCGCCGCCTGAGTTATGCACGATGTTATTGCTCGTATCAGGGTTTGCGTTGGTAATCTGAATGATATCCCCCTGTACACAATCGGTGACCAGCAGGATGTCGCTCTGTTGCAGCCCGGCACCGCTGGTTACAGGGAGGGCGGCGGCGGTGGTGGGCATAGCCGCCGATATGGCGATTCCGTTACTCCGGGCTCCTTCTATGGTAATGCTGTCGGGGCTGGTGCCCGCGCCGTTAGTGCCGGAGATGCCGCCATTGGTGAGTAAGTCCACATAGCCACCACCACCGCTATTAAGGTTGTCGGTTATCTCGATATCCTGACTGCGGCAACCCCAAAAATCAGCGATACGCAGATCTTCCGTCAGAATACGTATGGCCGTGCGGCCATTTTCCTGAATGCGGGACAGGGAATCCTGTATCGCAAAGCTCTGTCTGTTGGCCTGGAATATCTGTAAAACGCCAGCCATCAGTATCAGGCTGATGACCATGGCCACCAGAATTTCGATGAGGGTCAGGCCAGTTTGTCGTGGGCGTATTGAGTGTATTGTTTTCATCAGGATAATTTCATGTTTGTAGAAAAGGGCGCTTTACAAGCGGTTGTAAAGTACTTGTCCGGTAATGGAAAAACAGGTCATGTCAGCAGGGTCTGTCGCGTCACAACCTGTGCCAGTGGCACCGGTGCGCCTGTCATCCCACATAATGATTACGGTGAATGGCAGATTGGGGTCGGTGCCGGTGACAGAGCCCTGGCCGGAGGGCAGGGCGTTGGTCAGGAGGGTTGTCCATTCGTGTGCATCGTTTTCAGCCAGTTGGTCCGGGGCGCAATCATTGCCAGAAGCACATGCCGGGCTTCCTGACAAAGCCCAGGTCTCAATACTGTTGTAGCGGCCTTCTTCAATACCCACAGGGTTGGCGCGCATGCGATCCAGTATGTCGTAAGCAAGGAATGTGGCCTGGGTGCGCTGGTAGGCGTTGTTGTTGTGTTGCAAGCTGCGAGCCTGTAGACCGGCGAGCCCCAGCAAACCAATGCCTAATACCACGAGGGTAACCAGCACTTCGGTCAGTGTGAAGCCGCGCATTGTTTGTCTGTTTTTGTTCATACGCCGTTTGCTCATACGAGTGTTCTCAAAATGTTGTACAAATTTTAGCCGCTTAAAGATCATTTGATGACCGTTTTATCGACCGCTAGTCTGGAATATGTAACCGTTGGTCAAAATTTCGACAAACTTGAGGTTTGATGTCGGGGGATGCGGCCAATTTTTCTTAACTTATTGAAAAATCAACATTTATTTCCCGCATATCCAGGGGTAATGCACGATGATATTCGGGGGAATTCAGGAGAGGGCTAGGGGTAAAAACAGATTTGTTGAGACAGGCGGTTTGTCTGGTCTGACCAGCGGTACAGGCCAGACAATTTTTTGTGAAGTAGTACCAAGATCAGGTAGTGGATTCGACCGGCGCAGCTACCATTTGTACCGTGCGTTGCGCACGCCGTTTGTCAATGACATTTTTGCCCGCAATGAGCAATCCCAAGGCTAAAAAAGCACCAGGTGGCAGGATCGCCAGCAGGAATCCTCGATAGTCGTCGAACAGGGTGATGGTAAGCCACTGCGTGCCTTCGCCAAACATCAATTCGGCTTGGGTGAACAGAGTGCCGTGGCCGAGGATTTCCCGGATTGCACCAAGCAATAACAACACGACAGTGAAGCCGATTCCCATGGCCAGTCCGTCCAGCAGCGAACGCCATACATTGTTTTTGGCGGCGAAAGATTCTGCACGAGCGATGATGACGCAATTGGTGACGATGAGCGGGATAAAGATGCCCAGTACCAGATACAGGTCATAAAGAAAGGCTTGCATCAGCAGTTCCACAGCGGTGACGAATGAGGCAATGACCAGCACGAAGCAGGGGATGCGCAGTTCCGGGCGCACCAGATTACGAATCAGTGACACGGTGACGTTGGAACCGGCCATCACCAGCGTCGTCGCGATGCCGAGTCCCAGCGCATTGACCACCGTACCGGAAACCGCCAGCAGCGGGCAGAGGCCGAGCAATTGCACCAGTGCGGTATTATTGTTCCATAGACCTTCTTTGAGGATGTTGGCGGTGTCGTTATTCATGGCAGATTTCTTCCCAGGTAATTTCAGTGTGCGCTTTCTACGGCTGAAAGGGGCGACTTTTGGAACAACTGTTCCCGGTTCTGTTCGTAAAACTTTAGCGCGTTGTACACGGCTTTGACGATTGCTCGCGGTGTGATGGTGGCTCCGGTGAACTGGTCGAACTGGCCGCCATCACGGCGCACTGCCCATCCTTTGTCCTGCGGGTTACCGAGTGCGTGACCGTTAAAACCCAACACCCAGTCTGAGCGTTTTTCTTCGATGCCATCTCCCAGCCCGGGTGTTTCACGATGGCTGAGCACACGCACGCCCAGCACGGCCCCATCAAAGGTGATACCCACCAATATTTTGATGGGGCCGACGTAGCCATCCGGGGCAACAGAGGTGATGGCCAGTGCTGCTGGTTGACCGTTTTTGCGCGCACGGAATACCGGTACGGGGTCTTTTGTGCCCAGCCGTTGTGGATTAGTGACGGTAATCATATCGTGAAAAATATCGTTGTCATGTAATTCCGGTTTAATCACGGCGTGGAGATTACGTAGCATGAACTGACGTTCGGATTCGGCGATACGTTCCTCGGTGCCAGTGAAAATCAGCGCCACCAGGCCCGTGCCCACCAAGGCAAACAGGCCCAGCAAAACGGCGCTGCGCCCCATGTGCTTGCCTAACATCAGCTGTTGCCTCCGTCACCAGGTTTAGACGGCTGTTTTTCATAATCCTTCTTGTAACCAAAGACTCGTGGCTGGGTGTAATAATCAATGGTGGGTGCCGCCATGTTCATCAGCAATACCGCGAAGGCCACACCATCAGGATAACTGCCCCAGGTACGGATCACATAAATGAGTATGCCGATGCCAATGCCGAAAAAAATACGGCCTCGTGGCGTGGTGCTGGCACTGACCGGATCAGTGGCGATGAAAAAGGCCGCCAGCAGGGTGCCTCCACTAAACAGATGAAACATGGGTGATGCATAGGTGTCCGGGTCTAACATGAAAAAGAAAAACGAAATCACAAGCAGACTGCCCATCAGCGCTAGAGGGATATGCCAAGTGATGATGCGTTTGTAGATCAACCATATGCCACCCAGCAGAACCCAGTTGCCGACCCATTCCCAGCCGACGCCGCCAAAATCACCAAAAATGGCATTGCTGCGTACAATTTCGCTGACGGTGATATTCAGACCCAGTTCGGTTTTTACGGTATCCAGTGGGGTGGCCATGCTCAGTGCATCGATGTTGAGCAAATAAGGAAAATTGCCAGTGAAAATAATATTCAGTGTGTCCAAAAAGCCTATTTGCAGTTGGTTGACGATGTTGGGCGGCACCCATTGTGTCATTTCCAATGGGAAGGAAATCAGCAGCATCACATAACCCACCATCGCCGGATTGAAAGGGTTATAACCCAGCCCACCGTACAATTGTTTGGCGACGATAATGGCGAAGGCGGTTCCCATTACTGTGATCCACCAAGGTGAAAAGGGCGGAAGACAAAAAGCCAGCAGCAAGCCCGTGAGCACAGCACTGCCATCGGTAAGAAAAGGTACGATGGGTCGTTGGCGAATGCGCAGCATCAGTGCTTCGGCACCTAGCGCTGTACCTACGGCAATCAGGATATTGATACACAGCCCCCAGCCAAAAAACCAAGTGTAAGCAATGATTGCGGGTACCAGTGCCAGACATACCCGCACCATCATACCGGTGATATGGATGCCGGAATGGATATGGGGTGAGGATGGCGTATCGAGATTCATGGATTGTTGTCCTGTAAGAGATCCCGTTGGACATCCTGTTTGTCAGTGGTGTCGTTATTTAGTTTTGTGCGGCGGGCATCGGTTTCGCTGATTTTTTGTTGTTGTTCAGTTGTTAAATTCTGAGTGTTTTTGGGTTTGCTTACGTTGCTTTCACGTTTTGCCTTGGCGCGATCCATTGCCGCCTGGATGACGGCTTTTTTAGCCTCTTCTTCTTTGCTGGCGGCATTGCCGGCCGGTTTGAGCGCTGCGCGCTTTTTCTTATGTCGTTCCTGTTTTTCCTGTTTCTCACGCTCCAGTCTTTGCTCACGAAATTGATGGCGTTCGCGGGCGATATCCGCCAGGGTTTTTTCGCGTTGCTGTGCCCATATTTCTGTTTTGGCATAGCGAAAATAATGCACCAGTGGAATTTGGCTGGGACAGACATAATCGCAGCAGCCACACTCAATACAGTCAAACAAATGGTAGTCCTGTACCTTGTCGAAATCTTTGGCGCGGGAGTACCAATATAATTGTTGTGGCAGTAAATCGATCGGGCAGGCAGTTGCGCAGTTACCACACCGAATGCAGGGCATGACATGTTTATCGCGTGAGGGCAGAGGCACATCACCTATGGTGGAATTGACCAAAATGCAGTTAGTGGTTTTGGTAATGGGTGCGGTGATGTCGTGCAGGGCAGTCCCCATCATCGGCCCACCCAGAATCACCCGGCTCAAGGTATTGCGATTACCGCCGCACTCTTCAATGAGGTCAATGACTGGCGTACCGATGGGTACTTCCAGGTTGCATGCATGAGCAACACTGCCTGCAATGGTGACATAACGGGAAATGAGCGGTTCGCCAAATTCAATGGCACGGTAAACCGCATAGGCAGTGCCGACATTGTGACAGACTACGCCGATATCCAGTGGTAATCCGCTGGCAGGGACTTCTTTGCCAGTGAGCACCTGAATCAGTTGTTTTTCACCACCAGTGGGATATACCGTTGGTACCTGGATAACATCAATAAAATCGGCACCGGTGTTACGCACCTGTTCCTGTAAGGCACGAAACGCAGCGGCCTTGTTGTTTTCAATGCCGATAATGCAGCGTTTGGCTTGCAGGGCATAACGCATAATGCGCAGACCAACGATCACCTCCAGCGCACGTTCGCGCAACAGCATTTCATCACAGGTAATATAAGGTTCGCATTCAGCGCCATTGAGGATCAGTGTGTCTACCACATGATTGCTGGGGTTGAGTTTGATATGCGCCGGAAAACCCGCGCCGCCCATGCCGACGATACCGGCATCACGAATATGTTCACGTACTTTTTCCGGTGGCAGTTCATGGTAGTTGGCAACGGGCTGTCTGTCAGTGTGCCAGCGTTCTTCGCCATCGGTGTCGATGATGATGCAGGGCGCGTCCAGATGCGAAGGATGCGATACGGGATGTTTAGTGATGGCCACTACGGTGCCAGAGCTGGAGGCATGTACCGGAGCGCTGACAGTATTGCTGGGGCGGGCGATTAACTGGCCTTTAAGTACCTTGTCGCCTATCGCGACGACAGCCTCGGCTGGCGCACCAATATGCTGCTGCAAAGGCAATATCAATTGTTTGGGTAAGAGCGCGGTTTTCACTGGCCGCGTCATGGCATCTTTTTTGTGTTCCTTGAGAGAAACGCCACCATGAAATTGAAACAGGCGTCGCATCAGGCTGTTTTCTCTTGTTTGTCTGTTTCTTCCGGGAATGACCATTTCCAGTTAGTGCTATCGGTGCTGACGGGTACCATTTCGATGCAATCCACCGGGCAAGGTGGCAGGCACAAATCGCAACCGGTGCATTCGGCGGCGATTATCGTATGCATTTGTTTGGCTGCGCCGAGAATGGCATCCACCGGGCAGGCCTGAATGCACAGGGTGCAACCGATGCAGGTTTTTTCGTCGATAACAGCAACTGTTTTGACACTTTCTTCGACTCCGTTTTCCGCGTTCAGTGGTTTGGGATCACGGCCCAGTAAATCCGCCAGTGCGATGATGGTGGTTTCTCCTCCGGGCGGGCACTGATTAATATCTGCCTCACCGTTGGCAATCGCCTGCGCATAGGGTCGGCAGCCGGGATAAGTACACTGACCACATTGAGTCTGTGGTAATAGTGCGTCGACTTTGTCCACCATGGGATCGCTTTTGACCTTGAAACGGATTGCCGCATAACCCAGCAACAGTCCGAATACGGCTGCCAGAATACTTAATGCGATGATGGCGGATAACATGGAGTTGCAATCAGCCCTTCACCAGTCCGGAAAAACCCATAAAGGCCATAGACATCAACCCGGCGGTAATCAGTGCAATAGCTGCACCGCGAAAGGTTTCGGGCACATCGGCTACGTTGATGCGTTCACGCATTGCAGCAAACAAAATCAACACCAGAGAAAAACCCACGGAAGCGCCAAAGCCATAAACGGCGGATTGTAAAAAACCATGTTGTTGTTGCACGTTTAACAGAGCAACGCCCAGTACCGCACAGTTAGTGGTGATGAGCGGTAAGAAAATCCCCAACACTTGGTACAACAGCGGGCTAGTTTTGTGTACGACCATTTCGGTAAATTGCACCACCACGGCGATTACCAGAATAAAAGTGATGGTGCGCAGGTATTCCAGCCCTAGTGGTGCCAGCAAATATTCATTGACCAGATAACTGGCGACCGAAGAAAGGGTCAGTACAAAGGTGGTAGCCAATGCCATACCGGTGGCAGTTTCCAGCTTGCGTGACACGCCCATAAATGGACACAGTCCGAGGAATTTGACCAATACAAAATTGTTGACCAGCACGGTGCTGATGAGAATGAGGGCGTATTCGGTCATGGCGGTGTTTGTTGGTGGGGCATTTCCTGTTGAGTGGGCGGTTAATCTAATCGTTGCGGCGGGCAAATTTACACTACTCTCCGCATGGACAAAAAGACTGTTAGGTAATAACGATAGATAGCCTGAGTATATCGCTTTTTGTGAGTACCGTGCTAAACCCCGAAGGGCTGGTTATATACCCGTGGCGATTGAGATTTAGGTTTTATTGCACGCCCTCTTCATTCCATGGCTGCGTTGAAATTCCTTGCAATAGTCCGGCTATTACTCGTTATTTCGCCTAGCCATGCAATGAATATGACGCACACTAAAAGCCTAAATCTCAATCGCCACGGGTATATTTAGGCCAGTACGGGTATTTTTTGTGGGTTTACAGTGTTTATTTCATGCACAAGGTTGATGCTCCTGACTTGATTTTGTACTCACGCTATATTTGCTTGTTTGAAACTCAGTAACAGGTTAGGGAATTTTTTATCAGGTATTTGTCATTTCTATTGATAAAAAATCGCATGGTAGAAATTATATGTGTTGGTGTAGTGTCACACTAAAAAACTCGCGAGTAGATCGCCGATTGTCTTGTCATCTTGATTTAAAAACCCTATACATTGGCTTGAATCAGAGAGCAGTTTTTTATAACTGTTAATTATAGATACACAAACCCATCATGATGGTCAACTGATTTTGTATCCAGAGTATTAGCAAGGTCAGCGTTAAGCATAATAAAATAAAGACATAAAATAAGTATTATCTTCCTCATAAAAAATGCCCATGATAAAAATCAACAGTGTTGCCTGCTGTAATGTAGCCAAGTAGGGAGCATTACATTTTTAGTCAGGCCGAGAACAGGAGAAAATAACCTCTAATTTTTTTTTATCAATCAAACTTTGTTCTGCTGACAATGGTAAATATTTATGCGCAGATTTGGCAAAAGATATTTTTCCACCGATTATATAAGATTGATATTCTGTCATTTGAGAAAATACTGAATATGCCCCTAGAGCAGACTTACACCCACATTTAGCAATAGATTTTTTTATTTTTACATTGAATGAAAGAGTAGGGATTCTACTATCTGTCAAAATTTGCATGTCACTAACACTAATACATGCGGATAATTGATTGTTAAGTTTTACAAGACTTTGCTCATTTGCTGTTGCGCACGATACGACAAGCAAAAAAG
>Ga0316204_10001885_pt1 | contig 52333 bp, 43 predicted proteins | sample 6monrhotite_MG_2_FD_205661 | JGI IMG/M metagenome (GOLD analysis project Ga0316204, IMG submission 205661) | Microbial mat bacterial communities from mineral coupon in-situ incubated in ocean water Damariscotta River, Maine, United States -... | ecosystem: Environmental > Aquatic > Marine >... | reverse complement strand
AAGTTTCTCATCAGAGATTGCCTCAATTAAGTCGTCTCCCCAGGATCCCTTCAGTTTTAACATTGACATATCCAATTGTGGGCTCCCGTTTTCAAATGAGTTTATTTCAGGATCAAACATCCCATACATTGCAAATGACTGTTTGATTAAGACTGACATATCGATAGTATCCAATTTCGTCTGCAATAATTTCACAGATTCAACCACCTTTACTTTAGCGTTTGGGTATAAATTGATGTAAAACCAAATTGTTTTTTCAATTTCTCCTTCGGCCTCAAATTTTTCGGCCCTTTCAAAAGAATAAGTGTCTGGATAAATCACTTTCTTTTCGTCGTCAGTTAATTGAGCATTCGTCCATGAGAAGCTCAGAAGTGAAAGGAGTATGATGCAAATGTATTTCATATCGATTTTTTTGGCTCGCCCGTTTTCAGTTCAATTGGATTGATTTCATTACTCCACGATTAGGTCATTTTTAAGCGACACACATTTAAACATTGGTGATGGGCAATTCTTTTCTTGCGGCCCTTGTTCCAATTCAACCTTAAAGGTGAGGACACCATCTTTATATGCTTCAGTTGGGTATGGCCAGGCCAAATTTTCATTAGCATGAAAAATATCCAAATAGAATTGAGGCAGTGTCATGTTCACCTCCCAAGTCCCATCAGGGTAGTTATCGCTAAAAAATCCTGATTCCATTAAGTCCCCTTTTTCTGTGTATCTCTCAAATGGTCCGTTCAATTCAAAATTGTCGTATGAAAAGGTCATAAAGGGTTTTCGATTCTCGAACCAAAACTGCTGTTTGCCTTGCATCCATCCTCTTTCATAGTTTCGTTCAGCCATTTTTTTTCCGCTTTCAAAGTAGTTTAACCATTCACCTTCTTTCAACCCCAATTCAAAACGTCCTTTTTCTTTCAGTTTACCATTTTTATAGAATTCAGAATATTCCCCATTTGCAATATTGTTTTTGAACTCTATTTGCACACTCGGATTGTTTTCAGCTGTAACCAATTCACATAAACCTTGCAACTGACCATTTTCTAAACGTGCCTTGAGAATAAGATCATTATGAATTTCTCTTTCAATACTGCCGGTATAATTTCGATAATTTGCGCGAATTGTTGTTTGGATAAAATCCATTTGAAATAGTGCATTCATCTCTGTCATGTACTCTGTTTGTTCACCATCTCCATCTCGCAAATACCATCTATATCCGTGAATCTTATGTGTTTCATATCGAAGACTTTCGACTTCATACCTTTGTTCTCTAAGAATTCTATCTACGTTCGTACTGGATTGCATATAAAGTTCATCATCAAAAAACAAAAAATCTGCTCTCAAAGAATAGCTGAGCTCTGGATAATACATCCATAACAATTTTTGATCATCCTTATATAGGCCTACTGCGACAATCATAGATTCAACCTTGCCTGTTTGCTTGATATAGAAGTAATCTTCTTTAATAAGCATTTTATTAGCAGTTTTCACAAGAGCCGCAATACTATCAACTGCTATGGAATCTGGATGATAGGAGTCGTCTAATATTTGTCCATACCAGACGTCTGTATAAGTCGTAATCCACTCTTTCCGAATTGCTTCTTCAATTCTTTCCAAGAAAATCGTATTGCCACGATCATTATATAAGGTGTCGGTCAAAATCTTTCCTTTTTCTCGAATGTAGTGGAGTCTAATCGGTCCTTTAGGTCCAAATACACCATTATATGATGTTGATAGATTGACAGTTTTGTAAACTCGAGTTGACCAGTGATCATCTTCGTAAAATAGTGGATTATAATCCATTCCAAATTCATATGGATAGAAACCCGAATAATGCCTTCTCTTTTCAAAGATTTCTTTTTGAGCTTCTGTCAATACCAGCTCTTTTTTATTTTTTTTTCTCAATAGATCATCCCAAACTTCATCTCCATATTCAAGAAGATCAATAAAGGCGTGATGCCTTTCGCTTATAAATGGGCCGTCTAAAATACCAGGTGCTTGAGATTGCCCAAAAGATATTTGGATTGAAAGAAAAAAAAAGATTAAAGTGAGGTGATTCAACATAAAAACGAGGTTACGAATTAATCAAAAATCAATGATCCATTATCATATCTAAACAGCACTCTATCTTCCTTTATCAAGACAACAAGATTATCATAATCTCTGTCTAAATAACCTTTCCACTCTTGACCATCAATATCTAATTGATAAGTATCGCCATCTTCTCTTACAGAATATAGAAGGTTTGATGCCATGCCTGAAGATTCTTCAGAAGTAAGTTTGGACTCTAATATGGGCTTGCGATCTATCTTAAAGGATACTTCATTCTCATGAAAACCTGATGCAAAAACAATACTTAACCCTTCAGGTGGATCTAAACTGGGTTTGCATTGCTCTTGAACTTGAATAATCTCGTCAAATTTCTGACAAGAGAAAATGAAGAATGCGCACAGAATTATTAATACTTGCTTCTTCAAGATAATAGTTTTAAGACTTGCCAGCCTTCTTTGCTCTTTTCTCAGCTTTTTTCTCTTTCGCAGTTTTAGTTGGAGCTTTCTTCACTGCCTTTTTAGCGTCTTTACCTTTTCCCATAATCTTAAATATTAGCTGTTGTTGATTCCGTTTTTGTCTTTGGCGTTAATCTCTTTATTAAATCTAGAATTTCCTTTTTAGGAGGCATGGGCAATGAGAGCAAATAAAATTTAAGTTCTACTACAGATTCACACAACTTTGAATTACGCCTACTTTTCCCATTTAAATCATATTCCATACAACGATATGATCCGTCAATTTTTTGAACTGCAACTGACATTTCGGGATAGGTAAGCCAACTCTCGTATCTCATTCTTTAGTTTTTTTTTGTAACGTTTTTGCTCTATGAGCCTTCTGTGATTTTGGATAGAGACTGATTCTCAAAACACTATCGCTTGGCAAATGAATCTTCACTTCAAGCTTCGTTTATCCGATTAATTGATCACCTACTAAATATAGGATATTAAATCACTTGAAGCACAAATAATGAAAAGAAAGTCAAAACTTTTTTTGGTACCAATCTTGAACAAGCTGACCAAGAAACACTTCTGATTTGATGTGATTAAATCGGATGGGGTTATCAAGGTCACCAAATAAAGGAAAGCCTCCGCCTAATAGAATTGGAATAGTTGTGATTCTTAATTCGTCGATCAAATCTGCTTTCATGAAATCTTGAATTGTTCTGCCACCATCTATGTACAAAGTAAAATAGCCTTGATTATGAATTTCTGTCAGAATCTCTTTCGGCTCGCCACTTAGTATCGTGACTTTGTTTTTAAGATCTTTTGGAACTTCTTTTAAAGTGTTGCTTAAAACGAACACATGCTTAGAATAAGGCCAGTCGCCTTCGAACGAAAGGACCACCTCATAAGTTGTTCGCCCCATAACTATAGCATCTATCTCCTTCATCAAATCTGTATACCCCATATCATCTTGATCTGGGTTCGGCTCAGAATGAAGCCAATCTAATTCCCCATCCTTACCTGCAATAAAACCGTCAAGGCTTCGGGCTATAAACACAATGTTCTTTGATTCCATAAGATAAATGTAAGTAAATTCTGATTTGCTGTAGACAGAGTGTAACTCATTGAAATGAATTTCAATCGATTCTGAAAACAAAAAAAGCATCTCGATAAATCGAGATGCTTTTTGGTGGCGTGAGGGAGATTTGAACTCCCGACCTCAGGGTTATGAATCCTGCGCTCTAACCAACTGAGCTACCACGCCATAATTCAATTGGGCTGCAAATATAATGGATTTTTCTTAAATCTATTTTAACATTTAACAATAAAAATATTTCTGCAAACTTTTTTTGTCAACCCCTTGTTATGTAAGTAATAAGGTCATCATACGTCTTAACAATTATGAAAAAATTACTCCTTTCAATCTTAGGAATCTCTGTAATTCTTATTACTTCTTTAGCTTGTCAAACAGCTGACAACACTTCAACTATCGAAAATTCTAACAAAGATGATTTCAAAGGAATGCAAAGAGCCTACTTCGCCAGTGGATGCTTTTGGTGCGTTGAAGCTGTGTTTGAGAGCTTGAAAGGCGTGAAAGAAGTTTATAATGGATACTCAGGAGGGCGCACCAAAAATCCTACCTATGAAGATTCAAATACAGGAACAACCGGACATGCTGAGGCAGTGGAAGTAATTTATGATGCGAATATTATTTCTTTCAAGCAACTCGTTGATGTTTACTTTGGTTCTCAAAACATTGAACAGGTCAATGGCCAGGGTAATGACATGGGAAGTCAATACAGAAGTATTGCATTTTATCAAAATGAAGATGAAAAGAAAACTATTGACAACAAAGTGGCTTCCCTGACAAAAGAAGGATACAAGGTAGCGAGTGAAATAAAAGCTTTCGAGAAATTCTGGATGGGTGAAGATTATCATCAAAACTACGAACGCCTGCATCCTGATAATGGATACATCAAGGCGGTTTCAATACCAAGGCTGAATAAATTCAAAAAGAAGTTTCCCGAATTATTAAAATCAGAGTAAGTTGCCCAACTGAATCTTAAGCAGAGCCGTTAATTTAATTGATGGCGATTCACAAAAACCACTTTTATCTTGTTCTCTTCTTAGTTATGGCTTCATGCCATGGCGGACCCAATGACTTCTCATTCAAGTATGAGTTTACGGGAGTGTCAGTATTTAACGGACATAATCTAAATGAAGACCCAGAGATAAGCTCTCTAGATTCAATCCCATTGAATACCTATGTAACTGAAGTAATATTAGCACATGAAATTATGGCTGAAGGTCATGGAATTGCAGATTGGGACCATCCTCCTGAAAACTTGAATAGAATTGATTCATTAGCTGTAACAAGTAATGCAGATTTTAATATTAACTACCCTGCAGGATCATTGCTTAATGACAATTTCATGTACTTCAGTACTTCATATTTCAATCTAAAACCTCTCGATAATTTTCAACCTTCTGAAGCGAACTCTAACTACGCAAAACCCATTAGCGATACTCTTCACTTTGTCTTAATGGAAGAAGTAGCTTATTCAACCACCCATATTTTCAAGATTGAGCTTTTTTTAGATGACGGTACAGTGCTAACTGATTCGACAGATCAAATTAAACTGTACTAATCATGAAGGCGACCTTATTTTTAGTTTGCATCTTTCTTTCAACCTCCTGCTTTTCTCAAGAAGACAAAAAAGAGAAAAAGGTGCGTATGTCGGTTATTTTTAATGGTGGAATCAATTTTGAAAACAAGGCTGAAATTCCGCAGGCAGTTTCTTCATTGCCTTATGGCATAGACTTGGCTGAAAACCTTTTTAAGATGGGAGGCTATTTTAATTTTGGAGCGAGAATCACTTTTTTTAAAAAGTTCTTTCTTGAAGCAACACCAGGATTTAGAGGTCGATCAAGAAATGCAGAAGAATTCGAAACGGGATTTCATAAATTATTTCCTGATTATCAAGTTTATCTTAGCAGGGAAGTTAGAGGAGTTAATCGTCTTGGGCTCCAAGTGATGGCAGGTTATCACTTTTACACACCTCATTTAACAATTACTCCTACCTTATCAATGGCCGCTTCAACAACTGGATATGAAGGCTTTAGTTATATATTGAGAACACAATCAACCAATTATCTTGAAAGTTTTCAAACTCAGGTAAGAACAAACCCTGAATTCCCAATCACTTTAGGTCTATCCTTAAATCATCCAAAATTACAAATGCTAGAATTGGTAACCCAAGTCGGATTCTCCAATTTGTACAAGAAGTACTCGGTTCGTGAGTTAGAGATAGGCGAAACCTTCGGATCAGAAGAAATATTCTCCCATGAAATTCAAAGGTCGCGGCTGTTTTGGAGTATTGGTATTAGGTTAGCCGTGAAAGACAACTAAGCTAATCCACTCTAATTTTAGGTAATCCTATATTTAGTTTTACGGCAATCACTCTAACCACAATAACAATGAGTATTGTAAAAGCAAAATTAAACTCGATTGGAGCCCCAAGATAATTTAAAAGCAAATAGAAACTGGCTCCTATCAATCCTGCGGTTGCATAAATCTCCTTTCTAAAAATTAGAGGAATCTCATTGCATAAAACATCTCTTATCATTCCGCCCATAGTTGCAGTAATCATTGCACACAAGAGTGCATAGGTTGGTTCTATACCATAGCTTAGCGCCTTCTCTAAACCAGCAATTGAGAAAATCCCAAGACCAACTGCGTCAAACAAAAAGAAAGTCTTTCTCAAATGCTGCAGCTTTTTGTAGAACACAAAGGTGATGAGCACACCAACTAAAACTGTAATCAAGTACCATTTATTTTCCATCCAGCCCACCGGCTTAGCACCTATTAAAACGTCTCTCAAGGTTCCGCCGCCTAGGGCTGTCACAAATGCTATAATACAAACACCCATAAAGTCAAACCTTTTGTTTGCTGCCGCTAGTGCACCACTAATTGCAAATACAAATGTGCCCATCAAATCAACAATAACAACTGCGTTCATAATTTCAAAATTTGGCGGCAAACTTAGAGAAATAAAAAATGGTCCCAAGCCCTTATTGTGTTTAGTTTTTAATACTCACAGAACAATGCGATAAAATATAATTGCGAAAATCGCAAGAGTCATTTTCTCCAAGCGTAATTCAGTAATGAATTAGCTTTTTAAGTAGCAATATTTGTAGGGTAATACAATTAGTCATGAAGAAACAAACGAGAAGATCATTTATAAAAAACTCAGCATTATCTGCCGGATCATTATTCTTGTTATCTCCACTAAAAGCCTTATTTGCACAAGAGTTACCAGCAAAAGAGATTCCAACATGGAGATTTTTAGTAGAAATTGCAAAATGGTGTCCAACAGTTCACAACCTGCAACCCCATCAAATAAAAGCTATTAGTACAACTGAAGCTGAGTTGTATTATAATCCAAAAAGATTACTACCTGTCGAAGATCCTCAATCAATCTTTAGCACTGTCGCTTTAGGCGTTTTCATTGAGCATTTATCAATAGTAGCCGCTTCTTTTGGATATTCAATAACTGTTGAACGTTTATTTGAACCTTTAAGCACTAAGAAGACTACATCAACTTTGTTTGCCAAACTCAAAATGGTTCCTTCATCAAAAGAAGAACAATTAGGCCTTGAATTAATCAAACAAAGAAGAACATGCAGAACTGATTACTCTGATCTTGAATTAGACGATTTGGTAATTGAAGAGTTGAAGCAAGAATCAATCAACCATAATCAAGAGTTCTTTCATTCTGCAGACCCTGAACTGGCTGATTTCATGACTAAAGTCAACCAAGAAACATTATTCACAGATCTTGAAGACAAAGCGACTAGAGAAGAATTAGATTCATTATTTAGATATAATGAAGCAGATGCAGAAAATTTGAAAGATGGGCTTTGGACCAAATGCATGGGGTTTTCAAGTAAAATGGCTAAATCAGTTTTTAGAAATCATGAAAAATGGACTAAAGGATTGAGAAAGAAAATGCTTTCAAAACACTATGGTTCAACTTTTAAAAACACAAAAAATATTTGCTGGATGAAGGGCAAATTCGAAGACATGAAAGACTGGGTAGAGAGCGGAAGATTGCTTGCAAGAACTTGGTTAACAATTACCAAGAGAGGAGCTTACCTTCAGCCATTTGGATCATTAATTACAAATGAAAGTGCATACGCTCAAATTAATTCAAGATTAGACCAAAATGCCGGAGATCAAAAAATATGGATGATTTTCAGAGCAGGATACTCAAAGCAGCCCAAACGCAGCTTTAGATTAGATACTAACGAACTTATAATCTCATAAATTATGAAACATTTAATAATTACAATTTACGCGAGAATTGTTGAAGCATACAGAAAGCTTACAATGATTTCAAACAAATCAATCAAACTGATTTATATTCCTGGAGTTAACAAGTTGAGAAACTTTAACAGCAAGGCAAGAGCCTACTTAGAATTCGTCAAGGCAAGAAATAATGTGCCAGCTTATAAAGATTTCTTAGAAAGCATGAACTTCGTGAAACCTTCATTTTCAGGTTTAACTCCTAATATTCATGAAATACCAGTTATTGATAAAGAGAACTATGTCAAATTGAATTCACTTGATTCAATGTGTTCTGGTGGAATGATTCCAGAAAAGAACATCATAATTGATGAGTCTTCAGGATCTACAGGAAAAGCGACAAGCTGGGTAAGAGGAAAAGTAGAAAGAAAAAGAAACGCTAAAATGATTGAGTTTGGACTCAAGAATTTGGTTGGCAAAGAACCACTTTTTATCATCAATGCATTTGCAATGGGTCCTTGGGCAACAGGTGTAAATGTGACCATGAGTTGTGTCTCGTTCTCAAAGCTCAAATCATTAGGACCAGATAAAGATAAAATTGTGAATACCCTTATGGATTTTGGTAGTGGTCAAAAATATGTGATCATGGGATATCCACCATTCTTAAAATACTTGGTAGATAATGGAGAAATCAATTGGGAAGATTATGACATCACTTTTATATTCGGAGGCGAATCAATGACCGAAGGATTAAGAGAATACTTATTAAACAAAGGAATCAAAAAAGTATTTAGTTCATTAGGAGCTTCTGATTTAGAATTAAACATGTCAGCTGAAAATGATTTTACCATTAGTCTCAGAAAGTTGTTGAATTCAAATGACAAATTAAGAGAGAAAATGCTTCAACATACTGGGGCATTGCCAATGATTTTTCAATACAATCCTGCTGATTTCTTATTTGAAAGTTCAGCTGAAGGAGAATTGCTTGTCACTATTTGCAGACCAGGATATGTTACCCCAAAAGTGAGATATAATCTGCATGACAGAGGCCATACTCTTGATTTAAAAGAAGTATACAGAATATTAGATGAGTGTGGAATTGATAGAAATGAGATAACGAAACCTCAAACTGACTTGCCACTTTTATTACATTACGGAAGAGCAGATATGACCGTATCATTCTTTGGTTCGAACATCAGCCCAACCGATATTCAAGAGGTGATTTATAAGCAAGATGAATTGAAAGAAGAAGTGAACTCATATTTTTTAGAAGTAGATGAAGATAGAGATGGAAACAAGAAATTAATTGTTTCACTTGAGATACAAGAAAACAAGAGTAAAGACCTTATTGCTATTAAAAAGATAAAAGAGACATTCTTTAATACATTAGCTAAAATCAATCAAGATTTCAGAGAAGCATTGAAAATGATTCCGTCCAAAGAACAGATGGTCATTCATTTAGAATCTTTTGGTGAAGGGGTGTTTAGCCAAAATGACATCAGAATTAAGGCGAAATACATTGGATAAGAAATACATCAGAAAATTTGACCATTGTTACACTAAAAATGCCACCTATCCACTGAAAACCTTTTCATTAGGAAAAAAATACTATCTTTGCCACCCGCCGAAAAAAGGTATCTCATTACAAAGATTGAGATCACACAAAACTCTAAGTAGGTGGTTACTAATATATTGAGATGAGTGATAAAGTGAAATACGAAATGGAATTTGAAGTAAAATCATCTACTTCAGTTTTATTCAATATGATATCGACTCCTAGTGGGTTAAGTGAATGGTTTGCTGATGATGTAAACATCAAAGGAGATGATTTCATTTTCTTTTGGGACGGAGCAAGTGAAACGGCAACAATGCTGAGCAAGAAAAAGGGAGAAGCAGTTAAATTCCAGTGGGAAGATGACGCCGAAGAAGGATTAAAAACTTACTTTGAAATCGCGATCAAGATTGATGCTTTAACAAATGATGTTGCTCTTATCGTTACTGACTTCGCTGAAGAAGACGAGATGGACGAAGGTAAACTGCTTTGGGAAAATCAAATCGGATCATTGAAAATGGTGCTTGGGGTCTAAGAAATCCTCTTTTTCTACATACTTTTACGGTTAATATTACGTTTCTGAAAATAAACTAGATCTTGAAGAGATTACATATTTTCATTATTAAATCGTTTATCGGGCCGTTCTTGATTACGTTTTTCATTGCCATGTTCTTTTTGGTAATGCAATTTCTATGGAAATACATTGATGATCTTATTGGGAAAGGCCTTGAACTTTCTATACTTCTTGAGCTACTATTCTATGTTTCTGCAACACTGATCCCTCTTGCTCTGCCGCTCGCAGTTCTGTTCTCATCAATCATGACTTACGGAAATTTAGCCGAGCATAATGAGCTCACAGCCTTAAAGGCTTCGGGAATGTCTCTCATGAAGGTGATGAGACCAATGTTCTTTTTTGTCTTGCTCTTGAGCTTAGGAGCGTTTTATTTCACCAATTATATGCTCCCTATTGCTAACTACAAATGGAGAGCGATTATCTATGACATCACAGAGACTAAGCCAACTTTCGGCATAACTCCGGGAGTGTTTTACAAAGACATTGATGGATATCACATTAAAGTAGACCAGAAGAATGACAATACAGGCGAATTAACCGGAGTGCTCATTTATGAAAATGGAGACCAACAGGTTGCTAAAACTATCAAATCGAAAAGTGGTCAGATGCTGCGATCTGATGATAATAGATACATGTTTTTGAAGCTTATGAGTGGAGTCATGTATGAGAAACTAGCTCCAACAGCTATTCAAAAAGATAAATATCCCTTTCAAAAGACCTTCTTTGATGAGGCTATAATCAAGTTTGATTTATCGAGCTTTGAAATGGAAGAGTCTGATGAAGACATGTTCAAGAGAGAATTTGAAATGATGAACTTTATTCAACTTTCTGAAAGCATTGACTCAATTGAAGCCAGATACAAAAAAGATGATGAAGACTTCTCTCAAGTTGTAGTTAACCAGATGGTCACCCTAAACAATAGTTTTGAAATTGATAGTACACTTGACTCTACAGCTTTAGCTATGGTACCAGACATGGAACCAATTGACACCATTATCAGATTAGACAGTTTGCACGAAAGTGAGATTACTCAAGACTTAACAGCAGCTCAGAGCGAAATTAGAGGAACCAAAGACATGTTATTCGGAAATCAAAGAATGGTTGAAGCCCACCGAACAAATCTGGATCAATACAAAACTACTTGGCATCAGAAATTCACACTTCCTATAGCGGTATTAGTACTTTTCTTTATTGGAGCACCATTAGGAGCTATTATTAAAAAAGGTGGATTAGGAACACCTCTTGTCTTCGCAACTCTATTCTTTTTACTCTATTACATTCTCACGATCATGGGAGAAAACATGGTCGCCTCTGGCTTTATTACTCCTTGGAAAGGCATGTGGATGAGTACCATTATTCTAAGTCCGCTTGGAGCATTTTTGACCTATAAGGCTGCAAATGATTCTGCTCTTTTTGATTTAGATGTTTATAAGAAGTACTTTCGTAAACTACTCAGAAAAGATTAAGCTCAAATGAAAGTTCTACAATTATGTAATAAACCACCCAAGCCAGAAGTTGATGGCGGATGTATTGCAATGAGTAGAATTTCTGAAGGACTAATTAAAAAAGAGATTGAGCTTAAAATATTGACAGCCTGCACAGACAAACATCCTTTTCTAAAAGAGAAAATACCGGCTGACTTTCAAAAAGCGACAGACATTGAAGGCATTTACTTAGACACTAGAGTCAATGTAATTGATGCCTTTTCTGCCCTAGTTACGGCTGATTCATACAATGTGAACAGATTCTTTTCGCCAGACTTTGATAAGCGAATTAAAGAATTGCTTACCATGGTTGAATATGATGTTGTGCATTTAGAGAGCTTATTTATGACTCCGTATATCTCTTCGATTAGACAAACGTCTTCGGCAAAAATCATATTGAGAAGTCATAATTTAGAGCATTTAATTTGGGAGAGACTTGCAAACTCTACAGGCAATAAAGCCAAAAAAATGTACCTCAAACATTTGGCTAGCAAGCTGAAAAAATATGAATGTAAAACCATCAATGAAGTTGATGGAATTGCTGCCATAAGTAAAGAAGATCACGATAGATTCATTGAGTTCGAATGCAATAAACCAATCATATCATTGCCTTTTGGAATTGAGTTGGATGATTATCCATTCAAGAATGAAGAAAGAGGTAAATCAAATAAGTTATTTCACATTGGTGCCATGAACTGGCAACCTAATAAAGAAGCTATTAATTGGTTTACCGACACGGTTTGGCCTTTGTTGAAAGAAGAAGATGTTAGTTTGCATTTGGCCGGAAGAGAAATGCCAAGCTATATGAACTCCATAGCATCCGACAAACTAGTTATTCATGGTGAAGTTGATTGCGCTCAAGAATTCATGAATGATCATGATATAATGATTGTTCCACTTCTTTCAGGAAGCGGAATGAGAATCAAAATAATTGAAGGTATGGCTTTAGGTAAAGCTATCATTTCAACCACTGTTGGCGCCGAAGGAATTGATTGCACGCATGGAGAAAACATCCTCATAGCTGATTCTTCTGAAGAATTTGCCAACTGTATCAAATCGTTAATCTCTGATCCTGAAAAGGTAGAGAGAATGGGCAAAAATGCAAGAGAGCTGGTGGAGAAGAAATTCGATAACTCAGTAATCATAGATCAACTATTAAACTTCTATAAATCGTAATGAAGTTGTTTGTTATTCTTTCTCGATTCCCATATCCTCTTGAGAAAGGAGATAAACTAAGGGCGTATTATCAGTTGCAAGAATTAGCAAAGAATCACGAAATACACCTTCATTGCCTTTCTGACCAAACTATTAAAGCTGAATGGAGAGCAAAAGTTGAGAAGCATTGTGCTTCTGTGAGTATTCATCCTCTCAAAAAACATCTGATTTATTGGAACACAGCAAAGCAGTTGTTTGGAACCAAACCTTTTCAAATTGGATATTTCTTTCAAAAGAATATCTACAAAAACATAAACAAAAGTCTAAACGAAATAAAGCCTGATCATATTTATTGCCAACTGATTAGAACGGCTGAGTATGTAAAAGACATTCATGACATTCCAAAAACCTTAGACTATATGGATGCATTAAGTAAAGGAATGTTGAGACGAGGAGCTATTCAAAATGGCTTGAAAGGCAAATTGTTTAAGATTGAGGGTAGAAGACTGAGTGAATACGAAAACAGAATATTTGATTACTTCAATCAACACACCATCATTTCAAAACAAGACAGGGACTTAATAAATCACCCCGGCAAGGCAAGTATTGCCATAATTGAGAACGGAATTTCAGAGGACTATTTCGATTACCAAAAGCCTGTAGTAAAGACACATGACCTCTTGTTTACTGGGAATATGAATTACCCTCCAAACATAGAGTGCTCTGAGTTCATATCAAACGAAATCTCTCCTCTCCTACCTTCGAGCTCTATTAAGATCTCAGGGGCTTCACCCCATCAACGAATTCTTGATTTAAAGAAAAATAGTCAGGTTGAAATCACTGGTTGGGTAGATGACCTTAGAGACTCATATGCATCTGCCAAAATATTTGTTGCTCCTTTGTTTATTGGAACAGGATTACAAAACAAATTATTGGAAGCCATGGCAATGGGACTTCCTGTTGTCACCACTCCGCTTGCTAACAATGCCCTCAAGGCTGAAGCGGGCAAAGAGATTTTGATTGCAGAAAATGCAGAAGGTTTTAAAAAGCACATCTCTAACTTATTAGAAGATGAACAATTATACAATTCAATTTCTCAAGCCGGAAAAGAATATGTGAAGTCAAAATTCAGCTGGCAACAATCTGTTGCTAAACTTGAAAAGCTATTGGCTTAATCATTCACTCACATTAGTTTGTCGTTATTACAAAAAGCGTATTTTTGTACCATGGAAACTGTTGACATGGAAGTTAAACTGAATACGATTGAAGAGGCTGTAGCCGACATTAAAGCTGGTAAAGTAATTATTGTAGTTGATGATGAAGATCGTGAAAACGAAGGAGACTTTTTAACTGCTGCGAGAAACGCGACACCTGAGGTAATCAACTTCATGGCAACACATGGTAGAGGTTTGATTTGCGCTCCTTTGATTGAAGAAGAGTGTGATAGACTTGGTTTAGAGATGATGGTGCAATCAAACAGTGCCGCATACGAAACACCATTTACAGTATCAATTGACCTAATAGGTCACGGTTGTACCACAGGAATTTCTGTAACAGACCGAGCAAAGACTGTTCAAGCTTTGATTGATCCAAACATTAATCCTGAAGAGCTAGGAAAGCCAGGTCACATTTTTCCGCTAAGAGCTAAAAAAGGTGGGGTTTTGAGAAGAGCAGGACACACAGAGGCCGCAATTGACCTTTCAAAAATGGCTGGCTTTGAACCTGCCGGAGTGATTGTTGAAATCATGAATGAAGACGGCTCAATGGCAAGAGTTCCTGACTTATTAGAGATTGCAAAGAAATTTGATTTAAAAATGATTTCAATTGCCGAACTGATTGCATATAGAATGCGAACAGAATCACTGATTGAAAAAATGGTGGAGACAGATTTAAAGACCCTTTGGGGAGACTTTAAGTTAGTAGCCTTCAAACAAACAACTTCTGACGAGGAGCATTTGGCAATTATAAAAGGCGAATGGTCGGCAGATGAACCAGTTTTGGTAAGAGTTGAATCTTCATCATTTAATCATAACCTATTGGATGCTGTTAGATCTGACAAGCAATCTAACCTAAGCGCCTCTTTGAAAATGATTGAAAAAGAAGGGAAAGGAATCTTGATTTTCATTCAACAAAAAGGTAAAGAAGTTGGAATTATTGAGAAGCTACAAGCTTATAATAATCAACCTAAAAACAAAGGAGATAAAAAAGATTACGGAATTGGAGCTCAGATCCTACTTCACTTTGGAGTAAATAAGTTGAGATTAATTTCGAATTCTGCAACAGTGAACGATACCGTTATTAATCAGTACGGATTAGAACTCACTGAGGTGGTACCTTTCGTTTAATTATGAATTCTTTGTCTCTTCAGCATCCATTAAAGATGAAGAGCATTTTTCTTATACTACTTCTTTTACTTGGTGGATCATGTGCCACAAAACAACTCCAGCTTGGAGATTTAGAGAAAACTCATTGCTGGAAAGGAGAGTTTGAAGGTTTTGGCAAACTTGACCTCAGATCAGACAAAACATTTTCCTACTCTTATCGAATTGGCTTGATTGTCACTGATGTGGAAGGCAGCTGGAATTACAATTCAAAAGAAATCATCCTGAATAGCGAATATCAAAAAGATTCACTTGATCAATTAAGCAAAATAATCTCTACCGAAAAGAATAATAATCAGGGTTTTGAGATTGAAGCCAAAGACCAAAATGGACAAGGTGTCGTTTTGTATACCTGTGTCGCTTACGCTCAAGGTAAAGTAGTTGAGAAAGCTGTATCAAATTTTGATGGATACCTAAAGTTTAGCGAATCAAAAATTGATTCAATAATGGTAAAACAAAGTTTAGCGAAACCCAAAACCTTTATGGTGCCTGATGACATCAACCACATTGAGTTGCAATTATTTGACGGACATTTACTCATGCACTACCGCTACTTTTCAAATGAGAAGTGGCCAATAAATAAAAAAGGGATTTTAGACCCCAAATGGAATCAACAGTATACTTTGAAAGATTGTAATTGATTTAATCTTTCGATTCTTTATTCAGAATAGAATCATAATGCCATGAAATCAAACGGCCATCTTCGTAGTTTTCTTTGAAGCTTGCACCTTCTTTGAACGACTGTAATTTTCCATCTTTATATGAAATCTCATACTTGATTGAATTGATAGAGTCCAAATTATACGCAATCCATCTACCATATCGCTCTCCATCTTTGTACTGTCCTGTTAATACTTTCTTGTCACCATTCAAAAGCACAACATTATTTGGTTTACGCTTAAGCTCTCTTAGATGTTGTTTCTCAATTTCATGTCTTTCCTTGGAATGACTCTTCAATGTTTTACGATCGCACATCCCAATATTACTGAAACTATTGGCATAAAAAATATAAGTCTCCCCTACTTGTGGTCGCCATGAACAACTTGACACTGATGGAAAGCTCATTATGGAGTTCTTTAAACGAACATTGCCTTTGAACTGTTCAATTAACTGAACTTTGTATGAATTACTTAATTCGGCTATTTGAATTCTTAAGCTATCGAGCTCATTCTTTGCTTCACTTTCTTTTGAACCAAATGTAGACTCTACTTTAACCTCAAAAATGTATTTGTAACTATCGAGATGAATCAAATCAAAATCTTGCAACCCATAACAAGAGCATGCATCCGTTTGATAACTAGACAGCAAAAGAACTAGAAGCGAAAATAATTTCATCCTAATAAGTTAAGGACAATCAGAAAGAATTCAAAGAAGTCTATTTCACCAAATTCTTGATAGCAGATTCAAGCGATACATTTTCAAGTTTAGACGTAATCCAAGCACGTAAATCAAAGTACTCTAATATCACGTTCTCTCTATCAATTTTCAAGAGCTTAGCAAGCTTGGTGTCAAAGTTTTCGAAAATGGCTCTTTGCTCTGCATCAGAGTTTATTCTCGCCAATGATCTCATCTCTTTCATAAACAACTTCTCAACTTCGTAATCCTTGTCGTGTTTATTCAAATAACGAGCAGTTGACTTCATATCATACTCTAAGAAATCATGATTATTCAATTCAAAGTGAATGACCAAATTGAAAATACGAGCGAAGGAATAAACATCTTGACGCAACATTTTTTCATTGTCGTTTAATACTTCATTGATAAATTTCAGAGCTGTTCTATACTCTCCGATTCCGAAGTAAGCATATGCCGTACTGTAAGTAAATAGTAACTTCTTCTCTTTATTAATCTTGTCTTCAAAACGGGCCAGGCCTTCTTCTATTTGAGGCACCAATTCAAGCGTCTTCTTGAAGTTACCTTGTCGATTGTATAATTGCATTTGCCCAATAAACCTTGACGTAAAGAGTCTCACCTTCGAGTCTAATGAGTTATATGTTTTCTGCGTTTCTAACTCTAACAATTGACTAATTAGCTCATCTGCTTTTTCAAACTTATAACTATCAATGTAGCAATGCAGCAAGAAGCTTAATGTGTAAATGTATCTTGTTTGAAGATCTGATTTAATTTTAGGGTTACTATCCATTACAGATTTCGCCTTTTTAAAATTGGTCAAAGCATCTTCATAATCTCTAATTGAAGCCGCACACAAACCTTTGATATAATAGCAAATTGTGGTTGCTCTTGTTGAAATCGCGGTATTCTTTCCTTTAATTAAATGATAGTCGGCGATCTCTGCTACCACTTCTCTTTCTTTCTCATTTCGAGTAAATCCACCTGATCTAAAAATGTAGTTTATCTTAGAATAAAGGATATGGTACTCTGCCAAGTTCCTGAGCTTTTCAATCACTTCTGTTTCTTCTTTAATCAACTCATCTAAATCTTGATTGAAGACCCCAGATTCATAAGCTTCTTCTAAGAGCTTTTTCTCCCAGTTAATGAGCTCAAACCAATAATAGAACTTCTCGTAATCTTTTGCTAGAGCTTTTGCTCTTTTCACAAACTTATTACACTCTTTGTATAACGCCTTCTTATATAGAATTTCAACATTCTTTATTTCTTGCTTTAGTTGAGAACTAACGGTTCTATCAGAATAATAGGCTCTAAGACTTTTAAGCAATAACTTATATAGGTGATTTTTCTCTGATGGTAGATGCTTTACAAAAGTCTCATTCTTGAAATGGTCTTTTAATTCCTCTTCATCATATTTCTTTTGCTTCTCAATGAAATCAAAAATCTTGAGGTAATTCTTGTCTCCTGTTTGCAAAGATGAGTTCAACTTGAAAAATCGTTTTTCTGACTTCGTCAACGACTTAATCAAACTGAATAGTTCAGTAGATGGCTTCATGGCAGTAACTTTTAAATCTGGCGGTTAGCCCAGATAGGATTTCAATAGTTTCTTGTATTAAAAATAACGCATTAAATCGATAGATTGTTCGAATTACCCAAAAAATGAATGCTTATTTTATTTAACTGTAGGTCTCAGCTAGTTAAATGTCAAGCAGTTTAATCTATGGATTTAGTAGAACTTCAATTTATTTAGAAAATTAGTTATGCGAACATAATTATTGAAATCCTTGATGGGCAAAATAAACATAAGACTTCAAGAATAGAAAGTCCTAAAAACGGAAAGGGTCTGCCTAAGCAAACCCTTTCCCAACAACAAACCAAAAACCCTCTTTTTATCGATTCACGATTATCGGAGGATAACCTTTGTACCTTTTGGTAATGTCTGATCGGCTGTGTCGCCGAAATTGTATTTTAAAAGCTTCTTTAATTTGATTCCCTCTTGCTGAGATATGTCTCTTAAAGTAGTTTCTTTTGTGCAAATGAATACATTGTATCCTCTTCGCGATCTATTTCTTTTTGGATCTAAATAAATGATCTCACCTTCGATCAATACATCTCTTCTCCCTAAGTCGTTATACTTGTATAGTTGCCAAATTCCTAATTCAAATTCTTTGGCAATTTGATAGTAAGTATCGCCCTTTTTTACTCTTACGTACTTTCTATCATATTTGTTCTCTAAAAGTTCATGTTTTCTTTCAGCAATTTCAATTAAATGAAGCTCTTCTTCTTCAATGTCTTTAGGAGACTCAATCTTTGTCAACGGCTCATCAACCTTGATTTTAAATTCTTTCTCTTGTCTAGGCAAGTAAGGCATCTTGTCATACTTCGCTAGGTCAAATTTCTCAATGATGTCAATTAAAAGATGTGCATATTTTGGGTTTGTAGCATATCCTGCTGATTTCAATCCCTTTGCCCATCCCTTATAATCTGTCAAACTCAAGCTGAACAATTTAGAGTAACGCTCTCTTCCAGTTAAGAACTTTGAATGATCATCATAAGATTGTGCTGCTGAAACATAGCTTCTAAAGCATTCGTTTCTTAAGTCATCATCTTCGTAGATACGATCTCCGTCCCAACTTTTATGACATTTGATTCCAAAATGATTGTTTGCTTCTGTGGCTAAACGACTATTTCCGTTAGCGCTTTCTAGTATTCCTTGGGCTAATGTTATACTGGCAGGAATCTCGTGTGAATTCATTTGTTCAATGGCAGTAATTTTCCATTTCTCAATGTATCCTTGTGTAGATTGCTTCTCAGCTTTGGCAACTTGCCCTATGAAGAATATACTCGATATGATGAGTAATTTTTTCATGATGTGTTTTGTTTGTTGTTGTCCATTCTATTACGGACTATTATAAAAGGGGTTACGTTTTATAAATCAACAAATTAGAAGAATCACCTCCTAATCACCTTTAAACAAAAGGCTTGACACAAAATAAAAAAAGTAAATTTTAATGAAATTATAAGATCGGAACTTCTCTTTTGTAGACATATTCTGTCTCAGAAGAGTCAGCTTCAGAGAAGTAAAAACCTTTTCTATCGAATGTTTTTAACTCGTCTCTTGTCTTAATATCTTCTTCAATAATGAATCTACTCATATGGCCACGAGCAAGTTTAGCATAGGTCATATTCACTTTATAACCACTTCCATCTTTCGCCTTGTCTTTAAAAATGGTTGTAATAACCGGTCTATTCAACTTATCAAGTTGAGCTGCCTTAAAGTATTCAGATGAAGCTGCGTTAACCAAGATTTCATCTTCTTCCATTTCAGCTTCAATTTGATTTCTGATTTTATCTCCCCAAAACTTATACAAGTTTGTCACTTTAGGAGTCACTTTGAAACTTGTTCCCATCTCTAAACGATATGGCTGAATAAGATCAAGAGGTTTTAATAAGCCATACAGTCCTGACAGAATACGTAATTTTTCTTGCCCTTTTTGCTGATCTTTTTTAGATAAATCAGTGAAGTTCATGGCTTGGTAAGCCGCACCCGTAAATAGGTATCCAGCAGGTTTTGAGTTTGAATCATCTGATTTCCAGTTCTGATATCTATTGTAATTGAGCTCAGCCAAATCATTGCTCACCCCCATTAATTTCTTAATCTGACGAGCTGAAAGTTTAGCCATTTTACCAGCCAACCTCTCACTTTCATCTTGAAAAACATATTGAGTACAGCCTTCTTTTGAGAATTCAACATCCTCATTCATTGACTTTGCAGGAGATAAAATAACTTTCATAATCCAAAAATACTAAAATCTCTTAGTGTATCCATGACAATAAGGTGTTCCTCCCTTATTAGAATAATAATGCTCGTGATATCCCTCTCCTTTCCAGAATTTGGTAGCCTCTGTAATTTTAGTTGCCACCTTTAAACCTTTTGATTCGAGAATTTGAACTAGTTCTTGGGCCACCTCTTTTTGATGATCATTTAGATAGAAAAGTTCGGTTCTATATTGAGTTCCAATATCTGGCCCTTGACGATCAATTTGGGTTGGATCGTGTGTCTCAAAAAACAAGGTAGCCATAGTTTTGAAATCAGTTAAAGAAGGGTCGTAGGTTACTTCAACTGCCTCTGCATGTCCAGTTGAACCCGTACAAACTTCTTGATATGTAGGACTTTCTTTGTGCCCACCAATATATCCTACTTGTGTTGAGATGACACCTTCGGCTTTCTCAAAAAAATATTCTGTCCCCCAAAAACATCCTGAGGCAAATATTGCAGTTTCTGTCTTATTCATTTCTAATTCTTATTCTTTGACAAATTGCATTGAAATTGAATTCACACAATGTCTTGTATTTTTATCTGTAAATCGCTCTCCTTTAAAAACATGTCCCAAATGCCCTTGACAGTTGGTGCAAACAATCTCTACTCTGTATCCATCCTTATCAGGAATCTCGGTAACCGATTCTCCGATAAAAGAATCAAAGGCTGGCCATCCTGAACCTGAATCAAATTTACTTTCTGACTCAAACAAAGGTGCGTTACAACGCTTACACAAATATGTGCCTTTTTCATGATTATCTGTGTATTCACCTTTCCAAATCATTTCTGTTCCTTTATAAACAATCACTTTTTCTTCTTCTGCCGTCAGCTCATTCCACCCAGACGAATCTACTGTCACACTATAATCTCCAGCTGTGAATACATTAGTAGAGCTACTGTCAGATGACTGTTGGTTTTTAGCTTGACTACAAGCTCCTAAACCAAAGCCCAAAAGAATAATCACAGATAACATCTTGATAATTTTCATAATAAATGATTTGAAATATAGACGATTGAAAACAACTTCAATTACAATTGAATTCTTAATTAAAGTTAAAACAAAAACAGCCTCAAATAGTTCAATTAAAATTTTAATTTTTAAGGCCTCAAATAGGTCAGAATTGTTAATTTTACGTAATGCGTCCGCTTAAAAAATATTTCGCCATTCTGATCATAATGATTGTGATTCCAATCTCATGGGCGGTTGGCAAAAACTTCATTACGGATGCTAGTACTGAGATTTACAGTTACATCCCGCAAGAAGCCGATATTGTTGTAGAAATAAACAACAGAAATTTCATTTCTGAAATTATGTATCAGAGAATATATAATGAAGATTACATGAATAGTACGGTTGAGGTTGAAGAAGAAGACATTCCTACAGGAATAGATTATTTCTCAAAGGTTATATTGTTCAGAGAACAATGGGCCGAAGAGAGTGTTTGGATAGGAGTTGTAGCGGTAAACAATGAATCTGAATTCAAGCATTACGTTGAAGAGAAGATTGATGATACACATATCGTCTTTGGAGATAATCATGCCGTTATTCAAATGACATCAAGCTCAGACCAGGCGGCCATGGATGAGCACTTAAAGAATATTGCCGACAAAAAAACAAAACCATTCACCGCACGAGTTGACCTTAGAAGCAAGTTCGATAAGGATAAAGAAATCAATTGTTTCCTTATTCCTCAATCAAGAAGCCATGTGAACAATCAAATTGCTGAAGGTGTGCTCTCTATGGATTTTCATTATGACCACATTGACATAGATGGAGATTTCACTACCGTACATGACTTCGTAGGTACTCCATTCACTAAATACCCATTAAACGAAGAAGTGGCCTTGAGTTTAAGATCTTCTCTTAATGTCTTCAATAGTATCTGGTGGTTTTCAAAAGAACAAATTGAAGATGTACCAGAATATGACCAAATAGCCATTGACTATGATGGAGTTGCATTAAGAATTTGTGATAAGAACTGGGGATATCCTTTCCCTTTCAAGAGTTTTCCTGAAATGCAAATGCAATTTGACTACTCAGATTCTGAGCAATGGAATCAGTTCATGGACGATATTATCAATGAACAGAAAGTAAGAATTGACACCATTACTAATTCATTAATAACTGAACAAGGCGCATTCTTTAAGTATAATCTAACTGAAGATGCATTTCAACTTTCAAGAGCCGGTACGAACTTTGAAGCGGCTGAATCAGAAGATCTTTATTTTGATTTTCAAATGAAATTTGAGCAACTCATCAGTAATACAGTTGTTGAAATTGATGAAGAAAATCCGCCTTCTGCAATGGAAAGCGCCCTAATATCTATGGCTATGGAAGGTGAAATTGAAGGACTTCACACTTTCGATAACATTGAACAAGTTAGATTCAAGATGATGGGAGATGGTGAAGAGAAGATTAAAGCTGAAGGTCATGTTCAAATGAAAAATAGAGAAGGTCAATCTATCGTAGAAGGAATGTATTTTATGACTGAAGCCTTGTTTTATATAAAAGCATTTTTGACTCCAGCACCTACAAGTGATCCTGATCCTGTTATCATAACAGAAGAGGTACAAACTGACACTATCTCAGACACTGCAATCAATGATACTCTTTAGTTGATCTAGGTACTTTCTTAGCTTCAACATTCTCGAACCATACCAAGAAAACATTTCTCCATCTACCAAGACTATTTTAGCTTTTGATAGTTCTTTGAACTCATTTATATGTTCTTCTTTGAACGGATATGGCTCAGAGCTCAAAAAAATGTAATCTAAATCAAGCTTTGAAAGCTCAGCTGAACTCAACTCAACATATCTGGGCAAATCAATAACATTCTCAAAGCCCGCAAACGAAATTACTTCGTTAATAAAATTAGATTGGCCACACACCATGAAAGGATCTCGCCAAATAAAGTAAGCAACCTTCCCTGAAACTTGTTTAAAGTCTTCAAAAGATTCTTGAATCTCATCTATCAAATCAACTGCTTGTTGCTCCTTACCACAAAGACAACCCACATGCTCAATCATTTGATAAGCATCTGTCATTGTAATAATATCCGAAATGTAAACGTTAAACTCTTTTTGTAGCTCCTCTATTTCAGCTTGGGTGTTCTCTTCTTTATTAGCTATAATCAAGTCTGGTTGAAGGTCTCTAATGGCTTCTATCTGAAGATTCTTAGTCCCTCCCACTCTATTCTTTGAAACAAACCATTCATTTGGGTGAATACAAAACTTCGTAATTCCAATAGTTTCTTCTTCTAAGCCAAAGTAATGGAGTAGTTCAGTTTGAGAAGGAACCAATGAAATGATTCGCTTCGCAGGCGATTTTAATGAAATTTGATTTCCTAATTGATCGAGAATCTCAATCACTAGTTAATAGTATTGATTAAATCGTGTCTTGTAACAATGTGATATTTACCATCACCAAGGTCAACTAATACAGCTGGCGTTTCTTTGCTCACCTTACCTGAGATTTCTTCAATCTTAGTATTCGCTCCAACTATTGGTAGTGCAGGTAGCATAACTGAGCTAAGGGGGCTATCCATGATTGTGTTGTCATCAATGATTTGCTGATACAATCTAGTTTCATCAACATAACCTGCCATTACTCCATCCTTCGTAATAGGAATTTGAGAAATGTTATACGTTTTCATTTTAGCAACTGCATGAGATACCAGTTCTTCTGAACCACAAGTAACTAACCCTTTGTCACCATGTTGACCTACAAGATCTAGTGCATTCTTGAATCCTTCATCAAGAAAACCTCTTTCTCTCATCCAATCATCATTGAACATTTTACCAACATATCTAGAGCCATGATCGTGAAACAACACAACCACTATATCACCTTCTTTGAATTTATCTTTCATCTGGTTAATACCTGCAATGGCTGCTCCAGCAGAGTTACCTACAAAAATCCCTTCTTCTCTTGCTAATCTTCTTGTGTAAACAGCAGCATCTTTATCCGTCACTTTTTCAAAGTGATCAATAACTGAAAAATCTACATTCTTTGGAAGAATGTCTTCTCCAATACCTTCTGTTATATATGGGTAGATTTCATTTTCATCAAAAATTCCAGTTTCATGATACTTCTTGAAAACAGAACCATAAGTGTCAATTCCTAAATTTTGAACATTCGGATTTTGTTCTTTGAGGTATTTACCAACACCTGAAATAGTTCCACCTGTACCAACACCAACAACAAAATGAGTGATTTCACCTTCGGTTTGCTCCCACAATTCTGGACCTGTTTGCTCATAGTGAGCTAAAGCATTTGAGGGGTTATCATATTGATTCACATACCAAGAGTTCGGAGTCTCTTCAGCTAATCTTTTTGAAACTGAATAATACGATCTTGGGTCTTCTGGCTCAACATTAGTTGGACAAACTACCACCTCAGCACCAACGGCTCTCAAAATATCCATCTTCTCTTTTGATTGTTTATCACTGAGAACACAAATAAGTTTATAACCATATTCAATACAGGCAAGGGCTAAACCCATTCCTGTATTTCCTGAAGTTCCTTCAATAATAGTTCCGCCAGGTTTAATTAAACCTTGTGCTTCTGCATCTTGAACCATTTTAAGGGCCATTCTATCTTTAACTGAATTACCAGGGTTGGTAGTCTCAACTTTTGCTAAAACGGTTGCCTTTACATCTTTACACAGATGATTAATTTTAATGATCGGCGTGTTTCCTATTGTCTCAAGAATATTATTGAAATACTTCATACTATTTTTTTGGTGGCACAAAGTTAATAATAAGCTTGAGGTCATGAAAGTTTGGGCATAAAAAAACCCTGACTCCTCATTGAGGGTCAGGGTTAGTTTTATTGTTATCCTATCCTACTAGAAGTAGAAGTGGAAATAAATTTGCGAGTTAAGGTTATCAATTCCCGAAGAAATTGTTCTTTGACCTAAAGTTTCGATAGTTTCAGTTCTAATAGCTCCGAAAGTTCCGTCACCATTATCAATGAAAGCATCATACTCTTCGTAAGAAACTTTTGATTTACCTCTTTGGCTCATCAATAATCTCCATCCGAACTCAGTTCCAACACAAATCTTTGGAGCTATGTAGTACTCAACTCCAACAAATCCACGAACACCTACTCCGAAAGTAGCTGAGTTTCTTTGTTCAGTGATTCTACCGTAGTCAGAATTCCAAAGTCCACCTGGCATTCCACCAGCCATAGTTGGCGTAGGGTTAGATGCACTTAGAGCATTACCATAAGTGTAGTGCGCGTGGTTATTTGTCCAAGACAAAAGTGCGTCTCCACCATAGAATCCTCTTAATCTAGACTTACCTCTTCTCCATTCCCATCCAGCAGATACGTAAGTAGCAGAATTATTAGTTCTCCATGTATCAGTTACTAGTGAGTCAGGATCATTAGCTCTGTCATCATAAACTTCGAAGTTACGAGTAACATCTGATCCAGATTGAGCGATACTTGCTCTCATTGCGTTGTTATCAGAAACCATGTACTTACCAAAAATACTGAATTGACCACTTTGTGGGTTTACTAAAAAAGTATTTCCAATACTGTTGAATCCAGTGTATCCAAACATGTTTCCAACGAAACCTGTAAGTGTTGAAATGTTAGTTCCTACACCAATTGCGTATTCACCTTTTACGGGTAGTAAATCTACTCCGTTTTTGTTTTGTATTTGCTCGTTAGTCTGTGCGTTTACCGAAGCGGTAAGGCCAAGACCTAAAGCAATCATTAATATCTTTTTCATCTTTAAAATCGTTTTAATTTATAATTATTTAAATCGTAAATTATTAACGACTAAAGATTAGTTGATCCAATGTATCCACAGATATCAAAGTTTCTTAATTCACCAGCAGTGAAGTTATTTTGATTAACACCTGTTTTTCCACCAATTGTGTAAATAGCTGTAATTACTGAATCAGCTGTAACACCAACATTTGTAATAGTTTTAGACCCGATAAAATCATCAAATCCGAACATGATATCTACATCATTTCCGTTTGCACCTTCAGTTGTGATATCAACAGTATAAGAACCGTCAGCAGCAATTGGAATAGCATTCCAAACACCTTCACCTTCATTGTAAGGTCCGTCATTTGTTTGGTAGGCCCAGTATAAGCTCATTCCTGTCAAAGGAGAAACAGCATCACCAATTTCAGAGTTACCACATCCACTGTTTGGTGGCTGGTTTAATCCTTGGTTATAGTCGATATAAATGTTTCCGAACATTGTTGCAGTTCCGTACTCATTTGCACCACCATTAACTAAAGAAACAGATGCTTGATTTTTCTTCATGATCATTGCTCCGTTATAAATGTAAGCAGAGATATCTCCTCTAGTTACTTCAACGTTTTCAGTAAGTCCTGTAACACCATCTTCAGCTAAAACTGTTCTAGTTGTGTACATGTCTTCGAAATAGATATCTACATCAAATCCTTCTTCAGTAGCCGGAATTGTGAATGTATAATCTCCGTTTGCGTCAGTAGTCGTAGTATATGTTCTAGTTTCGTAGTCATATCCTCCAACTGGGTTCTGAACGTAATCAGCAGTGTTGATTTCGATATAAACTTGCATACCTTCAACACCTTCAGGGTTAAGTTCTGAAACGTATATTCCATTTTCGAAATCGTCAGTCTGATCTAAGTCAGCCCAAACGTTACCATTAATTGTAGCCTCTCCTAATTCAGAAGTAGCAGGCTCATCTTTTTTACATGACGTAAGCGCTATCGCAGCAATCGCCATAATTGAAAAAATTTTTCTTTTCATAACAAATTTAAATTAATTTTTCAGCAAATATAATGCTAAGTGTGACATGTGCAAACTTTTTTTTAAAGCACTTATCCAAATAGCAGGGTTAATAATTACTCTGTTGAACGTAAAGTAGTTGAAATAGGTTTGGTTCAACTAAGAAATTAATCGACAATTAATTTCTTAAACCTAACACGCTTAGGCCCTACGTCACCTAAACGCTTTAATTTATTTTCTTCATATTCTGAGAATGTACCTTCAAACCAATAAACAGAAGAATCATTTTCAAAGGCCAAGATATGCGTACAAATACGATCTAAAAACCATCTGTCGTGTGAAATCACCACAACACAGCCTGCAAAATTCTCAATTCCTTCTTCTAAAGCACGAATTGTATTAACATCTAAATCATTGGTAGGCTCATCTAATAAAAGAACATTCGCCTCTGTTTTTAGAGTCATTGCCAAGTGTAGTCTATTTCTCTCTCCTCCTGATAACACTCCTACTTTCTTATTTTGCTGTGGTCCTGAAAAATTGAACCTACTTAAGTAAGATCTTGAATTAATTTTTTGATCTCCTATCTCAATATATTCTGTACCGCCAGTTACGACATCAAAAATTGTTTTTTCAGGATCCATTTCTTTGTGATCTTGATCTACATAACCTATTTCAACAGTCTCTCCTACTTTGAACTCTCCTTTATCAGGCTGTAATTCATCCATGATCATTTTGAAAATGGTTGTTTTACCTGCACCATTCGGTCCAATGATTCCTACAATTCCATTTGGCGGTAAAGAGAAATTCAAATCACCATATAATAGCTTTTGATCGAAACCTTTGGCCACATTCACGGCATCTATTACATTATTACCTAATCTTGGTCCGTTAGGAATTGGCAGCTCTAATGTTTCTTCTTTTGAAGCAGATTCTTCTGCCATTAACTTGTCGTAATTATTTAAACGAGCTTTATTCTTAGCATGTCTTCCTTTAGGATTCAATCTTACCCACTCTAACTCACGCTCTAAAACTTTTCTTCTTTTTGAAGCGCTCTTTTCTTCTTGCGCCATCTTCTTCGTTTTTTGATCTAACCAAGAAGAATAATTTCCTTGCCACGGAATGCCTTTACCTCTATCTAATTCTAAAATCCAACCTGCTACGTTATCTAAGAAGTAACGGTCGTGAGTAATTGCGATAACTGTACCTGGATAATGTTGTAGGTATTGTTCTAACCACAATACTGACTCAGCATCTAAATGATTGGTAGGCTCATCTAATAATAAGATGTCAGGATTTTGAAGCAAAAGTCTACAAAGTGCAACTCTTCTTTTCTCTCCTCCCGATAATGTCTCAATTTTTTGATCTTCTGGTGGACATCTAAGGGCGTCCATAGCTCTTTCTAGTTTACTGTCTAAGTCCCAAGCATCTAATTGATCAATCTTGTCTTGAACTTCTCCTTGTCTTTCAATGAGCTTGTTCATCTTATCAGGATCATTCATGATTTCCTCATCCATGAATCCATTATTGATTTCTTCAAACTCTTTTAAAAGATCAACAGTTTCTTGAACTCCTTCTTGAACAATCTCTTTTACAGTTTTGCTGCCGTCAATTACTGGCTCTTGTGCCAAGTAACCAACTGAATGCTCTTTTGAGAAAACAACCTCACCTTGATAAGCCTTATCTAAACCTGCTATAATTTTAAGAACAGTCGATTTACCAGAACCGTTCATTCCGATAATACCGATTTTAGCTCCGTAAAAGAAAGACAAATAGATGTCTTTTATAATAGGTTGTCCAGTTGGCGTTTGCTTTGAAACCCCAACCATTGAAAAAATTATTTTTTTGTCGTCTGACATCTTTCTAGTTTTTAAGTTCTTTAAATGATTGTGTCATTCTATCCATATCATCTGAATAGCGATCAATTTGATCTACTATGGTCCATGATAAAACCTGATAAAACCCTCTTTCTCCTTGAACGACTGCCAATTGATAATAAATTGAAATCGTTAACTCTTCGTTAATTTGCTTATTCCCTTTTAATTTCGAAATGATTGCTTGACTTCCGTTCAAATCAACTGGTTCTTCAGATTCTTCAATCATCTCAACGTCTGTTAAACCTTCTAACAATTTCTCTTTGCAGATCTCGTAGTAGTTCTCACAATTCAATTCAACCTTAAGCTCGTAGCTCTCGATTTCTTCAAATGTCTCTGGTAAAACCAAAATGTAGTTTTCAAATACTTGACCCTCTTCTTTTGCCACCTCGCCATATTTAATAGATGCCACAGCATTAAGGTTTGGCATTTCTTTCATTCGGTTTGGAATTTCAATTTCACAAAAAACTGAATCTGTCTGTAGCGTCCAAGCTAGCTTTTGACTTTCATCTGCAATTTCAGTTAATTCTTCATTGAGTTCATTAAAAACATCAGCAAGTGTCTCTTCGTTCTCTTCAACTTCTTCAGTACCTGAACAAGCCAATAAACTCATACTCACAAATAGGATGAAAACCTTCTTCATTCTTGTTAAGATTTTAGTGTTTCACAAATCTAATTAAAATAACTTTCTCTATTCATTTAAAGGTATTGAAGATGCTCAGGAAATAATCCTTATTTTCGCATCTATATTTGAGATGAAAATTGCATTGTTTGGATACGGAAAAATGGGTAAGGTGATTGAAAAAATTGCTTTACAAAGAGGGCATAAAATCACGGCTAAAGTGAGCTCTCAATCTCCAATTGAATCTTTTGACTTGAGCGATACTGATGTTGTAATAGAGTTTTCAAGACCAGAGAGCGCAATGAATAATATTGAGTTTTGTTTAAACAACAACTTACCAATCGTCATTGGAACTACTGGTTGGTATGACAATTTCGAAAGGGTTGAAACTCTCACAAAACAACAAAACGGAGCTCTCTTGTATGCAACCAATTTTAGCCTTGGAGTAAATATTTATTTTGAAATGAATAGAAAACTGGCTGAGATTATGAATACATACCCAAGCTATGAAGCCGAAGTTGTAGAGATTCACCATACTGAAAAGCTAGACGCTCCAAGCGGAACTGGAATCACCATTTGTGAAGGTATTATTGAAGAAAATAAGCAATACCAGAAATGGGAAAATGTTAAAAAATCTCAAATTACAGAGTCGAATACACTTTCAATTGCGTCAGAGCGTTTACCGAACGTTCCGGGCACACACGAAGTGAAATGGGTCTCAGAAATAGACACGATAGAACTAAACCACACTGCACATAACCGAGAAGGATTTGGATTGGGTGCAGTAATTGGAGCAGAGTTTTTAAAAGATAATAAAGGAGTTTTCACCATGCGTGAAGTTTTAAAGTTTTAAGATGGAATATTTAGGATTAATAATAGGTTACCTTATCATTTTCTTCACACCCTCAATAGGACTGTGGCAAAATAGAATGGAAGACATTGGCAAAAAGAAAACTGATGCTTTTATTCCTTTCTACAACTATTTTCAATTATTGAAAGCTTGTAAGCTACCATGGTACTGGGTGATCTTTTTGTTATTCCCAGGGGTTCAATTTATCATGTGGGCTAGTTTGAATGTTACCTATGTTAGAAAATTTGGAGAATTTGATTGGAAAAAAACAATCTTGGCGATTCTTTTTCCTTTTCCAGTGTTTTGGAAGATTGCTAAAAATAAGGAAGAATATAGAGTTGCGGAACCTACTAACTGGGATGTAGCTAGACAAGTTGATGCAAGAACACCATCTGATCATGTAGCATTGTTTTTCGCCTTACCAGTTATCGGACACGCTATCGCATTGCCATTATCATTGTTAGGTTTCAAAAGAAAACCTGGTAAAAAATCTATGTTTAAAGAATGGGGAGATGCTATTTTGTTCGCCATTATTGCAGCTGCAGTAATCAGAACATACATTTTTGAACCCTACAAGATTCCAACAGGCTCAATGGAGAAGACCTTATTAGTAGGTGATCAACTCTTTGTAGACAAATTAACGTTTGGTCCAAGATTACCAATGACTCCATTTTCATACCCTGTGGTGCACAACAGCTTTGCTCCACTATTGAATGTGAAATCATACATTGGATTACAATCAATTCCGTACACAAGGCTTCCTGGATTCAGAGATGTAGAAAACAATGATGTTGTAGTATTTAACTTCCCTGCGGGAGACACAGCTATCAATGACCCTAGAATGCCGAACGGTTTAATTGGACACACTTATTCTCAAATTTTAATTGATGAAGCTTATTACATGGCTCAATGGAACAGAACTGAGTTCGAGAAGAATAAGGATTATTACATTAACAAGGCAAGAAAACAAATTAGAGATAAGGGTGTTGTTAATGCAAATGTTGAGCAAGTGATGCAAAGAGCTGACGCCTTTGGCAATCCAATGTGGGATACTTTAGGAAATGCTGTTATAGAGATTGAAAGAGGAATTGAATTAAGCGGATTAGGGCCTAATTTATTGGCAAGACCAGTTGATAAAAAAGAAAACTATATCAAAAGATGTGTAGCGATTCCTGGAGATAGCATTAGAATTAAAAACCAGACCTTGTTTGTGAATGGAAAAAAGGCATGGACTTCTCCAACCGCTCAGTTTGGAGCCTCCCCAATTCCTTTAGGTCATTATCATGAACAATTAGCAACTACTCCGTTTAAACCAGCAGAGAAATTCTTACAATATTTCCCTATTTTCCCTAACGACCCTCAATATGATTGGTCTGAAGATAACTTTGGTCCGCTTAGGATTCCTAAAGCAGGAGATGTTGTAGAATTAAACTCTAAAACGATTCCTTTATACAGAAGAATTATTCATGCTTATGAAGGTCATGACTTGGCTGAAAAGGAAGATGGTATTTATATTGACGGCAAAAAGGTTGATAAATATACTATTGAAGGAAACTACTACTGGATGATGGGAGATAACAGAAACGGATCAGCTGACTCGAGATTCTGGGGCTTTGTACCTGAAGATCATATAGTCGGTCATGCCGCTTTCACATGGTTATCTGTAGGTGAAAAAGGAATGTTTGGTGGAGGAATGAGGTGGAGCAGAATGTTTAATGGTATTGAATAGCGCTCACAGGTTCGCTTCGGGCGAGATGACAAATGATGAATGACGTGTTTCGTTCTTCGTTTTTCGGGAGTGAAATGACAAATGACGTGTTTCGATTCCGAGATGACAAATGTTTTTGAGACTGGAGACTGGATAAATGAAATAATTCAAAATGATAATTATTCCAACGGCATATTTCCCGAACATTGAATACTTCAAAATATTATTTGAGCAGGACACTGTTTTTGTTGATGGATTTGAGAGATACGAAAAGCAGACCTTCAGAAACAGAACAACCATATTAACTGCAAATGGTGTTTTAAACCTCTCTATTCCTGTCGTTAGACCAAATGGTAAAAACACCTTAATTAGAGAAGTTGAAATCAGTAATGCTGAAGATTGGAGAAAAGATCACTTAAAAGCCATTGAAACTGCTTACAGAAACACTCCTTACTTCGAATATTACTGGGATGCAATTTGTGAGATTCTAAATGCAGACCACAAACTCTTGTATGAACTCAACTTCGATCTTTGTGTACACCTCATTGAAAAGGTGGGTTTATCAATAGACCTAGAACAAACCTCAGAATTCATTGACTTTAGAGAGAATGATTTGAGAAAGACATTGCATCCTAAAAAGGAATCAAACTTTAGATGTAAACATTACATACAAACCTTTGAAGAACGATATGGTTTTCAAGGCAATCTCTCCATCTTAGACCTTCTTTTTAATGAAGGGCCTAACTCAATAAGTATTCTACAAGAATCTAATTAATCTTCTTTGAAGTTAGGTCTTGCGGGAGTGTAAGGAATTCCATTCTCATTCAACTTGTTCTCCAATGCCATAACGGCTGCAGAAATCTCAGAAAGGCCTTTCTTAATTTCAACATACTCTTCGGTCACAATTTTATATTGCTCTCTATGAGAGGTTGTAGGATCTGCCGTTGAATTCCAACTCTGGTATTCAATCATTACAATTCTATTCCCTGTTGCTGTTTTAGTTTCTACATCTCTTGAAGACTTGTGGTTATCACCCCAAAGGTCAATGTTCAAATCATGAATCATTTTCTCTGTCGCTTTCACTTCCTTCATCCATTCTAAATCAGCTCCAGGATATTGTTGAATTGAAGACTTCACAAATTTCAGTCTCTCATTCATTTCTCCAATCTGTTTTGAAGTTCCCCAAACTTGTCTTTTTAGTTCGGCTACTTCTTTCTTAAACTTAACATTTGCTTCTGTTTGTCTTGCCAATGACGAATTCTCTAAAGCCTCTACCTCGAAAGATGATGGATCAGTAAGTTTAGACACCACCCCATTATCAGCCATATACATTTCAACTGTATATTTACCTGGAGTCACTAAGTACCCTCTTTCTGGGCTAGCATACCTACCTACTTTTCCTTTGCTCAATTTAACTGGTGCACTACCAGGATATCTCAAATTCCAATTCACTCTGTTAATTCCCTTAGACGGTTTTGACTTGAAACGGTTCACCTCATTTCCTGCATCATCCTTTATTACGAAAAGTAAGTAAGCATCCTCATAGTTGTCTTCAGCTACAAACTCATCATAAGTTGGATAGCTTATGCTACCTCCATCTTTCTTTGCTTCTTTTTCTTTTTCTTGCCTTTGAGCTTTTAATGATTTCGGCGTTTCTTTTAAATAGTAAGTGAATGTCGCACCAAAAGTTGGGTTTTTAGCCGCGTAATGCGAAGCACCTTGAGACCCCGTGCCTCTTAAACCTAAAGGATTAGACTCAACATATTGAAGAGCCTTTTTAATTGGAAAGATGGCTGCATCTTTCTCAGTAAAATCTTCACTCAAAGTTCTTAACGGACTGTAGTCATCTAATACATAGAAGCTTCTACCAAATGTTCCTAATACCAAATCATTTTCTCTTTCTTGAATAGCGATATCTCTCACCGCCACAGTTGGTAATCCAGCAGAAAGCTCTACCCAATTGGCACCACCATTCACTGAAAAGTAAACTCCAAATTCTGTTCCGGCGAATAACAAGTTCGGATTCACATGATCTTCAGCTATTGCATAAACTGAACCCCTTTCAGGTAAGTCTCCTGCAATGGACGTCCAGCTGTCACCCTTATTAGTACTCTTCATTAAATAAGGTTTGAAGTCTCCCTTTTTGTGATTATTGAAAGCCGCATAAACTGTTGATTCATCATGTTGTGAAGTCAACAACATGTTCACGTAAGTCATTGAAGGTACACCTGGAAAGTTATCTTTTTTACTCCAAGCGCCTCCTCCATCTGTCGTCACATGAATTAATCCATCATCAGTACCCGCATAGAGTAATTTTTCGTTCTTGGCAGACTCATCAAATGCCACAATATTTCCAAAAATAGTGGTTGACTTATTCTTCATTACAACATCCGGTGACTGAACTTCTCCCATCACTTTCATCTCATTGCGATCTAATTGTCTTGTTAAATCAGGTGAAATTGTTTCCCAAGTATTTCCTCTATCATCACTTTTAAACACAACATTAGCAGCAAAGTAAAGTCGTTTATGATTATGCTTTGACACTAAAAGAGGAGCATCCCAGTTCCAACGATAAGGTTTCTCATCTTTTCCTTCAATTGGTTGAATACCTGTCTTCTCTCCTGATTGACGATCATATCTCACCAACCAACCATACTGTGCTTGAGCATATACAATGTTTGGATCTTCAGGGTCAACTTGAGATTCAAACCCGTCACCACCATTAGTAATGTACCAATCTGAATTCTGGATACCAGCATTATTTAGTGTTCTCGAAGGACCTCCTAAAGAGTTGTTATCTTGAGTTCCACCATACACATTGTAAAAAGGTTTGTCATTATCAACAGCTACTTTGTAGAATTGAGTGATCGGAAGATTTGCTTTGAACTCCCAAGTTTGGGCATGATCATACGTTTCATAAACTCCACCATCACATCCAACTATCCAATGCTTCGTGTCATTTGGGTTAATCCAAATACAGTGATTATCAACATGCTTACCTTTTTCTCCTGTTTTATTAAATGATGCTCCACCATCTTCAGAATGGTGCAACCAAGTATTTAAACTAAATATCTTGTCTTTATCAACCGGGTCACACACGATTTCTTGATAGTAGTTTCCTGAAGTTTTATAGCCTGATCTCTTTGACCAATTCAAGCCTTTGTTTGTTGATCTAAAAAATCCTCCCGCATCTCCTTCAGCCTCTACAATAGCAAAAACATAATTATTATCTACTGGGGAAATTGCCAAACCAATTCTTCCCATTTTACCAGCTGGCAGACCAGTCGTTATTTCAGTCCATGTTTTACCACCATCCACAGTTTTATAAAGAGAACTCTCTTCTCCTCCACCTACGTATGTAAAAACATGTCTTCTTCTTTGATGCACAGCTTCATATAAAACATCAGGGTTTGTAGGATCCATAATCAAATCACATGTTCCGGTCTTATCTGAAATAAAATGAATTCTCTCCCAATTTTCACCTCCATCAATTGTTTTATAAACTCCTCTCTCCCCTCCATCTGACCACAAAGGACCGTATGCGGCAACATAAACAACATCTGAATTTCTAGGGTCTACAATTACTTTAGAGATATGCTCAGATTTCTCAAGCCCCATATTCTTCCATGAACTTCCACCATCTGTTGATTTATAAACACCATCACCATAGGCTACAGACCTTTGATTGTTGTTCTCTCCTGAACCAACCCAAACTGTATTTGAATTTGAAGGGTCAAGTGTTACACATCCTATTGAGTACGAACCTTCGCCGTCAAAAACCGGATTATAAGTGATTCCGTGATTAGTTGTTTTCCAAACTCCTCCAGAGGCTACCGCTATAAAATACTCGCTCGTGTTATCAGGATTCACAGCAATATCTGCAATTCTACCAGCAGTCAATGACGGTCCGATACACCTAAACTTTAAGCCAGATACTAATGAAGAATTTACTTTTGACTTAGGCTCATCATCTCCATTTTTCTTTTTTTGAGAAAAAGATGGAATTACTAAACCGATAATTAGAAGGGAAGTTAGAATGGATTTCATAATCTGATTTTTGCTAAATTTAATAAAGATTCACAGGTCGAACATCTTTGTCTGCATGAATGTTCAAAATCTGATATGAATGGTTTAATTTCGTGAAACAATGGCAATCAATTATAGACGCATAGAACCAAAAGACAATGAAGCTTTATCAAAAGTGATAAAATCTTCATTAGAAAGATTAGATCTCGCACTAGATGGAACAGTTTACACGGATGAGGCCACGGACTTCATGTTTGACGGATACCAGAAAGATGGCAGTGTCTATTTCATTGCTGAAGAAGATGGTGAACTTTTGGGTGGATCTGGAATAGCGGCTATCCCAAATCAAACAGATAATTACTGCGAGTTACAAAGAATGTTTTTGAATGAGAGCGCAAGAGGGAAAGGTATCGGACGAGCGCTTATGACAAAATGTATCGACTTTGCAAGGGACTTTGGGTACGATTTAGTTTACCTTGAGACATTTGGGGACATGAATTCAGCAAGAAAACTTTACGAACGAAGTGGATTTAAATATGTTGATGAATCAATTGGAAACACTGGTCACTTTTCATGTAACATATACATGACCCTTGATCTGTAAACTGAAAAAAGGAAAGAATCTAATGAACCCCTTCCTTTTTTCTGCAAAACTATAAAACCTGAGAATGCTCCTCAGCAACTCTCGCCACAAAGGTATTGAATATGAACTTCACAATGCCTGTCGTTTATCGAGTAACTATCCCCGTTTAACGATAATTTTCTGACTACCAACTTTTTCCTCATCCGACAGTCTTAAAAAATACACTCCGTCATGAACGTTATAATTGATCAGGTTCAGTTGAATTTTCGTCGGATTGTCGTATGTCTCTTTAATGACCACTCTACCTCTAGCATCTAAAAACTCTAAAGTCACGTTTTTGGTCCAAGCATTATTAAGTTCGATTATCAACTCTTCAGTTGCTGGGTTAGGATACACTTCAGCACCTTGCAGATTATTAAGTAATCCTAAATCATCAATGACATTGATCACCATTGATGTCGTGTCATTAGGACAATTTCCGTTAACAGCAACAAGTTCAACATTGTAAGCACCTACTGCCATAAATTCATGCCAAGGGCTTGCATCAGTAGATATATTACCATCACCAAAGTCCCACAAGTATCCGTTTGCATGGAGAGATGTATTTGTGAAAGTCACGAATGCATTAGAAATATCAACTGGATTCCCAGAAGGTGAAAATTCTGCTTCGGGAATAGTGTCAATATTTACAAAAATGGTTTGAACATCAGTATCCGTACCGCCAACCCCAGTAGCAGTTAAAGTGATATCATAATAACCTGTTGCTGTATATGCAAAGGTTGGATTTGCATCTGTTGATGTAGAAGGTGTTGCTCCTGGCGCATCCCATGAATATGTTTGAGCATCAACGCTTGAATTTTGAACTGTCACTGGCTCAAATGAACAGATGTATGAGTTCTGTATAATGAAATCTGCTTCAGGTGTTGCCGTAGGTGGTACCAACATCTGACCATCTGAACATATTGTGTCAGAAATCAACCCTGCCCCATTCTCTGCATAAACACAGACATAATAAGTAGTTCCTTCAACGAGATTTAACCCAGAATGAGTAACCGTATCAGAGTACCAATTGCTAGTATAAGGAACAATATCTTCCAATCCAGGTGCAGTTCCAATTGAATACCAATAGGCTGCTATATCTGAATTTGGGTCAGTGGTCGGTGACCAATTCGCAGAAATTTCAGTGTTCGAAGTTATCGTAATAATATCTGCAGCCAATCCATCATTAATAGATGCGATAGGTAGAGGCTCAGTCCAATCTACATTAACTAATTGTTCTCCGATAGATGAAACATTCGCAGCACTATCAATTGCAATTGTTTTTACTTTAGCCGCATGGGTTGAAGGATCAAAGTTTTGCTGTTGAACATCATTACCCGTATTAATGGTCACGAGCTCAGAAGAAGAACGATTGTGATAAACCTTCATATTGTTTACGTCAAAAATCGCGTCACCCGATCTCATTGAGATAGAATTTCCTGTTGTATATGGAGAGGGATCCAACCAGCTCGCCTCAAGCACATCATCCAAATAGAATTGGATTAATCCTGTTGACTTATCATAAACAATCTTGAAATCATACCATTGATTATCGTTTAGCACATAAGACACATCTTCTTCAAGCGTAAACACGTCACTCACTGTTTTATAAATTTGAATTTTATCATCATCAGTTCTTAACCAAATAAAGTACGAGTTTCCTCTATTTGTCAATGTAGGATCATCACACATAAAGTGAAATCCTGCTCTCTTGTTGCCTCCAGTACCAGATACTTGCCCTGAAAAATGATAGAGCCATTGATCGTAATTATCTTGGTTGAGAGTAGCCCAAATGTTTGTATTAGTATTAAGTTCATCTGTTTGTTGAAGAACAGAGGCGTTAATTCCCCAAGTTCCCACTTGTTGTGTCCAATCTGGATGAATTGCAACATCAAAATTGTCTGAAAAGAAACCATTATTCTCATTGGCTCTCCACTCAGTCCCGTCAAAATCAATCACTTGATAAAACTTGTGCTGAACTCCAGACCCACCTGTATTGTCTAGATCCGTGAAGTTGGCTGTAAAGTCTGTTGTGTGCCAAATATTAGGAACATCAACTGAAGTACTCGGCGCAACAACATCTCCAGGTGTTGGTCCTGGCACTGATGTCCACGAAATTTCCCAACCGGCATCTTGCGTAGCACAATCTGATCTGAATTCAATTAGAACCTCGGGGCCAGTAGAAGTGATAGAAGAAGGTATTGAAGTTCCGGTATAAACTCCTATCAATGGGTCAGTTACGTCATCTCCATCATAGATGTACATGTAATCCCAATCTTGTTCAATACTAAATTGTAGAAAATTAAGCGTCACACTCAATACGTTTGTTGGTTGAATCAATATCAATTCTCTCTCATCATCAGAATAGTTTCCACCGGCTCCACCTGAATCATAATTAACTCCAGATGCACTTGTCAATGTCGTAATCGGAGGAGCATCATTAATTAACTGATAAAAATATTCCCAGTCCCAATTGATTCCTGGGTCAGTATGCGACTGACTTGGAAAATGTTGATGTCCTTTAATTTTTGTACAGCCTCCTAAAGTATTCAAACCAGTTGATGCAGGTCCGAAATATGTTCTGAGAGGGTTAATACCATAACCTGACTGGGTAATGTCTTTACATAAATCAGCCGAAGATGTATACAATGAAACTGTATACCAAGCTGGATTATCAACATAGCCTTCATGCTCGATACCAATTGCATAAGGGTTTGCTGAACCTACATGCCATCCTTTATCAGCTTCATACACCATTTGAGTTACTTGTCCATCAGTTGATCTAACTACATAATGATAAGATACATTGGCACTACAGTTCTGTGCCCAGCTTATTGCGCCAGCATAACTTCCTTGGATGGTGTGAATCGTAACAGCCGAAATTGCCGTGCCCGCTCTTGAAGAAAAATTACATGTTGGTGTTGCTACCCAAAGTGCAGGACCATATTCCAATGATTTGTTTTGAGATTGAAATTGAGCGCCATTTTCATCCAACACTTTTTCTTGTGAAATGTTCACTTTTTTGGCAGATAAGATTTTTAAATTTTGCTCACCATATATGCTCTTTAAGTCAATTTCATGTGCAGGTAGATTGTAGATCGCTTGATTCTCTTCATCTCTCATGAATTGAAATACAGCATACGTAAAAGAAGCTAAAGCGTAATTGTTGACTTCATTTCCATCTTGCGGAATCTCACTCATCTCTCTCAAGATGGTCTCATGAGCAGAAAAATCAGTAAGCGGCATTGAATTCTCTAAAACAAAATCATTGTAAACCTTGGCGTAGGCCATAATATCAGTGGCTGGATTCCCCATTTGATTGATTGGGGTATTTGAATGCTCAGCAATTACAGACAAAGTATTGTTGAAGTATCCCTGACCATCAATTGTTAAGCCCATCACACCTTGTACAGTTGGTAAACCAATACAACCTGGCTCGGAATGATCAATGTTTGTAAATCTTGTTTGAACGAAAGAAACGCCTTCTAAAATTCCTTTCGGAATATTAGGATATGAAGCGTAAGCTGCATTAAACTCATTTTCATAATTATTTAAAGATTGAGCAATCGAATTTGAAGTACCACCTAAAAGGATTAAGATAAATATTAGAGCTATTTTTTTCATAGAGTTTTATATAATTCAACTCCACAAAATAGCCATTTTCAAGGTTTTAGAGGGTTTAAAATTCAAAAAAGTTATGAACGCATAAGATTATTGTTCCACACAACTAATCGTCACAGTTTCAGTTTGACCACCCACAGTTTGAGTATACGAAGTTTCGGTAGGGGCGTCATCATAACTGTCCCCGCAATAATCGCTAGTAGTTGACGAAATAGTTTGATTTGTTTCATTCTCAATGTGAGTATTACAACTTTGACATTTTTGACAAGAACCGACAGAAACAGCAAATAGCAGGGAAAATATGGAGACTTTAAACTTCATTTAATAAGCTCCATTATATTTTCTAAAGAACCATTCGGCCGTTAATAGTGCCATGATAAAGAAGAATAAGATCTTGTAATCAATTAAATCATCAAACTTTTTCTCTTGATATACCACTGTGACTAGATCGTCTCTTGTTTTAATGTCTTCAGCCAATCTATCTAACTCCTTTGGTCCATAAAAACCTCCCGCAGAATTCTCTGCCATGTTCTTTAAAAGCCTATGGTCAGCTTGAGAATTAAGTAATTCTAGTTTTATTTCTCTAACCAAAAAGGTCCCGCTTTTTTCATAATGCTTTGACTGAAAGTCAGTACTTGCTGTCCAGTTATATATACCTTGTTCAAGTCTTCCTAAATCTAACTGATATGAGTTTGAAGTTCTAACAAAATTTGGTTCAAATAGCTTACCATCATCTTTGCTGAATTTGAATTTCACCTCAGGCTCATTAATCAGCTCATAAGACTGGTTGTAGAGCTCTGCCTTCACCTGTACGTTTTGGCTTTCATTGTATTCATTATCTAATTTAATTTTAAATGGATCTTTATTTTCTTTCACTGCTAAATAAGTCACAAGCTTAGAAACGAACTCTGAGAAATTATCTGTAGTTGAATTCTTCATTTGATCATGTAGTTTCCATCTCCAAATACCCTCTCCAAAAATGGTCCCGTTTCTATTAGCTCCATTTTTGCTAAAGAAAATCAGTGGTTTATCTAAAGTTATATTTCCAATTTTTTGATAGGCAAGAACGTCAGCTGCGGCTGAGAATTGGAAACTACCAAACGGGCTTTGCAATGGTGGAGCAGAACTAAGCAATTGAAGAATCTTAGGAGTCAGCAAGATTTCTTTGAATGATGAATTATGTTCAAAACCTATATCTTCAGTATCTGACTGAGAACCTGAGACTCCGGCCTTAGCTTGAGAAAGCGCAGATAAGCTTGTTTTATTTCCGACGATAAAGAGGCATGGAGTTTTACCCGACTCAACCTCTTTGGTTAAGGTGGCATTTTGCGAAGAATAGTTGTGTAGAATCGCTAAATCGTAAGCACCTAAACCTTTAACATCTTGAATAGCTTCAACATCAACTTCATAATTCTTATTATTCTCAATTACCGATCTGATTGCAGAAATATCAGGATGAGGACCGTCATGCACTATGAGTACTTTTTGTCGGCCATCAATTACCTCTATGTAAAAATTAGCAACATTGTTCTTTACTGAAAATTCATTATCTAATTCAGAAATTCTTACAGTATATTTTTGGAAACCAACAGAAGTTGCTTTCAATTTGAAATCAAAATTGAGCTTGGCTAAACCATTAGAAAAATCTACTTGCTCTTCAACTAAAACCTTGTCATTTTTAAGAATCTGAAGTCTTACCTTCTCTCCAAAACACTTAGTTTGACCTACACCAATTGATACCGGGAATTCATTCCCGACAAAAGCTATGTCGTTATGCTTAACAAAATCAATTTTCACATCTCTGACTTCACTTGTATCTCCCAATCCAATGGTGAAAATGGGTAAGAAACTTTTACGATTTAGCGCATAGATAGGATTTGAGCCTGTATTGTAAATGCCATCTGAGGCAAGAACGATTCCTCCAATATTGCGATTTGTATACTGATCAAAGATGTCTTCGAAAACCTGTGAAATGTTCGTGGTTTTACCATCATACTCACCACCAAGCCCAATATTAACTTCATTTGAAAAAGAATAGTTTATGACATCAAAATCATCTTCCAGACCTTTTGAGAAGTTAGTTAGAGAGGGAACAAATTCATTTTTATAAAAACTAGAATCGGCATTATTCAATATAGACTCAGAGTTATCATTAGCAACAAAAATGATTGGCTTCTCTTTTCTTTCAGTAAAATTTTCAAATACAATTCCTAACAAGAGTATACAAATGAAAAATACTGCCACAAATCTAAAAATCGCCATGAGCCACTTAATAGACTTTTTGACCTCATCTAATAGTGAATCCTTTCTATAAAGAAAAAATGCATAGGCGAAGGCTAGCAATAGACATCCAACAATCCAAAGAGGGTGATATGTAAAGAGAAATTCCAATTAAAATTCAGCTAAAAATAACAAATACTTTTCGCTTGCATCAAAAATAGTATGCAGGATATCTTAAAATTCATTTGCATTCGTATTTTTATATCCAAATTAAGTGGATGAAGTTTTTCAAACTACTCGGTATTGGATATAAAAACTATTGGAAAGGACTAAAGTTCGTGTTCAAGCATAAGCTGTACTGGTTTGTTATTTTTCCGGTCCTTTTATTCTTAGGAATATTCTACTTAGGAAAATACTTCGAAGCTCTTGAGGGGTCTGTTGGATATCACATCAAACATGACATGGATAAAATCACTTCATTAAATGGTTTGACCTGGATGACATTGAAGATGATCTTCTATCAAAAGATGTATTACCTCTTCACAAAATTTGCACTATACTTTGTAATTATTCTCCTTTCACCAGTGTTAGCTGTAGTTTCAGAAAAAGTTGAAGCTATCCTTACTGGGAACAAATACCCTTGGAATTTTCTGCAATTGGTAAAAGATATAAAACGTGCAATACGATTAAACTTACGTTTGATGCTGGTTGAATACACGATCATTTTAACTGTGATTATTATAGGAATGTTCCTTGATGGAGCAGCCAACTTCATACTAGTTTACGTGATTCCAATCGTTATTGGATTCTATTTCTACGGATTCGGATTCATTGATTATGTGAATGAAAGAAGAAGATTAAATATTGCTCAAAGTATTCATTTCGTTGGACGTCACAAAGGTCTAGCCTTTGCCTTAGGGTCAATTTTCTCTTTGTGTTTTTACTCTTTTAATTATTCATGGAAAGCCTTCTTAGCCTTAAATCCGAATGACACAGATGGACAATTACTATGGGGAACAATTGCTATATTATCATTCATTATGGCAGCCGTAGCTCCATTAATTGCCATTACTTCTTCAACCCTATCAATGCATGAAATAGTTGATTTAGGTAAAAACAAATTTGCCGTTAAAGGTGAGAAAACTGAAGGCGAAGAGGTTGAAAAAGAATCAATTGGCACGGAAAATGAAGTAATGAAAGAGGAAGAATAAGACACTTCTTCTGAAGAAACTTCAAATTAGTTATATTTGGTTAAATTATTGAAACATGAAAAGAATACTCTTTTATACACTTTTACTCTTCTTATCGGCAAATGCAAATGCCATGACTCCACCTGATTCGACTTCAACAATTTTCGAAAAGGGAACAGCTCAATATTTGATTACGGAAGGAAAAAGAATGTATAACGAAGGGCAATACAGAAATGCCCTGGTTAAATTTAGAGAAGCTCTAGTTAAAGACAAAAAGAATCCGTTAGCAACTTATTGGCTGGGTGAATGTCACATGGCATTAGGGAACTATGAAAAAGCAAAGAACTATGCAGAAGAGGCTTTAGCAGCTGATCCTGACGTAGATGCTGAATCTGGATACTTATTAGCAAAGTGTTATCACAGACTATCTGAATTAGATAAGGCTATTGGACATTACGAATCAGTAAAAGCCAAAGTAACTGAATTCAGACAAAAAGAATTAGATCTTGATTTTCATATCGCAGAATGTAAAATGGCTAAGGAGTTAATTGAATCTCCAGTAAAAGTCAAAATCACTAATATGGGAATGGACGTGAATTCTGCATTTGATGATTACGCTCCAGTTATTTCTCCTGATGGTAAATCTTTCTACTTTGTAAGTAGAAGAGCAGACAATAAAGGTGGTGGTGTTAACCCAGATGACCAAAGATACTTTGAAGATATCTATATCTCATTTTGGAATGACACAACTAAAAGCTGGACTGAGGCTTCTAACAGCCATGAAGTAATTAGAAGATTAAATTCTAATGGCTTTGATGCTGTAAATTATATTTCACCAGATGGTAAGTATTTGTACATATCTGTGAACACCATGGCAATGGCTAAGCCAAAACCAAAATCAAAGCACACAGATATTTTCATGTGTAAGTTAAATAACAGAGGTGGATGGAACTCTCCAAAACCAATTGGTAAACCAATTAACACTCTGTGGTTTGATGCACTTCCTTCTTTAACGGCAGATGGAAACACCATGTATTTCGTATCAGAGCGTAAAGGAGGCCAAGGTAGAAGTGATATTTGGACTTCAGTTAAAGTCGGAAAATCATGGGGAAAACCAACAAACTTAGGAGCAAAAGTCAACACTAAAGGTCAAGAAACTACTGTATTTGTAACTCCTGATGAGAAGTATTTATTCTTCAGTTCTACCGGCCATGTTGGTATGGGTGGATATGACATTTTTGTTTGTGAAAACAAAGATGGTGATTGGAGTACTCCAGTAAACTTAGGATATCCAATAAACACTGTTTCAGACGAAACTCACTTCAATTATAATGTAGAAATGAAGAAGGCTTTTTATGCTACATTCTCTTCATCAACAAATGGTGGTCTAGGCGCGAGAGACATCTTCGAAGTTGATATGTCTGACTACAAATTTGAATTTCCAGAAGAATAAATAGAGACTTTTGAAGCTATTTTTCAATTATGACTGTTAATAAAGATGTCATTTTTCTTGATTTGAACTATCTAAATAGGTTATCTTTAATTTCATAAATGAAGATTCGAATTAAATATTTATTGCTTACCTCAATCCTTTTAGGAAGCCTAAGCTCGCATTCGCAGAGTCAAATGGACACCCTAAGCGGAGTATTTAGACCAAGAATTGGTTTAGGCGTAGGTACCATGCAGTATTATGGTGAAATTCAAGATTATCAAAGAAAATTCGTTCCGACTGTGGCTAGATACTATGGTACGGCGTATGTGAATTTCCCAATGACGAAATACTTCAATGCTGAATTCAGTGCGTCTTACGGTAAGATTGCAGCTAATGAAAGAACTCTTGAACGCAACTTCAACTTTGAATCAAGAGTGAGAATGGCTAGTGTGCAATTGTATTATAACTTCTTCCCATTATTCACCAATAAGAGAAATCTGTTCCATCCGTATGTGGGAGTAGGTTTTGCTTCGTTTGAGTTTTTATCAAAAACTGATCTACTGGATGCAAATGGTGACCCTTATCACTACTGGTCTGATGGCTCAATTATGAGTACACCTGAAGATAGTCCTTTAGCCTCTACTGCAACTGAAATGTATAGAGATTATACCTACGAGACTGATTTGAGAGAACAAAATTTAGACAGCCTTGGAGATTATCGTGAACAAAGCTTTGCGATTCCTTTGAGTCTCGGAATGGAATGGCACTTATCACCTAGATGGGATTTCAGAGTTTCTTCGACATTTTACTTCACATTTACAGATTTGATTGACAATATTTCACAGGCTGGTGTTGGTCCGCAAAGACATGGTGATGGTTATAAAGATAAGCTTTGGACAACTACAGTTTCTTTAAGCTATGATTTACAATTTCCTCAAGACAAGGCGTTTGATCCGACTGATGACTCTGACATAGAATTGTATGCAGACTTTGACCAGTCAGATTGGGATAAGGATGGTGTCATTGATGCGCATGATGAGTGTGCCGACACACCAATTGAAGCTTTAGTTGACGAAAAAGGTTGTCCGTTAGATGGAGACGGAGATGGAGTTCCTGATTATAGAGATGACGAATTAGATACACCCGAAGAAACTTGGGTAGATGAGTTTGGTGTCACAATGAGTGAAGAAGATATTGCCAAGCATTGGAGAGAATTCAATGATTCAACTGGATATGATCATGACTTTGCTGAAAACAAAATGGTTGTTGAGTTCGGACATAAAGGTCAACCAAGATTAGTAGATCCTTATGCTAACGGAAAGGCTAAGATGTCTTACGTGGTTATTATCGGTAAAGAACAAAAAGATGTTTCAGCGAATGAACTTCATGAATATTTAGGATATAACGATTTTAAATCTGAAACTAGAGGAGATACTGTTTATTACATTTTAGGGGAATATGAAAAGATTGAAGATGCAGTTGCTGCTAGTAAAGAATTACAAGACAGAGGAATTGATGTTGAATTAATTGCTCGTGATGGCTCACAGAAAGATAAATATATACCTGTGGATAAAGAAGTGGTTGATAAAGTTGATCAAGCCAACCTTGAGAATGGATACGAAGGGCCAGAAGTTGCAACTGAAACTGAGCAATTGTTTAGAGTACAATTGGGTGCTTTCAAAAAGAAAGTGGACAAAGAGAAACTGTTCCCAGATTTAGATGTCACAGAGGTAACCGCTAAAGATGGAATCACTCGTTACTACACAGGATCTTTTGACAATTTTGAAGAGGCTGAAGTTCTTAGAAAAGATGTTAAAGGTCAAGGATATAAATCTGCATTCGTAGTTGCTTACAAAGGTCAGAAACGAGTAACCCTTAAAGATGCTGGTGTTGAAACTAAAGATTTACCGTACAACTATAACGAAGACAATGAAAGACAAACTTTCGTAGACCCGCCAAACAAAGACACGGCTAGCACGAATAACCCAAATACATTCGATATGTCTGGGGTTAAGTTCAGAGTTTTAATGATGTCTACGACAGGAAACTTATCTAACGAAGAATTAGACATTCTTTATAATATCGGCGGTGTTAAAGTTGATAAGGCATTTGATGGAACATTGAACTACTACTCAAAACAGTTTGACTCTAAAGAAGAAGCTGATGCAGCTTTAGAAGATTATAAAACTTACGGACTTGATAATATGACTCCGATATATGAGTACAAAGGTGAGTACCTTACTGAAGAGCAATTTAAAGCTAAAACTAATCAGTAGCAACTTCCATGTCAGGCTCTAATGACTCAGAGCTGTCTTCTTCCAAATTTTCTTCTGGCAATCTCTTAAGTGCAATGTACACGATCACACTTGCTAAAATCATAATCAGAGCTGCAGCCACATATGGAGCTCCATAGAATTTTACAGGAGCATTGTCAGCTGAGAATGCAAAAAAGAGTGTTGTATAAATAAGAGGACCTATAACTGCTGTTAAACTAATCATACTCGTTAAAGCTCCTTGTAAGTTTCCTTGCTCATTCTCTTTCACTGAATTAGACATCAAGCCTTGCATAGTAGGTCCGGCAATTCCTCCAAGGATATATGGAATGAGGGCAATGTACAGGATTGTTTCGGTGAATGCCATTGATATTCCAAATAGCCCAATAGTAGACAAAACAAATCCGGCAAGAATTGCTTTCTTTTTCCCGAACTTCTTAACCACCTTACCAACCACAACAGCTTGTACAATACCCACAAGTAATCCAACCACTCCTAAACTCACACCAATTGCCGCAGGACTCCATTCGAATGCCGTTTTTGTAAAGAATGTCCAAATTGATTCCATTACTCTACCTGACAATTGAACGAGTACAAATGCAAGTATCAACAAACCTAAGCTTTTGTACTTTGAAAGATGTTTCAAAGAAACTCCAGGTATCACATTACGCCAGTTTATTGGCCTTCTGTTCTCTGGTTTTAAAGATTCAGGTAAAACAATCAATCCGAAAATCAGGTTTAAAAACGTCATGATAGCCGCGGCTATGAAAGGCACTTGATATCCCCATTGAGCACAAACTCCTCCAATCATAGGCCCTAAGAAAAAGCCTAATCCAAATGCTGCACCAAGTAAGCCGAAGTTCTTCGCCTTATTCTCTGGTGTACTCACATCTGCTATGTAAGCTGCAGCAACTGTATGAGATGCTCCACAAACACCCGCCAGCATTCTTCCGACAAACAAGAGAGCTAGTGTTGGAGCAAAGGCTTGAAATAAATAATCTATACCCAGACCCGCTAATGCAATAAACAGAACCGGACGTCTACCGAATCTATCACTCAATTCTCCAAGTAATGGTGAAAATAGGAACTGCATAATCGCAAAAGATGCAATTAGAAGACCGCCATCTAAGCTGGCTTCACTCGTCTGCTGACCGGTAAGCGCCTCAATTAAATCTGGAAAAACAGGGATGATAATTGCAATCCCCATAATATCAATAAGGACAGTAATAAAAATGAATAAGAGGGACCCTTTAGATGTTGCTTTTTGCGCCATAATTAGATGGCAAAGATATACATTTCAAATTAGGGGCTATTGTCCTAACAAGTGCACATTCCCTTGGCCTTTGAGCTCATCTCCATTCTCAGCGACACCTTCATAAGTGTAGAAATAGACACCATCAGGACACATGTTGCCGGCTGCATTTTGACCGTTCCAGCTATCTGTGATTGAATTGAATTCGGCAACTACTCTTCCCCATCTATCAACAATAACGCATGAAAATTCAACCACTGCTTTTGCGTAAAACTCAAAGGTAAACTCATCATTAGAACCGTCTCCGTTAGGTGTGAATACATTTGGAGGCGTGAAAGACAATGGGTCGAAAACCACTATTTCTTTACAAGTTGTATCTGAACAACCATTTTTATTTAATGCGACTAAACAGATTTCATAAGTACCTCCTGTTGTGTAAGAAGTATCAAACACCTCAGTCTCATCATGTGAAATCAACCATCCTAAACCTGGGTTTAAAGGATCATAATTAAAGTTCCAAAAGAATGTTGTATCAGCGTTTGGATTATTAGGGTTTGCATAATTTGAAGACTGATTTGAAACAGTGACATCAACCACAGCAGTACCTTCACAAATTCCTGCTGTCAAGAATTGTGGAGACGCAATGTCATAACTAGCTTGTGGATTCAATGAATCTAAAGTAATTGTTTGCTGTAATAGGCAGTTATTATTATCAGTAACGGTGATTTGATAATCTCCAGGATTCAGACCTCCCCAAGTAGTGTTATTTGTTGTTGCAGACGTTTGTAAATTCGTCCAAGTGTAGTCATAATCAGGAGTTCCGCCACTTGCTGCTGCGAAAACTACTCCGTTACCAGATTGAAACTGTAATTGACGACAAAAGGCAGGATCAGAACCAAGCTCTTGGAAAAAGAGTGAATCAGGATAAGTTATAGTAAAGTCAAATGTCTCTGTACATCCATTTTCATCATTGATGATTAAAGTATAATCTCCTCCTCCAACGTTCACTAAAGAATCTTCCCCAATCCCGTTTTGACCTGGATTTGGAGCCCAGAAATAACTTATTTGCCCATAGGCACCTTGATAATTATATACTGTATCAGCAACAGCTAAACCTGTTGGAACTCCATAACATAAAGGATCAGTAATATCTAAATCAATATCAATTTGAAGCGGATCGACCAAGAAAACTGAATCTAAATAGTTACAAGGAAACTCATCTGTTACATTCAAATAATACCATCCACCACTTAGATTATTAGCGGTATTTGAATTTGCCACATTCACAACATTTCCTTGAGAATCAGTGATTACAAATGTCTGATTACCTGTGGCATTCGAAGTGTTAATTGTCGCAGATCCGTCACTGAATCCAAAACATGAAGGATTACTGCTAGTGATCACTCCAGTTAATAGACAATTTCCGGTCACTACTATTTGAATACATTCTTGATCATCACAAGGAGGCACGCCAGCATCATAACAAATATTCCAAGTTCCTACCCCTGCAACTGCTGGATCAAATATTCCTGTATTCGCATCAACACACGCTCCACAATCTGATGACCAGGTTCCGCCAGCTGGAGAAGCTGCCAAATTTTGAGTTCCAGCAGTTGGCGCAAATGGACCAGCAGGGGTAACGCTTACTGTTGGAATTGCATTAACTGTAACCGTCACCACATCTGAAGCGGTACATCCTAATAAATCTCCAGTCACAGTATAATTAACAACTCCGACACCAGGTGTGAAAGCTACTCCATCCACTACTCCATTGTCCCAACTAATAACCGCAACATCTGGGTTATTAGCTGTTAAAGTAACAGATTGTCCTTCACAAATCGTCTGGTCAAGACCAGCTCCAATTGTAGGTGAACCTGGAGTTGTAATATTTATGTTCGTATTATCAAGCGTGACGCATCCTGAAGAATCAATTGCAAAGTTGGTATAAGATCCTGGCGCTAATCCTGAAAGAACAATCTCACCTGAACCATTCGCCGTAAATGTTGCTGGGCCTACAATTCCTCCATCAAAATAAGCCAAATCATAATCTTCTCCTCCAGTCAAACCACTTAAAGTTATCACTCCGTCAAAAGGTGCTGTACAAGAAGTTGCATCAGTACCAGTGACAGTAAATGTTGGACCAGAAGTTACCACGACATCTACCTCGTCTGTGATACTACAAGCCCCGGCAGTTGCCGTCACAGTATAAGTTGTAGTTCCGAGAGGAGGCGTAAAAGCAACACCATCTACTACGCTATTATCCCATGTAATAACTGCCATATCAGGGTTAGTTGCTGTTAATGTAACATCTTGCCCATCACAAGTAGATTGATCTAATCCGGCATTTACTGAAGGCCCTGTTGTACAAGCCACTTCTATATCATCAATCAGCCATCTTTCACTTGAAGCCCAAGATTGAATATTCACTCTTATTTGAAGACTCGTTCCGCCATTAATACATCCTGTCGAATACATTAAAGAATCAGTTACATCATCAGCTTGAATTACATTCAAATCGGCACAAGGACCTGCACAAAAGAATGCATTTGCTGGATCTTGCCATCCTGTATTATCGATATTATATTCAAGTTGAACCCAATCTACCGAGACGCAGCCCGTACCGCATCCTTCTAAAGTACCCTCTTCTTTAATCTTTAAGTTAATTTCAAAAAAGGTACACGAAGAAATATCTATTGCTGACGACTCAAAAGTTGCCGGTCCATTAGTGTCTTGACCTTCTAACTGTCCACCTTGAATATTATAATAATCACCGGCGTCAATACAATCTGGGCAAGTTGCTGTCCAAGCTACTGTCCCAACGTCATCTGTTCCAGCAGTAGAACCATCACCTTCGTCAAAGGATTCAAAGAATATAGTTTGAGCTGTAAGATTATGGGCTAGGATTAGTATAAATACTGTAAGTATATTTTTAGGGTATTTGAACATGTCAGTTTTTTCGTGGATAGCGAATTTACGAGCTATTTAACAAAATGTAAAGAATCTGTGTGATATTTCTATGAACGAATTGTAAACAAAATCAGGATGGATTGATATTTGATGACTTCTATCGTATAAATTTGCATTTATGAGATACATTATATTTTTCGCCTTCAGTTTTACGATAGCGACTTCAATAGCTCAGGAATCACTTCTTTTGGGAGAGCAAAAATCAGAAGATGTTTACTTTGAAAAGAAGACTGACGGAGTAGAAAAAATTATCAAATACATTTCTAAGTACAAGAAAAAGGGAAATTACAAAGACTCAATCTTGGTTGGATTTGAAGACTACAATTCGGATGGCACGCTCAAATCGAAAACAGCCATAAGAGGGAAAGGCGACAAAAAGACGTATCAGCAATTCAAGTACGAGTATATAGACGGACAAATGATTTCATTTTTATTCATGCAAAGTGGACGAGATGGAAGCTATGGGAGAAACGGAAGGTTTGAGTATGATAGTGAAGGAAGACTAGCTTTGCAAGAACATTCAATGGCGAATATCAGATATGATTATCATGAAGATGGAAGAATTAAAACGAAGTCATACTTCTATAATAATAAAGGGGCTGATGAATCTAAGCCATGGGTTAATTACTATCTATATGACAGTCTCAATCACCTTAAACATGTTGATACAGAACCGAGTAGTACAAAACAAACTACTTTTTACAATGAAAAAAATGAGCTTGTGAAAAACGACTATTACCCGGGAATTGCCTATTCAACTTATCAATATGATGAAAAAGGTAATTGCACTGAGCAGGTAGATTATGAAATAGGCAATAAAGGATGGGATTCAATAA
>Ga0316204_10001884_pt1 | contig 52399 bp, 38 predicted proteins | sample 6monrhotite_MG_2_FD_205661 | JGI IMG/M metagenome (GOLD analysis project Ga0316204, IMG submission 205661) | Microbial mat bacterial communities from mineral coupon in-situ incubated in ocean water Damariscotta River, Maine, United States -... | ecosystem: Environmental > Aquatic > Marine >... | reverse complement strand
CACCTTGGGGTCGACGCCCTTGACCGAGGTGCTCAGCGTGACCTTGTCGCCGGGCTCGAACACGAGATTCGTGCCGGGATCGGGGCGTAGCCAGCTTCGGGCAGTCCGGTCGGCGCGCGTCGGCTTGGAGCGATAACCGCGGTCGTGCCAGCGCGCGACGATCTTGCCGTTGCGCCGGATGGTGAACACGAAGTCGAAGTCCTCCTGCAGGTAGTCCGACTTCTGGCCGGCCCGCCTCTTCTGCGGCGCATCGATCGTGGCGTCGGCCGCGGCTGCGACGTTGAGGCGCAGCGGGCCGAACTCCTCGTCGACCATGAAGCTGACCTCACAGGGCGGGGGCATGATGATCGCCGGCAGCTCGCCGCCATCCACGCGGTAGTCCCGCGAGGGCGTGATGATCCCGGCGTAGGGCCCTTGCTCCGGATGCTGCAACGTCACGTCCCAGTCGGGCTGCTCGAGGATCAGCTCGCGGCACACGACGGAGGTCACGAGCGTGCCCGGGTTCGAGCGCAGGACCTGGCGGACGCCGTTCGGCAGGAACGTGAGCGTCAGGCCGATGAGGGCGAGCAACGAGAGCCCGATGCGTCGCGGGGCGCGGGGAGCGGAGCCGAGGACGCCGACCAGGGCGGCGAGGACGAGCGCCGCGACGCCCGCGATCTGCGTGGAGGTGAGGTCGAAGGAGTCGCCGCGGACGAACTCGAGGAGCTCACGCGGCGGCTCGACGAACAGCCCGGCGACGACGCCCGCAATGCCGATGATCCACGAGCCGCGGAAGCGACCGAGCCAGGCCCAGATCCACAGCCCGGCGACGCCGCCGAGCGCGAGGTAGAGCGGGACGGCGCGGCGCCACGCGACGAAGATGTCCTGCGCGAGGCTCTCCGAGTCGGGCGCGACTTCGAAGTCGTTGCCGAGGAGCACCACGATCGTGTGTCCGAGCTCGACGACGGCGGCGAGGAGCGCACCGATGGCGATGGCGGACGGGAGGTGGCTCCAGCGATTGGGCGCGGTGCTCTTGGACACGGGAGGCGGGGGGCCGTGCGATCTGCGAGGTCTGTTCCGGTGTCGACGCCCTGTGCGGACATCCGGTGCTCCCAAGCGTAGCACAGGATCGGGACGGGGGCCGCCCGTGGAACGCCGAGCGGCGCCCGTCTCCGAGGGGGAGACGGGCGCCGCTCGGGCTCATGGATCCGAGGTCAACCTCAGGCCGTCGCGCCACCGGCCGGGCCGCCCGGTCGAGACTTCATCCAGCCCTCCAGGAGGGTCGTGAAGCACACGAGTCCGGCGATCCCCCAGTAGATCAGCAGCGTGCGCATGACGCCGTCCGTGAAGCCGTAGGAGTGCAGGCCGACCGAGAGCTGGTTGACGCCCCACCACGAAGCGGAGACGACGACTCCGAGCAGCACGGCCATGACGGCGATGCCGCGGTCGCGGATGTAGCCGCCCATGCGGGCGTGCAGGATCAGGAGCGACCAGATGCAGATCAGCAGGGCGCCGTTCTCCTTCGGGTCCCAGCCCCAGAAGCGGCCCCAGGAGTCGTTCGCCCATACGCCGCCCATGATCGTGCCGAAGATCGCGAACAGCAGGCTGAAGCAGATGGTCCCGTAGATCATGCGGGTGATCGTCTTGTAGAACGCCGTGTCGCCGCGGCGGATGCCGAGGAGCTGTCCGAAGATCCAGAAGTGCGCGATGGCCGCAGCGAGGAGGCCGCCCGCGTAGCCCATGGTGACCGTGGTCACGTGGATCGCGAGGTAGTAGTTCGTGTCGAGCACGGCGACGACCGAGGCCATCGTGTCACCCGACGAGCGGATCTCCGTCAGCTCGTAGCGGCCGGCGAGGAACATCCCGCCGACGCCGAGGATCGTCGCGACGGCGAGGCCGATGCGGACGCGCGTGATGCGTTCGGCGACCAGGGCCACGAGCACGCTGACGCCGGTGATGAACAGCACCGTGTCGTACAGCGAGACCACCGGCGGGCGCGACCGGATGATGCAGCGCATCACGATGCCTACGATCAGCAGGAGCAGGCCGATCGAGACGGACGTCCACACGCCGCGCGTGAGCCACACGTTCTTGGGGACCAGCCAGGTCATGCCGAGCAGCAGGAAGCCGAGCAGGAAGAACACGAGGGAGTTCGTGAACAGGTCGTAGCGGTAGAGCGCGACCTCCATCTGGATCGTGTCGTACTCGCCGCGCGCATCGGCCATCCGGACGATCTCACCGTGCAGGCCGCGCAGCTCCTCCTCGAACGCGGCAGGGTCGTTCTTCGAGGCTTCGAGGCGCTCGAGCGAGGCGACCAGCTCTGTGTGCTCGGGGGCCTCGCCGTCCCGGTCGAACGTCGCCATGACGATGTCGGAGAGCTTCCACCACTCCTCGGGCCGCTCGGCGCCCTCCGGGGGCGGAACGAACGCGAACGACTGGCTGCCGACCGCGAGGACGGAGTCCAGCTGGGAGAACAGCTGCTGGAGCGCCCCCAGGTTCGGGTTTCCGGTGCCGTTCAGCTCTTGCGCGAGCTGGTAGAGGCGCCCTGACTGGCCGAGGACCTCGGAGAGCGTCGAGAGCTCGCGCCCGTCGTAGAGCTCCTCGAGCAGCGCGGCGCCGTCCGTCTTGTACTTCCAGCGCGCGGGCTCGAGGAAGCCCGCGAGGGTCTCGAACTTGAACAGGTCGTGCGCGAGCTTGAGCGTCTGCTTCTGCGTGGGGGAGCGCTCGGCGTTCGCGATCTGGCTGACGCGCGAGGCCTCCTGCTCGAGCCGGTCGCGCGAGGGCGCGAGCTGGTCGAAGCTGTAGCGGTCGCTCTTCTTCTTGCCCTCGAGCGCCTGCATGCCGATCGCGGTGAGCACCGCGTCGTTCTGGATCCGGAAGTGCTCGTAGGTGCGCGCCTGATCCGGGAAGAACAGGCAGTCGAGCAGCCACTCCGACGGGCCGAGGACCTCGCCGCTGGGCAGCTCGAACTTGCGCTTTCCGTTGAACGTCAGGAGGTTGAGCCCCGCGACCTTGTCCATCGGCTTCACGCGCCCGCCGTCCTGGACCGGCAGGGTCGCGAACAGCTCGACGATCTCCGGGCTCCAGGGAGCGGTGCGTCCCTGGCTGTGAGCGTGCTGCGACGCTTCGGCGCGTGCGCCGAAGGGCAGGAGGAGGAGCGTGAGGAGGGCGAACATGTTGCGTGCGTTCATGACGGGTCCTGAGCGAGCTTCTGTCGTTCGGCGTTCTGCTTGCGGACGAACCGCAGGAGGGTGCGCAAGAAGGTCATCACCAGCCCGATGAAGATGATCCACATGCTGTATTCGGGCCACTTGTCCGAGGGGTTGCGGACGACCGAGAAGACCGAGAAGAAAGGGCCCTCCGGTCCGGCGCCCTCGGGGCCCCAGGACGACTGGAACAGCACGAGGCCGCCTTCGCGCAGCGGCTCGTTCATCTGGATCAGGATCTCCTCTTCACCGCTCTCGTCGGCCCGCGTCACCCAGCTGCGGAAGGACTTGGCCATCGAGATGCCCGGGTGGTCCTCCTTCTGGAACTTCTTGAGCGTGATGCCGTAGGGCATCGGGTAGCGGGTGTGACGCATGTCGACGGCCCAGCGCTTGCCGCTCGCGTTGAAGACCCAGGGGGCGCGCTGCGCGCCGTACAGGATCGCGCGCTCGCTGCGCCCGTCGATGAGCACCTCGGCGTGGATGCCCGCGAGGTCGCGCTCGGACTCCTTCTCCGCAGGCAGGGCGAGGATGCCGTAGCCATCGATCACCTCACCGGTGGCCTCCCACTGGGGGCCCTTCGGGAGGATGTCACAGTTCTGGACGAAGCCCGTCAGCGTGAGGTCGAACGGCAGGTCAGGGCTCGTGAACGTACGTCGCGTCGAGCCGATCAGATCCGTGATGTGCTCGTCGGGGATCAACAGCTCCTCGCCGACCTCGCCGGCGGTGACCTCCCAAACAGCGACCTCCCAGAGGTTGTAGCTCTGGAAGTGGTCCGAGCTGCCGCCCTCCATCAGCGTGAGGTGCCCTTCATCGGAGCGCGTCAGCTTCACGAGCCCGGCGAGCAGCATGAAGATGATCCCGAAGTGGATGATGATCACGCCGGCGTTCCGGGTGCTCCACGTGATTCGCAGCAGACCCCCGATGATCAAGTTGACCGTCAGGAGACTCATGCTCAGCACGCCTCCCGGGAAGTACGGCACCGAGACGCCACCGACCTCCGTCCACAGGAACCACGAGTTGAAGTACGTCTGCTTCGCGTCGTAGAGACCGTTCTCGACCTGGTGTAGCGTTCCGAAGAACGTCAGGACGAACAGGAAGATCAGGCAGAGGCAGGCGAGCCCGTAGGAGCCGAACACCTGGATCAGCTTGCCGCCGAGAGAGGATTCCTTCTTCATGGTGAGCTTGTGCGCCTCAGTGCTCGTGCAGAGAGGCGACGAAGTCGAGGAAGCTCGCGCGCTGCGCGAGGACCTCGGAGTCCGGTCCGACCATCTTGACGAACAGGCTGTTCGTCGAGCGGATGATGGGCACGCCGAGCACTCGGCTGTCCCCGCCGGTCGGTCCGCTCATGCCCTGGTACGTTCCGGTGACCTCGAGCAGCGGAGTGCTCTGGCCCATGGCCGAGACCCGCTCGAGCTGAGCGATCCCGGCTTGATCGAGCGGCGCGAGGCCAACCTCGTTGCGCCAGCGATTGAGATTCATCGCGAGCCCGCCGGCCTCGCCGGCGAGTTCGATCACGTAGCACTGGACGTTGCCGACCTCGAGGTTGACGACGCGCATGCCCTTCGGGGGCTGCTCGCGCCAGCCGTCCGGCAGCGAGTAATCGAGCCCCGGTCCGCTGTGCTGGTGGTCGCCGTTGCCTCCAGCCGGTGCGCCTCCGCCCGCGTGCTGCGCGTGCGGGTCGTCCTCGCCCGGGAACACGGCCGACAGCGAGGCGTAGAAGCGCTCGAAGTTCGGGCGCTCCGCCTGCACGACCTCCGCCGGCCCGGTCATCTTCAGGAACAGCGTGAACTGGTCCGCCATGAGCACCAACCCGAGCAGCCCGAAGTCGGCCTTGGCCTCGTCGCCCATGCCCTTGTAGTCGCCGCGCAGGTCGACGATCGTCGCTTGCTGACCGAGGAGCACCGTCTTCGGCAGGCGCGCGACCTCGTCCTCGGTGATCGGCTGGAGCCCGATCTGATCCCGCCAGCGGTTCACGTTGGCGGTCAGGCCGCCGCCGTCGCCGCCGAGCACCGTCAGCGCGCAATCCGTCGACGGATCGCCGCCGGGGCGCAGGTTCAGGAGACGCATCGAGGTCGGCTCGAGCTCTTCCCAGCCCTCGGGCAGGACGAAGCGGAAGGGCGACTCCTCGGGCATCGGGTTGCTGGCCGGCACGCCCATGCCTCCGCCGAATCGAGCGGCGGAGGAGACGGGGCCCTGGAGCCCGCGCGGGACGTCCCGCACCTGTCGACGCTCGGTGATCTCGACGACCTCCCCGGGGGCGCAGGCGGCGAGCGCCGCGAGCGCGAGGAGGCCGAACGGAAGGGCGGTCCGCGATCGGCGGGCCTGGCGCTGGGTTCTGTTCATCGATGGGCCGTGCTCGGGCCAGTCGTGGGGGCGGTCGTCGCCTTCCGGAGCGGTCGGTCGTCGGCCCTCCGGGCTTGGGCGGCAGAATAGCGTCTCCCGCCTACGGGCGTGATCGAATCCCGCCCAAGTGACCCCTCTTAGGTCGTCCTCGGGCGGAGTCGAACTGGCGCCTGCCCGGGAATTCGGCGGGCCCGGCCGGAGCGGGCCTTTACGAAGTTGGGAGGGGCTCGTGGCGCCCTAGTGTCCGTGCACCTGGCGCCGCAGGAGGTCCTGGAATTCGGCCCGCGTGGCGAGGTCCTCGCGGAAGCTCCCGAGGACCGAGGAGGTCGACATCAGCGAGTTCTGCTTCTCCACGCCGCGCATCATCATGCACAGGTGTTTGCACTCCATCACGACGCCGACGCCCTCGGCGCCGACGGCGTCCTGGATGTCGCTGGCGATGTCCGACGTCAAGCGCTCTTGGATCTGCAGGCGGCGCGCGTGGTGATCCACGATGCGCGCCAGCTTCGAGAGTCCGAGCACCTTGTCCGTCGCGATGTAGCCCACGTGGCAGCGCCCGAAGAACGGCAGCATGTGGTGCTCGCACATCGAGTAGACCTCGATGTCGCGCGCGATGATCATGCTGTTGGACTCGGCCTGGAACACCGCGCCGTTGATGATCTCGTTCAGATCCGAGCGATAGCCCGAGGTCAGGAAATCCATCGACTTGGCGACCCGTTCGGGGGTCTTCAGGAGACCCTCTCGTTCGGGATCCTCTCCGAGTTCGATCAGGAGCTCGCGGATCAACTCGGCGACGCGTTCGGTGTTCATGATGTGGTCAGGAGCGGGGCGGGGGACGGTCGCGCGTTCGTGGAGGTCGCGGATCCGCTGGGGGGTGATCGGGGGGGGCATTGCAGGCCTCTGGATCCGGTGGACGCGTTGCGCCGCCTCGTGGGCGCGCCTTGCTCCTGGTTCGTTCGCAGCCGCCAGCCGCGGAGTTGCAACGATCCTCGGACACCTCGGGCCGGGCGTCAGGGAGCCGGTCCGACGTCGCGTACGCGGGAGACCTCGACGGCGATGCCGCGTGCGCGTGCCAGGGCTCCCGGCTTCTCGAGCCGGACGTCGACCCGCGCGACGCGTGAGTCTGCGAGGCAGTGATCTCCGATGCGCGCGGCGAGCCGCTCGACGAGGAGGTCCTGGGACGACTCCACCAGCTCGACGAGGCCGTCGTGCAGGGCCTGGTAGTCGACGGTGTCCGCCAGCGCGTCGCTCGCGCCGGCCGCTCGCAGATCCGTGTGCAGCGTGATCTGCAGAACGACCTCCCGTGGCCGAAGCCGCTCGTCCGGATGCACGCCGACCACGCAGCGCAGGCGCAGGTCCTCGATCAGGATGCGGTCGGACGTCTCTCGGGCAGGGGCGGACATGGGGCCCCAGAGCTTAGCGGAGTGGCCCGCCCGCGTCCCGCGCGCGCCTGCCCCGCGCGCCGTCGTAGGACGTCGGCATCCGGTGACCGTCTTCGAGCGTCCGCGGCGGGCTGGGGGGAGCCTCGCCGCTCCCGATCGCGGCAGGCGCGGCCACACAAGGAGCCGTACGCGCCGCGGCGCGCCTCAGCGGGAGCCGACAGCGGCCTCGCGCTCCGTCTCGAAGCGGGCTCGGTGCTCGTCGTACCAGCGCTGCCAGTCCCGCGGAGAGGAGCCGGGGTTGGCGCCGGTCAGTCGCTTCAGCGACTCGCGAACGCTGCGGTACTCGCGGACGTAGGTGTAGCCGGAGATCCCGCCGACGCGCGCGTCGAGGATCTTCGCCTCCTGTCCGATCTGCACGATCGGGTCCGCGATCGAGGCGCCCTGGGCGATCTCCAGGTCGAAGTCCTGAACGTAGGCGAACTGATTCCCGATGTAGATGTGGGCCGTCACCGGCTTCGTCCCGCCGCCGCTGCCCTGCGGCAGGTTCGCGAAGTGCCCGACCAGCGACGGCACCGCGGCGGCGATGCCCACGTGTCCGAGGCTCTCGGCGGCGTTCGTTCGGATCGCGCGCGACTCGCTGCCGAGCGCCTTGACGAGCGGCAGCACGACGCCGTCGTCGCCGGCGGCCCGCACCCCGAGCGCAGCCTCGCGGCGCACCGGCGGTGAGACGTCCAGCACGCAGCGCTGCAGGAGCGGGAACAGCTCCTCGCCCGGCATCCGGCGCCGCAGGGCGTGGGCGGCGAACGTCCGGCGCAGGACGCGCGGCGAGTGCAGTTCGGCGATCAGTGTCTTGCGCAACACCTCCGTGCCGCGCTCGGTCTCCTGGAGGGCGCCGAGGCTCTGGATCAGAAGCTCGCGCTGGACGGGGCCCGCGCTGACGCCGGCGGCGCACAGGCGGCGCGCGACCGCTTCCGGCTCGGCTTCGGGATTGCCGGCGCGCGGCCGCGGGAACGGTCCGTCCGCGAGCAGCGTCAGCGCCGCGGGGAAGTCCGGTTCGGCCTGCAGGACGCGGTCCAGCTCGTCGCGCGCTTCGTCCACGAGGCCCTGGGACACCTGCCACTCCGCGAAGACGATGCGCTGCCCGTGGTCCTTGGCGCCGAGCTCCCGGCCGAGTCGTCGCGCCTCGCGCAGGAGCTCGGCTTCGCCGCGCCAGCCGGTGACCGCGGCCTCGTCGAGGGAGACCCACGCGCCGCCTTGGCGCACGCGCCAGGTCGAGCCCTCGAGGTGACACAGCGCGCGCAGCGTGCCGCCGCCGGCGAGGCGCAGCACGCGCTTCTCCTTCGCCGCTCGCGGATCGATCTCGGCGGGCGTGTCCTGGCGCGCTGCCTCCTGCCGAGCGACGAGTTCATCGACGGCTCGAGGCGTCTCGAGCGCGAGGAGTGCATCGGTGGCGGGGGACGCGGCCGAGGTGGCGGCGAAGAGCGGGGACGCGGCGAGCAGCGCCGAGGCGCCGAGCCGCAGTGAGCGACGGACTCCGGACATGGCGAATTCCATTGGTTCGAGCGTAGAGAGCAGGGCCGTCGGGTGGGGCGTGGAGTTGCGCAGGAACCGTGCCGATGCGCTCAGGAGCCCGTAAGGACGGGGCATTCTTACCCCGATCCCACCCAGTCGAGGCGCAGGGGGCCCTCGGCATGGGTGGAGCGCCACGGCACGCCACGACGCTCGAGCTCGTCCAGCACGGGCGGACGCTCACCCGCACTGAACCAGACGGTGCCCGGCAGGGTGGCCCTCAGGAAGGCCGCCAGCCAGTCGGTCTCGGAGCCGTGGTGCGGGAATAAGGTGATCTCGTAAGGGCCCCGGAGGTCCCCCGAGCGCAGCTGGCGCGCCAGTCCTCCGGCCTCGGCGTCCCCGCAGAGGAGCAGCCGGCGTCCTCTCCAGGCGACTTCCAGGCTGCGCGAGCCTTCGTTGCCGTCCTCGGTCAGGCCGCGCACGAGGGTGAGCTCCAGCTCTCCATTCGCGCCGCCCTTGATCGTCGAACGGCCGGTCTCCAGGTCGACCCGCGGGCAGTCGTGCGGCAGCCGCGCGTCCAGCCGTGCGGGCAGCGCACCGAGCCATAGACGCGGCGGGTAGCGTTCGATCAACCAGGGGAGCGCCCCGGCGTGGTCCGACTCCCCGTGGGACAGGGCGATGCGAACCTGACCGACGTCGAGGGCCCGCAGCAATGGCGCCACCGCCTCGCGTGCGACGCCGCGCCGATCGCGGGAGCCGGCGTCGAACAGCCAGGTCCCGGCCCCCGGTGCCCGCAGGACGACCGCCGTCCCGTGCCCGACGTCGAGGGCGTGCAGCTCGAGCCCGCGCGGTCCGGAGCACCACGGAACCAGCAGCACGCCCCAGAGCACGCAGGACCCGCGAGCCGCCACCGCACCGAGCCGATCTCGCCGCGCGGCCGCGATCAGGACCAGTAGCCCCGCCGCGAGCAGCAACACCTCTGGTCGCTCCGGCAAGGGGACGGGGGTTCCCGGCCAGCCGTCGAAGCCCTCGAGCAGCCCGACCATCGCCCGCGAGAGTCCACCCAGGAGGCTCTCCAGCGCGTCGAGCGGGATCAGGACCCAGAGCCAGGCCAGACCGAGGAAGAGGGCGAGCAGCGGCAGGAGCGCGAGCGTCGCGAGGGGCCCCGCCACGCTCCACTCGCCGAACGTGCCCCACACGATGGGCAGCGTGGCGACGCTCGCGGCGGCGGAGGCGGCCAGGGAGAGGCGCACGCCGCGCAGCGCGCGCGTGGCGACGATGCGCAGCAGCGGGGAGCGTCGACGTCCGAGCCCGTCGACCTCCGCGACGATCGGCCACCGACCGCGGGTCCAGGCGCCCAGCCTCGGTGTGATCAGGACGAGCCCGAGCGTCGCCACGTAGCTGAGCTGCAACGACAGGCTGCGCAGCGCCTCCGGATCGGCCAGCCACTCGATCGCCGCGGCGGAGGCCCACAGGGAGAGTGGATCCGGACGCCGACCGAACGGTGACCCGCCACGGCGGGGGACCAGCCCCGCGAGCTGGGCGAGGGCGAGGGCGAGGGCGGCGCGCAGCACCGGCGCCCCGGCCCCGGCGAGGGGTACGAATAGCGCGAGCAGCAACGCGCGCCAGACCGCCGGCTCCGCGAGGCGTCCGGCGCGCCGCCGTCGCCCGCCCAGCCGCCCGACCAGCCACGCCGCGCCCGCGCCGAGCGGCCAGATCCAGAGCGCCGCCACGAGGCCCACGTGCAGGCCGCTCACGGCCAGCGCGTGCCGGGTGCCCGTGCGCGTGAACAGATCCCCGAGGCCTGGGGGCAGCTGCGCTCGCTCCCCGAAGAGCAGCGCCGCCGCCAACCCACGCGCCAGCGGATCCTCGATCGCCTCCAGACGTAGCAGGCAGCTCGAGCGCCACTCCCGCAGGCGTCGCCGCGTGGCGTCGAGCGGCCCGCCGCCCGTGGGCGCGAGTCGCCGCACCTCGTCGGGCTGCAGCGCGCGCGGCGCCGCCGCCCGGCGTGGGCGCGCGATCGGTCCGCGCGCCGGCGGGGTGGCGGCACCGGTGGGCCAGAGCTCGACCCGTTCGCCATCGGCCAGCACGCCGCGGGGCACCTCGTAGCTCTGCGTCGCGTCGCCCTCGAGGCGGCCGATGAGCTCCGCTCCGCGCGAGAGCGTCTCCCAGCGTCCGATCGCCGGGCCCTGGCCCTCGTGCGGCGCGGCGTGGCTCAGGAGGGCCCGGCGTCCGCCGGCCACGAGGGCGATGAGGGCGAGCGTCCCCAGTCCGACGCCCTGAACGTGACGCAGGCTTCGGGCCCGAGACCCGCGAACCGAAGTGCAGGCTCGATCCGCGCTCCCCGGTCGGCGGCGCTTCGATCGCGAGCGGCGCAGCCGAGCGCAACCGAGAGCCAGCAGCCCGAAGATCCCGGTCCAGGCGACCGCGCTCGCGAGCTCGCCGTGGAGCGCTGTCCACGTGCTCGAGAGCCCTTCGCCGAGCGCGCCGGCCGCGAGCAGCGCGACGAGCGGTCTCCGTACCGGAGGCCGCGGCTCCTCGCCGCCACGCCCGGAGCGTTCCTCTCGGTGCATCCCGCCCGGGAGATCCTCCCTCGGCGACCGGCCCGCCCGCAGTTCGGTCCCATCGGGCTCTACCGGCCCCGATCGGCCCTCGGCTCTCGCTTCGTCTCCCATGCACGGCTTCGCCGAGGAACGACGCGCGGGCCCCCGATCGGTTTCCCCCTCGGAGCCGCAATTCCGGCGGCTACACTTCGTCCATGCCCGCGACCCACGCGCTCTTCCCCGGGACCTTCGACCCGATCACGCTCGGCCACGTCGACCTGGTGCGTCGCGCGAGCGCCCTGTTCGAGCGCGTCACCGTGCTCGTCGCTGCCCACGCGACCAAGGGGCACGTCTTCGACCTCGAGCAGCGCCTCGCCCTGGTGCACGGCGCGCTCGAGGGTCTCGAGGGAGTCTCGGTCGCGACCACCGACGGGCTGCTCGTCGACGCGCTCGCGGAGCACGACGCCCAGGTCGTCGTGCGCGGGGTGCGCGGCGCGGTCGACGTCGAGTACGAGCTCTCGATGGCGAACACGAACCGCGCCATGCGTCCCGCAATGGACACGCTGCTGCTCGCCGCCGCCCCGGAGCTCGCGCACGTTTCGAGCACGCTCGTCCGCCAGATCGCGTCTCTCGGCGGAGACGTCTCCGCCTTCGTCCCGCCCAACGTGCTCGCCGCCCTGCGCGAGCGCTTCCCCTCGTAACGATCCATGACCGAACGCCGCGTCGTCCACACCGATCTCGCTCCCGCCGCCATCGGCCCCTACAGCCAGGCGGTTGTCGCTGGTGGCTTCGTTCACTGCTCAGGGCAGATCGCGATCGACCCCGCGACGCAGGCGGTGATCGACGGCGACGTCACGGCGCAGGCCGAGCTGTGCCTGAAGAACCTCGGCGCTGTCCTCGAGGCGGCGGGCTCGAGCTTCGGGCAGGTCGTCAAGTGCAACGTCTTCCTCGCGGACATGGCGGACTTCGCTCAGGTCAACGAGGTCTACGCTCGCTACTTCACGGGGGACGAGCCGCCCGCGCGAGCGGCGGTCGCCGTACGCGAGCTGCCGAAGTCGGTGCTCGTCGAGATCGACTGCGTCGCCATCGCCGACTGACCCGCGCCTGATGACGCGCCTTCTCGTCATCGGCTGCGGCGGATTCCTGGGCGCGATCGCGCGCTACCAGGTCTCGGTCTGGGTCGAGAATCGCCTCGAGAGCTCCGTGCCCTACGGCACGATGGCCGTCAACGTGCTCGGCTGCCTCTTGCTCGGCTTCCTCGCCGTCTGGGTCCAGGCGCGCGACGGGCTCTCGGACGACACGCAGCTGTTCCTCAAGGTCGGGCTGCTCGGCGCGTTCACGACCTTCTCGACGCTCGGCTACGAGACCGTCGAGCTGTTCGGAGACGGCGAGTGGGGGAGCGCCCTCGTCAGCCTCGTGGGCAACCTGGCCCTCGGACTCGCGGCGGTCGTGCTCGGCGGCTGGCTCGCGCGCGGCCTCGCCTGAGCATCCTTCGACGCCCGCCGGGCTCGCGCCTCGTCGGCGCGTGACTCGGCCTCGCTCTGCAGGCTCCCGTGGCCGGCGCGGAGCTCTCGCGAGCCCCGCGCGCGGCGCTGGGAGTTGCCCGCGGCGGCGGGACGCTCAGTCGAGCCCGATCCCGCTCGGGATCGCCTCGCGCGGCCGTACGCGCACCGCGCTGCGGTGGTAGCCGAGGCTGAGCATCGGCTCGAGCCCCTCGACCCGCAGCGGGCACTCCGTGGAGACGTCCGCCGCGAGGAAGACGCCCTCGATCGCGGTGTGGTCGATGACCTTGACGCCGGGTGCGATGACGATCGTGAGGTCTTCGACGTCCTCGCCCGCCAAGCCCGTCTGCTGCGTGTCCAGGCGCTCGAGGAGCTTGTAGGCGTTGAAGCACACGAGCGGGCCGGTGACGTGGTATCGGCGCGTATCGCCTTCACCCTCGACCTGCGTGACCGGGTCGCGGAAGAGGCTCGCGATCGTTCCGAGGACGCCGTCGTCCGCGGCGCGGTGCACGCCGGCCGGGCGCGCGTAGAGCGTCAGGATCACGAGCTTCGCCGCCGTACCGACGAGCACTCCAACGAGCAGGTCGGTGAAGAGCGTGACGACGATCGTCAGTCCGTACAGGAAGATCTGCTCGCGGCCGATGTGCGCGAGGTGACGCGCGATCGACGGGTGCATCATCTTCCAGCCGGTGTAGATGAGGATGCCGCCGAGCGTGGCCTTCGGGATCAGCGAGACCAGGGCAGGCGCGACGAAGAGGAAGCCGAGGAGGAACAGCGCGTTCGCGAAGTTGGCCCACAGGGTGCGGCCGCCTGCCTCGATGCAGGTTTTGCTCTTCACTCCGCCGGGGATGACCGTCAGGCCGCCGACGAGGCTCGAGAGCAGGTTCGAGAGACCCATCGCCGCGAGCAGCCGGTTCGGCTGGGACTTGCGGCGGTAGGGATCGATGCGGTCGATGGCCTGCGCCGTCGCGAGGGACTCGACGCCGTCGATGAGGGTGAGCGTGACCGCGCCGATGAGCGCTGCCTTCCAGAGCTCCGGGTGGGCGAACATGCCGCTGAAGTCGGGGAGCTGAATCCCCGACAGCGGGTTCGAGGGGACCTGGATGCGGAACTCGCCGCCGAGCCCGAAGGCCGTCGCCATTCCGACGCCGACCACGACGCCGAACATGTGGGGCGGCACGATCTGGAACACGCGGAAGCGCTGACCGAGGCGGCTGATCACGAGCAGCATGACCACGAGCGTCGAGGCGCCCGTGACGACCGCGGGCACGCTGGCGCCCGAGACCCAGGTCGGGATCTCCTGCAGGTACTCGCCGAAGCCGTGGGCGTGGACGGGCTCCAGGTAGCCGAAGAACAGCGGTAGCGCCTTGATCAGGATCAGGACTCCGATCGCGCCGAGCATGCCCTCGACCACGCTGGCCGGGAAGATCGCGGCGAAGCGGGCGAGCTTCAGCTTGGCCATCGCGATCTGCGCGACGCCGACGGAGAAGATGACGACGAGCAGCAGCGGGTAGCCCTCGCCGATGTTGTCAGCGTCACCCGCGCCGCCGAGGGCGGCCATGGTCGCGAGCAGCGCTGGTGCAAGTCCGGCTGCAGGCCCTGAGATGGTGACGTAGGAGCCGCCGACGAACGGGAAGATCAGGCCGGCGATGATCGAGGAGATGATGCCGTAGATCGGCGGTGCGCCGGACGCGATTGCGATGCCGGACGAGAGCGGGAGCGAGACGAGCGAGACGACGAGGCCGCCGAGCAGGTCGTGACGCCAGTGGCGCAGGCCGGCCCGGCCGTTCTGGGGCTTCTCGCGGCTCGAGTTGGAGGTGGGAGTTTCGGAATCGGAGGAGATCGACGGGGAGTGCATGAGCACCTGGGGGCACGAGGGAGCGGAAAGGAGGGGACGCTTGGCTTGCGGCGGCGCTAGGCGACCGACCACTCCTCTCCGCGCACCGATCGGCGCGCAGGCGCGGGGCCCGTCAGCTCGTGCCGCCGGCTCGCGGAGGTCCGCGGACCTCCGCGCTCCACTCGACGGCGTGCGCCGGGCGCTCGCTCGCGGCCTCGGAGGCGCGCGTCGATGCTTCGACACCACGCGGCAGGAGGTCCGCGTCCACGAAGTTCGCGGACTCGTCTTCCTCTTCCTCTTGGTCTTCCTCGCTGGTCTCGAGGTAGGCCCCATCGTGCAGCGCGGGTTCGTGCAGCGGCTGCCGGAATCCGTCCTCCGTGAGCTCGTCGGCGCGCAGCGCCGACAGCGAGCTCGCGTTCCCGTCCAAGCCCCGGTCCATCGCCGTCGCGTCGCTGCCGAAGCAGAGCGCGAGGAGGACCAGGCAGCGGATCAGGGTGTGCACGGAGCCGACTTCACTCGTGATCCCCCGGGGTGTCAAGGGGCGCGGTCGGCTCCTTCCTCGGCCGGAGGGGCTGCGAGGCCGCGGCCACGACATGCCCTCAGCGCGGTAGCCAGGTCTCCCAGGGATTCGCGATCTCGGTCGAGCACAGCCCGTCGACGCCGGCCAGGAGGAGCGGGACCTCAGCCGAGCCGAGCAAGCAGAGCTGGCCCGTGGCCTCGTTCAGCACGAAGGTCGCGCCGTTGGGCGCCGGGCGTCCGATGACGAGCTTCACGGGTGAGCGGTCGACCTGCAGCAACGTGATCGTCGCTACCGGGGCGTCGAGGCCGCGGCGCGCGGCGGCGGCCGGATCGGAGAGGCCGATGTACTCGACTCGGTAGAGGAAGCTCTGCCATCCGCCGATGCGGTAGGGCAGGCAGCGCGCGGTGCGGTCGCCTTCGATCGCGATCCACTCGCGCGGCGGCGGCCGGTCCGGCGCGGGAGCGGGTCCGAGCACGCGGCTGGTGACCTCGATCGAGCGACCGTCCGCGTAGTCGATGAAGGCGCGCTCGATCCCCTCGCCGAGCGAGGGGAACTCGCCGGCGAGCAGGCGCTCGTCGAGCATCGGCGGCAGCTTGCGATCCGGGTCGTCCGACACCAGGCGAGCGCGCGGGTTGTGGTCGATCTCGAAGACCTCGTCGGTCCCGGTGACGCGCAGGAAGCCGCGACCCTCGCCGAGGCCTGGCAGCGAGGCGCCGAGCTCGACGTCGAGGCGCACGTCGCGCTCGGGGTCGCTCGCGAAGTCGGGGCCGTGGAGGCGAACGCGCAGCGTCGTCTCCGTTCCGATGCCGTAGTCGGCCGCGCTCTCGCCCTGTGCGACGACCTGGCCCCAGGCGGCCACCAGTTCGCCCACGAGCGCTTCGAGCTCGTTCGTGAGTGCAACCGCGTCGTAGACGGTGGAGCAGCGCCAGGCGCCGTCCTGCAGCGTGTAGACGAAGCGCTCGCCCTGCGGGAGCCCTTCGATCGAGATGCCGGCGATCCGCAGCTCGTCGCGCTCGGCCTCGGGCACGAGCTGACGCAGGAGCTCACCCGCGACGGGCGGGGGCGCGGGCGTGACGGCGCGCCGTAGCCCGAACAGGACCGCGCCGAGCAGCGCGCAGAGGACGAGGGCGCGCGTCACGCGACGCTCCTGCGCCAGGCGCCGTAGACGAGCAGCAGCAGCGGGAAGCCGCCGAGGACGAGGAGTCGCCAGGCCAGGCGCTCCGAGTCCTCGAGGGGCGCCAGCGCGGGCTCGCTGCGGCGACGTCCGAGGAACGGATCGAGCGCCTCGCCGTAGGTCAGGCGTGCGGCCGCGCGCAGCGCGAAGCCCTCGTGGTCCGAGTCCGGGCGCGTCAGGTGGGCGCTCGAGAGGAAGTCCGCGTCGCCGACGACGAGCAGCTCGCCCTCGGCCTGGTCCGCGCGGCTGGGGCGCACTTCGAAGGTCGGCTCGCCGACCCCGTCCTCGGGCGCCACCATCTCGGCGCTGGGGAAGCGGCCCCGCAGGAGGGCGGCGTAGAGCGCCGGCTGCGCGTCGTAGGTGAGTCCTTCGACCTCGACGTCCCGTGACGGAGCGAGCACGTCGGCCTCGAGATCACCGCCTCGCCAGAGGAAGCCGAAGAAGCCGGCTTCGCCGCGCACCCACTCCTCGGCCTCGAGTCCGTTGGCCGCGAGCACTTCGGGGTCGAGCTCCAGCCGCGAAGCGAACGGCAGCAGCAGCTCGCCGAGAGCGGGCAGCGGGCCGGCGCCGGTGCGCACGAGGAAGGGCTTGGTCGTCGAGAGCCGTTCGTAGCGCGTCGCGCCATCCGCCGCGTCGACGCGGGTCTCGAGCAGTGCCGTGCCCGCGCGCTCGTCGAGGACGAGCTCGCGGGGGAGCAGCAGGCCGAGGTCCGGCAGGTAGAGGCGCTCGAGATCGAAGTACTGCGGCTCGGGCCAGTAGCGCTGCTGCAGCGCGGTGCCCTCGAGCTGCCGTGAGCGCACGCGGAAGTGCTGCCCCGCGATCAGCGCGCTCCCGCCGCCGGCCAGCTGCTGGGCGAGCTGGGCGAGCGTGGCGCGCACGTCACGGCGAGGCTGGAGCCAGAGCGTCGCGTCGACGTCGGTGGGCAGGGCTTCCTCGTTCGGATCGACGCGCCTGACCTCGAAGCCATGCTCGGTGAGGAGGTCCTCCAGCGCACCGTAGGGGTCTCCTTCGCGCGGCGCGAAGAGGCCCTTGCGCTGGTACTCGAGGGCGGCCTCGGCGGGGGAGAGCCGCGGGGGCTGGGAGACGAGGGCGACGCGCGTGGGCCGCTGCCCGTGGAGCGAGGCGAGGGCGTGCGCAAGCCGGAAGTGCAGACGGGTGAAGGAGCGCTCGGTCGGGAACTCGAGCACGCGTTCGCCGTTCGCGGAGCGGACGCGGAGGGCGGCGTAGGGCCGGAACAGCCGCAGGCCCTCACTCTGCGTCGAGGACACAGCGAGCGGCTCGATGCCGGCGCTCTCGAGCTCGTCGGCGTTCGCCTCCGGCACGAGCTCCCGGATCTCGAGGTCGTCGAAGCGCGACTCCAGCCGGCGCAGGTCTCGGCGTAGCTCGCGTACGCGCGGGCGGAACTCGGGCGGCAGCCGGTCGGGGGCGCTGAAGACGAGGTCGACGTCGATCGGGCCGTCGAGGAGCTCCTCGAAGGCGGAGGCCTCGGCGTCGGTCAGGCGGTTACGGCCGTCGCGGGTCCAGTCCGCCGCAGCGCCGCCGCTGACGCTGGTCAGTCCGGTGATCACGAGCGCCGCGAGCGCCCCGCCGCCGAACACGAGGCGACCCGCGCCCGAGCGCGCGCCGCGCCCTCGGCCGCCGCGCCCGCGCAGGGCCCAGGCGACGGCGAACAGCGCCGGAACGGCGAAGACGACGAGCAGGCGTAGCCACGCGCGCCGCGCGGGCGGCAGGGGCGGGAGCACCTCGGGAGCGCGCAGCGCGATGCGACTCGCGACCATGCGCTCGCCTGAGAGCAGCGTGGTCAGGAGGATGGTCGTGAGCGTCGGGTGCCCGTAGTTCGGGTGGTCCCAGTAGGCGTCGGCGAGCGGCGTCGCGCTCGCGAGCACCACGGTCCGCCCGCTCCATGGGTCGATCGGCGCGAGCAGGGCGCCGAGCGCGACGTTCGGCTGCGAGCGCCCGACGAGCTGGAAGCCCTCCTGCGCGCTCAGCTCCTCCGCGGGCAGCGGCACGCGCGCGGCGAGCTCCGAAGCGCTGGCGATCACCGTCGCGCGAACGCCGAGCTCGTCGAGCCGAGTCGGGTCGGGGACGAACGCACTCGGCGTACGGAACAGGAGCCCCGCGTTCGGCTGGCCGAGGAGCGTGCGGAAGTCCTGCTGGTTCGGGGTGCAGCGCACGAGCCACGGCGCGAGCTGCGCGGGGCGCGACCCGTCGCTGCGCTCCGTGCCCTCGACCTCTCCGGCGCGGGCGTCGAAGAGCAGGCCGCCGATCGGCTCGAGGCCGAGGTGGCTCCACAGGGTGGGGCAGGCGGTGGGCGCCGGCGTGATCGTCGCGCGCAGCTCCTCGCCCTCGAAGCGCTCCGCGGTGTGGAAGCCCTCGCCCGCGAGGATCGCGTTGCCGCCCGAGGCGCGCAGCGCATCCAGGGCGGCGAGCTGCGCCTCCCCGGCGACCTGGGGCTCGATCCACACGAGCAGGTCCACGCCGGCGGGCAGCGCGGCGTCGGCGTCGAAGTCGACGTCCTCGACGTCGGCGCCGGTCTCGAGCAGTGCGCGCAGGCCCGTGTAGCCCTCCGGGGCCGAGAGCGCGACCCTGGGGCGTCGAGGGGTCTCGAGCTCGCGGAGCTGCTCTAGCAGGAGCGGCTGGAGCCAGTCGACCTGCTCCGGGCCGATGCCGTTGAGCACCGCGCTGGGGCGCGCGCCATAGCCGACGCGCAGGCTCGACCAGAGCTCGTCGTCGCGGTAACCGTCGCCCTCGACGCGTCGGGCGCGCCACGGCGCGAGGCCGCTCGACGCGAGGGGGATCTCCCACTCGGGGTGATCCTCCGGGTGCACGACGGCGGTGGAGAGGCTCCGTCCGGACTCCGCGGCTGCCCGCTCGAAGGCGCGCAGGACGTCGCGCACGCCGTCCTCGAGGTGGCGCAGATGGGGCGGGAGGGACTCGGCGCGCGTGACGAAGTAGGTCAGGCGCACCTCTTCGTCGAAACCCGCGAGCTCCGCCCGCAGCTCCGGCGAGAGCGTCGCAGCGCGCCTACGACCCGGCTCCAGGCGCAGGCCGCCGCCCGCGTCGGCGAGGGCCTCGACGAGACCCGCCGCCTGCAGCGCGGCGAACGCGGCGACGAGGACCAGCAGGCAGAGGCGGAGCAGCTTCACGTTCGGACGCGCGCGACCACGAGCGTGTTGAGCCACAGGAAGGCGGCGGTCAGCCCGGTGAACCAGACGATCGACGACAGCTCGACGAGCCCGCGCAGGAAGTTCTCGTAGTGCGGCAGCGCGGCGACCGAGTCGGCCAGCCAGGTGCCGGCGCCCAGCGCCGGCGCCATCCCGTCGAGCACCGCGACGACCCTGGGATCGCCCGTGAAGACCAGGGCGAAGCCGAAGGCGACGCTGCTGACGAAGGCGACGATCTGGTCGCTCGTGAGCCCGGAGAGGAAGGTGCCGATCGCGAGCAGGAGCCCGCCGAACAGCAGCGCGCCGAGATATCCCGAGGCGATCAAGCCAAGGTCGGGGTCGCCCAGGCTCAGCAGCATCGCGACGATCGGGAGCGTCCCCGCGAGGAAGATCACGTAGAGCGCGAGCGCCGCGAGGTACTTGCCGACCACGAGCTGCCCGGCGCGCAGCGGCAGCGTGACGTACAGCTCGAACGTCCGCGACTTCTTGTCCTCGGCCCACAGCCGCATGGTCACGGCGGGCAGGAGGAAGATCGAGAGCGGCGCCAGCGTGTCGAACAGCGGCGTCATGTCGAGCCTCCCGGTGAGGAAGAACTCGTTCATGTACAGCGACGCGAGCAGGACCAGCGCGGCGATCAGGTAGACGTAGGCGATGGCCGAGTCGAAGAACGCCGCCAGCTCGCGGCGAAAGACGACCAGCGTGCCGCGGACGAGGCCGGCGCGGTGCGCGATGGGAGCAGCCTGGGTCACGCGGTCCTCCGCGCGTCCTGGACGGTGCGTAGCACGAGGGTCTCGAGCGTGGAGCTCTCGGCCGCGGCGCGCGCCTGCAGGCTCGCGAGGCCCTCGTCGAGGCACAGGCGCCCCTCCTGAAGGACCAGCAGCCGATCGGAGATCTCGGCGACCTCGGCGAGGATGTGGCTCGAGAACAGGATCGCGCGCCCCTCGGCGAGGCCGCGCACGAAGTCACGGAAGGCGACGACCTGCAAGGGGTCGAGCCCGTGCGTCGGCTCGTCGAGGAGGAGCACCGGCGGGTCGTGGATGAGGGCGCAGGCGAGGCCGATGCGCTGGCGGAAGCCCTTGGAGCACTCCGACACGCGCTTCTGCAGGACGCTCTGCAGCGTCATCGCCTCGGCGACCCACTCGGTGCGCTCGGCGAGGTAGGCGCCGCCGAGTCCGCGCGCTTCGCCCATGAAGCGCAGGAGCTTCGAGACGCGCATCGTCTCGAACAGCGCGTTGTGCTCCGGCAGGTAGCCGATCTTCGAGCGCACGGCGAGCGGCTCGCGCGCCACGTCGTGCCCCGCGATGGCGAGCTCGCCGCTCGTCGGGGGGAGGAAGGTGCAGAGCATCTTCAGCAGCGTGCTCTTCCCGGCGCCGTTCGGCCCGAGGAAGCCGACGATCTCGCCGGGGCCGATCTCGAACGAGACGGAGTCGACGGCGCGCACGCTGCCGAAGTCGCGGGTGACGTCCTGGACGCGGATCATGGGGGACATTCTGGGCCAGCCGCCCTCGGCTTCAAGCGGGTGGAATGCAGCGCGCCCCCGACGGACGAATTCCGTCGGGGGCGCGCCGTGCGTCGTATGGCGTTCGGTCGGCTAGTAGCCGCCCGAGTCGACGGCGGCGGCGCCGACACCGAGGACCGTCACCGCGACGAAGCCCAGGATGCCGATGATCATGAAGACCGTGCCGATGATGCCGCAGATCCAGCCCGCCTGCGTCAGACCACGACCCTCGGGGTCCATCTGGCCGGCGTCCATCTCGGCGAGGTCACCCTTGCCCATGAGCCAGGCGATCGGGCCGAAGATCGGGCACAAGAGCAGGCCCAGGATGCCGAGGACGAGGATCAGGATTCCGCGGTGCGGCTTCATGCTTTGGTTCATGGACTCTCTCTCCTTCAGGGTGTCCGTGGTGGAACGGGTAGCGAGCTTACTGCTGGGCTGCGGCGCCCACGATGGCGAACAGCAGCACACCAGCGACTGCGACGAGGCTCAGGATGAGGATGATCGTCCCGACGATCCCGCAGATCATGCCCGCCTGCGTCAGGCCCCGACCTTCGGGGTCCATGCGACCCTGGTCGATCGCATCCATGTCGGCCTTGCCCATGATCCACGCGAACGGACTCAGGAGCTGGCACACGACCAGTCCGAGGACGCCGAAGACGAGGATGAGGACGCCGCGGTGGGGTGCGTAGCCGGAGTTCATGGGGGGGCGGGGACCTGTGGGGCGGGTGTTCCGTCGGTCGCCGTGGCGGGGATCCTAACGGTTCGGGTCCCCAGGGCGAAAGCACGGAGTGCGGTAGGCCCATGCGCAGCCTGACGCCCGTCATTTCAGCTGGGTTGGCTGGGCGTGGGCTCGCGGGCGTTCGTGGTCTCGAGGAAGCAGGCGCTCACGTGCGGCGCCCCGCCAGGCGAGGGCGTGAGAACGGGTGTGTCCCGGCCGCAGCGACCGTCCGCCACGCCCGACTTCGCCGGGCAGCGGGGCTCGAAGGCGCATCCGGGCGGCGGTGCGATGGGCGAGGGGACGTCGCCCTCGAGGACGACGCGCTCGCGCTGGCGCTCCGCGATCGGGTCGGCCAGCGGCACGGCGGAGAGCAGCGCCTGGGTGTACGGGTGCCGCGGCGCCTCGAACAGCGCGTCGCGCGGGGCGAGCTCGACCACCTTGCCGAGGTACATCACGGCGACCGCTTCGGAGATGTGGCGCACGACGGCTAGGTCGTGCGCGATGAACAGGAAGGCGAGGTCGAAGCGCTCCTTCAGCTCGGCCAGGAGGTTCACGATCTGCGCCTGGATCGACACGTCGAGCGCGCTGACCGGCTCGTCGCAGATCAGGACCTCGGGGTCGAGGGCGAGCGCCCGCGCGATGCCGATGCGCTGGCGCTGGCCGCCGGAGAACTCGTGCGGGTAGCGGTTGATGTGGCGGGGGTTGAGCCCGACCGCCTCCAGCAGCCGAAGCGCGTTGAGCTTGCGTTCGCGCGGCTTCTTGATGCCGTGGATGGCGAGCGGCTCGGTCAGGATCGAGGCGACCGTCTGGCGCGGGTCCAGGGACGCGTACGGGTCCTGGAAGATCATCTGCATGCGTCGGCGGTAGGGCAGCCACCGGCGCGGCGAGAGACCGACGAGCTCCTCGCCCGCGAGGCGGATCGAGCCGGCGGTCGCCGGGTGCAGGCCGATGATGGTGCGCGCGACCGTCGACTTGCCGCAGCCGGACTCGCCGACGAGGCCGAGGCACTGGCCGCGCTCCAGCGTGAAGTCGACGCCGTCCACGGCCCGCAGCACCGCGCGCGGTCCGCCGAACAGCGTGTTCGGACCGACCGGGAAGTGCTTCTTCAGCCCCCGGACCTCGAGCAGGGGAGCGCTCATGCCCGACCTCCCGCGCGACGCCTGCTGCGGTTCGCGGGCGGGCAGGCGGCGAAGCGCGGCGCTTCCGCGTGAACGTCGACGACCGGCTGCAGGCGGGGCACCGACTGTGTGCACACGGCGGTCGCGTACCCGCAGCGGGGCGCGAAGGCGCAGCCGGGCGGCAGGTCGGCGAGGTCGGGTGGTGAGCCGGGGATCGTGAGCAGCTCCGTGCCGAAGGTGCCGCCGAGGCGCGGCACGCTGGCGAGCAGGCCCTCGGTGTAGGGGTGCTCCGGCGTACGGAAGAGGTCCTCGGTCGCTGCGGCCTCGACGAGTCGCCCGGCGTACATCACGTGCACTCGGTCGGCCATCCCGGCGACGACGCCGAGGTCGTGCGTGATCAGGACGATCGCCGTGCCGTGGCGCTCCTGCAGCGCCTTCATCAGCTCGAGGATCTGGGCCTGAATCGTCACGTCGAGCGCGGTCGTCGGCTCGTCCGCGACGAGGATCTTCGGATCGCACAGGAGTGCCATCGCGATCATCACGCGCTGCCGCATGCCGCCCGACAGCTCGTGCGGGTACTGGTCGAGGCGCGACTCCGGTTCGGGGATGCCCACGTCGCCCAGACCCGCGGCGCACTTCACGCGCGCGGCCCGGCGCGACAGTCCACGGTGGACCTCGAGCACCTCGGCCAGCTGCTCGCCGATGGTTAGGAGCGGATTGAGGCTCGTCATCGGGTCCTGGAAGATCATCGAGATCTCGTCGCCGCGCAGCTTCTGGAGCTCGCGAGGCCGGAGCTTCAAGAGGTCGCGGCCGCCGTAGTGCACCTCGCCCGCCTCGATCACGCCGGGGGGCTGAGGGATCAGGCCGAGCAGCGCGAGGTTCGTCACCGACTTGCCCGAGCCCGACTCGCCGACGAGACCGAGCGTCTCGCCCTCTTCCAGCGTGAACGAGACGCCGTCGACGGCGCGCACGCTGCCCTGGTGGGTGTCGAAGCGGACCGTCAGGCCGCGCACGTCGAGGAGCGCCATCAGTCCTTCCCCCTCAGCTTCGGGTCGAGGGCGTCGCGCAGGCCGTCGCCGAGCAGGTTGAGCGCGAGCAGCGTCGCGCCCATCGCCGCGGCGGGGAACACGACGAGCCACCAGTACAGCTTGACCGGATTGACCATCTCGCTGCCGTCGACGGCGAGCAGGCCCCAGGAGACCTTGGGCGGCTCGATGCCGAGCCCTAGGAAGGACAGGAAGGCCTCGAACAGCATCACGGCCGGAATCGTCAGGGTCAGGTAGACGATGACGATCGAGAGCACGTTCGGTACGAGGTGGACGAACACGATGCGCGCGGTCGAGGCGCCGAGCACGCGCGCGGCCTCGACGAACTCCTGGTTGCGCAGCGAGAGCACCTGCCCGCGCACGACGCGCGCCATCGTCAGCCAGTAGACGGCGCCGATCACGACGTAGAACACCGTCTCGCGGTCGATGCCCCAGCCGTCCTCCAGCTCGGCGCGGTACTCGTTCACGATCGTGATCAGGAAGATCACGAGGAAGATGAACGGGATCGAGTAGAGGATGTCGACGATGCGCATCATCAGGTTGTCGATGCGTCCGCCGAGGAAGCCGGCGACGGCGCCGTAGGTGACGCCGATCGCGAGCGAGCACAGCGCGGCGGCCAGCGCCACGAGGATCGAGGTGCGGCTGCCCCAGACGATGCGGGACAGGAGGTCGCGGCCCTTGCCATCGGTGCCGAGCCAGGGCCCGGTCTGCCAGTCGGCGAACAACCCGACCCGCGCGTCGACCAGGAGCTGGTCGAGGCTCGAGAGCTCCCAGTACTCGGGGGCGAAGCCGCTGCGCCCGAAGGTCTCCCACGGCGGCACGGGCGGCTGCGGCTCGAGCTGCAGGTCGAGGCTGACGGGGGAGGGCAGCGGCAGGATCGGCGCGAACAGCGCGAGCGCCGTGAAGCCGAGCAGGAAGACGAAGGACCACCAGGCGGTGCGGTTGCCGCGCAGCCGCCGCCAGGCGTCCTGCCACAGGCTCTCGCCCTTGAAGCGCGCGGCCTCGGCGGCGAGCTCCTCGAGCTCACGACCGCCGAGGTCGAAGCCGCTGTTCGGGAGGCCCTTCGCCATCAGGAGTCCTCCAGCTCGATGCGCGGGTCGAGCAGCGTGTAGGCGAAGTCGACGAGCGTGTTCAGCCCGTAGACGAGGACCGTGTAGAGGATCGTCACGCCCATCGCGAGCGTGTAGTCGCGGTTGAGCGCGCTGTTCACGAAGTGCGAGCCGGTGCCCGGGATCGCGAAGATGCGCTCGATCACGAGGCTGCCCGTCAGGATGCCGGCCGTGGCGGGGCCGAGGTAGCTCACGACGGGCAGGAGCCCGCCCTTGATCGCGTGGCGCAGGATCACGAGCCGCGGCGGCAGGCCCTTGGCGTGCGCGGTGCGGATGTAGTCCTGCGAGAGCACCTCGAGCATGCCCGTCCGCGTCAGCCGCGCGATGTACGCGGCGAACGGCGCGCCGAGCGCGAAGCCGGGCAGGATCAGGTGCTTCCAGCTGCCGTAGCCCGCGACCGGCAGCACCGGGATCAGGAAGACGAAGAAGATGACGAGGAAGCCGGCGACCGTGAAGTTCGGCAGCGCGATGCCCGTCGTCGCGGCGAGCCGCAGCGTCACGTCCGCGCCGGAGCCGCGCCAGAGCGCCGAGGCGATGCCGGCCGACAGCCCGAGCACGAGGGCCCACAGGAGCGCGATCGTCCCGAGCGAGACCGAGATCGGCAGCGACTGCCCGATGATGTCGTTGACGGTGAAGTCGCGGTACTTGAACGACGGCCCGAAGTCGAAGACGAGGATGCCGGTGAACGGATCGCTGCCGTCGCCGCCGAGCATCTCGGGCCCGGTGTCGCCGAGGTTGACCGGCCCGACGTACTGCAGGTACTGCTTCCAGAGCGGCCAGTCGAGGTGGTAGCGCGCCTGGATGTTGCGTTCGACCGCTTCGTTGAGCGCGCGCTCCCCGTCGAACGGCCCGCCGCGCACGCTGCGCATCAGGAAGAACGAGATCGTCACGACCACGAAGAGCGTGATCGCGAACCACAGGAGCCGGCGAAGGACGAAGCGCAGCAACGGGGCCTAGTTCCCTCGGGCGGGGGGGTAGAGGCCGCCTGCCGGCCCGCCCGCGGGCACCTGCTCCCACTCGGCGGGCTGCGCGGCGCGCTTCGCCGCGAGCTCCTCGTCGCTCATCCAGTACCAGAACTTGCCGAAGTGCTCGTCCTGGACGTTGGGGTGGAAGCCGCCGAGCCGCGGGTTGACCAGGTTGCGCGTGACGTAGTCGAAGATCGGGAGGATCGGCAGCTCCTCGAGCAAGAGCGCCTCGGCCTCGGCGAAGTGCGCGAGCCGCGCGGCCTCGTCCGACTCCGCCGCGGCCAGGGCGATCAGCTCGTCGTAGCGCGCGTTGCCCCAGCCGGTGCGGTTGTTCTCGCCGCCCGTCACGTACATGTCGAGGAACGTGTTCGGGTCGGGGTAGTCGCCGATCCAGGCCGAGCGCGTGACGTCGTAGTCGAGGTTCTTCTGCGAGTCGAGGTAGACCTTCCACTCCTGGTTGAGGAGCTTCACGTTCAGTCCGAGGTGGCGCTTCCAGCCGTCCGCGACGACCTCGGCGATGTCCTTGTGGGTCTGGTCGGTGTTGTAGAGGATCTCGAACGTCGGGAACTCGACGCCGCTCTCGTCGTAGCGCGGCACGGCGAAGCCGGCCTCGACGAGCAGCCGCTGAGCTTCCGCCAGGTCGGTCGCGAAGTTCGCCGCCGCGTCGTTCGAGGCGCTCGCGTGGCGCATCTCCTGGCGCTCGTAAGCGCCCATGCCCGGCGGACAGTAGCCGAACGACGGCGCCTCGCCGGCCTTCGTGATGCTCGTGACGATCGCCTGCCGGTCGATCGTCAGCGCCAGCGCGCGGCGCACGCGCGGGTCGTCGAACGGCGGCTTCGTGACGTTGACGCGGTAGAAGTAGCTGCCGAGGTAGGGCGCGGGCTCGAAGTCCTCGCGCGGCATCAGCCGCGGGATGACGCTCGTGATCGGCCGGTCGATCCAGTCGACCTCGCCCATCAGGTACAGGTTCAGGCTCGTCCCGAGGTGGTCGATCGCGAGGGCGTCGATGGTCTCGAAGGCGACGTTCTGCGCGTCCCAGTAGTGCTCGTTCTTCTCGAAGCGAATGCGGTCGTTGACGCGCCGGAAGGCGATCTTGTACGGCCCGTTGCTGACGAGGTGCTCGGGCCGCATCCACCGCAGCTGCCAGTCGTTCGGCCAGCGCTCCCGCGCGGCCTCGAGCTGCCGCCGCGACACCGGGAACACCGGGTAGAAGGCGCACAGATCGAGGAAGTAGGGCGTGGGCTCGGTGAGCTCGACGACGAACGTGCCCGCGTCCTCTGCGCGCAGGCCGAGGCTCGCGTTCATGGACGTCTCGCGGTACTCGCGGCCCGGAATCAGCGCGCCGGACTCCCGCAGTCGCTCGAGCGTTCCGGGCTGGACCTGCACCTCGGCGATCCACTGCGCGCCGCAGGGGTCCTCGAGCACGAGATCGACCTCCTGTGACAGGTCCGGGTTGACCCGAAGCACCTCGGCCTCGAACGGCAGCCACATCTCCTGGCTGCAGAAGAGGAAGGCGTGCGAGCCGACGCGGTCGCCGGGCCCGATGCTCTGGCCGGGTTGGAGATCGACTTCGACCCATTCGCCGCCGGCGAGGCCCTCGAGATGGTCGCCGAGGAAGCCGACGCGCACGCGACCGTCACCCTCGTCCCTGAGCCAGAACGGCGAAGCAGGGCTCTTCAGGGCCTCGAGCGAGTCGTCGAACAGCGTGTACTGCTTCGCGCCACGGACGTACCAGAGCTGGTAGGCGTACTCGGCGGCAGTCTCCGGGTGCAGCATGCGCCGCCAGGAGTACTCGAAGTCGTAGGCATCGACGGGGGTGCCATCCGACCAGCGCGCGTCCTCGCGCAGCCGGAAGGTGTACGTGTGACGCTCGTCCGAGAGCTCCCAGGACTCGGCGACGCCGGGGAGCGGCTCGAGGGTCTTCGGGTCCTTGACGCACAGCCCCTCGAACAGGAGCCGCACCACGCGTCCTTCGGGCACGCCGCTGACCGTCGCGGGGTCGAGCGTCTGCACCTCGGCGCCGTTGTTGAACGTGAAGTCCGCGCGCACGAGGCGGGCCGAGCCGGCGATGGCGAGCGCGATGGCGCCGATCGCAGCGAGCAGGGCGAAGGCCAGCGTCTGCCGCAGGCGGCCGGTGCGAGGGGAGCGTGTCACGCGCTGCAGCCTACGTAGCCGTCCGCTGCGGCGCCAGTCCGCCACGCCGCTCGGAAGGGGCCGCCTCCGAGGGCGGAGTCCCGTGGGCAAGGGGTCGAGCGCGCGCCAGTCGTCGCGACGCGCGCGCGCTCGTTCACGCGGGCTACTGCCAGAGGACGGTGAAGCCGTTCGAGGTGTTGAACAGCTGGCCGCACGAGCTGCCGACCGGGTCGCGATACCAGAACTGATAGCTGCGCGCGTCACCCGGGACGAGACCCGCGGCCGCAGCGAGGGCGATCGTCGAGCTGGCAGCGCCCGCGCCGTCGGTGGTCGTCAGCTCGAGGCGCAGGACGGGGCCCGTGACGCAGCGCAGCCCGTCGCCGAAGAGCGTGCCTCCCGTCAGCTCGGTCGTGCCCTGAAAGAACACGGCCTGGCGATTCGGCGGGCCGCCGACGACCTCCAGCACGACGCTGTCGGCCGCGATCGTGTTGTTGCCCGTGGCCGTCAGCGTCGCGCCGCTGCCCGCGGAGTTCGCGCAGCCGGCGCCCGGGGCGCCGAGGTTGCCGCAGGGGCAGATGGTCCCCGTGCCGTCACCGAAGCAGTACGCCGTCCCGACGTCGGTGGGGGCGACGACCCACAGGCCGCGCGGGTTTCCGATGACGACGCCGGAGATCGTGTCGTCGTAGATCTCCTCGACCTCGGTGGCCGGATCGATGGCGCCGTCGGAGTTCAGATCGCGCAGGCGCAGCAGGCGGTCGGGCGCCTGGCTCTCGTTGCAGTACAGCGAGCCGTCCGGCAGCCCGAAGACGGACCAGATGAGCGAGGAGGCGCCGCCGGCCGTCCAGTACTGGCCGGCCTCGGTGTTGTTGTCGATCGAGCCGTCGCCGTTGTCGTCGCGGAACCGCCAGATCACGTCGTTGCCCGTGTCTGCCATGTAGAAGGTCCCGTCCGGCGCCTGATGGAACTGCCACTGGAAGGGTGTCGCGCCGAGGGCCGGCGGGAGGAAGAACGGGTTGACCTCGGCCGGCGAGTTGATGTCGCCGCTCATGTCCAGGTCGACGAGGCGGTAGACGCCCTTGGCGATCATCCCGGTCGAGCCGTTCTCGAGGTAGTAGAGGTTGCCGTCGAGGCCGAGGCGCACGTCCTGCACGATCGAGTCACCGGTCGAGCCACCGCCGGGCAGCGGCTCGTAGTAGGAGAGGGCCTCGCCGACGTCGTTCGCGTCGCCGTCCTGGTTCAGGTCCTCGAGGCGGATCACCTGGTCCACGCCGGCGCTCGTGTTCGCGCTCGCGACGAACAGCACGCCGCCGGGCGTCCAGACGACGTTCTGGGCCGAGACCATCTCGATGTTCGAGGCGTTGCCGCCCAGGGCGCCGTCGAAGTAGATCGTGTGGTCGCCGATGTCGTTGCAGTCGCCGTCGCCGTTCAGATCCTCGAGCCGCAGCACGATGTCGGAGCTCGAGTCCGAGACGTAGACGACGCCGTCGCCGGCCACCGTGATGCCGGTGTTGTTGCCGAGCGTGATAGCGCCGATCAGCTCGTCGTAGTAGTTGGCGACCTCGCCGGCGCCGTTGTAGTTGCCGTCCCCATCGGCGTCCTCCAGGCGCCAGATCGAGTCGGTGGTCGTGTCCGCGACGAAGGCGACGCCGAGGCTCTGGGCCTCGGCAGAGATCGCCAGGGCCGTGAGGGAGGCGGTCAGGGCGAGCCCGCGCAGGCCGGGCGTGGGGGGCAGGATTCGGGAGGTCATCGTCGGTGCGGTGTGGGGTGGTGCGGAGACCGTGGCGGCGGGTGAAGAGGGGAGACCTGTCGTACCCCGGGGGGAGCCTGTCGGCAAGCCTAGATTGAGACTCAATCTCAAAAAGGAAGAGGGGTGGCTGGGGAGCGAGGGACGGGCGGGGCTGGACGGGGGGTGCCCGGCGGGTCCGGTGGACGGGCGTTCCACCGGTCCCTGGAGGGCTCCTGGCGCTGTAGAAGAGCGTCCGCCGGGCCCCGTTGCAGGACAGCGGCCAGGGCCCGGACAGGCTCGCCCAGGGGGGCGGGCCGTCCCGGCGGTTCCTGTCGGGGCCGGGTGCTGGAGTCCGCCCTTGATTCGCCTGAGCGGACCGGCCAGCTCCGGGTGCGCTCGCGGATGGCGCGAGGGGTGATCCCCGACCGTGGTCCGTCGGCGCTCGCCGAACGGCGCCGCCGGCTGGCGCTAGACCGGCACCTTGTAGTGCTGGCGCAGGACGATGCGCAGCTGCTCGAAGCTGGAGATCGAGTGGTCGGGCAGGATGTCCGTGTTCGCGATGTCCTGGCGCGCAGCGCGACTCGACCAGGCGGTCACCATTCCGAGGCTGTTCGGGGGGGCGATGTCGTGGGAGGGGTTGTCGCCCACGTACATCACGCGCTCCGGAGCGAGCTCCTGCTCCTCGAGGGCGTGGAGGTAGAGCTTCGGATTCGGCTTCGAGATGCCGACCTGCTCGGAGATGTAGATCGCGTCGGGGTCGAGGTAGGGGACGATGCCCAGGCGCAGGAGCTTCTCGGCCTGCTTGACGGTCAGCCCGTGGGTGATGATCCCGACGGTCAGCTCGGCCTTCTGCAGGTCCGCGAGCAGCGGAAGGACGTCGTCGAACGGCGCGATCTCGCGGAACTTCGTGTCGTGGTAGGCGGCGACGCCGGCGGCGATGATCAGTGCCGGGTTCACGTCCCGCGTCACGTCGGGACCGAGTCGCTTGAGCAGGTGACCGTAGTGGTTGCCGTAGTTCGAGGTGAACTCGCCGATGACCTCGGTCAGCTCCTGGAAGACCTCCTGCTCGGAGACATCCAACCCGGCAGCCACCATCGCCTTCACCGCGTTCCAGCGAGCTCGTTGGGCGAACTCGGTGGTGGGGAAGAGCGTGTCGTCGATGTCGAAGAAGAGGGCGTCGAGGAGGGACATCGGTGGGGAGGGTCGGAGATCCAGAGAGAGCAGTAGAGCGGTTGGGAGGGTCCGGGTTCAAGGATCTCGGGGGGCGGGTTGCAGCCTTGGGTGGTCGGTTGCGGGGGTCGGAGCTCTCCGCCGGCAGAGTTTTGAAACACAGAGGACGCAGAGGACACAGAGCCCGGACCGCTGAACGGCTACGCCCAACGGTTGGCCCGTGGGGCTGAAACCGGTCGGCGGGGTCGACCTGAAGAGTAAGGAGCCAGCCGCCTTCGGCGGCTGGCTTCGCCGGCCGCCGAAGGCGGCTGGTTCCTTCTTCTCCGATGATCGACCTCGCCGACCCGCTTCAGCCCCCCGAACGCGACGATGCCCACAACCGTTCAGCGGTCCGGTCTCTGCGTCCTCTGCGTCCTCTGTGTTTCAAAACTCCGCCGGCGAAGCGCCCCGACCGCCCGGCCCGTCCAGCCATCGCCGCAGAACGCTCCCCCCGCACGAAAGAAGGCGGCCCGCTCGAAGAGCGGGCCGCCTTGTCTCTGCGTCCTCGGTGGGACTCGCGAGCCTCGGTCGAACTAGTAGTTCGCCTCGATCTTCGCGACTTCCTCGCGGACGTCCGTGATCGTCGCCGTGATCAGGATGATCAGGGACTGGTTCTCGTCGCTGTAGCCTTCTTGCTTGAAGAAGAAGCCGACCAGCGGGACCTGCGCGAGCCACGGCACTTCGGCGCGGCGCTCGACGTTTCGGATGTCGGTCAGACCGCCGAGGAGGATCGAGCCGCCGTCCGGGATCTGCGCCGTCGTGAACACGCTCTGCACCTCGAGCTCGGGGAGCTCGAACTCGACGGGGGAGGTGTTGCCACCCAGGGTCGTCGAGTAGCGGCGAACGTTGACCACGTTGGCCACCGTCGGCTGGACCTCGAGGGTCACGTAGCGACGGTTGTGGTGGATCGTCGGGCGGACATCGAGGACCACGCCCTCGTTGAGGACGTTGATCTGCGGGTCGGCCACCGCCTGGAAGGTCGCGACCTCCACGTCGAAGTCCTGGATGAAGGCGCGCTGGTTCAGGATCGTGACGTAGGCGCGCTGGGTGTTGTTCACCGAGACGACCTGGTCGTTGATCAGCTGGAGCTCCTCGCTCTTCTCGACGGCCCGCAGGATCATCGAGAGCTCGAGGTCGTTCAGCAACGTGTACTGGAACGTCATGCCGCCGATGTTGCTCAGCGTCTCGCCCAGGTCGTCGTTGAAGTAGTTCTCCGTACGGCCGCGGTAGTCGCCGTCGCCTTCGTCGTCGTAGTAGAAGCCCGAGGAGGGGGCACCGGCCGCGTTCGAGCCATCCGAGCCCGTGCCGCCGTTGTCCAGGCCGCGGGAGGCCATGTCCTCGAGGCCGTTCGTGACGTCCGTCAGCGGGTTCACGTCCAGGCCGCGGAAGTCGACACCGATCTCTTGGATCCAGTTGTCGCCGACCGTCATGAACTTCGTCTCGATGGTGACCATCGAGGAGCTGAAGTTGCGCAGGTCCTCGAGGAACGAGTTGATCTTCTGCTGAACCTCGGGGGTCTGGACGACGATGATGTGACCTTCGTAGCTCTCGATGGTCGCGCCGTCTTCCCAAGCGCTGGGCTCGACGTTCTCTTGGATCATCGTGGCCAGGTCGTCCGGATCGATCAGCTTGACGGCCTCGCCGATGTAGCCGAACGGTCCGCCGCCGTCCTCGTCCTCGAGCTCGTCGAGGAGACGGATGCGGTTGATGCGCGGGCCCATGAAGTCGGTCAGACCGAAGACGAGGTCCTGGACGTCGTGGTGGACGACCACCGGCTCGCCGCGGGCCTTTTCATTCGTCGTCACCAGCACGGCGTCGTGCTTGATGATCCACGTGACCTCTTCGCCGGCCATGTCGGTGATCAGGTTGAGCGCCTGGTGCACCGTCAGCTCGTTCTCGAGGTTGAAGTTGAACAGGACGCCCTCGTCGATGACCGCGTTGTAGGCGGCGGGATCCACGACGAGCGGCAGGCCGGTCATGATGCGGATCAGGTCGACCAGCGCGCGGATGCTCTCCTCGTCCTCGACGGGGGGGAGCTTGATCAGCGTCTCCTTGAGGCGGGCGCGCAGCTCGATCTCGGCGGGCGTGCGCTCGCGGTCGAACTGGAGGCCCTGACGCTTGGCGCGCAGCTCGGTCATCGCGCGCCAGTCGTCGGGATCGGGCAGCGTGATGTTGTCCGACCAGGCGATCTTGTAGGTCTCGAGCTCTTCCTTCCAGCGCTTGTACTGCTCGCGCTTCGACGCCACGTAGTCGAGCTTGGTCTGCTCGAGGCCAGCCTTGAAGGAGCTCTCGCGGATCTCCTCGGCCTTGCTGTTGCGCGGGTCCTTTCGCAGAGCTTGGTCTGCGTAGTACATCGCGTCCTCGTAGTTCCCTTCGTCGAACGCGTCGATCGCCTGGGTGAGCATGTTGTCGACGATCTCCTGGCGGCGAGCCGAGTCCTCGACCTCACGGGACTGCAGCGCCTCGTACGCGTCGCGCTGCTTGGTCATGAGCGCGGCTTCTTCGGCGTTCGAACGCTCGCTCTTGGCGCGCGTCAGAAGGTCGTCGATCTGCGTGTCAATACCGCGCCAGTCGATCGCGTAGGGGGTGTACTGCACGGTCTGCTGGGCGATGCTCAGCGAACCGATGGCGGCGTCGTACTCGCCCTTGGCGAGGAAGAGCTTGCCTTCGCGCAGCAGGTCGCCGGCCTCGGCGCGCAGCTGTTGCGCCTTGACCTCCATCGTGCCGCGGAGCGTCTCCGTGACGGTCATGGCTGTCGCGTCGTAGCTCTCACCCAGAAGGGCATTGACCTCTTCCAGCGCCTTCTTGGCGGGGAAGTTGTCCGGGTCGAGCGACAGCGCGGCGAGCAGCTCTTCGCGGGAGTCGCGCAGGCGCAGACGATCGCGGAGGGCCTGGGCGCTGGTCAGGTGTTGCTCCACCAGGAACGCACGGCGCTGCTCTTTCAATTCGAGCAGTCGTGCGTCCTCGGCCAGCATCGCACTGACGTCCTGTGAGTCCTGGGCGGCCGCTTCGACGGGAACGCCGTTGGGGAGCGCCGAGTGGGCCGGATCGGCCGGATCGGGTTCCCACGCCGCGTTGTCGTCGGCTGTCATGTCGGGCGCGCTGACGCACGCCGCGCAGAACAGAGCGGAGACGAACGTCGTCGTCAGGATGGACGGGCGCCCGAGCAGGCTCTGGATCGAGTCGAGGTTCCTCATGAGGGAGCAGGGATCTCTCGAGATGCGGTTGTGGAGGACTGGGGGGTGGTCGACGGAGAGCCTGCTGTATCCACGCGGGACGGGCGGGCAACCGGAAACCTGGCAGCTGCGGTCGGCGACGGATCCACGCGGGGCGTCACCTCTCCTCTCGCTTCCGTCACGTCGCGCGCGATGGGGTGAGAGGTCTGAATTGAGCGGGGGAAGATACCAGGCCCAAGGGGGCCCGGTCAAAGGTCGAGCTTCAGAATCAAGTGCACGTAGAACAACGACTTAGGCGCGTTTCGGTGTGCTTCTGGAGCGGACCTGCGGGGCGTGTCGGAATGCCCCTTGAAGCGGAGCCGGGGGACGGCGCGTGGGCGAGTGGCCTCGCGCGCCGTCCCCCGGTCCTGGCGTCACCGGCAGCGGTGAACGGCCCGAGCGGGGCAGTGAGGCGCTCCGTTCGGGTGGCGATCGATCACTTCTCGTAGGAGCCGACGAAGGTCACTTCTTTGAACTCGGCGTTCATCGCCGCGTCGAGCACGTGAACCACGTCCTCGTAGACCGTGCCCGGGCGGGCGTCGATCGTCGCGGGGCGCTCCTCGTCCGCCAGGTGCAGCTGGGTCAAGACCTTCTGGATCTCCTCCAGGTCGCGGGTCCGCCGAGGACCGATGGCGTACTCGATGACGCGATCGGGCCCGTAGACGTAACGCGAGCCGGGCTTGCCGTCCCACAGCTCCGACAGCGACTCATTCGCGCGCACCGGCTTGTACTTGGTGCCCTCGTTGATGACGCGCAGGGTGACCTCGACCTTCTCGATCGGCGGGTCGTCCGAGCTGTTCACGCCGACGTCCTTCGGCAGGTAGGCCGCGAGCTTGCCCTCGAGCGTTTTGAACTTGAGGGTGCACATGAAGAAGATCAGCAGCAGGAAGGTGACGTCGATCATCGGCGTCATCTCGAGCTTGGACTCTTCCTCGGCCAGTTTCTTGAGCTGGGATGTCATGGCGTTCTACTTCTTGTCGTCGTCCTTGGGAGCCTCGGACGCGGCCAGCTGGACCTTCCAGATCTGGATGCCCTTGTAGCCGCACTGCTCCATGACCTTCTGGACGTACTTGAACGGAGTGTTCATGTCCGCGCGAACGAGGAGGGCTTCGTCGGGCAGCACGCCGCCCTCTTCCTTCTTCATCTTGTCCGCGACGTCGGTCAGGAAGCCACGCAGCTCCTTGTAGTCGTCCGGGTTCTCCGGATCGAAGTACATGCGGCGCTTCACCCAGATCGAGCCGTCGACCTTGATGTTGACGACCGGGCGGAACTCGTCCGGCTTCGGCTTGTCGGCCGTGGCGTTGATCGCGACCGGCAGCTGGAGCTCTTCGAGGTCCTGCTGGGTCATGTCGGTGATGACCATGAAGAAGATGATGAGCAGGAAGACGACGTCGATCATCGGCGTCATGTCCATGTCCATCTCCGTCTCCGGATCGTGCTTGTTGAGGTTCATCGGGCCTCCTGGCTCGCGGGTGGGGCGAAGGGGGGCGGGGAGGGCGGCACCGCTCCAGGCCGACAGGGCCTGGGGGTCACCGCCCCTCCGGTTGCGCTAGGCCGCCGTGGGGCGGAAGCGCTCGAACAGGTCCTCGACGATCGCGCCGACCTCGATGACCGTCTTCACGAGACGGTTGCGGAGGAAGGCGAACGAGGCCGTCACCGGGATGGCGACCACGAGGCCGAGCATCGTCGTGAGGAGAGCCTCGGAGATACCCAGGGCGAGGTCGGCCGGGTTGGCCTGACCGCCCGAGCTCGCGATCGTGTTGAACGCCTTGATCATGCCGCCGACCGTGCCGAGCAGACCCATCATGGGCGCCACGTTGGCGATCAGGGACAGCCAGCCGATCTTCTGGTGGAGGCGGATCGACTCTTCGTCGCCCATCTCACTGATGGACTGTTCGATGACCTCGAACGAGTGGCCGATCTTGGTGATGCCGGCGCCCGCGACGCGGGTGAAGAAGCAGGGCTCGTTCTCGCAGAGCTCCATGGCTTCCTGGTACTGACCTTCGTCGAAGAGCGCTTGCACTTCGTCGATCAGCTCCGGGGGAGCGAGCTTGTCGCGCTTGAGCGTCACCGTGTTCTCGATGACCACCGCGAGGGCGACGATCGAGAGGACGATGATCAGGATGCCGATGGCACCTGACTTGGTGAACACGTCGAGCGCGCTGCTGCTGTCTTCACCGGCCTGCGCGAATGCGCTGGAGGTGAGCAGAAGAGCGACGGCGGCGAAGGGGAGCGTCCGAGTGGCGACGCGGATCAGAGCGGTCGATGCCAGACTGAGGTTCATGACCTGAGAACTCCTTTGGAGTCGTGCGAAAGACTGAGACGGGGATCCGTATCGATCCGAGAGACGAGGGGGCTTCGGACCGAGGGAGGGGTTGGGTAGACGGACGCGTTCAGGGGCTAGAGCAGCTTCCTGGCAGCGGACGCGGACGGGGTGTCGCCAAAGGACTCGACGACCAGGGTCAAACGCTTGCGCGCCTCCTGGGCGGCGCCCGAGTCCTCGAGCGCGATCATGGTCTTCGCGAGCTCGAGCAGCGCGCTTGCGCTGCGGTCGCGATTGGTGAAGTCGATGGACGCGACGGTGGCGAACTGAATGCTCGCCTCGCGGTGCTTGCCCTGGGCGGCTTGCGCCATGCCCAGGCCGTGAATGGCGCCGAAGCGCATCGCAGCCTGACCTTCGGCAGCGCCGGCCAGCTGACTCTTGAAGAAGGTCTCGGCCTGCTTGGCCTGGTCGCCGGCGAGCAGCACGTAGCCTTCGGCGAGCTGGGTCTCGGCGGCGATGTTGTCGAGCAGGACGAGGTCGGGGCTCGTCTCCTCGAGGGTCGCGCGCAGCGTTCCGATCTCGCTCGTCAGCACGCCGCGAATCTCGCGGGCGCCGAGCGTGTCGCCAGCGGCGACGAGAGCCTTGATGGCGTCCACGCCGGCCTGCAGTGAGTCGAGGCGATCGTAGCCCTCGGTCGCGGTCGCGCCCGTGCCGGCCTCGAAGAGGCTGCGGTACAGCGCGCCGGCGGCCTTCGCGTCGCCGTCGTTCCCGCGCAGGAGCGTCGAGCGCGCCTGCAGTGAACGCACGCGGGGGACGTCGCGAGAGTCGGAGTAGTCGGAGAGGTAGCGGTCGAACTCGTCGAGCGCGGCCTGGAACTGCGAGGCGTCACTCGCGCCGAGGCGCAGCATCGACTCGCCGGACAGGCGCCGCGCGACGGCCTTGATGACATCGCGCTCGTCCTCGTTGGCGGCCGTGGCGAACTTGGTCGCGGCGTTCTCGAAGTCGCCGCGGGCGAAGTCGGCCTGGCCGTCGCGGAAGGCGGCCGACGACTGGCCCCAGATGATCCGCTCGACGCGGGCCGACTCGACGCGGCGTTCCTTGCCGCTCTTGTCGATGAGAACGGTGTCGAGACCGTTCTGCGTGACCACGCCTGTCTCCTTGCGCGTCGATCCTTCGACGAAGACCTGGTCCGGGCGTCCGCCCTGGGCGAGGGCGGGCGCGACGAGGAGTAGGCCGAGGGCCGCGCCCCGGAGGAGCGAGGTGCCGAGCGTACGGGCAGCGTCGTGGGCGGAGGTCATGGCGGAGGAGCGCAATAGTCTAGGGGAGGGGGCGAGGGTCACAAGCGATTCGCTGGCGGTTGCGGGGGGTAGGCGGTGGAAAGGGGCTCAGCCGACCTTGTTCCACAGCCAGACCAGCCGGCGACGCAGCACGTCCGATCCGAGGCGATCCGCGAGCTCCGGGTCCTCCTCGCAGGTCTGGTTGACGCCGGGGACGCCGTCCTTGCCCTTGAAGTCGGTTCCGAGGGGCTGCACGAGGGCGCCGAGCTGGCTCTTGGCGGCGTCCTGCTTCTTGCTGTCCTTGGGGCCGCCCTCGGCGGTGGCCCACTTGTAGTAGCCGTAGGCGAGCTGGAACTTCAGCTCGTACCACTCGCAGGCCCACTTCTCGTCCACGCTGTTGGCGAGCGAGTTCAGCTTGTCGGTGGCGTCCTTGAAGTCCTCGGCCGTCTGGCCGGCGCCGGGCACTTCCTGGATGTTGGAGGCGTTGCCCTGCACCCAGCCGATGACGGCGCGGGTGTAGTTGAGCAGCGTCCGCTTCGAGGGCTTCTTGTCCTCGTTCGCGATGAGCTCGGTCAGGATCGCGTAGGCCTCCGTGACCTTGAGCTGCTCGAGGTAGCCGTGGGCGAGGTCGGGCTTCACGTAGGTGAGGAGGTCCTTCGCGTGCTCGGCGCTGCCTTCGAAGGTGCTGACGACCTTCTCGAGCACGGGCACCGCGGTGTCCCAGTCGCCGAGCTCGATCCAGTGGCGCGCCTCGGCGCGCAGGTTGGTGAAGCTGGGGGAGCTCGCGAACTTGTTGCCGAGCTGCATGAGGAGAGCCATCTCCTTGGCGAGCACGAGGTCCGCGTCGGAGCCGCTCTCGAGGGTCTTCCGCTGCGCGCCGAGCTTCTTGTAGAGCTCGATGCCGAGCTGCGCGATCACCGCGTTCTCGGGGTAGGTCTCCATCAGGGTCTGGAGGCCTTGCTTCGCGGCGTCGAGGTTTCCGGTCTCCGCGTAGGAGAGGCTGACCATGCGCATCACGAGGGGCGCGTAGCTCGTCTGATCCGGGTACAGCTCGTGGTACTGGCTCGAGCTGGCGAGGACCTTGGCGTACTGCTTGGTGCCGAACTCGTGGAAGCAGCGGTAGAAGCCTGCCGTGGCCATGGCGTCCTTTCGCTTGACCTCGCGCGCGCCCTGGACGGTGTTCGTCTCGTCGGTGACGTACCCCTCTAGGTAGGCGACGAGGCCCTGGTAGCCCTCCTCGCGCTGCGTCCCCTTGCGGTACTGGCAGACGGCGATCCAGACGACGGCCTTCTCGTAGTCGGTGCCGGCCTTGGTGACCTGGGTGTAGGCGGTGATCGCCTTGTCCCAGTCCTTGGCCCGGCGGGCGCGCTCGCCCTGGTCGTAGTAGATCTCGTTCTGGTCGCGGGTCGAGAGCTCGGCAGCGAGGTTCTCGGCCTCGAGGTAGAGCTCCTGCAGCGCCGCGTCGCCCGGCGCCTTCGCCGTCAGCTCCTGCATCGACTTGTAGTAGCCCTGCGCGTTGTAGGCGTCGTTCTCCGGGTCACCGACGTAGGTCGTGCAGCCTTCGCGGAAGGCCATCGCCGCCTCGAAGGTGCGCTCCATGCGGATGTAGATCCGGCCCATGCGCAGGAAGGTCTTCGGACCCAGCTCGATCTTGGCGGCCTGGTCCTTGCCCTGCAGCGCCGACAGCACGAGCTTGAAGCCCTCGAGGGCGTCCTCGTTCTCCTCGGCGAAGTACTTGCCCTCGGCGGCCTCGTAGAGGATCGAGGGGTCGACCTCGATGCCGGGGCGCGAGGTGATGTCGGCGATCAGCTTCTGGGCCTGGATGCGCAGGACGTTGCCCTGGTTCTCCGTGACGATCTGCTGCGCGATGCGGAGCGAGAGGTCGGTGCCGCTGACGCGGTTGCGCTTGTTCTTGTGTCCGTCGTCGGCCGCGGCCTCGACGGTCTCGTACCACTGGGCTTCGCCGCGGGTCAGGTTGCCGCCGATGACGCCGCCGGCGTCGAGCAGCACGCGTGCGGACGCGAGCAGGGAGGGGTAGCCGAGCTGGGTCGAGAACTCGAAGCCCTCGAGGCGCTGCGTGTTGTAGAGGTGCAGGGCGTAGGTCGTGGCGCCGACCACGTCGCCGCTGGAGATCATGGCTTCGACGAGACCCTTCGTGGAGAGCTCGACGAACAGCCAGCGCTGCTCCTTGTCGGACTGCCCGAGCTCGAAGTCCTTGACCATGATGGCCCAGGCCTCCTTGTCCGCCGGGATGGCCGAGTCGACGACCGCCTGGAAGTAGATGACGGCCTCGTCCCAGTTCTGCTCGGCGATGGCCACCTGGCCGATCATGTCGTAGGCGCGCAGCGCGCCCGGCGACCCGTCGCCGGCGAGGAAGGTCACGTCCTCGAGGAGCTTCTTGGCCTCCTCGAAGCTGTAGGCACCCTCCTCACTGCTCTTGCCGATCTCCAGGTTGAGCTGGGCGCGCTGGATCATCGTGTTGATCAGCTCGCGCTTGATGGCCTGGGACTCGTTCTCGCGGTACTCGGCCTCGAGCTCCGAGATGAGCTCGCGGGTGAGGTCGTTCGCCTCGAGCAACACCTCGGTGCGGCGGGTGCGGAGCTGCTCGGCGGCCTCGCCGAGGGCATCCTCCATCGAGATCTCGAGGGCCGTCCCGTAGGCGACGGACATCGTCACGAAGCCGCTGCGGGCCTCGGGCGCGGAGGGGGAGTTCGGGTTCGCCTTCAGGAACTCGTCGTAGGCACCGAGGGCCTGCTCGAAGAGCTCGTTGCGGCGCTCGCGGTCGCGCTCGGCGAGCGCGCCCTGGGCGAAGATCTCGCACTTCACGACGCCGAGGCGCTCGCCCGTGGTGGCCGAGACGCCCTCCTTCTCGATCTTCTGGATCACCTCACCGGCGAGGTCGACGAAACCCCACTCCTTCGCGAGGCCCTTGGCGAAGGCGATGTCGTCGGCGACCTGCGCCTCGCTCTTCTCGAACGGCGCGGACGCGCGAACGGCGCCGGCGCTGAGGGGGCTGGCGACGGCCGGGGAGACGAGAAGCGGGGCTGCGAAGGCGCTGATGAGAGCGCAGCGAAGGGTGCTCTTCATGATCGATCAGCCTGGGATGGGAGGGGGCTCGGGGCGGGTGAGGGGGAGGTGCGGGGACCCGCTGGGGTGTCTCCCACTACCCACGGGCGTGCGTGCGGCAACGCACGAGACCGTGGGAGATTGAGCCCCGGGGGAGTCTCGGGGCGAGCCCTGCCTGGCGGGCGGGCTCGGTGTCTAGTGCGGGGAGGCCTCGACTGGGCCGAGACCTCCCCGCGTGTCCGTTCTGGGCGCGGCGCGCTCGACGGCGCGCCATGCCCGCGAGGCGCTAGCGCAGGCCCATCTGGGCTTCGGTCGGCTCGCTCTCCGAGGGGATCACGATGTCGGCGCGCAGCAGGACCATCAGCTTCTTGCGGGCCACGTACTTACCCTTGCGCTCGAAGAGCGCCGAGATGAGCGGGACCTTGTTGACGATCGGGACGCCCGAGCGGAAGTCCTTCGAGTCGCTGATCTTCAGACCACCGAGCATGACGGTCGCGCCGTCGGGCATCGGGATCGAGGTCCGGATCCGCTGGATCTCGAGCTCCGGGAGCTCGATGGTCACCGAGGCCTGCGAGCCGAGCGTCGTCGTCTGCTGGCGGATCGGGCGCTTGAGCTCCGCGATCGTGGGGCGCAGCTCGAGCATGATGAAGCGGCGGTCCGCAGAGACCACGGGGCGCACGTCGAGGATCACGCCGTCCTGGATGACGTCGACGATCGGGTCGGCGATCGAGGCCGCCTGGGCGATCTCGACGTCGAAGTCCTTCACGTAGGAGACCTGGTTGAGAACCGTCAGGTTCGACCGGCCGGTGTTCGAGATCAGGATGCGCGGGTTCGAGACGAGCTGGATGCGCTCCGACTTGCTCACGGCGCGCAAGATCAACTGCATCTGGATGTCGTTGATGTACGTCCACTGGAAGCTGAGGCCGCCAGAGTTGTCGATGCCGTCGTCGTCGCCGGAGCCGATCGCGTTGTCGTAGAGGTTCTCGACGCGACCCTTCATGTCGCCGTCGTTGCCTTCGTCGTAGAAGGCGCCGACGCTCGGGTCCGTGCCGATTTCCTGGCCGAGCTCGGCCTGGGTGGTGGCGTCACCGAAGTCGTCGAAGAACTCGTTCGTGCCGGGGCCCGGCTGACCGAGGCCGCGGAAGTCGACGCCGATGTCCTCGAGGAAGTTGTCCTCGACGCGGATGAAGCGCGACTGGATGTCGACCATGATCCCGGTCGCCTCACGAAGGTCGGCAAGCAGCTTGCTGATCTTGTCGTGCACGGCGGGGGTCTGGTTCACGACCATCACACCGTTCTCGTTGATCGCGAGGCTGTTCGCCGGATCCGCGTCCCAGGACTCGGGGGCGATGTTGTTGCGGATCAGCTCGTCGAGCAGGTCGCCCGTGACGACGCCGGCCTCACGCTCCTCGACCTCTTCGTCGGGGTAGCTGATGCCGCCGGAGGGCTCGATGTTGATCTCGGCGCCGGGGAAGTCCTTGATCGGACGGATCAGGTCGCGGACCTCGTACATGACGAGCTCTTGGCCACCGACCATCTCCTCGGCGGTGACGAACTTGACGACGCCGTCCTGGACCTTCCACTTCAGCGACTCGTTCGTCTCCGAGATGATGTCGAGGATCTTCTGCACGCTGTACTCGGGCAGCTGCAGGTTGATCATCGTCTCTTCCTCGCCGAGGTCCTCGCGGACCGCCGTCGAGATGACGAAGTTGATGCCGGTCAGCGTCTGCAGGAAAGCGGCGACGTCTTCGAGGGGCGCGCCCTCTCCGTCCTCACCGACGAACTGCGGAGCGAAGCGGACCTCGTCGAGGCGCGCGAGCACGCTCTGGTTCTCGAAGTCGTCCGCGGCCGAACGGCTGGAGAACTCCAGCGGCTTGCGCTTCGTGACTTCGAGCCAGCGGTCGAGATCGTTGAAGACCACAGCGTCCGTCTGGATGACGTTCAGCTGCTCGAGGTCGTTCATCGTGCGCAGCCACTGCTCCTTGTAGTCGCGGCGGTTGCGCTCGGCGGTGGTCAGGTGGCGGGCCTGCATCGAGTTCTCACGCAGCTGCGTGGCGGCCTCGTTGCCGGAGTCCTCCATGAGGATCACGTCGCAGAGGCTCTCGCAGCGCTCGAAGTCCTCGTTCAGGAAGGCCTGGCTGGCTTCGTTGAAGAGCGTGATGAGCCGACCCTCGCGGTACTCGGTCTCGCGACGCTCGGCGTCCTCCTTGGCGACGCGCGCGGCCTCCATGGCCAGGCGCTCGTTCTCGAGGCGCGACTCCTCGCGCAGCTCGATGGTGGAGTTCAGCTTGCCCGTGATGATCTGCTCGTCGAGCGACTCGGTGGCGATCAGCGGGTTGTAGCGGAGGATCATCTCCGCGCTGCGGTAGTTCTGGATCGCGTCGTCGTACTCGCCCTTGCGGAGCGAGGTGTCGCCCAGGATGTCGAAGCGCTCCGCTTCGATGCGGGCTTGCGCGCGCTTGACCATCGCGCGCTCGACCTCGTCCTGAAGCGTGTCGGCGACGACGGCGTAGCGCTTGCCGAGCATGGCCTCGACCTTCTGCATGCGCTCGCGGGCGTCCTGGTTGCCCGGGTCGACCGCCATGGCGCTGGCGTAGGCGACGAGAGCGCCTTCGAGGTCGCCGCGCTCGAACAGCGCGTCACCCTCTTTGATCGACTCACCGGAGAGGAACTCCCGCTGGGAGCGCTTGCGCTGGATGCGCTCGGCGTCCTCTTGGAGATCCGTCCCCTGGAGGTTGGCGCTACCCGCGAAGGCGGCTTCGGTGGTGTCGGCCTCCGTGGCGGGGGCCGTCTCGGGGGCGGTTCCTTGACTGGAGCTCTCCTGGAGCTCCGGCTCGGGGGTCGGGGTCGTCTCCGCGGGCGGAGTGTCGGTGGACTGGCAGGCGACAGGGGCCACCGCGAGAAGCGGCAGGAAGAGGAATCTCAGACGCATGAGTTCTCGAACCTTGGGGACGGGGGTCGAACCAAATGGACGACAGGAGGCGGGGGAGTCTCGATCTACTGCGGAGTCGGGCGAAACCGCTGCGGGCCGAGGCCGTCTTCTGGTGTGTGGTGAAGTGGGAGGGTTGAGTCGCTAGCGAAACGCCTGCGGGGATGCGGACCTTCGTGAGTCCCGCTCCAAGTCCGGCTGCGTTCCTTCGTCGGGGTCGGAACCTCGAAAGAAAGAGCGCTGGCGGTCGTAGAACGTGCCGCGCGATGGCGACTTGGACGTGCTCGGGTCCGACAGCGAACGCGTGGGGTTCGTGCATCGCTCGCGACGCGCGGTCCCTCGTGTTCACGGGGTTTTCGTTCGTGCTCCTCGTTCTCCCGGAAACGCCCCCGTACCGACGCGCGGTGGGGTCTCAGGTCGGAGCGACGCGCGCTCGACCAACGCCTTGGGGGATGGGGAACCCTTCAAAGAGAGCGAGGAGGATAGCGATGGGGCCAGGGGGGGTCAACAAACCCCCTACACGCCCAGCGCCGGTTCCGCCTCGTGCCCGCGGGGACGGGCGGGGGCGCTACCCGCCCCCGAACTGGGGGTAACCGACCCAAACTCGCGAGCGGCAAAGGACTTCGCGCCGGCGTCGTGGGTCCGGGGATCCTGGGGCCGCGGGGCCGTCTTCTCGGGGCTCCGGAAGCCTCCGGGCGCCGCCGGAGCGGCTTGCTTCTCCCTACTCTTTATGCAGCGCCCGGTCGCGCGCCTCCGGAGGGGGGCCGCGGCCCGCCTGGCCGCCGGGGTCCGCGCGGTTCTCAGCCGCCCAGCCGCAGGAGCCCCATGGCCACCTGGATGTCCTGCCAGCAGTCCTTCTTCATGTGCGGTGAGCGCAGGAGGAAGGCCGGGTGGTAGGTGGGGACGACTTTTCGACCGCCGACCTCGTGGACGCGGCCGCGCATGCGGCCCATCGAGTCCTGGACCCCGAGGACGTGCTGGCTCGCGTGCTTGCCGAGCGGGATCAGCACCTCGGGGTCGAGCAGCTCGATCTGGCGGTCCAGCCACGGGGTGCAGAGCGCCTTCTCGCGGGGCTCCGGATCGCGGTTGTCCGGCGGGCGGCACTTCAGGACGTTCGCGATGTAGACGTCCTCGCGGGCGAGGCCCATGCCCTTCGTGATGATGTCCGTCAGGAGCTGACCGGCGCGGCCGACGAAGGGCACGCCCTGAGCATCCTCGTCTGCACCGGGGGCCTCACCGATGAACATGACGCGCGTGCGCCCCGTGCCGTCGGCGAAGACGGTCTGCGTCCGCGTCTCGCACAGACTGCACGCGCGGCAGGCGGCGACGCCGGCGCGCAGCGCGTCGAGGTCGGCGCAGCCCGGCGCGAGGGCGGCGGGGAGGCCAGGGTCCCCAGTGGGTGACGCGGCAACGCGCGGGTCGTCGGTGCGCGGAGCTGCTGCAACCTCGGAGCGCGCCCGACGCGGCGGCGTCGTCTCGGTCGCGCGCGTCTCGGCGGCGCGCGGCGCTCGCCCGGCAACGTTCGGCTGCGACTCGACGCGCGCTGCGACGGGCGCCTGCGCGCGCGCGTGCGGAGCCTGCGGCGCGGTGGGCGCTACCGTGCGTCGCTCGCCCCGGCGACGCGCCCGCTCCAGCTCGGCCTCGAGTCCGCCGACCAGGGCGCTGAGCTCCGCGTGCGGGTCCGGGTCCGGGTTCGTCATCGCGACGCTCCGGCGACGTCACGCGTGAGCGGCCGACCGATGAGTCGCGGCTCGTCCTCCGGTCCGCGCTCCTCGAGTTCGAGGCGAACGTCGACCAGCTTCGGTAGCACGCCCTCCCAGTCGTCGAGGTCGAAGCGCACGCGCTGGTAGCGGCCGGAGAGCCCCGCGGCTCCTTCGGGCACAACGCTCTCGACCTTGCCGGCGAGGCGCGTGCGGAAGGCCAGGCCGAGCTCGTTCGAGAGCTCGCCGAGGCGCATGCGACGGTCGCGCATGTCCTGGGAGTTCACCGGCTGCAGGCGCTCGACCGCGGTGCCGGGGCGCGCGCTGAACGGGAAGACGTGCACCTTGCAGAAGCCGCCCTCCTTCAGGATGCGCAGGCTGTTCGCGAAGTTGCGCTCCTCCTCGCCGGGGAAGCCGACGATGACGTCGGTGGTGAACGCCGGCTCGTCGAGCGCGCCTCGGATGTGCAGGCAGCGCTCGAGGTATTCGTCGCCGGTATACCAGCGGTTCATCGCGGCGAGCACCTCATCGTCGCCGGACTGCAGCGGCATGTGCAGGTGCGGCGCGATGCGGTCGGGGCGGTCGACGAGGACCTGCAACAGGTCGTCGGTGACCTCGGTGGCCTCGATGGAGGAGAGGCGCAGGCGGAACTCCGCGGGCGCGCCGTCCGGACCGCTGCAGTGCGTCTCCGCGAGCGCGCGCACGAGCTCGTGGAAGCTCCGGCCGAAGTCGCGCCCCCAGTGCCCGATGTGGATGCCGCACAGGACGATCTCGACGTGCCCCGCGGCGACGAGCCGCTGCACCTCGCTGCACAGCTCCTCGATCGAACGCGAGCGGCTCGCGCCGCGCACCTTCGGGATGATGCAGTAGGCGCAGGCCATGTCGCAGCCGTCCTGGATCTTCAGGAAGGCGCGCGTGTGGCCCGAGAACTCCGTGATGCCGTAGGGGATGCCGAGCTCCTCGGGGCTGACCTCCTCGCCGAGCTCGCGCAGGAAGTGGATCGGCTTCTTCGCTTCTCCGCCGGTCAGGACCCACTCGACGCCGGGCAGGTCGCGCAGCACGTCGGGCTCGCTCTCGGCGAGGCAGCCGATCATCGCGATCTTGGTCGCGGGCGACTCGCGGTGCAGGCGACGGGCGAGCTGACGCGCCTTGCGCCCGGCTTCGGCCGTGACCGTGCAGGTGTTCATGACGACGAGCTCGGCGCCCTCCTGGGATTCGTTCCAACCCCGGCGGACGAGCGCCTCGCGCAGGACCTGGGTGTCGTACTGGTTGGCCTTGCAGCCGAAGGTGACGAAGCGGACCTTGGACATGGGCGGGATCTTAGCAATCCGGGGGCTGCGGGCTCTGGCCCGACCGGCGAGCTTTGCTCGGCGGCCCCAGCCGCCGGGCGCCGCCCGGGGGCGGGCGCCCGCTGGAGCGGCACCGCGAGGCGCCGCGGGCACACTCGGGCTGCTCGCATCCGCATTTGCCGGGTATCCTCTCCCGACTTCCGCGGTACCCAGCCCCCTGCCCATGACCATCGAGTTCCGTTCCCTGACCCTGTCGTTCCTGATCGCCCTCGCCGCCTGCGGCGGAGACGAAGTCGAAGGCGGTGGCACGAAGGGGCCCGCGAGCGGAGCGACCGGCCGCGACACGCCCGTCGAGATCCGCGTTCAGCGGGTCGAGGGCGAGGCGGTCGCCGGCCTGCGCCAGGCGCTCGAGTTCGGTGACCTGCAGGACATCGAGGCGCGCTTCGACGAGGTCCTGCCGACCCTCGGAGTGGAGGGCGCGCTCCTCAGTGCGCGCCTCTGGACCATGAAGGGCAACGACGTCGAGGCGAGCACGCGCATCGAGTTCGCCCGCGCCGAGGCCCCCGACGACCCGCGCGTCTACGCGACCGCCGCCGAGCTCAACGCGGCCTCGGGCCGCATCGAGACCGCGCGCGATGAGCTGCGCCGGGGCGTCGACGTGTGCGGCATGTGCCCCGAGCTCCTGCGCGCGCAGGGCATCATCGAGCTCTGCCGCCAGGGCGGCGCCGCGCGCGGCCTCGATCTGATCGACTGGGCCCTGGAGCACGACCCGGACCTCCCGTTCGTCGATCGTCCGCGGGGCCAGGGGCACCTGCTGCTCGCCAAGGCGGCGCTGAGTCAAGGCAGGAAGCGCGCGGCGCTCCAGGAAGCCCGGCTCGCGCTCTCCTTCGACCCGGAGGACGCCGACACGAAGCTGTTCCTCGTCGACGCGCTCGCGGCCAACGGAGACTTCCCGAACGCGGTGCTGGTCCTCGAAGAGCTCAACGCGATGGGGGCGGATCGCCGCTCGGAGCTCGCCCTCATGTACAAGCGCGCGGGGCTGGCGGAGCTCGTGCTCGGCCACCGCGACGCGGCGCTCGAGTACTTCGTCAAGGCGCGCGCGGCAGGCCTCGAGGACGACGAGCTCGGCTCGGCCGCCGAGATGCTGCGCGCGGAGGCGGAGATCGCGATGGAGGCCGGCGTCGCCGCCTTCGAGAAGCGCCACCTCGTCGAGGCGCGCGAGCAGTTCGAGCGCGCACTGCACCTCGACGACTCGCTGCTCGTCGTGCACAGCCAGCTGGCCGTGGTGCTGTTCAATCAGCGGGAGTTCCTGCCGGCGGCCATACACTGGCGGCGTGTCCTGGACGAGTCCATCCAGAACGACATCGAGCTGCCCGACCCGATTCACATCTTCCTGTCGAAGGCGCTCTTCGGGGCCGGCGAGAAGGACGCGGCGCGGTCGGTCCTGACGGCCTACCTCGAGCGCGAGCCCGAGGGGCGCTGGGCGGACGACACGCGCGCGCTGGTCGCCGACATCGGCGAGTAGCGCTCCGCGGGCCGGGCGCCGGCAGCGACGCTCAGAGCGTCTCGGTGCCGCCGAGCCGCTGGTAGCGCGCGAAGCGCTTGTCCGCCGCCTCGCTCTCGCCGGCGTCCCGCAGCAGCCGCGCGAGGAGCAGGTGCGCTCCGAGGTAGCGCTCGGCCGTGGACTGCTGGCCATCGACGATGTGTTCGAGATCGCCGCGCGCGGTGGCCGCGTCCTCGGCTGCCAGCGCCAGCAGGGCGCGGTTGAAGCGCGCGTCGGTCAGCGTCGGGTCGATCCCGAGCGCCTTGCCGTAGGCCGTGATCGCCGCGGCCGTGTTGCCCGTCTTGCGCTCGAGCTCTCCGGCGAGAGCCCACGCCCGCGCGAACTCGGGGTCGCGCTCCAGCGCCTCACCGACCGAGACGCGGGCGCGCTCGAGCTCGTCGACGCTGGCCCACAGCTGCGCCAGTCCGAAGCGGGGGAGCGGATCGTCCGGGGCCTCGAGGACCTGGATGCGACGCGTCTTGTAGAAGGCCTGCCAGGCGGCCCAGCTCTGCGACTGCTCGCGGAAGCGGCGCGCGTTGTCGAGGTCGCGCGCGGCGAGGGCCGCCTGCGCCAGGAGGTGCCAGGCCGAGGGCGCTTCGGGGGAGAGGCGCGCGCGCTTCACGAACTCCTGCAAGAGCGGCACCGCCGACGCGACGTCGCCCTTCCGCTGGTAGGCCTTGGCGAGCACGATCCAGGCGTCCTGGACCTCGGCGTGCTGCACGGGTTGGCCCGCTTGCTTGCTCGCGAGTCGCGCGACGACGGCGTCCAGCCGATCGGCCTCGAGGTCGAGCCGCGCGAGGGCGACCTCCACCTCTCCGCGGGTGGTCGCGCTGGGCTGCGCCGTGCGCAGGAACGACGTGGCCTCCTCGGCGCCGCCCGTCGCGGAGAGCGCGCGGGCGTAGAGCGCGAGCAAGCGGCCGTCGCGGGAGGCCGGCGCGCCGATGGTCAGCCGAGTGCGCGCCGCGCGGACGACGTCCGCGGGGCGGTCGAGCTCGAGGGCGTCGCGCCACGCTTCGGCGAGCGCCGCGGCGTCGTCCTCGAGGGCGGGGGTCGTGGGCAGGGTTGCGAACTCGAGGGGGGCCGCGCCGAGACTGGGTGCAGGCGCCGCGCCGGCGATGGACGCGAGCGCGATGGCGACGAGGCGCATCATTGCCACACCTCCTCGCGCACGAGGCCGCGGGCCTCGTCGATGTAGAGCGTGCGGTTCGCCGCGCCGCCGGGCAGCACGGTCTCGGCGCCGGACGGCCACTGCACGCGCAGCTCGGTGAAGCGCTCCGTCGCGCCGAGCCCGAAGTGCAGCACGGGGCTGGACGCCGACTGGTAGCCCTGCGCGGTCTGGCGCTCCTTCAGCAGCGCGAAGGCCGCCTCGGCCTCGCCGATCACGACGGCGACGCGCGCGCCGGTCCCGTCCCGCGGCGTGCGCCGCTCGCCCGCCTTGCGGGGCGTCGCATGGTCGACGGTCGACTCGAGCACGACCGCGAGGCGATTCGCGTCCTCGCCGCTGTCGTTGATGCCGAGGCGACACGGGCCGTCGATCGTCGTGACGACGAGGTCGGGGCGTCCGTCGCCGTCGAGGTCGCCGACCGCGCTGCCGCGGCTGCCGCGCTCCGTGGCGAACAGGGAGCCCGGGTCCGGAGACACGAAGCGCGTCGCTTGGGCGCGCGGGCCGAGGCTCCAGAGCGTGTCCGGCTGCGCGTAGCTCGTGCCGGTGAGCTCCTCGTCCGCCTGCGGGTAGACGTGGCCGTTCGCGGTGAACAGCTCCAGCCAGCCGTCGCCGTCGAAGTCCTCGAGGTGGACGCTCCACGAGAGGAGCGGGCGTGACTCCTTGCCGAGCCCGAAGCGGAAGGTCTCGTTGCTGAAGCCGAGCGCGCTTCCGAAGTAGAGACCGGTCGGCTCGTCGCTGAAGTTCGTCACCGCGTAGTCGGGCAGGCCGTCGCGGTTCACGTCGCCGACGGCGAGGCCCATGCCCGCCTCCGGCATGCCGTCCGCGCTGTAGGCGAAGCCGGCCTCGTAGCCATGGTCCCGCAGGACGCCGGTGCCGTCGTTGACGAGCAGCAGGTTGGCGGTGCTGTCGTTGGCGACGAACAGGTCCGTGTCGCCATCGCCGTCGACGTCCGAGGGCAGGACGGCGAGCGTGTAGCCGGGTTCGTGGTCGGGGAGCCACGCGGGATTCATGAGGAAGCCGCCGCCCGGCAGTCCGCGGTAGATGCGGTCGGGCTGAGCGGGGAGGCCGCGCGGACCGCAGTACACCTCGTGCCCCTTCCAGCGGCAGGGCAGCGAGAGCGCGCCGTCCTCGATCTCGCTGATCGGCGGGTTCTGCGGGTCGAGCTTGAGGTAGAAGCCGGCGTAGAGGTCGAGGACGCCGTCGCCGTCCGCGTCGAACAGCGCGAGGCTCGTGACCCAGTGGGGGGAGACGCCGAAGGGGCGCTCCACTCCCGGCTCCAGCTTGCCGCCATCCTCGGCGTCGACGAGCGACTGCCAGGACTCGAGCGCGCCGCTCTCGGACTGCATCAGGACCTCGAGGCCGCCGTAGCCCCCGACGACGAGGTCCGTGCGGCCGTCGCCGTTGAGGTCCCCGGTCGCGAGCCCGGTCCACCAGCCGGACAGACCGGGGCCCGGCGCCCGTTCGAAGTTCCCGCTGCCGTCGTTCAGGAACACCTCGAGGTCGGCGCCCGGACCCTCGAGCCCCTGCTTCAGGGAGCCGAGGCCTTGGCCGAAGACCACGTCGAGGTCCCCGTCGCCTTGCAGGTCGAGGAGCGCGACGCCGGCGCCGTTGGCCTCGAGGATGGTCGCCTTCAGCGCCTCTCCGGAGCGGTTCACGTAGTCGAGACCGCGCGCAGCCGCCTCGTCGGGCCAGCGCGCGCCGTCCGGGTCGGGCGTGGGCGCAGCGCCGTCGCCGGTCGAGCCGGGAGTGGGGGTCAGATCGTCGCCGCCCGAGCAGGCGGCGAGGAGGAGCAGCAGGGCCAGCGGGGGGCGCAGGGTCGTCATGGGGGAAGTCTAGCCCCAACCGCCGGCGATCCCGCCCCCCTCGCACGCGGGCTCGGGGGGGAGGGGGTGAGGTTTTGCAGCGGTGGCTGGACGGTTCAGGGCGCAGCAGCTCGCCGCCGCAGAGGTTGGAACCACAGAGATCACAGAGGTCACAGAGTCCGGACGGGGGTCGAGGCCGGCACCTGCGATGGTTGGAACGGCATCGGGGCTTGGGGCCTTTCGCCTCTTGGAAGAACCCGGCAGGCCGCCCCGCGGCCTGCCTCTGCCCCGGCCGGAGGCTCCGACCGCCAGATCCTCTCACCCAGCGCTGCCGAACGCCTCGAGCGCCCTCTCTGAGCTCTGTGGCCTCTGTGATCTCTGTGGTTCCAACCTCTGCGGCCGCGACGCTGCGCGCCTCGGACCGCCCACCCAGGGCTCCCGAACCCCCCGAACCCCCGGTTGCGCCCTCCCCAGCTCTTGACCCAGAACCCCTCTAGCCCTAACCTCTTGCCCCGTTTGTGCTCGGAGCCTCCGAGGACTCGGGCTCGTTCTTGACAACTCGACGTGCCCTGCGGTCCCCTTTGCCTGGAACCCCCGCAATTTCGCGGCGATCCGACCGACCACCGCACGCCATGTCCCCCCGGAAACCGAACATGCTCGAGGCCTTCCAAGCCTCGGCGCGGGCCGAGCAGGCCGAGCGCGAAGCAGCCGCCAACGGCGCTGCCGCTGCGAACGAGCCTGCCGACGGCGCAGCTGCGCCCGACGTTCGCGCCGGAGCGGGGGGACCGTTCGACGCCGCCGAACCGGCAGCGACGCCGCCTCCCGTGCGCCAGCGCGCGCGCGAGAACGACGAGCTGCTCGGGATCTCGCCGCAGCGAACGCCCGGCGCCGCCCAGCGGCTGCCCTGGGTCCTGGCGGCGATCGTGATCGGCATGGTGGCGATGTTCTTCGTCGGACGGGACTTCGGTCGCGAGACGGAGGCCGGACCCGGTGACGATGTGGAGCCGAACGTGGTCGACGACGGCGTGGTGCCCGAGGGGCCCGGCGCCGGAAGCGACTCGCGCCCGATCGCGCCCGCGAGCGGTAACTCACCGAAGTTGAACGACGACGACGTCGCGTTCCTCTCTCGCGAGAATCGCTTCTCCGTCCGCGCCATCCAGTTCGACAAGAACGGCCGCGGACCGGGATTGGCCCTCGAGGCCTACCGCTACCTGCGCGACGCCGGCTTCCCCGCGGTGGCGCCGATCACCCAGGGCGAGGTCCTCGTCATCTGCGTCGGCGCCGAACCGAGCCGCAACGCCGAGCTCCAGCGCCTGCGCGCCGAGCTCCAGCGACTGCCCGGACCGCCGCCTCGCAACGAGCCGGGGGCCTTCGAGTCCGCCTACTACGTGAACATCGAAGATCAGATCGACGACTCGCTCCGCCGCTAGGCCGCGCGCACGTCGCTCCTCCCAACCGAACAGCGCCCC
>Ga0316204_10001883_pt1 | contig 52434 bp, 52 predicted proteins | sample 6monrhotite_MG_2_FD_205661 | JGI IMG/M metagenome (GOLD analysis project Ga0316204, IMG submission 205661) | Microbial mat bacterial communities from mineral coupon in-situ incubated in ocean water Damariscotta River, Maine, United States -... | ecosystem: Environmental > Aquatic > Marine >... | reverse complement strand
AGTACATACCATTGTCGCCCATCATGGCATCGGTAATGAAATAGAAGGCCACAGCAGAAATGACCGCCGAGACAATTGCGCCACGGTACAGGGCATTCATGATCTTGCCACCTTCCTTAATCGAAACGAAGAAGGTGCCGATGATGGAGGAAATAATCGAGGCGCCACCGAGAGCCAACGGGAAAATAACAGCTGTCTCCCCCATCTCCTTCATCAACAGGCTACCTAATAACATCGTCGCAACGATAGTCACAGCATAGGTCTCAAACAGATCCGCGGCCATACCTGCACAATCACCAACATTGTCACCAACGTTATCAGCGATAACCGCCGGGTTGCGAATGTCATCTTCCGGGATACCGGCTTCAACCTTACCCACGATATCGGCACCAACATCTGCTCCTTTGGTGAAGATACCGCCACCCAGACGGGCGAAAATAGAAATCAGTGAACCACCAAAGGCCAGACCGAGCAGCGCATGCAGGGGATCGTGTGAACCCATTTTTTGCAAAATCATGTAGTAACCGGCAACACCTAACAAACCGAGGCCAACGACCAACATGCCAGTAATAGCGCCACCTCTGAAAGCAACTTGCAGACCGGCATTCAAACCACCACGCGCCGCTTCGGCAGTACGGGAATTAGAGCGGACCGAGACATTCATACCAATAAACCCGGCCAGACCGGAGAATACGGCACCGATAGCAAAACCGATCGCCGTCTCAGCGTGTAGAAAAATGCCAATCAAGGTACATAACACGATGCCCACCATGCCAATGGCAATATACTGACGCTTCAAATATGCCGAAGCACCTTCCTGGATCGCTAGAGCGATCCGCTGCATTTCTTCATTGCCCTGAGACTTTTTCATTAAACCGGAGATCGTTACAGCTCCGTAGCCCAAGGCAATTAACGAGGCGATTAACGCAAACATCAATCCTGAAGACATATTTCCTTCCCCTTATCTATTTTTTTTACTGATACCTTGTGGCTCAGCTTTTTACTATTTTGTTAAGTCACTCGATTTTAGTCGATTACTAATCAAATCATAATTGATCTGGCGCAAGAAAATGCCACTACTGACTGAACAAACATCCACATATCCTATGCCACTTTGAGAAAGATGCGAATTAAATTCGCTAATAGGCAAATCAGTGAACATGCGTTGGAGAATGCAGTAAAAAACTTTACTAAATACAAACATATGCACTTAAGACCGTTTTTTGACACAGATTTGATGCACCAGGGACATTACCATATACTGATATTGCTACTCTGCTAACATGCAATGACAACAAATTTTCACAAATGAAAATGGAAAAATCTCATGACAAAACAAGCTGTCGTCATAATTGGTCTCGGTGAAATGGCTGGTGTTTTTGCTCGAGGATTACTGCGCATCGGTCACCCTGTGTTTCCTGTCACTCGCGATATGGATATTGAGGAGATGGCGAAAGAGATTCCGGACCCACACATGGTTTTACTGGCGGTGGGTGAAAATGATTTACACCCTGCTCTGGAAACAATCCCTAACCAATGGCGCTCATGTCTTGCCCTATTGCAAAATGAATTACTCCCTCGAGATTGGCAACAACATAAGATTGAAAACCCAACCGTTGTGTCCGTTTGGTTTGAAAAGAAAAAGGGACAGGAGTATAAAGTTCTCATTCCGTCGCCAGTACATGGACCCAATGCTAATTTACTTACACAGGCATTAAACAGTCTTGATATTCCAAGTTTTCACGCTGCAACCATTAGTGACATTGAGTACGAACTGGTACGCAAAAATGTCTACATCCTGACAACCAACATTGCCGGCCTGGAAACTGGCGGTAATGTAGAAACACTATGGAATCAACATCAGGATGTTGCACGTCAGGTGGCGAATGAAGTCATGGACATACAGGCATGGCTCATCGGCCATGACGTTGATCGTGAAAAATTAATGACAGGATTTGCCGAAGGTGTTCAGGGTGATCTGGAACACATGTGTATGGGACGTTCTGCCCCAGGACGTTTAAAACGTGCCCTTGGATTTGCCGATGAGACTGGATTACAAGTATCAAAACTACGCGAGATTTATCAACAACATGTCAAGGAATGACACATGCCAAAACAAAATAGCAAAGACAAAACACTTTACTGGCACGACTATGAAACCACTGGCATTGATCCAAAATGGGATCGTCCTATGCAGTTTGCCGGAATACGTACCGATGAAAACCTGAACATTATAAGTGAGCCTCTTACGATCTATTGTCGCCTTGCAGATGATGTTATTCCGCACCCTGAAGCCTGTTTAATTACCGGCATCACACCACCGCTTCTTGAAGAAAAAGGTATTGTTGAAGCTGATTTTATAAATAAAATTCATCAGGAATTTTCGCGTCCTGGTACTTGTGGTGTGGGGTACAACAGTCTGCGTTTTGATGATGAATTTACCCGCTTCACCTTGTATCGAAACTTTTATGATGCCTATGCCCGCGAATGGCAAAATGGTAATTCACGCTGGGATATCATTGACATGGTACGTGTTACTTACGCCTTGCGTCCTGAAGGCATTGAATGGCCACTGGACGAAAATGGCGTTCCCAGTTTTCGACTGGAGTTACTCTCTGCAGCCAATGGCATTAGCCATGAAGCCGCACATGATGCTATGTCCGATGTCTATGCCACCATTGGCATGGCAAAGCTGATTAAAGAAAAACAGCCGCGTCTGTATGACTATGTTTATCAGAATCGCGACAAACGTAAAGCCGGTTTATTACTCAACGTAAGGCAAAAAGAACCGGTACTACACACATCACGCATGTTCCCCGCTATTCATGGCTGCACTGCCATGGTAGTACCCGTCGCCTTACATCCAACAAACAAGAATTCTATTATTGTTTACGATCTACGCTACGACCCATCAGACCTGATCAATCTCAGCGCAGAAGAAATCTACGCGCGTTTGTTTATTGCCAATAAAGACTTGCCAGAGGGACAGGAACGTATTGCCTTAAAAGAAATTCATCTCAATAAGTGTCCGGTAATTTCACCGATGAAGACGCTAACAAACCAGCGTGCTGAGGCATTACAAATTGATCTGGACAAAGGACACCAACATTTACAAACAATCAAAGATGCTGAAGACAGCAGCATGATTCTGGCTGACAAGCTTCAGGCCGTTTACAAATTAAGTCAGTATCAAAAAATTTCCGATCCGGATGCTATGCTTTACTCTGGAGGTTTTTTCAAAGAACATGACAAACAACTCATGCAAGATATTCACTCGCTCTCTGCGAAAGATTTATCTGACTACAAACCACCTTTTCAGGACCATCGTTTAAGCGAGATGTTATTTCGCTTTCGGGCACGCAACTGGCCAGACACATTAAGTACAGAAGAACAGCAACAGTGGCAGGAGTTCCGTCAACATCGTCTTGTTGAAAATGATGATGACGGCGCCTTTACGCAACAGGTTTGTCTACAGCGTATTGATGAATTGCTGGCAGAACATTCTGTTGATGTCACAAAGACCAATGTGCTGAAACAGCTACGTGAATATGTTACCAAATTGATTTAAAAATTATTTCCAACTCGTTAAATCTTATAGAGAAAACACACTATCAATTTTTAATCACCATCACTCAACTGCGTTATTCATTTTTATAGCGCCTAACAATTCTTGACACTCAGATTAAGTCCCTATATCTTCCACGCTCTGTTTCAGGTGTCCCAAGGTCATTATCTGACAAGGGATTAAACGGGAAGTCGGTGCGTACTGATAACGATCAGCACAATCCCGACGCTGCCCCCGCAACGGTAAGCAAGTAACGACGGATCACACAGCCACTGCGTTTTAACGTGGGAAGGCGATCAGTCTGGTAGACATACCACTCGCGAGCCCGGAGACCGGCCTGAAGCTGTTAGTTGCATTGCGGAGGGTGATGCTGCGGCTGATAGGCGCTTGCTTCCCTGTTTTCCGCTTTTTTGTTTTTCCTCTGTAGTGCTTTTTTGTGTCACTGAATGGTGCGCGGGTGAGTGTGCCAGAGGAAAAAAGATGAATAAACTTTATTTGCCAGCAATGGCACTACTATTGCTATGTAGCCAAAATATCCATGCAAACAATTCAGAACCTACCGTTATTACGGTTACAGCAACTCGTACTCATCAGAAAATTGATGATTCACTGGCGTCAGTCACGGTCATCACGCGTCAGGATATTGAACGTCAACAGGTTAGCTCCGTACAGGAACTGCTAACAGGGCTACCGGGTGTTGGTATCACCAACAACGGTGGCGCGGGTAAAGTCAGTTCGGTTTTTTTACGTGGCACCGAATCTGACCATGTGCTGGTACTTATCGACGGCATTAAGGTGGGCTCTGCTACTGCAGGGACGACCGCTTTTCAGGATATCCCCGTCGAACAAATCGAACGTATCGAAATCGTCCGTGGACCACGTTCAAGCCTGTATGGCTCTGAGGCCATTGGCGGTGTGATTCAGATCTTTACTCGCAAGGGTGGCGGTGAAACAAAACCTTTCTTTAGTCGCGGTGCTGGCAGCAATAATACCAATACCGCTTCGGCTGGTGTTTCCGGTGGCGGTGATCGTGGCTGGTATAGTCTAACTGCAAACGTTATCGATACTGATGGATTCAATTCCTGCGATGGCCGACCTTCCCCTGGTGGCGCAGGTTGTTTCACTTATGAACCTGACGAGGATGGTTACCGTAACGTGTCCGGCTCACTACGGGCGGGTTACCAGTTTGATAACGGTCTTAAACTAGATGCCAGCACACTACGCACTAACGGCGATTCTGAATTCGACGGCAGTTTCACCAATGGATCCGCAACCGTTCAGGAAGTCCTTGGTACTACAGTGCGATACTCACCACTGGAACTCTGGCAGTTAAATCTGGCCATCGGTCGCAGTCAGGACAAGTCGGATAGTTTCAAAGACGGCACTTTCAGAAGCCGGTTTAACACCAGCCGTGACAGTGTCTCCTGGCAAAACGATCTCAGTATTTCAGATCATCAATTGCTGAGCCTTGGCCTTGATTATCTGGATGACAATGTAGTGAGCAGTACAGCCTTCTCTGTTACCTCACGTGATAACAAAGGCCTGTTCGCACAATATCAGGGTACGTTTGCTGATTACGATGTGCAGCTCTCCATGCGCCAGGACGACAATGAACAGTTTGGTTCGCACACCACTGGCGGAGCAGGTCTGGGCTATGCATTGAGTAAAACGCTGCGACTGACCGGTACTTATGGCACCGCCTATAAAGCACCATCCTTTAACGAGCTTTACTTTCCGGGCTATAGCAATGCCAACCTTCAACCTGAAGAATCGCAAAGCTTCGAACTTGGTCTTAGTGGTCACGCCAATTCGGTACAGTGGTCACTCAACGCCTATGAAACACGTATCGACAATCTAATCGGCTTTAGTTCTATCACCTTTGCACCTGCCAACATTAATAAGTCACGCATTCGTGGTCTTGAGGCAACACTGTTCACGCAACTAGATCGGTGGACCGTCAAAACAAATCTCACTCTGCTCGATCCGAAAAATCTCTCGACCAGTGCCAGTGTTGGTGAATTGTTACCACGACGCAGTAAACAGTCCTTGCGTCTGGAGGTGGATCGTCAGTTCAAACACTATTCTTACGGTGCAACACTGCGTGCGATCGGTAAACGTTATGATGATCTGGCCAATACACAGAAGCTGTCTGGATATGGCATAATTGATATACGTGCTGAATATCAGCTTGCTAAAGATTGGCAGTTACAGGGGCGAATCGAGAACCTGCTCGACAAAGACTATGAGACTGCTGCATTATATAACCAGCCGGAACGTGGTCTGTTTGTAAAACTGCGATATCAACCATAAGAACGCCAAGAACACATGGAGAGACATAAAATGCTGACACTATCTGCCCGAAATCAAATCGTCATCGGATGTATTCTGGGACTGTTGATGATCGCCACGCGCGGCCAGCATTTTTCCACCCTGGTAAGCCTGCCCGGTGCCTCCTGGGCAGTATTCTTTCTCGCGGGCGTGTATCTGCGAAATAACGGGGCGTTACCCGGTTTTCTAGCATTGAGCTGGGTGCTGGATTTTGCTGCCTATACCTGGGGCGGCGCTAGCAACTTTTGTATTACACCCGCCTATGTCTTCCTGCTTCCGGCATACAGCGCGCTATGGTTTGCAGGTCGCTGGTATGCTCAAAAACACCAGTTTGAATGGCGTACGCTTATGCCACTGGTGGCCGCCGTACTGGTTGGCGCTGTTGCCTGTGAACTGTTTTCCAGTGGTGGCTTTTACTTCTTTTCCGGCCGCATTGCAGAACCTACCTTAAGTGCATTCATTGCTCAAGAGATGACATATTTCCCAATGTATCTTCAATCGCTGGCCTTCTATGTGGGCATGGCCACTGTCGTGCATGCCTTGTTCGGCCTGATGAAGGGTACAGACCAACATCACACCACCGCTAGCTAAGTCATACATGTGATCGTGTAATCAGGAATAGATTTAGTCAGGAGAAATCACGGATGATTTCTCCTCTGGTTCCCCACTCCCTATACCGTAACAAGTTCAATAAACTGAATAATGTATAGTTCTATCTGATACCTGATTGGTTTATTCATTAAATAATTCACATCTTTAGCATGAAATAAAAATTGGTTCTTTGCAGAATACGGTACTCACAATGGCCAACACACACCCGGATATTTTTGATGTCCAGCTTGAGGATTTTGACACAGAGGTTTTACAGGCCTCTAACCAGCGCCCTGTCCTGGTCGACTTCTGGGCTGACTGGTGTTCACCTTGCATTGCAATCGCACCCATTTTAAAAGCAGTGGTTTCTGACTATTCTGGCGAAGTTGCCCTGGCAAAACTGGAAGTTGATGAAGGTGAGAACATGAAACTGGCGGGTCGCTATCAGGTTCGCGGATTTCCTACCGTAATACTATTCAAGAACGGCGAAGAACAAGCCCGCTTTAGCGGGGCACAAAATCGAATATTTATTGAAAGCTTTATTGATGAAAACTAAACTTCGTTGACGTTCATATTATAGGTTTAGGTAATAAAAATATGGCAACCAATATAATAATAATCCAAACCCAATAATTAAATTGACCCGCAATATTCTTTTTAGAGGCGCGCGGACATCATCCGGTTTTTCCGCCATATAGATTTTAGTCATCAAGCTATCCAGCATTAACAACATAAAAATAATTGGCGAGAGCACTGGAGCAATTAATGTCGTTGCCATTGTCCAACCTTCATAAGAAATTTGCGTGCCCAGTTCAGGACGTACAATTATCAAAAGTAACGCAAAGCCAGTGAGTATAATTCGCAGGGGTTTCATGTCGATGAGTAATTGTTTAATCATGCATTATGCCTTTCAATATATTAACATCCATCATTCTACCCTAAAGTACTATTGCTGTGTCTCTTTTACTATTAACTTATGAAGCAGATTCCTTTTTAATGAATTCTTCAATTAAATCCACAGGTACAGCACCCACCTGCTGTATCACCAATTCACCTATCGGGTTATAGATTAGAAAGGTCGGTGTCCCGGCCCAGGCAGTGCCTGTCAAACTGGAAAACCATTGCGCAACCTCATAGGGTTCACCTATCAAGTTAGGGAACGTCGTATGGTGTCGTTTTATAAACGCTTCCGCATCTGCTTTCTTCACCTGTCCATCGACTGAAATCCCAAGAACTTGCGCATTTTTACTCTTATACTGCTCATGAAATTGAATGTAATTCTCAGCTTCAACATTACAGACATGACAATCAGAGGCCCATAACATCACGACCAGCCACTTGCCCTTGCCAGCGAAATTATCCATAGACTGAGGCTTACCATTGAAGTCTTTTAGTGGCCCGGCAATAACGGCTGCACTCATTAGACATAACGCTGACATTAATAATATTTTTTTCAAGTTTAATAAATTCATTGGAATCTCCACTTTGTACTGCTTTCTATTGCCTTACCCTGTGACCCACCAGGTCGCTTACAGTTCCCCTTATGAGAATAATATTTTGCGTAGCTCATCCTCAATATCCGTCTCGCCAAGCGTTATAAATGATGTCTGATCTTGAATGACCATTTCTCCAGCAGCTTCGACCCAGCTAAAGCCTGATGTCCAATTGCTGTGCCTAATACTGTTTTGCCCCTGTCTTGGAAAGGCGTACACGCTGCCAGCAACATAAACCAAATTGTACGGGATAGACTGTTCATGCCAGCGTTTTATGGCCTGCCATGCCTCCCCCATGCTGGAATAACAAAAGCAATCAATGGCGTATTTTCCCACGCTTCCATTATGGTGCCACTTTAATGACATTACCGGTAATCCCTCTGGCTCAATAAACCATTGAAAGTGCAAATGGTTAACTGAGGCAAAGGCGCCCAGAGAATTGTAATTCTATATCTGGCAGTATTCCTGATGCAATTTCGGGTCAGCAAAAGCATTGACGCAAACCAGAATAAGTCCGCTGTAAGATATTTTTCAAGCCGTCTCGAAAAGATTGTTTAAAATTACTTTCATCCTGAAAAGGTGTCGGTCGCATTATGCTGTTACTTCTACCGGCTTTATATCAAGTACGGTAATGGCATTGTTGGCACTAAGTTGCCAGCGGATATTTTGATCATATAAACCAAGACCATAAATGCGATCTTGATACTGATCACTATGATGATGAAATGCGGGACGAGGATCCAGTGCCAGCACTTTAGAAAGCAAAGCCATAAATTCCGGATACTTTACCTCTAAAGCCTCTGCTTGTTGCCTGGCTTCCTCAGCAAAGATAACTTCATACTGTAATTTGGGTGCTTCGTTGGCGTAACCTGCTGTCGCATCCGGGATTGATTCCGCATAGGGTAAATAGGGCTTGATATCCAGAACGGGTGTGCCATCAGTCACATCAAGTCCACTCACTTCCAGAATGACGTCCCCTGAGCTGATATCAATTTTTTCCAGCTTCACTAAAGAAAGCCCTATAGGATTCGGTCGATGCGTGGCCCGACTGGCGAATACTCCAAGACGTGTATTTCCACCCAGGCGTGGCGGTCGTACAGTGGTTTTGGCGACATCACCTTTCAACCGGTGAAACACAAATATCACCCACAGATGAGAAAATTCCTCCAGACCGCGAACTGCATCTGACTGGTTGTAAGGTTCTAGCAACCGAATCCCGCCCCTGGCCTCTGGTACCAGGCTTGGCTGTCGCGGAATACCAAAATTCTGCGGAAAACAGGATTCCACTACACCAATAGTCTGAAAGATGTATTCATTACTCATATCGATATAAAACGTCGAATTTATGACTCAAATGTTCAAAAATTTGACTAATAACCATTTTAATAAAGTGTTATTAGTCCATAAATTGTCACTTTGTGACAGATTTCACACATCATAGTAACAGATCCAGACTACTTCCACGTTCTGAGGCCTATGTCACAGGGGTTTTGCCAACCAGTTCACACTTGGCATGCCAAATGCAACACAAATACCAGAACGACAAAAAATAGGTTAGGAGTTCTGATAAAGGCAACTCTTCTCGAAAGGGAAAAGGCGCAAAGTCACCGGTCTAAAGGGCGGCAACCCAAAGACAGCGGGACTACCGGAACTTCCAGGTAATCAGTGATTGTACTCCTGACCACATACGCAACAAACGCTTGTGACAAATGGAGTACGACCATGGAAAATAAAATCAAAAGTTATATTAGCAGTGTCTCTGTAAATCGCCTCTTTATTGCGATATCACTACTCTTCATCTTTAGCCTCAGTGCCATCCAGTCTGTGCAGGCCGGAACCTTGAATCTCATCATCAATGGTAAAGCGATTCACCTTACCGATGCACCCGCCGGTACCAGCTTCAACGAAAATAATTATGGTGCAGGTTTTCAATATGATTTCGATGAAATCAACGGTAAATGGATACCTTTTATTACCGCCTCAGGTTTCACAGATTCCTTCAAGAATCCTTCATACAATGCTGGTGGTGGTGTAATGCGCCGCTTTAAATTGAGCAATAACTGGCATTTTGATGCCGGTGTCTATGCCTTCGCAATGACCCGCAAAGACGTAAAAAATAATTCACCTTTTCTGGGTGCCCTGCCTGTCATCAATGTGGGGACTGACATGGTATCCGTCAACATGACGTATGTTCCTAAAGTTCGCCCAAAATTCGCTGAGTTAATTTTTTTACAGCTAAAAATAAATACAGAAATCTTCAATTAATAACGACTAAACGGTTGCCGCAAGCACTTTGCCCGCCACTATTGGCGGGCTTTTTTTATTATTAAAATAACGGATTAGTCATCCTCACTGGCTACTTCTTCTGCCTCCAGTGGATAGTTAAAATAAAAACTCAGAACATTTACCCAACCCATTGCGTTTAGTGCCATCAGTTGTTCTTTAATTTCTACACTTTCAGAGATGACGTTTAGGTGAAAGTTCGCCACTAACCTGACAATGACCATAAGCGATCACCTTGTAATGCATCTTATTGAGTAAATCATGCCAGGTCTAACTATTCACAAATGATTTGTTACCAGTAACAAATAGCATCCGTTTGCCATATACTTACTATACATTCAAATAAATTATTGAATACACCGCAACCGAACTCAATTTCAGATAGTTGCGCTACAAAGAAAACCTGATCCAGATTACACCTGCATTAAATTAGTTTAAGGACACTTCTTTCATATTTTTATGTTTTCCACGACATGGCGAATACCGCGAGTTTCCTCATTTTAATCATTTACATCATCTATGAGAGACATTTCATATCCTCTATGCCTCTTTATAAACAGTAAAAGAAAATTCATCATTCACTAATATAGGGTGCAATAGAAGCTAATTATTTCCTTTGCGTTATCACATGGTTAGCGAAACATACAAAAACTCTTGCTCGAATACGGTACAATGAACGGTCAGATATACCTGTTTTTTCTAAAGTTTTATTGCTTTTGGTCGACAAGCTAGCTATGTTTTGCCCCGATTAATTATTTCTGAGTTGTAAACGAGGTTTTTCCAGATGCTGTTACGAATTTCAATTGTACTCTTTTTATTATTCAGTGTTTCGCAGGCCAATGCTGCGACCAAGACCTCTCCTGATGACAACACGATTAGTTGGGCTGGCTGTGGCATCACTAAGAAAGCCTTCATGAGTGAGCTCGCAAAAGCTTATGAGACAAAGACTGGCGTCAAGGTAAAATTGCAGGGTGGTGGTGCCACTAAGGGTATACGACAAACGGCTGCCTTAACTGTTGATATGGGTGGTAGCTGTCGTATGAGTCTGCCAGGAGCAGATCGTAGTGAACTGCATGCCGGACTTCATCCTGTTGCCTGGGATGCGTTGGCCATCATTGCCAACAAAAAGAATCCTGTAAACAATCTAAGCACTGAACAAATTAAAAAAATCTATACCGGAAAAATTACTAACTGGAAAGACGTTGGTGGCAAAGATGCACTGATTCGACTCTATGTTCGCCGAGGAAAAATTTCAGGTGTAGGTTATGCTATTCGTCAGTATATATTTAAGGACAGTAATTTTGAGTTTGTTACCGAGAAAAAGTTTGTGACAAAGTCATCCGGTCCCCTGGAAAAAGCTATCGTAAAAGATCCCTATGCTATGGGAATTACTGGTGTCAGTTCGGCAAGAAAACGTAATGTTAAAATACTAAATTTTGATGGCAAGATTCCCTCTTACGAAAATGTGGCCACAGGGAAATATACTCTCTACCGGCCATTGTACCTTGTCACTAGCGCCTCGCCTTCTAAAAAGGTAAAAGCATTTATAAAATTTGCGACTTCAAAAGAAGGTCGAAAAATCATCAAAAACAATGGCACTGTGCCCTATAAAGATGCACCGCAGCTCATGGGGAAGATGCTAATTTATGGATTTGATGTACGCTAGAAATTTTTTATTTCTAATGAATTAAAAAAGGATGCTTAGCATCCTTTTTTTATTTCCTGTCATCATTATGAGTTATGTACTTGGTGCTTTAATATAGCAACCACCACAGTAGGTGAACATGAATTTATTAGCTGCAGAGCCTCTGAACCAGCCTTAGACTTCCATTGGCTTGTCACTTCTGCATGACTGTCACTTACCAGGAAATTCATACTGATGAATATCATTGTTGTTATATTATTTTACAGGCCTCATTAAACTCTAGTCTCGGCTGTCTCGGATGTAACTTCTCCCTGTTGCCATAACCCAGCGCACAGATAAATAATGATTTGATGCTGCCATCTGGAAAGAACGCTTTGTCCAAGGTCTCATTATTCACGCCTGACATCGGCCCTGCATCCAGGCCAATACTACGAACAGCCGTTATTAAATATGCACCTTGTAACGCTGTATTAAGGAATGCCGATTTTTCAATCTTGGCTGGATTACCTGCAAACCAGGAACGTGCATCAGTATGAGGGAACAAGTATGGTAGCTTTTCATGGAACTCCATATCCATACCAATAATTGCCACGACAGGGGCAGACATAGACTTCTCGATATTTCCTTCATTTAAATGTAGTTTGAGTCGTTGCTTTGCTTCGTCCGACTTAACAAAAATTAATCTGGCAGGACATGAATTTGCAGCTGTGGGTCCCATTTTCATTAAATTATAAAGGGTGATGAGCTGTTCATCACTAACTGGCGTATCCATCCAATGACTAAAACTACGCGCATTAGAAAAAATGGTGTCAAGTGACTCTTGATTCAATTGCATAATATTCTCGCAACAGTTAAAAACGGCTTAATTATATCTTGTGCGGGTTATATTAACACCAGTATTTCAAAAGGTTATATGGAAGTCGACCCGTTATCTTGTTTCATCTTGCGTCGAAGAATTGTATTTCTTTGTATAGTGACACTATGTGGGTTGGCGTGGCCTACACACAACCCACATAGCCCATCGTATTAATTACTTAAACGACCCTGACGCACATAAAATTTATCAAGTGTCATTAAATATACCTTAACCGGCAATGCTGCTAGTCCGGGCAGTACAATACGGATAAAAAAACCAACAATAAAACGATATGGGGAACGAAGGACTTTGAACAACTTAAATACTTTACCGAACTTCTCCAGCGCATAAAATAACAATATGATTAAAAGCGCACATAATCCATCCAGGAGACTGGTATTTTTTAAATAATCCATCAGTTTAGACAATAGCTCTAATTTTACTTCTGCAACGTAATAAATTAGTGCTATATAGATTCCAGTGACAATAATAAATGCTGACATCGATAACAGAAAATCTATTGAAAGTCCCAGACGCAATACTTTTCCAATTTTATTTTCAGCGACATCCAGTTGCTTGCCTAGAGTCTTCGGACCTTGTTCAGGATGTGTTAACCAGGTAATAGCTCTGTTAAAAAACCAGTTACCCTCTGTATTGGTTGTTGATCCTGCGGCCCATTTACTATTAATATCATCAACATGTGTTTGTGCCAACGTGTAACCCCTTGCCATCAAACACGTTGCCTCGACATCTGTAAAAGAATCCAGATCCGTTCGAATCCGTGATAATTTTCCAGGTACATCTTTTTTCGCTTCAGGGTCAGACTGTGTAGGACAATTCTTATCCCGCGGTGATTTTTTTTGTACATCCAGATCATCATTTAAATGCATAAACGAAACAATATAATTGTCATCATTCACTACGCTTGCAATCATTTCCTCACGTACTCGCCCCATCAATACATCAGTCGTCCGCATAAAAACAGGTATCGTACCCGTCTCAGGCTCATGCTCATCCCGCATCTGTCCCGAGGCGTCACTAATGATGATATGCGAACAGGGGAAAACACCATTCTGCAGCGCTTCAATTCCCTGATTGTCGTAGACACCACCATCGACCAGTTGAACTGTCCAGTTATACATATCAGAAATCGACATCGGAGGGAAAATACCTGGCACACCTGCAGAGGCTGCAACCGCCTGCCCCAAATGAAAGCCGCCTTTGTTACGCTTACAAATTTCTTTATAACGACCTTTTAATAAGCGGGTGTTTTTATCAATATTTAATGCTAACGCATCATCATGCACAACCTCACCCATATCCACTGCGGTAAAGTGCCAGTTATGTCCTGTATTTAGTACCGAAGCATTGATATTAATAATAGGAACTTTGTTACTGCGTGTTTTGTTGTGGCCGTCAGTAGGATTAAAACTTGCAACATTCTCATCGCCCTTGGGGTAAATCTTAAGATCACTCACCCAGACGCATTCTCCCGAAGATTTACCAGCGACCGGCCGATAAAAATGCTTGTCGTATAACTCACCAATACGATCTGACCGAGAATAACTGGGCAAAATCATTTTCATGTTATGCCAGACACTTGAAAAAGTCAGTGTGCGAAGATTTTTTTGTACACCTTTGAGAAAGCCTGCTTCTACTTTGGCAACCAGATCAAGGTAATCCTGCTGTGTAATCTCAGCATCACTCTTGCTTTCGAGTAAATTTTTTAAATGTAGATAATAATAAACACCAATTATCGAACCGCCAGAAACAGTCGAGATAGACTCTACGTCCCGCAACAGATTGAGTTCGGCCATTCGTGCCAGAATACCGATATGAAAGAAAGAGGCGCGAAAGCCGCCTCCTGAAAGTGCTAAACCTAAACGTTGATTATCCATCGCACGAACCCTCCCTGTATTGTTATAATTTCCGTTAGCATTCTGTCAGATACCCAACATATTTGCCAAGTCCACACGACAGGAAATTAAAACATGATTCCTCTGCACGACGACAATCCGACACGGATTGTGCCAATTTTTACCATAGGACTTATTGTTCTATGTGTGTTGACCTTTCTCTGGCAGCTTAGTTTTGGTACCGCTATGCAAAATGTCGTCTACAGCCTTGGGGCTACGCCTGCTATTTTATTCGGCCATTACGACTTACCCGCCGAGATGGTTCGAGTGCCTGACTGGATGACCGCCATCACCTCAATGTTTTTACATGGTGGCTGGATGCACCTTTTGGGGAATATGCTGTATCTATGGATCTTTGGTAATAATATCGAAGACGCTATGGGGCATATTCGTTTTATCATCTTCTACCTACTGTGTGGCCTGGTAGCATTATTCGCAAATGCCTTGCCTGACACATCATCCACTATCCCGATGATTGGTGCCAGTGGTGCAATCTCAGGTGTGCTTGGCGCATACTTATTACTTTTTCCACGTGCGCGCGTGCTCGTCGCTATTCCGCTTGGATTTTTTATATACACCATTCGGCTACCTGCCGTCTGGGTCCTGGGATTCTGGTTTGTCTTGCAATTGATCAATACTGCTATCAATACGGGAAATGAAGGTGGTGGCGTCGCCTGGTTAGCTCACGTTGGAGGTTTTGTCGCTGGTGTCGTGCTAATTCCCTTTTTCAAACATAGCAGTGTAAAACTGTTTGCGCCAAGGCGTTAAGTTGACAGATAAAAACGTCATCACAAGCTATAGCCTGCGTGTACTCTGTCCCTTTAGTGGTACCGCACGCATTATTCAACAGCAGAATATACGCGCTATCAGCAATAATGGCGTCAACTGGCGTATTCAGATACAAACAAATTCTGAAAACCTGGATCACTACACGCTATTTGGACTATGGACTAAAAAAGAAGGACTGCATAAATTTCCAGTTCACCATCTTCAGGCATCAAGTCAACAACTAAACAGTGCAAATATCTTTTTAGAAAGATGGTCAGGCAATATTGATAACCTTTCTTTCCCGCTACGCGATACCATGGAGTGCTGGTTACTCGATCAGCAGCAACAACCTCTTGCTCTTTTAAATGCACAGCCAGTCGGAAAAGCTCTGCCACATGTACAACCCACCTGGCTCCCTTGTGCCCAAGGAGATCACACGTTTGCCTCCTCCTATTTGCAACAACAATCACAGCAATATGGCAACAGCTCTGAACCTGAATATCACCGCGATCTGGTAGCCCTGCAAATCCACCAGACGGCTAGCCAAAACAGGGAAATACAATGGTTTCATCGTCAGGATGATGGTTCCGGTGTTGGCCAAAGTGACTACCTTGCTCATGCAACACTAGCGGGACGCCAATTATCAAAAGACAATTTTCCCCATTATCTCTTACGGCAATACTGGGATTGTGATGCTGAACAAAGACTCATAGATGACTTTTTTCATTGGCAATCACCCTGGTTACTCTGCTTACCTGATATAAGTGATGTGGAGAGGCGGTTACTTGAAGCACAGGCCTGTACATATCCACAGCGCCTGCATGCGCTACATCACCTCTATCCAATGCTCTTACAGAAAGATTTTATGACTAAAATTCTGATTCAAGCCCGATTAGAAAGCGCCTCACCCTCCATGCCTGATTAAACTATTTAGCCTGGATATTGAATACGACAAATATCCGACTATTTCACTTTAAATACTAATTTACTTGATCCAGCATACTGATGTGCTTTACTAAAAGGAGTACATAAAAATAAAATAATTGCATGGAGGAAACAAAATGGTACTTAATCATATCTGGGGTCTTTTCTTTAATCCGCAAAAAGAATGGGAAGTCATCCGTGATGAACGTTGTTCAATCGGAAAGTGTTATGCCTCAAATGTTATTATTCTGGCGGCCATCCCACCAATCTGTGCCTATTTTGGATCAACCACTGTGGGCTGGAAAATTGGTGCTGGTGAAGCCATTAAACTGACGAGTGACAGTGCATTACAAATTGCTTTTGCCTTTTACCTTGCTCTAATGGCTGCCATTTTTATCATGGGAAAAGCCATACACTGGATGGCCCAAACATTTGATTCGAAACCAGAGCTATCCAAATGTGTTGTCCTTGCTTCGTACATCGCTACGCCTTTATTTGTCTCGGGCATTGCTGCACTTTACCCGGTACTTTGGGTCAATATGCTAATAGGACTCGCAGCGGTTGCCTATACTGTTTACTTGCTTTATATCGGCATTCCAACCGTCATGAAAATCCCCAAAGAGCAGGGCTTTATATTTTCCACCAGCGTTATGACGGTAGGGATGGTAGGATTAATTTGCATGCTAGTCGTGACCGTATTGCTTTGGAGCACAGGCATCGCACCTGCATATACTAACTAGGTAGATCACCCACAGATAATCGACCCGGACTCTGTTAATACATAGTCCGGGTTTACTCTATTCAAGGATAGTCAAGCATTTGATATGTATTCGCCTGACACGTTTAATCCTTTCAACTGGAATACTAATCCAGCCTCACTCATTATTGGCTGAGACACAATTTTCACAATTCAGTTTCTTTCTGGTTGATCATCTCTACCCGCATTATATCGCCAATCCTGTTCGTTCTACCTTTAGCTTCCAGGCAATGAAATTCTCAAACAGTGACATTCCTCAAAGCGGTGATCAACGTTTTGGTATTAATATGGGTGCCAACCTTGGATTGGTTCGTCTACATCCAGAAAATAACCCTGACGTAGGTTGGGATGGACACTATGCCCTCTTTCTGGACTATCGACATAGTAAAAAAATTGCCTACCGCCTGGGCATCCACCATACCTCAAGCCATATCGGAGATGAATACATCGAACGTACTGGCCGACAGCGTATTAATTACACACGACAGGAAATAAGACTCGGCAACGCCTGGAGCTTTACCATAACTGGCAGGCTTATTTAGAAATAGCCCGTACGAATCACAGATGAAACAGATCCTTGCAACAATCCGGGCGTGCTGAAGTCGGACTACAATATGACCACCCAAGCTTCTTTAACCAAAAAATTGGTGGTTACGCCGCTCTCGATATTTCAAGTTATGAAGAAAACAATTGGCATGCCAACACCACCGCTCAGCTAGGAATAAGTTAGCTGGGGCTGAAAAGGCAATGGCGGCTAGGAATGGAATATTATGATGGCCGCTCACAAATGGGGGAGCTTTTTCAATTCAATGAAAAATATATCAGTGTTGGTCTATGGATGGATTTATAAGATATATTGAACGATCAATGCCCTTTACGTCTCATAAAACCAAACAGAGGCTTCAGGTAAGCACCAGTATTTTTTACACCGGTTCTTATATCATCACTAATCACATATAAACAAGGCATTAAAATTAACGTCAGTGGTGTGGCAAATAGCAAACCATAACCCAGGGCCAATGCCATGGGGCCCATGTAAGGATCAGAGCCGCCAATACCATACGCCAGTGGTAATAAGCCTGCTACTGTAGATACAGTAGTTAACAAAATTGCCCGCAAACGATTTGAAGTCCCTTCCGCCACAAGGTCAAACAAGGGTCGTTCCGGTTCAGATTTATGCAATTCATTTAAATGATTTACCAAAACCAGTGAATCATTTACAACAACACCTGCCAAACCAATAACACCTATCATCGCGAGGAATCCAAGCACTTCTCCATGCACGGCAAAGGCAATAATCACACCTGTCAAGCCAAACGGTACCGCCAGCATCACCATGAATGGCTGCCAGAATGAATTAAACAACAAAATCAAAAGTGCATAAATAATTAAGGCCGCAACACCGAGAATGATTCTTAATTCATTTAATGACTTGGCGCTCTCTTCCGCTTCCCCACCAATCACCAATCTCATTCCAGGATAATCTTTTGGCAGATCAAAATTTTCCTTAACTGCATCAGCTATCTTAATCGATGTGGTTTTTTCTTTATCAACATCACCAGAAACAACAATAGTCCGCTCACCTTTATAGTGATTGAAATTAGATGGTCCTGGTCCACTGCTAAGTGTTGCCAATGACCTCAATGAAGTTAATCTGCCACTTTTATTTGGTAAATGTAATTGAAATAAATAATCTGGATTACGACGCACACTTTCTTTAAAAATAACTCGAAAATCAACATCTTCATCACCATAACGAACGTTTGTTACAACCTCTCCATCATAAGCAATACGAACATTTCGAGCCACATCTGCCACAGTGATTCCAACGCGTGCCAGACGATCATAATTAAGCTTTAACTCAATTTGCTGCTTCCCATCTTTGTCATTACGATCAATATCCTTAGTCCCTTCAGTACGCACCAGAAAAGCTTCAACATCACCAGCTAATTTTTTACGCAAGACATCATTCGTTCCAACAACTCGCACCATAATAGGTCGGCCTACAGGAGGGCCTCCACTATCGATTTGGTAATGCAGTTTTTGAATCTCTTGTAATTTATTTGTATGACTCCGCATGCTCTCCACAATTTCATCGGCAGTTCGATGTCTTTCAGCAAATGGTGTTAAATTGACGTAAATAGCGGCATAACTTTCACTTTCTGTTTTAACAACACTGTCACCAAACGTGCCAACACGAGTCATATACGACTCTATTTCAGAGTCATTAAATGTCGTCAGTATATTTTCAACTTCAGTAATTTTTTTTGAAGTGGCATGCAACGATGTGCCAGTAGGCATTTGCAAGAAAATAGCAAAACGCTCTGCTGTCGAGGATGGAAATAAAACGAAGTCCATATATTTCACTGCATATGTAATAGAACCACCGAGAATACTTATAAAAACAATAACCAATGCATAGCGAAATTTAAGAAAAGCATAGACCTGACCACGAAAAGACTCTCGCAATTTCTCAAAAAAAACTCCCATGCCGGCAGACTTTCTACTGCTACGTTTCTTTAACCCTGCAGCCAGGTGCGCCGGTAGTGCCACTGTTGACTCAATTAGAGAGATAAGAAGTGCCAAAGTGATAACAAGAGGAATAACATAAACAAATTTACCCAGCATTCCAGGCATAAAGAACAGGGGAGCAAAGGCAGCAAACGTTGTCAAAATAGTGGTCAGCACTGGCAGAAAAACTTCTTTAACCCCGTTTACTGCCGCATCAAGAGGACTGTCACCTTTTTCAAAGCGACGATAAATATTTTCAGAAATAATAATTGCATCGTCAACAATAATGCCGATCACAAGAACCATTGCTGTTAACGTGATGGTATCCAGAAAACTGTTGAAAATAGGCAACAGAAAAATAACACCGAGTAATGCAATAGGGACACCCAGAGCAACCCAAACAGCCATTCGGGGGCGCAGAAATATTGATAATACAATCAACACAAGTGCAAGACCAATCAAACCATTATTGCGCACAATATTCAGTCGCTCTTTAACATAGGCAGACTGATCATTGGACATAATCAAAGAAACACCCTCAGGAAGGTATTGTTCCTCTTTTTTAATCAACTCTTTAATGGAATCAACTGTACGAATGATATCAGCCGATGAATTCTTATAGGCGACAAATGAGATGGCCGATTTTCCATTAATGCGCGAGATAACTTTTTCTTCTTCAAAGTCATCTTTTACAACACCAATATTTTTTACTCGAGTCGGAACACCGTCAAAGGTTGTTTTAACAATTACATCGCCCACCTCTCCTGGCTCTCGAAACTGAGCCAAAGTAACAATATTCTTTTCACTGGTATAAGATTCAAATGATCCGCCAGTCGCTCTGATATTTCTGGCGCCAATGGCTCGAACAATATCGGTTAATGAAACCTCCGGTTTAATCAACTTTTCAGGGTCAACTTCAATGCGAATTTCTCGGTCACGATATCCATATCGATCAACGTGTGATACACCATGAATATTTTCGAGTTTCTTCTCAAATTGACGTGCAAGTTCACGCAAGTTTTTATACGGCAAGTTTCCCGTCAAGCCTACTTCGATGATTTGTAAAACAGATGTATTCAATTCAGTCAAAAGTGGAAGATCATCTACTTCATCTGGCAGATCCTTTACCCGGCCAACAGCATCCCGTATTTCACGAATGACTTTTTTCTCGTCTCTTTCGTCAGGATCAATAACAACATGTATAAAAGAAAAATTTTCGCTGGACCAAGAAGTATATCGCTTTATACCTGTAACGCTTTTTAATTCATCCTCAATTTTATTCGTAACTTTTAGTTCAACATCTTCAGGTGATGCCCCAGGGTATACTGTGGTAACAACCATCTCACCAAAATCTACCTCAGGGAAAATATCTCGCTTTATAAAAAAAAGGGTGCTTATCCCCAAAATAATCATCGTAAACGTGATCATATACGCGAGAATGTTTCGCTCAGCAAAAAATTTAAAAAACCTTTCCATACGAGATCTCTGTATAAATTAAGTATTGTGACGTTACACCATATTAAATTGTCATATTCAGCTTACATGGTGCGTGTACTGTTATCATAAACAATATTCTAGCAGCTAATCTACTACCGCTAACATTGATAACCTACTCTTCAGTATATTTGGCAGGATTACCTCACCTCTTGCCATCTGCTCGCCTGTACCTTTGATTGTCGCTATTGCTTGCAAACTCGAAACGGTAAAATTAGATTAATTTTTATTTTCTGGTTTAACAGCATTTGTCATGTAGCCAACATTAAGTGCAGTGACAGAAGCAACCTCGCCATCCATACTCAGGATCTTGGCAATGCCACGTTTTTCAACCTCATCAATTCGAATCACAGAATGCATCGGAATATAGGTACGTTTCACTCCAGAAAACTCATCTTTAAGCCTTTCCTCGGAAGGATCTACCACTAATGATGTCTTTTCACCGAAAACTAATTCTTCAACTTCGACAAAACCATACATGCTTGACTGTACAACTTGCTGGGCAAAAATTTCATAGATCTTACCCTGATTAACAAAACTTACTTTAAAAAGTGTCTTACTGGTCATATTACTTTTTAACCCAATGACTTAATTAATTAAGCGGCAGTATACCCTATTCATATCTGGCAAGTCTCACACCTAAGTTTCTGTATCAGAATGCTGTGCGACCAATCGTGATTCAGGAAGATGATGATGCAACCAGGCAGCAATTTCTGCACTCAAACCAGGTTTCGATTGAAAACTTAGCCATAAGGTTCCTATTTTCAGGTTTAATTCTGCAAGGACAATATCTTCCTTGTATGGCAATAATAATGACTCGATTTTTTCCAAACGTTTCTTCTGCTCACTAGCTGATTGGTACTTCAGTCCAGGAAAAATCATGAGCAAATCATTCAATCGCGTCCCACCTTGCCCACATACCGGGAGCCGTTTGTACAATGGCTCTGCGGGTAGCAACTCAGTAGAACACTTTATAGGAAATAGGTTGTTTATAATGATGACCCTGTTAATAGTTTCCGACACTACATTATGACAGGCAAAAAATCAGTAAACAGCTTAGATAACGATGAAATCGATTTTCATTGAAAAAATGACTATGCCCTTGTGATTCAGCTTTCGTTCAGCGTTTCCGCTGTAAGCTACAGGCAAGATGAAAGAGACAAAAAGGAAGGCCGCCATGAACAAGACAACAATCACAGCAGTACTTATTACCAGTTTAAGCACAATCTCAATTGCTCAGGCTAGTCCCAAATGGCACCGTGATCATCAGCAGAGTTTTTGGGATCATGCTCGCGTTATCAATGTTGAACCTATCATTAGACAGGTTCAAACCTCAACGCCTCATCAAGAATGCTGGCAGGAGGAAGTCCGTCATCCAGTGACCGTACAACGTAGCCCTAATAGTGCCAGTAGCACCCTTGTAGGTGCCATCATCGGTGGCGTCATTGGCAATCAGTTTGGTGGCGGTAGTGGTAAACAACTCGCGACAGCGGCAGGCACGATGCTTGGGGCATCACTCGGTAATGATGCTGCGCGCGCTCATCAGCGCTACACAACCTACGACCGTGTAAGTGAACAAACCCGCTGCACGACAAATGTTGAATATCACACGGAAGAAAGAACTGAAGGCTACAACGTCACCTATCGGTATCGAGGGGAGACATTCACTAGTCGAATGAATTACCACCCTGGAAAGAAGTTACGTCTACGCGTCAAAGTCATTCCAGATTAGCTTTCAATTGCAAAACATCATTGGGGGCTCAGATGTTGAGCTCCCTTTTCCCTTTATCCTGCTTTTTTATACCGTTTATCCAATATAAGGCTAGTCACTCTTTAAATCCGCTACAATTTTGTCTAAATAATAATCATAATCTGGGAAAGTTGAGGAAATTGCTATGGAAATGAATCGTCAATTAGAGTCCGGCGGCATCCCTTTTCGTACTGGTCGTTTTTTTTGCGTCGACAACGTCTGGTATTTCGCCTGCCGAGAAGGTCTGGATCATGGTCCTTATGTTAGTAAGGATGAAGCTGAAGCTGCTTTAATCGATTTTCTGGGCAATCTGGAATCAATCAATAATTCAGCAGCATCAGCGGTTGCATCATAAGTCGCTATAGTCGCTCAAATTAGCTTGATACAGACTCTGGAGTCATTTCCAGGGGCAAACTGACACTTTCCAATATTCGTTATTTCACATGCTCCATAAAAAAACCGCTAACCTCATGCAAGGCCAGCGGTTTAGTATCATAAAGAAATCGTCGGTTAATTAAGACTTATACGGCGACTAAAATTCTTATCAAATTCATCTTCACGTAAAGTCAGGCCCAAGCTCAATTCTTCGCATATTGCATTAGCTTCCTGCTCTTGATGCTCCATGACTTCATGTGAATTTTGCATAAATTTAAAGCGACTCTTCCCAATCATTAATATGTCGCCGGCTGTTAGCTCATACTCAGCAATCGTTTCATCATTGACGTAAGTATAATTAGTGCTTTCCAGGTCTCGCAAAACATAGCGGGAGCCCATCTCATCTTGCAACATTTCAATTACTGCATGCGCTTTACTCGCATACCGATCTGCAACACAAATGTCATTATCTTCACCACGACCAATCGACAAGCTTCCCTGTTCTAATGGAAACTTAATGGCGGGAACACCGTTGGCATATTGTATTAATACAGCCATGACTACCTCTTACTGAAAACTTTCAAACAGACACTCAAGATACCGAGCGCTGAGTGTACAGTATGAGAATTTGTTCACAAAATTGCGATATAATAAATTAGAATATTATTAATTATTAAAATACTAATCTTTTAATAAAATAGCCCCGGTTCCACCTAAGCCACAATAACCACCATAATTTTTTGCCAGATACTGTTGATGGTAATCCTCCGCGTAGTAGAAGGTTGGTGCAGGCAAAATCTCTGTTGTGATGAGTCCTAATCCTTTTTCGTTCAATGCTTCCTGAAAACGTCTCTTGGTCCCTTCAGCTATGCTTTGCTGTGTGTCGGTATATGTATAAATTCCCGAGCGATATTGAGTGCCTCTATCATTACCCTGACGCATACCCTGTGTTGGATCGTGTCCTTCCCAAAATGACTTCAACAGGTCTTCATACGATATAAGCCCTGAATCAAAAACGACGAGTACAACTTCGTTGTGTCCCGTCATACCGGAACACACTTCTTCATAAGTTGGGTTTAAAGTACTGCCGTCTGCGTAACCTACTGCGGTGCTATAGACGCCGTTCAACTCCCAGAAGCGACGTTCTGCTCCCCAAAAACAACCCAAGCCAAAGACAGCCTGTTGCAGTCCTTCAGGGAAAGGAGGTTTTAACTCATGGCCATTCACATAATGTGTATTGGATAATTGCATGGCCTCTTCTCGACCTGACAAGGCTTGATCAGGTGTAGGAATTTCATATGTTTTCATAACTTGTTTTGCCAGGTTAATTACTATAACAATTGATTTTAGTTTCTACCGACGATCATAAAGTAAGTGCCTATGATTCCCGTCGAGCCAGAGGATTTAAGCCATGCAGCTGCAATGTATCATCCTCTTCTAAATGTACTTTTTAGCACCACGCAATAATAAGTAGTCAGCAATCAAACTCCGATGACATAATGTGCCTTGCTGGAAACCAGACTGCGATAAAACAGCATGACCTCTTACATCGACCACCGTGTCTAAATGATGCTCCTTCAGTAAAGCAGTAAAATCTTTAAGATTACGTCCCGCACAACCTATGGTCTAAAGTTTACAGGTTTTTAAATATTTCACTTTAACCCCTAAACAAGAACATATGAATGTTGCAAGCCTCTTATTGCAAAACACATCACTTTTGATTCAGCATCTCTTATAAAAACATATTGAACAACATGATATATATGGCATTCTCTTTGCGGTATAATATATTAGACACCGTAGGATTCAAGCCATGCTGCGTTATTCATTACCCATGTTGTTTTCATTGATAAGCACCAACATTGTTGCTGACCTCAGCCCTGAACAACTTGAGATATGGTTCAATAATGACAAACTCGATATGCCTGAAGAAGCGGCTGTTCAAGATGAAGTACTTCGATTTATCTTAAAGACTAAAAAGAAAAATATCCCTGTTACCGAAAAAACCTACCGAATCAATATCGATAGCTTAAAAACAGGCTGGGTTATTATTGAACAGTGTTACCGTAATCTCGATCCAGTCTCAAAACTTGAAGTACTTTATGAATATCGGAAAATGCGTAAACTGGAAATAACTCACCAACATCTCGTTGAAAAACTCTGGATTGAAGGACAAACCGTACAAATGGAAAACCTGAGCAAAGGTGCCGCTGTTTGTACAAAGGCCGAAGTTAAAATTCTTCGTCATGCCGATACAAACAAGTATTTATTGCTGGCAGGACCATTTAAACGAAAATTCCTGGATGGCTACTATCCCATGCAGGTCAAACTCAAAATACATTATCCTGCCAGGCAACTTGCGCTTGATGAAATGTTCCCAGAATCTGCTCCAGGCTTTCATGTCACAAAGGCAAACGGTTCTATTACTATCTCGAGCATATTCACCGGAAAACTGTATTTGGCGCTAAGCTTCAAAGCACTCAATTCAATAAAATAAACTTACTCCTAAACAAGTTGCAGATTTATTCCGGAAAAAAGCAAACCACTTGGATATAAATTCCCTGTCCATACTTAAGCAGTTGAATTTCCTATCTAAATTACAATATGTAGGAGATTTCCTACATGACGCATAGGTCGATACTTACAGACTATGAACAGTGTGCTCGATAGTATAAACACATCTCAAGGACAAAGAGAAAAGGAACATACAATGGTTAATGAGCGCATCTATATCGCCCTCGCCGTTTCACTTACCGGAATTGTTTTGCTAACTTTGATGGCAGTATTCAATTTACCAGCCTGATCTTTGCTGAATTAAACCGTTAACTCCTCAAAAATGCTATTGGGCTTTGGATGATTGCCCATTTTTTTGCTTATTCTTCTGTTCCTGTGGACCATACTCAAGCACCCAACCAACCTCCTAAAAACAATAACCCTAACCATAACCACAGACCTTGCTGAATAAAACGAATGCTCTGACCGATATCGTCACTCGTTGGTGTCCGACCTTTACCTAACCAGGGCCGAATGACTTCACGGCCATGATAGATTGCCGGGCCACCCAGCTTTAAACCCATACCGCCAGCACCACAGGCCATAACCCAACCAGCATTTCGGCCCTTCCACTGTCTCGCCTGGGCAGCCCAGGTCATTCCGTGCCTCCAGGCTCTGCCAACAAGAACATATGTCAGTGCTGTCAGGCGCGCAGGTATCCAGTTCATTACATCATCAATACGAGCAGCAACACGTCCAAAATACAAATACCGATCATTTTTATGCCCCCACATCGCATCCAGGGTATTGGAAAGTCGATACAAAACGACTCCAGGCAAACCAAGAAAAACAAACCAGAATATGGCAGCAAAAATAGCGTTATTACCATTTGCCAACACGGACTCGATAGTGGCACGGCAAACGCCGGTTTCATCCAATTCTCGGCTATCCCGACTTACAATCATACCAACCCGTTCACGAGCATAACGTAGGTTATCTACCTCAAGCGCTGATTTAACTGTCTGGGCATGCTCAGCCAAACTTTGTCCACCCAATGCCAGATAGAGTCCAACAATTGAGACCACAATGCCAACAACAGGAATTTGTATAAGCCATACAGACAAACCAACAAAAGGCAAAACAAGAATCAACCAGGCTAACAAACCGGCAACATGGTAATGACCCAGACGACGTCCTTTGGGTGGATAAAAACGTTTCTCAACCTTCGCCGCCAGACGACCAAATCCTGCCAATGGGTGGCGACGATGTGGTTCCCCCAACAAAAAATCCAGGAACACGGCGCACAGCACCATGACGACGGTCAGCATAATCGCATCCTTTTCATGGCATGGAAGTGTACCTGAAATTCCTACTCTAATGATCTGATAAGTAACCTGATATGCGACATGGCCAGATTAATGATTCAAGGCACCTGTTCAGATGCTAGAAAACGCAGGACGTTCCCGACGCTCATAAAAAAATTTCAGGTTCCATTCATTTTCACGCTTAAAATTATTAAGTGCTTGAATAGCAATCTTCGTTCTTAAAAGCCTTCACTAATTTTCTTAATACGCGGCCATAGCCGTTCGCCATCATCCGTGACAATCAAATTAACCAGGGCAGCAAAACCCATCTGGAGACGAAACATATTCTGTGGCGGGAAATCAAGTATCTGTTGCAGAATAACGCGGTTTACACCGCCGTGAGCAATTAACAAAATGCTCTGGCCTCGATAGGTCTGCATAACATCTTTCCAGACCTCGCTGACACGATCATAAAATATTTGCATCGACTCACCGCCTGGTGCGATAAAAGTAAAAGGATCGTCATAAAATTGCTTCAAGGCATCAGGATATTGCTGCTCAACTTCGTTCGGTGTCATGCCTTCCCATTCACCAAACTCCAATTCGGCAAGGCCAGATATAACCTGTAATTTAAGCTTATGTTTATCTGCAACTTCAGCGGCGAACTCTGCACAACGGCGCAACGGTGATGAGACAATAACATCCCAACCGGAATGGCCTTCCAGCGACGTTCGCATCTGCTGCCAGCCATCTTCGCTTAAAGGGTCATCCGTTGAACCACGAAAACGTTTCCCACCAACAGGCTCGCCATGACGCAGTAAATCAATCGATTTTGTAATTATAGAGGACATCAATAAGCATCTTTTTTTGTGGCACGTCTGCTTCCACAAACATAAGCATTTGTATGTGCATTACCGCTGCACCACTACCTATTAACTATTTTTAAAGTAGCCAACCGGCCAAAGTTAAAAGGGCCAATACCACGATCCAAATAATAACCGTTCGCTTGATAAGCGCAAGGGCGTGAGAAACACCAATCGACATGTCTTGCTCTTCCAGCCATTTCTCAGAAGTGAAACGCATATCCTGTCGTAGTGAACCAACACCACTGGCAACAAGTAAATCACGGCTCTCACGCTGCCATAAGTCAGCGGGAGAATTCCAATAACTCATGGTGTCGACAAAATTACCCGCCAGGGCATAACCAATGACGCATAAACGTGCTGGCAACCAAAAGACAATCTGATACAAGCGCTCTGAAGTTTTGGCAAAAACATCGGTACCATTAACGGTATGTTGTTGTAACAAGTGTGTGACACGAAACAGCGCTGCACCCAATGGACCTAATATCACAAACCAGAAAAACACGCCCAATAACCGATCGACGACCTGGGTTAAAATGGCCTCGCGTAAATTTTCTGCCATTTGCATGGGGGCATCTTCTTCATCACAGTCATAACCTAATATTTCACAGGCAAGGCGCTTTGCCTCTTCTTCATCTTCGCGTTCCAGGGCATCCAGATATTCCTGCACCTGACGGTTCAGATCCTGTGGCCCAAGACAGAAAATTAAGACCACAATACCAAAGATATAGGCGAACCCGCCCCAGACACCAGCCAACATCGCCTCAGCTAGCCAAATGGCAAAAACCAGCGGAATCACAATAACAAGGACAGTGAGTGGACCTTCTGGCAGTTGTGTTTTTTCCAAACGAGGCAGAACTGCCTCTACGTAGCGATCAAACCAGTCATAGCGACGTAATTGTTCAACGCCGTGCCAAAAGCTCTCCGCGAGCAAACCAAGTAGAATTGCAATAAGACTCATAGGTAACAAGTTTCTATTGTATAGGGCGAGCTTGCAAGCCCAAGGCTAGCCAATTGACAATTTTTGTTTATAACGCGACCAATCAAAGGCCACTCCGGGATCAGTCTTTCGACCGGGGGCAATGTCGCTATGTCCCGTTATTCGTTCAGCAGTGATACCTGGATAAGCTTGTAATATAACTTCGCTAACTTTTGCCAGCGCCTCATACTGTTCATCAGTGAATGGCTGATCATCGGTCCCTTCAAGTTCGATCCCTATAGAATAATCATTACAGCACGACTGTCCACAAAAACTGGATTCTCCCGCATGCCAGGCCCGCTGGGTCAGAGGAACAAACTGGAGAATCTCGCCATCACGTCGAACCAGTACATGTGATGAAACTTTTAACTGAGCAATACCCTCAAAGTAGGGATGCGTGGTTGAATCGAGTTGATTACAAAAGAGTTCTTCAATATAGGGTCCACCGAACTCCCCTGGCGGCAAACTGATGCTATGAATCACCAATAAATCAATTGGTATATCCGCAGGGCGTTCGTCACTATTTGGCGAAACGACGTGGCGCAGACCCTCTATCCAGCCATCCTCATTGATATGCACTAAGGTTCATCCTCAGCATGTAAAGCCGCTGCCTGGTCAATCATTTTTCGTAAACTGCTCGTACTGGCATGTGGTTGTAAGGAACGATGATACTGCCCATCAATAAATAAAAATAAACTCGGCAAATGAAAAACGTCATAAGCACGTGTCAATGCCATACTTGCCTGGGCATCAACTGCGTAAATTTGTACATCATCATAGTTCGCTAAAAAATCACGAAAGACTTCCTGCCAGCGTCGGCAACTGGCACAGCCCTGACTACTAAAAAAAATAACACTCAATCCGCTTGTTGCTTCAAGATGCGCATAGAAATTTTCATCATCAAGATTACGAATAAAACGTCGCTGACTGGTGATAATGCTAGTGTCCATAGCTAAGTTATTTTGCTCTCAACTTGATCTAGCCCAACATGCCCTTGAGGACCATGTCAGTGAAACTAATTATACCAATGACTTTACCGCTTTCGATAACAGGTGCTCGTGACAGAGATAGTCGGTCAAATAAACGGGCACAGTACCGTATATCCATTTGCGGATCGACGGAGACAACTGGCTTGGACATTACTTCATAAACATTTACTCGCTCCGGCGCACGATCTTTTGCCAGCACATGGCGTGCAAGATCAGAAATCAGAACCACTCCATATTCATCATTATCGTGACGTTTGTCGACAATCAGACACTTGGTTTCCACGTGCTTCATTTGTCGCAGAGCATCTGCCACCGTCACCATGCCATCAACAACGTCAAACGAAGGTTTCATTACATCCCGTACACGAACCACATTTTTAACTGTCATAGTTCTTCCTCCACTACCTCGGCAAGACTCGCAACCTGATGCGCAACACCAACTGCATCTTCAACATCTATCTGAAACGCAATTCCTGTGCCCGGTTTCACATCAAATTCACCTGAACGAGAAATTTGTTCCAGTATCTTTCGACTCAGATGTTCTTCAACTAAAAATAGCAACATATCACGTTGTGTTTCCAGGGTAAGGCCGAAAAAAGTCTTACTTCTCTGCAGCCCCTCACCTCGGGCTTGTGATATCACTGTCGTACCGGTAGCACCCTCTTCTCTTGCAGCCGCCATGACGGCATCGGTTTTGTCATCCTCCACCAGAGCAATGATTAATTTAAAATGCATATTCAACCTCCCTTAGCTTGCAGGCGTGATCGTGAACGCAAAGTACGCCAATGACTGAGTTGTGCATATCCCATAACCGTGATTATGGGAAAAAGACTGGCAAAGGCAATCAGGCCAAAGCCATCCATCAAGGGACTACGACCCGGCACTGTCTCGGACAGTCCAAGACCAAGAGCAGTCACTAACGGGACGGTAACGGTTGACGTCGTCACGCCACCGGAATCATATGCCAGAGCAATAATATTCTTCGGTGTATAAATTGTCTGAATAACGACAAATACATAACCTGTAATAATATAGTAATGCAGTGGCGTTCCCGTCACGATACGGTACGTCCCCAGTGATATTCCTATCGCAACACCGATAGCAACCGCAATTCGAAGTCCCCACACACCAACTGCTCCTGCCGAGACTTCATTCGCCTTAATCGCCACTGCAATCAATGATGGTTCTGCGATGGTCGTGGAAAAACCTATGGTCGCAGCAAATAAATATACCCAGACATAGTCCTGCCAGTGAATTGTATATAATCCTTCAACTGCCTTGCCGTAAATAAAGGCGGGATCAGTCAGTTGTTTTGCCATGACTTCACCTAGAGGAAAAAGTGCTTCTTCAAGTCCAACCAAAAACAATGCCAGACCAATAACAACATAGACTATACCAGCTATAACACGCTTAATATTGTGAATAGGCCGCCGTATAACCAGCCATTGAAAACCAAATATAATCGCCACAATAGGGAATACATCCTGAATGGTAGAAAGTGTCACATTCATCGTGTGATGCAATAAGTCCATTAGAAAAACATTCCGTAGGCCATCACAAAAATCATTGGCGTTAAGGAAGCCAAAGCAATCAGACCAAAACCATCCGTCATAGGGTTGCGGCCTTTTATACTGGAAGCCAGGCCAACCCCCAGTGCTGTCACCAGAGGGACTGTAATAGTCGAAGTGGTGACACCACCAGAATCGTAGGCAATGCCAATGATTTCCTTAGGTGCGAATATTGTCATTACCATCACAGCAATATAACCCGTAATAATCACCACCTGAATAGGCCAACCACGCAGGATCCGCAGCACACCAATAACAACAGCGATGCCAACGGATAATGCTACTGTAATTCGCAGTCCTGTAGCATATTCCTGACGTGCCGTGACTTCATCTACAATCATACCTCCAACCGCAGCCACCTCTGCCGCCTTATCTGCGACAGCAATCAAGGCTGGCTCAGCAATAGTCGTTCCAAAGCCTAATGCAAAAGCAAAGACTAATAACCAGAACACACTGCCTTTTCGGGCAAAATCGTAGGCCAAGGTTTCACCCAGCGGGAAAAGCGCCATATTTAAACCACGAATAAAAAGCGATAACCCCACTACCACAAACACTGTGCCAACCAGAAGGTTGCCCAGATTGGGGATCGGCTGTTTCAGGACAAGAAATTGAAAAAATGCGATGACCAAAATGATTGGCATTAAGTCACGAAGACTAGTACCAAACATCTGAAATAATTGATGGAATATTCTGAACAAACCTGTGTGCTCATATATCTACTAACAACCACATTACATGTCCATCCACTGACATGCAAATCACCTTGTGCATTGCGTATAAGCTTGGACTACTTCAAAATATATAGGTCACAATAATCAGGTTAACAGGTCATGCCAAAGCTCCCACCTCAAGACAATATCCAGCAGCAGGTTCAACTGGCTTTGGAAGAGGATATTGGCAGTGGCGACATCAGTGCTGAATTAATATCTAGTGATAAGAATATAAAGGGGTTCGTTGTCTGCCGTGAAGCCGCTGTCCTATGTGGTCAAGCCTGGTTTGACGAAGTTTTTCAACAACTCGATAGCAACATAAAGATTATCTGGTATTTTTCGGATGGCGATCAACTTAAGACCAATGACCGTATCTGCACGATAACAGGAAGTGCCCGCCCCATTCTCAGTGGAGAACGTACCGCCTTGAATTTTTTACAGACACTATCCGGAGTTGCTACAACAACGGAAAAATATGTTGTACAACTTAAAGATACAAACTGTAAGCTGCTTGATACCCGCAAGACTATTCCCGGATTACGTTTGGCAGAGAAGTATGCTGTTCGTTGCGGTGGAGGTGTCAATCATCGCATGGGCCTATATGATGCTTACCTGATTAAAGAAAATCACATTATAGCGGCTGGCAGTATCAAGCAAGCGATCACTAACGCACGTGAAAAACACCCGGAAGCCTGGATCGAAGTTGAAGTAGAAACCCTCGATGAATTACAACAATCCCTCGACTCAGGTGCTCAGCGAATTTTGCTAGACAATATGGATATCCACATATTAAAAAAGGCTGTCGCATTAACTAAAGGCCATGCTGAATTGGAAGCCTCTGGTGGCATTGATATTTCCAACTTACAATTAATTGCAAAAACCGGCGTTGATTTCATTTCCGTTGGCACCATTACCAAACACTTGCATGCCACAGACTATTCTATGTGCTTTGACTCTTAGAACTAAAGACCTGTTATTTGTACCAAAATAAAATCACTTACCCTATCTATTTACACTGCTTTATAGGGAAATAGTCAAAAAATTACCATGTTATGACAGGTATAAAAACACACTAAATCCACTAGAATTATCATTGAGAAATGCTGTATTGGCGCACACTTAATAATGGTATTTACTGTCGTCTGTATACAAATAAGGTAATAGTTTTACACCGGTGATCCCCCCTCCCCGGAAAACGCAAAAGGAAGAATTATGCGACTTTCCACCAAAGGACGTTACGCCGTCATTGCCATGATGGATTTGGCTATGCGAGATAACGGACACCCGGTTTCGTTGTCAGAAATTTCCGAGACTCAGGAAATATCCAATTCATATCTGGAACAGTTGTTTCGCAAACTTAGTCAGAACAATCTGGTATATGGAACACGTGGGCCTCATGGTGGCTATCGCCTAAGTCGTCCTGCTGATGAAATTAATGTCGCGGAAATTATTGCAGCTGTAGATGAAAAAATTGATAGTCGAGCTTGTGAAGGTCGTGGCGATTGTGATGATGGTAAACCTTGCCTGACACATGAGTTATGGGAAGAACTCAGTATTCGCTTACACAATTTTCTAAGTACAATTACGCTAGGTGAATATATCAACCGTCCTAAAATACAGACTGGACAACAGCGTAAAATTACCAACAGCTAACCGCTGCTGTCTAAACCCGGCGAACTTAGTTCAAAAACTGAAAATTCACTTTTCCTAAGCCAGACATCGCCTAATCGCGCTGGCAATAACGGTCCATTCTGGCGACTAATCTGCAACGGTGCACCACGTACATAGCCATAACTCTCGTGCAGAACCAGCTTCCAGGCATTATCCAAGTCTTGAATCAGTAATACCGGCAATAGATCTTTTTTCTCAGACTTACCCAGGTCCCGAATTTGGATGTTCTCTACATAGCTGGATATTCGGACAATAGCAATCTCGACTCGCGCATCCTGTACACGTTGTAAACGCGCAATATAACCCAACAACGGTTCCTGTTTATTATCTTCAGGAGCAAAGCAGACTAACTGTCCCAGTTTAATCGGCTGAGCATCTGATTCTTCTGCCGTCAATAAAAGGCCGCCCGTACTAAAATCAACCAAGCGCCACTTCATCATAGTTGACAAAATTTTTGCCTCTTCTTGCAAGGCATGCTGGCTTTCCTGATAGCCAAAACAAACATAAAAAAATTCATTTCCACTTACCAAATGACGCTTCTGATGACGTTCACGATAACGTAAATTAAAAATCATTAATTCCATTACAGGAATACGCTCAGCTGCTTCTAATGCTTGCAAAGGTGCGCTCAACTTATCTTGAATATCTTCGTGTAAAAATTGAAACCTTGATACTTTCTCATGTTCTTCAACTAAGTTGTTATACAGGCCTGAATATTCAATTAACAATGCCGTACCATCATAGTTCTGTCGACGTGACAATTGTACAGGTCCATCCTGCTTGGCCGCGACTGTCATCCAGCCAGGCAACAGAGCCTTACCGCGGTCCGGTAATAATTTAAAGGGATATTTCAGATGCGATAAATAGGCATCCGGAACATTAAAAAACTTCATTGGCCAGGTAGTAACTTCAAATACCCCGAATATATGTATCGAATAAAAAAGTTTTTGCACGTTACTTTTTGATTCAGTAGCTTGACCTTCTAACTCCGGCAACCCAAGCCTGCCAGCCAACGTTAAATTAACTTCTGTAAGTTTCTGCTCAAACAATATGAAAAAAACCTTATTTAAATCCAGCCAGTCCTGTGATGAAGGTTTTTCATAACGCAAAGCTTTAAGTCGTTGCTCTATACGGTTTACCTCAAGAATACGAAAACCACTCAGTACTAAATTCTCAGTAGAAACATTTTTCTCCGCTAATGTAAGTTGATACATCGCAGAAAATACATGTTTATAAGCCACCGAAAATAGATTTGCGGCGGTTGCAGCGGCCGTCAGCACAGTACGACGCATTCTGTTTTCCGGCAGACTATGTTCCTGTGCCTGATACTGGTCATACATGGAAATAAACAATGGGTAAACCTTAAACAACATGGCTTCGACCAGTTCCAGTCGTTTCTCAGGTTTTAGGATTGTATGGTTCAATAAAGACAACATACTATTGGCTGTTAGAAAGAACCGATCAGGAAAGTCTCCCAACCCATCTAAACTCAATAAATAATTTTTTGTATGTAATAACTGACGATCAACTTCTTTATACGGTGTGGGCAAATCAGGAAAATGAATTGCCACTTTGCTATAGTCAGACTTACTGCCTATATTGATGTCGGCGTCAGCGCCTGATTTTTTAATCGTGGAATTGCCTACTGTCTTAACCAGATCATCGGGAATGATTGCAGGCTTTTCTTCCTGTTTTGTTTTTATAGAAGCTTCTTTTTTAGTTACTTTTTTGCCTGTTTTCTTAACAAGTGTTTTCTTTTTCTTCTTTTTAAATAACGATGGTTTTTCAGCGCTCTCTACTTTTTTAGAAGCACTGACTTTTTTCTTTTTGGCGACTATCTCATCGCTAATAGCATCTTGTTCCACAGTAAGTCGTTCGCGCAATTTATCACGATCTTCATCTGTAATATCAAGACGGACAAAATGATTATCCGCGCGCAGCAAATAGCGTCCCATTTGATCTAAAAGTTGCTCATTGATCATTTCAGGCTGCAACCGATAGAGATGTGAGCCAAGGCCTTCAAAATTTCGAATGGTAAGATTGATCGTTACCTTGTCATCTGCCAATTCAAAATTGAATAAAACAGGAACCTTTGCCTCAACATTAAAAAGGGCAGAAACCAGATTATGTCTGTCATCCCTGTATTCGCGGCTGGTAAATGGCATCTTGCAACTATTTAGAAATTCTCGCAGTCGCTCAACTTGTGGCTTGCCCTCTACATTAAAATTAACATCACCCTTGCCAATACATGCAAAGGCCAATGACACTCGCCCCATATCATCGCGACTATCCGTTGTTAATTTGTAATTAACCTGCCGTAGCTTTTCCAGAGTCCCATAACCTTTTAAAGGATATGCAACCGGCGTGTCTGGCTGAACCACTTCCAGATGACCAATAAGCTCATTGAGATATGAATAAATTTGCGTGAGTTTGGGACGAACCTCAGCCTTAGACCAGGCATCCAGCTTCTCCTGCTGCGCCTTTTGGCTCGCCTCGCTATCACGAATTGAGTCAGCTTGTTGTCTTAGATCGTCCAGCAGCCCCATATTCTGTCCCTCATTCAGATACCTTATTCAGCGTATCTGCATCAATCCCCTATTCTAGTTTAAATTATTTACTTAAACGCATGATTTATCAAATAGTTTTAAATATACAGGCAAAGATAATCAGTACACCGACAAATTCGACGGTCAATTTCAAGCTAAATACAGGTTTTTTTAAGTATTGCGGAGACGAATAATAATATCGACACCATCGGCGACAGTGCCCTCAGGCAGATCAGGTAAATGCGCAATCTGGACTGTATCCGAATCAATGTCTTTCAACATGCCGGTATCGATATTAAAAAAATGATGATGTGAAGTGGTATTGGAATCGTAAAAAACCTTATTTGGGTCAATAATAACCTCGCGAATCAGACCTTTACCTGCAAATAGGCCTAGCGTGTTGTAGACTGTTGCTTTAGAAACCAGGGCTTGATCCCGATTGACCTGACTCAACACCTGTTCTGCTGACAGATGCTGTGGTTGCGCAAACAAGATTTGGGCAATCTCAATGCGCTGCTGTGTCGGGGTAATGTCTGCATCCTTGAGCAGATTAACAACCTTAGACTTTTCAGGGATTTGTGGCGTTAAATCGTCCATGCACAAAGTATAGACTAGCGATTTAGACAAAGTCTAGCATTTGACTCAGTCAATCACCGCGTCGGTTTCTCTGACATGTAATGCATATGCCTCTACTGGCAGTATGGGTGTCCGATTCAGCATTTGATCAACCAACAAATGGGCAGAGGCTGGACCTAATGCAACACCATTCCGGTAATGACCACAATTCACATACAGCCCCGATATCTCAGAGTGTTCATATATATAAGGTATGCTCTGCGGAGAACCAGGGCGCAAACCTGCCCATTGATGCTCAATTGGCCAGTCTCTTAACACCGGGACCAGTTTAAGTGCTGTGGCATACAGGTCATCGCGGGCAGCCTCTGTAATTTGTTTATTAAAACCAACATGTTCCAGTGTGCTGCCTACCAATATACGGCCATCCCGACGGGGAATAATATAACGTTGCTCACTCAAAACAATTCGCTTGAGCAACCCGGGGATGGCCTTAAACAATAACATCTGCCCCATTACCGGTTCGACCATAGGGGGATTCTGATCAACTGCTGCCAATAATTGACGACTCCAGGCCCCACTTGCCACAACGACTTTATCAGCCATAATGTCACCCTGACTGGTTTTAAGCCCCTGTATCTTGCCCTTCGCAACGATAAATCCCTGAGCTTCATTGTCCGTGACAAAACGAACACCCAGATTTTCCAGGGATGCTTTTAGTGCTTTCACCAAACGCGGATTTCGAACTTGTGCGATTTCAGGCAACCAAACTCCCTGGTCAGAGACGTTCTTAAATGCCGGTTCAATCTCACCAATAGCTTTTCTATCGACAATATCCAGTGACTGCCCAAACGCTTTAGCCCAATGCTGAGCCGGCTCAAGTTCATCCGTCATGATCAACAAACCACTTTGAGTCCATTCTGGATCGATACCCGTTTCCCGCAATAACGCATCACACAAGTTCTGATAACGTTGCTGGCTCCATTGTGCCAATCGACTCACGGACTCATCATATCGCCAGGGATAAAGCGGCGAAATAATACCACCACCGGCCCAAGAGGATTCCTGACCTGTCTGCACAGTACGTTCAACAATGGTAACCGACATGTTCTCAGCGCATAATTCTCTGGCTACCAGCATGCCACTTATACCACTACCTATAATAACTACATCACTCATTGCCAACCGTGTCACAAAAAATTTACTGCAAATATTAAAAGAAATTAGCGACTTGACCGCCTATCGGGGATAGGACACAGTTTATCGGTTTTCACCGGACAAACGCTACAAACAGGACTATAAAATACACATGAAAAGAAAAATGACAGGTCTAACCCTTATCGAGATGCTGGCAGCACTCGTAGTCGTCGGTATTTTATTCGCTGCGGCTGGACCTTCAATTCGCGGTATATTTACTAGCAACCGCATGGCAACCCATCTCAACCAGGTTTCAACAGCCATTACGTTTGCTCGTAGTGAAGCCATTAAACGTTCTGCAGCAGTTGCTGTGGGTACTACAGGTGGTTGGGCGAATGACTGGAGCGTATGGGTTGATACCGGTCTCAATCCTGGTGCATATGATGCAGGTTCTGAGGCTTTATTACGCAATGGAACCTCGACTAGTCCAACTATAACCCTGGTGGGAACGACCAATGCGATCGTATTTCAGCCCGATGGCACGATTCAAATACTGGATGCCGGAAACAGCTTAATCACACCTGATGTTCTCACAACAACCACTTTTACCCTTTGTTACACCACGCAAATGCCACGTATTCTATCCATCAACAATACTGGCAGGTCAAGGCTTGACGTCGGTAATGTAGCATGCCCATAAACAGGTGAATTACTTATGAAACATTCTAAACCAAAACTTTCACAACAAAAAGGCTTCACACTCCTTGAAGCGATGGTTGCGATGGTCGTGTTCTCTGTAGGTTTGTTGGGGCTAGGTGCTTTGCAAATGGCAGGTATGGCGAATAATCAATCTTCACTTTATCAAAGTATTGCAGCCCATCTCGCATATGACATGTCTGATCGTATCCGCTCAAATGCTGCCGGAAAAAATAGTAACTTTTACGATCAACTTACTGGTGTACCCATCGTTACACTATGTAATTCCAACTGCAGCAGCAAACAAATTGCGGATACCGATCACTTTCGCTGGGGAACCGATATTCGCAATATGCTCCCCGGCGGTACAGGCACAGTGCTAGGAGATGGTGCTGAATTCACAATTACCGTGATGTGGGATGCCGCCAGAAATGGGGCTGCAGGTACCGGTTGTAATCCAGCCGTTGCGACTGATCTCAAATGCCTAAGAATTTTTGTTCGACCATAAAGGTTCTAACACATGATACATACAACATTTAATCACAAAGCGACCACTGGTTTATCACTGGTCGAACTCATGGTAGCGATCACTATTTCCTCAGTACTGTTACTAGGCGTTAGCTCCGTTTATCTCGGCTCTCGTCATTCAAATGCGGTGCAGGATGAATTTGCACGCTTGCAAGAGAACGGTCGTTTCGCCATCCACAGTCTTGTCAAAGAAGTTCGGCAGGCAGGGTACCAGGGATGCTCCAATCTTAAATATATTAGCCCCACAAATATCGTAGCGGGCGGTGCTACCTTTGATTTCACCAATGAAACCATGATTGTTGGGCATAATGACTGTAATGGCGGTACCTGCTCGCCTGCAACACCAGTTGCAATGCCTCAAATTTCAAATGCTACAGATGCCATCACTGTCCGCAGAGCATCATCATGTTCAGGCGCACTTGCAGGCAACCTGGGTGTGGAAAATGCCAATATTGCAATCACCGATAACGCCTGCGGCTTTGATCAAAATGATGTCCTGTTTATCACCGACTGCGAAAAGGGTGACATCTTTAGGGTAACAAACAATCCCAATCAAAACGGCCCTGCAGCCATCGCGCATGCAAATGGCACCAACACCACCAATCGCCTCAGCAAAGTCTACGATGAGACAGCACGTGTGATGAAGTTTGAGCAGCTAACCTATTATATTTCGACAAGCACAAATCCCGGAACAAATCTGGCCTTTCCTAACCGCAGCCTCTATGTAGATCGATTCGCTGTTGAGGCTGGAAATGACACCATCGTGACAACTGAACTTGTTGAAAATGTTGATGACATGGAAATATGGTATGGCGTTGATACTAATAACGACAATAGCATTGACGCTTTCATGGATGCTACACAGGTGCAAGCCGCCGCTGTCTGGCCTGGCGTTATGAGTGTACGAATTCATCTACAAACCACTACCCGCGACAACGTCGCCAACCAGAATAATAATGCCAATAGCACTCGCTTTACATTTATGGGCATTCAACAAAATTCTAATGATCGTCGCTACCGTCGTGAATTTAATAGCACGATTAATCTACGCAATAGAACATTGTAAATTAAGGATATTATCGTGAAGCATACTTCAATAAATATTATGCCTGCCCAACGCCAGCAAGGTGCTGTACTTATTATGGGCCTCGTGCTGTTAATGGCTCTCACTATTGTTGGTGTCGCGTCAATGGGCAACAACACCCTGCAATCACGTATGGCAGGAAACCTGGCCGATAGTACCCTTGCTTTCACCGCCGCTGAGACTGCCGCACGGTCTTATGAAAATGCCATTGACCCGAATATTCCGCCAAACATAAAGGCAAACTGTCAGGGTGCTACTTATGACCAAACAACAACCGTCCCCTGCGTTCTGCAAAAGGATGCCTCACGAAGTGATGTGGACTGGATGAAAGACACAGACCACACATGGTGGACAGATAATTCAAGCGCTGGAGCAAGCTTTATTAACACTTTTTTAGGGGATTATACTAACAGCATCTCTGGAAACGACGTTGTTAAAACAGCTCCCAGAGTCATTGGTGAGCTACAGTCACATGTCCGTTTTAGCCAGGTTGTAGATTCACGCAATCTACAATCAGGTGTTTCCTATTACCGCATTACCTCTCGTGGAACAGGTTCCTCTGACAATTCACAGGCAATGATTCAACAAATTGTGGCTCGTTACAAATAAGTCCGATTGATAATGAGCAACCTTCTAATCACAGTACCTACATGGAGCTAAAGTATGACCACTCCAATGACTAAAAAACTTCTTGTTACCATAACTGCATTTTGCACAAGCATACCTGTGTCCTTAATTGCAGCAACGCCTCTTGACTTATCAGACGCCCCGTTGGCCGTCAGCACCACGGTTGAGCCTAATGTCATGCTACTCATCGACAACTCAGGCAGTATGGATAATATGGTCTGGGATATCGAACGCAATATTCCCGATGGAAGTGGTGGTCTCGTTTTGCGCTCTTCACTACCTGCACCTGCCGCTGCTCCCTACGATAGTACAGTCACATATCCACATTGGGGAAGTAATGACTGGCCGGCGACTACGGGTAATATGTTGCTTGGCAATATAAATACAGGGGCTTGTGGCGCCGACTTTAGAGAAGGAATAGACCCGCTTGATGCGACGAATATAAAATGTATTCAACTACCTGCTCCTCGTGGTAACAGTACCCGCTATACCGGTAATTACCTCAATTATATATTTAGTTCTTACCCCCCCAATTTTGACTTAACAAGCTATACTTGGTTCCCACAAGAAACCAGAATGACCACTGTTAGAGATTCCACCACACTATTGGTAAATAACATCCCCAATATTCGTTTTGGTGTGGCATCTTTTAATACCTCGGCTGGTGGACGCATTAACGCCGCCTGCGGAAGCAACACCACTGACCTGACAAATGCCATCGCTGGCTTAAATGCAAGCACCTGGACACCACTGGCAGAAGCATATTATGAAGTAACTCGTTATTTTCGTGGTCTACGGGGCCATTTTAATAATGTTCAATATACCAGTCCTGTCCAGTACCGCTGCCAACAGAACTTTGCTGTTGTACTTACCGATGGGCTACCTACACAAGACTCTGCTATACCTTCGAATGCAAACAGTGACCCTGATGTACAGTCCGGTTGCAGCTCTGCCAACATTGATAGCGATCCTCCTTGTTTACCTAACTGGGATGAATTGGCACCAGCGACTTTGCAGGCGACTAGTCCTAATTTTCCGCAATACTCCGATGGATTCGATTCCGCGACTAACTCAACAGCTGAAGGTCATGCCTTATTTCTGGACGATATTGCCAAGTTTGCCTATGAAATTGATTTGCGTACTGATCCAGCAAAACCGGGTGCCAATGCTGCTGATACAGGTGAAGATCTTGCCGATATCAGTTTTGATGATCTTTCCTTTAATGGTATTTACGAAAAACAGAATTTAAAGACCTTCACGATTGGCTTTGCGATCAATAATCAAATGCTGGAAGACGCCGCCTACTATGGACAAAATCCACAGCTTGATGCGACAGGCAACATTAAAACAGATGTGAATGGCAATCTCATTAAAAACGAAGGTTATTTCACCGCCAATGACACCAGTGAATTGGCAACGGCGTTTGCTAAGATTATTCAAGGTGTTCAACAAACTACGGGGTCTGCCGCCGCTGTTGCTGCCAGCACTGGTTTTCTTACTGAAGACACTCTTCTCTTCCAGGCACTATACGACAGCAATAACTGGGAAGGTCGGCTACGTGCTTTTGAACTCGATCCAGTAACTCGACAACTGGTGAAAGATGCACAGGGTGATCCTCAAGTGCTTTGGGATGCCGGTGACAAACTGACAGCTCAGGCTTACACAAGCCGTTTTATTGTCACTTACGGTAAAAAAGCAGGTGCTGCAGTCGGTGCCGCCTCTGAGGGATTTTTGTTTGACTGGGGCAATTTTCCTGCAGAATATATCGCGGCCTTGACGTATGTTGATCCCGCCTTGCCCGCAGACACGGCCGATGATCAGTACATTTTTGAATATACGTTGGGAGATCGCTCTCGAGAAGAATTAACAGCAAATGCCCAGGCCCAGGCCGGTGGGATTTTTAGAAGCAGAGGGAAACTGGTTCAAGTTGACGTTCCAGATCCAAATAACCCAGGACTTACAAAAAAACAAATCATAGAATTCACGTCAAACATTTTAGGCGATATTGTTAATTCATCACCTGCCTATGTTGGACAACCCGTACTGCCTTATCCGGACAAGTGGAATGAAACAATTTCTATAAATAATAATACCAGCTCTCCTACCATTATCACTCAAACCGCACCGGAAAATGCTACCGCGGTTGAAACCTACTCAGAATTCAGGCTTAAGTATTCTGGTAAAGATCAAAATTCTGGATATGATCGTAGCGATTATGCAATGATTTATGTCGGCAGTAATGGCGGCATGCTACACGGCTTTAAGGCAACCAGTCCCAATGATAAAACAGATGCACAGGGCAATGTGACTAAAGCTGGTGACCCTGATGCAGGAACGGAGCTCTTCGCCTATATTCCTTCGCCTGTCATTCCTAATTTAAAAGATCTTGCCGACCCAAATTATGCGCACAAGTTTTTTGTTGATGGTGCGCCAACGGTTCTTGATGCTTTTTATACCAGTGTCACAGAAAGTACACCCAGATGGCATACAACTCTGGCGGCCGGTCTCAATAATGGTGGACAGGGCATCTACGTACTTGACGTAACAGATCCAAAAGATGCATTTTCAAAGACAGAAACCGCCGCCAAGAATTTGGTTCAATGGGAATTTACCGATAGTGATGACAACGATCTGGGAAATACATTTGCCAAACCGGCAATAGTGCGCATGGCAAATGGCCGCTGGGCTGTTATCTTTGGTAATGGTTACAACAATACTATTGATGACGACAGTGACGGCTCAACAACAAATGACAGTACTACCGGAAACTCTGTCATCTACATTGCCTTTATTGAAGGTCCGGGTACCGATGGAACATGGGATCTTGGCTCGGATTACATCAAAATTGATACCGGCGTTGGTCTAGATGACGACATTAGTAATCCTACCCATGCTAACTATCATGGTGGTGGAACTGCATGTAATAGAAATGGCACGGCCGCTGGTGGTTCAGGCGCATTTGATATTACCCAAAGCAAACCAAATGGTATGGCCACCGTAGCACCCGTTGATACCAATGGTGACTTTATTATTGACTTTCTCTATGCCGGCGACTTATACGGCAATTTATGGAAAATCGATGTTCGCAGCAACAACACGGCTAACTGGGAAAGCTTTCTTTCTACCGGTAATGGCGCTAACGCTAACCCAGGACCACTTTTCAGAGCCCGTACTGGTGCCTGCCCTCAACCTATCACCACACCTCCTGCCGTTATACGTGCCGATGGTGGCTCTATGGTGCTATTCGGTACAGGTAAATTTATCGAGACTACTGATACTGAAGTTAATGCAACAACAAGAACTCAAACATTTTATGGTTTATTAGATCAGACTGAATATGCCAATAATCCAGCAACGCATCCGGCAAAGACAGACTCTTTATGGACAGAACAGACAATCCTGGAAGCGGATGAAGTTAATGGCACTGCAAGAACGTTTACCAATGCTGATACTGGTGACGACCATGTCGAAGAAACCCGTGAGACATCTAGCAACGGTGCAAACGACGGCACATTCTATGATTGGTTTATGGATCTTCCTGCCTCTGGGGAACGGGTTGTCTTCGAGCCCTTTACGCGTGGTTTTTTTAATCCCAAAATAATATTTGTCACAACCATACCCAACGAGGATGTTTGTACTGCAGGAGGCATCAGTTGGCTTATGGAATTGGATGCACGCGATGGTACCAAAACCGAAAAACCTGTCTTTGACTTAAATTTCGATGGCAACTTAAACGGTGCAGACAATGCTAACTCAACAGTACTGAATGGATGGAAAACGCCTGGTATTGCCACTGCACCTACAGTCATTGCTGCAGGTGGTGTTGATATCAAGGCAATGTCAACTTCCACAGGTAGTCTGGAACTACGTCAGGAAGCACCACCAGAAGGTAGTTTTGGTCGACAATCCTGGCGTCAAATAAAATAATTAGGAGTAGTAGACATGTTAACTGCTATTAAGAAAAGCGTAATCACTATAACCATCATCTCAATGATAGCATTAGCTGGCCAATCGACAGCGGCAAATGATCCTTCAAAAAGATATAAGCATGACGGCATTATATTCAGCATTGATAAAATTAAACGTTTGCTAAATATCAACGGAAAAATGTATAAAGCTGCGGTCGGTATAAAACTTGAAAATTTACCAAAAAAACAACGTTATTCAGGTTTAAAGTTCCTGTACAAAGACTTAAATATCTTCTTTGATCTACAACGTGGTACAGAAAACAAAAAAACACCGACAATTACAAAAATATGGGTTATCGCTAACTAACTCAAATACACTTTCTGGACGCATAGAATGCTATTGAAAAAAAGACACGGTTTCAGTTTAATAGAGCTTCTTGTTACGCTCACTATTATGGGTGTCTTAACTGCTATCGCCTGGCCACTATTCAGCCAACAAACAGCCAAAGCACTTCGACAAGATTGTATTTCAGGCTTATCTGGTGCAATTCAGGCAATGGAAGAATGGCACAATACAGTGGGCGTTTATGCGGTAGCCGGTATGAATAACTACAAACCTGCCGTAAATAATGCTAATCGGCAACAGTGCCAACATCGTGGCTACCAAACAGGTGGTCCGCCCTTTGCGACCTGTAATAATGCTTGCACAATAACCGTTGCTGTCCCTGATGCAAGGGCCAATGCACCGGCGGATAGTTATTTACTCACTGCAACACGTTTCTATAACGCTGCAACGCCTGTTTCAGATAGAGATACTGATTGTAATTCTTATACCATTAACGATTTAGGCACGAAAGGCGCTCTTGATATGGCTGCTGCAGTTTCAACACAAACTTGTTGGTTATCTAATTAGCAGGGTTCTGCAACGCTTTAGGCAATGAAAACGTCACACGCTCTTCAGCGCCTTTAGCCAGACTTACATCTGAGACGCCAAGACCTTTAAGTCGTTCAATAACTTGTTCAACTAAAATCTCAGGTGCTGAGGCTCCAGCAGTTAGTCCTATTTTTTTTATACCGCTAATCCATTGCTCATCAATATCTTCCGCGCTATCAATCAAATAAGCTGAGGCTCCCTGCCGCTCTGCAACTTCTTTAAGCCGGTTTGAATTAGAGCTGTTGGCAGAACCCACCACCAGAACCAAATCGCAATCAGCCGATAGCATTTTCACTGCGTCCTGGCGATTTTGGGTTGCATAACATATATCGTTTTTCTTTGGCCCCTTAATTAAAGGGAAACGCTTACGTAGTGCATCAATAACCGCAGCGGTATCATCCATCGACAACGTGGTTTGTGTAACAAAGGCAAGATGCCCTGGATCATTCACCTGCAACAAGGCTACATCTTCGGGAGTTTCAACCAGATACATTTCACCACCGGCTGAGGGATCAAACTGGCCCATGGTACCTTCGACTTCAGGATGACCTGCATGTCCTATCAGAATACATTCGTGAGCATCACGACTAAAGCGCATGACTTCCATATGTACTTTTGTTACTAGTGGGCAGGTTGCATCAAAAACACGCAGACCGCGTTGTTTAGCTTCTTGTTGCACTGCACGAGAAACGCCATGTGCACTAAAAATTACAATACAATCATCAGGTACATCACCCAGTTCATCAACAAAGACAGCACCCTTAGTGCGCAGTGAATCGACCACATAGCGGTTATGCACTACCTCATGTCGTACATAGATTGGTGCTCCAAACATTTCTAAAGCACGTTCGACTATTTCAATGGCCCGATCAACGCCTGCACAAAAACCACGCGGCGTGGCGAGTATCACTTGTTGTTTCTGATCCATCAGGATTCCGTTGCTTTTGATAGTTTTACTTCAAGAATTTCAACATTAAAAACAATCGTATGTCCGGCAAGAGGGTGATTAAAGTCAACAATAATTTCGTCACCTTTCACCGCCTCTATGGTGCCAGGGACTTTTTCGCCTGAGGGTGTTTCAAACTCAATCACCGTACCAGGCTCTGTCGACAGTTCACTTGAAAATGATTCGCTGGGTAAAGTATGAATATTTTCAATATCAGAAAAACCAAAGGCATCTTGTGGTTCAATGGAGAGACACTGTTTATCACCTACCTTTAAGCCATAAAGCATCAACTCCAGACCTTCGATCAAGGCACCATCCCCCATGACAAAAGTAAATGCTTCATCATTTTCGGTGGCATCAGCAACTGTGCCGTCCTCCAGTGATAAAGTGAAATACATGGTGACTTCGCTACCTGCACCAATCGTTAATGTTTCAACACTGCCCATACTTTATACCTTAAGTTACTTATCCTGGTTTTTGCTATCTTGACGATGCCCAAACAGGCTATGAATAATTAAAATAACAACACTGACCGATATGGCTGCATCCGCAATATTAAAAGCAGGCCAATGACACTCTCCCAGATAACTGGAAAAGCCTGGAAGACAGCTTGTTCCTTTGTAATACATATCGAAAAAATCAATCACATGACCATACAAAATGCGATCTATCACATTACCGATAGCACCACCTAAGATTAGCGATAGTGCGGCAAGCTGCCATTTATCGTCACGCGGCACACGATGAATCCAGAATAAAATAACAACACTTACCACCAAGGCGATTATTGTAAAAAACCAGCGTTGCCAACCATCCGCATCACTCAAAAAACTAAATGCCGCACCGGGGTTATACATCAGGGTAAAATTAACCCCCGGCAATATATTAACCGGCTTATACATTAATAACGATCCATCAGCGATAATCTTGGTTAATTGATCCAGGCCAACAATAAGTAAACTAAGTCCTAACCACCGCCAGTTATTTAATGCTGAAAGTTTCTTAAGCAAAATGTCGCACCTCACCGTCACCCGAGATATTATCGATACAACGGCCACACAACTCAGGATGCTCTTCTGATTGACCAACATCATCACGATGATGCCAACACCGCACGCACTTATCGTGTTCCGTTGAAGATACCGCCACCCAAACTTCATCATTGGAACTTAACGTATAATGCATCGCTTCATCAGGTGCTGTTTCAATCAGCTTGATAGAGGCACTGGAGGTTATCAAGACAAAACGAAGTTCATTTTCCAAACGTGCTAACAAGTCATGAATTTCACGTCCACAATACAAAATGACTTCTGCATCCAGTCCAGAGCCGATACCACCGGCAACACGCAAGGCTTCAAGTTCCTTATTCACTGCGTCACGCACTTCCATAATTAGTTTCCACTCGTCCAGACCCAGGCCGACCGCATCTTTTCCAATATCAGGAAAGGTGTACCAGGTATTCAATAGAACAGACTCATTATGTTGTCCCGGTAAATGTTTCCAGGTCTCTTCGGCAGTAAAACTCAGGATTGGTGCCAACCAGCGGGTCATAGCCTCAACGATATGATAAATAGCCGTTTGCGCAGAGCGGCGTGCAACACTGTCTGCCTGGGTGGTGTACTGACGGTCTTTAATAATATCCAGATAAAAACTACCCATCTCCATGGCACAAAAATTATGTACTTTTTGATAGACATGGTGAAACTCGTAGCGGTCATAAGCTGCTTTTAATTCCGCTTGTAACTCCTCTGCCTTGGCTATTGCCCAACGGTCCAGGCTTAATAATTGATCCGCAGGTAATGCATCAGTCTCAGGATTAAAGCCGCTTAAATTAGAAAGTAGAAAACGTACAGTATTACGGATACGCCTATAGGCATCAGCTATGCGTTTCAATATCTCTTCAGAAAAACTCATTTCACTGCTGTAATCTGTTGCCGCAACCCACAGGCGTAAAATATCTGCACCAAGTGTTTTCGCTATTTTTTGTGGCTCAACACCATTACCTCTTGACTTGGACATCTTATGGCCTTTCATATCCACGGTAAAACCATGCGTCAGTGCCGCTTTGTAAGCCACCTTACCGCTCATGGCTATAGAGGTCAGTAGAGAAGACTGAAACCAGCCACGATGCTGATCCGAACCTTCAAGATACAGATCTGCAACCGGATAGCTTTCGATACCTTCGCGCTGATTCATGACTGCAAAATGCGTGATACCGGAATCAAACCAGACATCCAGGGTATCAATCACTTTAGAATAATCAGCAGCCTCATCGCCAAGCAGATCACTGACATCCAGTTCAAACCAGGCATCAATACCCTTCTCTTCTACCAGCAAGGCAACCTGTTCAATCAGCTCAGCTGTACGTGGATGCAATTCAGCTGTTTGCTTATGCACGAATAGTGCAATCGGCACACCCCAGGTACGTTGTCGTGAGATACACCAGTCGGGGCGACTCTCTATCATGTTGTGAATACGTGCCTCACCCCAGTCCGGCAGCCATTGTGTTTGCTTGATGTGTTCCAGAGCCAACTGACGCAAGCCTTTTTGATCCATACTAATAAACCACTGTGGTGTGGCACGGAAAATAATCGGAGTTCTATGACGCCAGCAGTGTGGATAGCTATGACGCAGAGCCTGCTCGTGTACCAGTTTGTTTTTAGTCTTTAATACTTCCAACACTGTATTATTGGCCTTGAATACATGTTGACCTTCAAACAAAGGTGTGCCGGGAACAAACTTACCATCACCATCAACAGGATTATCTACTTTTAAATTGTAACGTGTGCCAACAACATAATCGTCCTGACCATGCCCCGGCGCGGTGTGCACTGCACCAGTTCCCGCATCCAGCGTGACATGATCGCCAAGAATTACAGGCACTTCACGATCATAAAACGGATGAGCCAGTTTTAAGCCTTCAAGTTCTTTACCCTGACAATAGGCAATGACACGATAGTTATCATTCTCATAACGAGCCATAACATCTTTCAGCAAAGCCTCCGCAATTAACAAACGCTCAGGGGGATGTGCGCCGATACCTTCTGTTTGGACGACAACATATTCAACTTCAGGATTTAAACAAACGCCACGGTTAGCGGGTAAAGTCCATGGCGTTGTGGTCCAGATGACAATGGAGAGCTCACCTTTACCTTCGTGACCTTCTACGTGACGACAACGTGCCATAAGAGCCGCTTCATCTAAGACTTCAAATCGCACATCAATGGCAGGAGAAGTTTTGTCTTCATATTCCACTTCCGCTTCGGCTAACGCCGAACCACAATCCGTACACCAATGCACTGGTTTGGAACCTTTGTGCAAATGGCCTTTATCGATGATCTTGCCAAATGCGCGAATAGTGTTGGCTTCAAATTTAAAGTCCATCGTGAGATAAGGATTGTCCCAATCACCAATAACACCCAAACGTTTGAAGTCTTCACGCTGGCCATCAACCTGACGCTGTGCATAGTCCCGACAGGCCTGCCGAAATTCGGCCGCGTTGATTTTAACGCCAGCCTTGCCTTTTTTCTTTTCGACCTGTAATTCAATAGGCAGACCGTGGCAGTCCCAACCCGGAATAAAAGGGGCATCAAAACCACTCAGGGTTTTTGCTTTGACAATAATATCTTTAAGAACTTTATTAACGGCGTGGCCAAGGTGAATATCGCCATTCGCATAAGGTGGGCCATCATGCAAAATAAACTTCGGTTTGCCTTCACCATATTTACGAAGTTTGCTATACAGATCTATATCTTGCCACTGTTTGAGGTACTCGGGTTCACGTTGCCCCAGATTACCTCGCATGGGAAAATCCGTATGCGGTAAATTCAAGGTATCTTTATAATCAGCCACAATAACTCCACTTGCTCAAATTAAATTGATGCACGCTGGCCAGCAAAATATGCCTGCGCTTCATCAACGTCTTGCTGGATACGAATTTTTAATTCTTCCAGCGAATCAAACCGCAATTCATCTCGCAGCTTGTGTAAAAAACTCACCTGTAAGTGTTCACCGTAAATATCTTCATCAAAATCAAACAAAAAGACTTCCAGTATGACCCGCTTACCATCCACCGTTGGTCTTGTGCCTAAACTGGCAACACCTTGTAATGGCTCACCGGCAATGCCAAAGACTTCCACAACAAAAATACCCTGTAGTGGCGAAACCTTGCGATGTAAATGAATATTGGCCGTGGGAAAACCCAGTTGCCGACCCAGCTTTTCACCGTGCGCCACTCTCCCACTCATTCGATAGTCACGACCGAGCAAGCGTGTTGCCGACTGCATATCCCCTCTGCGCATGGCCTCACGAATGCGCGTACTACTCACACGTTCACTATCGACCTCAAAGGTGTGCATGTGCACGACCTCAAAACCGTGTTTATCTCCCGCTGCTTGCAGTGCTGCAAAATCACCGCTGCGCCCATGACCAAAACGAAAGTCATCACCGACAACCAGATATCGAACACCCAAACCATCAACCAAAATACGCTGGATAAAATCATCCGCGCTCATCTCGGCCAGTCGATGATTAAACGACAATGCGACTAATTGGTTCACCGAAAATCGCCGCAGTGCCTGTAGCTTTTCCCTGAATTTTGTCAGGCGCGATGGAGCTCTCTCTGGCGCAAAATATTCCTGTGGCTGCGGCTCAAATGTAATCACTGTCGCTGGCAGGCATAACGCATCCGACTTTTCCGCCAATTGCCCCAATACGGCCTGATGTCCCAGGTGCACACCATCAAAATTACCAATAGTCGCCACGCAGCCCCGATGCTTCGGCTGCAAATTGTGTAAACCGCGAATGAGTTCCATGCTAACCCGGAAGCCTTAAAAGAAGCGAAGTATAACAAGAAGTTAGCGTAGCAATCACGCAAGAAAATTGTCTGAGGCCAACAACCTCAGTAAGTGTTTAGCCATTTTCACCTTTAACCCGTCTACACGTCTACACGTTTGGCTCATTGCAATTATTTGCACCATCATAGAGCATACATCAGCCCAGTATAAACTAAAATACAATAAAATCAATAACTTATATAACGGCACCATTTATGCAGTGAGATAGATACTATTCATCACAAGGAAGAAAAGTGAAGAAACTAATTGTCTTCACCGATTTAGACGGCACGTTGCTGCGACATGAGGATTATCACTGGCAAGAGGCGGATCAGGCACTGAAACAACTGGCAGCCCATAATTGCCCCGTCATCCTTAATTCCAGCAAGACCTTCTCTGAGATGCTAGAGCATTCTTACCAGTTCAAACTGCGACATCCCTTTGCCCTGGAAAATGGTGGTGCTATTGCAATCCCAATGGGTTATTTCGATAACCCGCAGCAAAGTCGCTCCGAATACGAAATTATTTATTTTGGTAAGGCTTATCCTCAGATTATCAAAGTTCTTGATCAGCTACGCGCAGAAAAGAGCCTACCATTTGAAGGCTTTCATGACTGGGATGCTGAAAAAATATCGTCACTGACCAATCTTAATGAAATCGGAGCACTGTCTGCCCAGGCACGACACTGCTCAGAACCCATTCTCTGGCATGGCAGCGATTCCGAACTGGAGCGCTTTCGTATCCTGTTATACGAACATGGCCTGGTTCTGACACAGGGAGGCCGCTT
>Ga0316204_10001882_pt1 | contig 52459 bp, 52 predicted proteins | sample 6monrhotite_MG_2_FD_205661 | JGI IMG/M metagenome (GOLD analysis project Ga0316204, IMG submission 205661) | Microbial mat bacterial communities from mineral coupon in-situ incubated in ocean water Damariscotta River, Maine, United States -... | ecosystem: Environmental > Aquatic > Marine >... | reverse complement strand
TTTGATTACTCTGTAGCATGAGGGTTACCTCCTTAAGGTTTTGATGGTTGGAATTGCACCATCATCAAAACCGGTAACCCTCACCCTTTCAAGGGAGCGGTGTCAGATTAAGTCGAAACTACTTCATTTAAGGTGTATTCCTATTGCTGATCATGCTGCCTTCTGCGTCTTTTCCGCATACCGGGTGCACCCGGTATCTTTGTTAAAGATAAGGGTGATTATTATGAAATCTCTGATGACGCGCCGCAGATCGACGAATATTGATTGAGATCACCGATCATACAGTTCTGCTGATTGTGATTCGTGAACGGCGCTGGATGGGTGAATACGCCGGGCGACCGCGTGTTTGTCAGGCCTGACAACAAACAGTGAGACCTAACGCCGAAGCTCGTCCAGTACCCGAAATGCATCATCGTTCAGATGCAGGCTACTGAGCGCGACATGGGCCCGGTCGCCGCTGGCGCGGACGACGCGGGCGCGAATTTCAACCGGTTTCGGTTTTTTCTTGTGCGACCGTACGCTGTCAATGCAGACCAGTGTGCCGAGTGGCAAATCGGCGGGATCGGCGTCCAGTAAAAATCCACCGAAGCTCCATTCATTACCCCGGTACTGCAAGCCGCCAATGGTGATTGCAACAGATACATTGCCCTGGCGGGTGTGTGCGCTTCGATCTTCCATATGGGAATGATAGCCCGTTTTCTAGGAATAAAATGTGACGCAGGTCACGGCAGTGATAGAATAGAAATGGTCAAGCAAGTTGTTTATCATCAATGGAATCGGTCGAATGTTACTTTTGTAATAGACGGGTGCGGCTTATGCTGCGCTTGAAATTCGCCGGGATTTTGCATTTGGAATGATCATGAATAGAGCTGAACGCCGCCGATTGGCAAAAAACCGACAGCCCGACCTTGTCGGTCGAACAGTTCCGACAAAAACTGATCAATTGTTTGAGTTGGCACTGTCCCATCATCAACATGACAGATTGGATGAGGCGAAAAAAGGGTACCGGCGTGTTATTCAGGTTGCGCCCGCGCATATAGACGCCTGGACCAACCTTGGTATTGTCTATCATCAACTTGGCAAGCTGGACGACGCAATTTCCTGTTATGAACAGGCCACGGCCATTCAGCCGGATTATATTCATGCGCACTTCAATTTAGCGAATGTTTATAAAGATATGGGTGAATATGACCGGGCAATCGCGGGATACCAGAAAACCATATCGCTGGATTCGGCGTTTGCCGGAGGATATTTTAATCTGGGATTCGTCCTCAGTGAAGTCGGCCAGTTGGCGGATGCCCGTGCCGCATTCCGCAAGGTGATATCCCTGATACCGGATGCAGCCGACGCCCACCGGCAACTAGCCAGCATTACCCGTCAGCAAGTATACGGGCCTGAAATCGAGGCCATGGAGCAACTGTATGAAAGCCGGCGGGTTTCTGACCTGCAACGTCAGGAAGTCGCATTCGGACTGGCCAAGGCATATGAAGACCTTGGCGAATATGCAAAATCCTTTGCGTTTCTGGCGCACGGAAACAGGCTGAAGCGATCCCGGTATCATTATTCGACAGGAGATCAGAAAACCTATTTCGAACGCTATAAACAGACATTCGACAAAACCCTGTTTGATAAATACCGGGGCTGCGGTTTCGCAGACCCGACGCCTGTTTTTATCCTGGGCATGCCGCGATCCGGCACGTCATTGGTTGAACAGATACTGGCGTCTCACCCGAACGTCCATGGTGCCGGAGAGCTGGCAACCCTCAGTCAGACCCTTGCGGCTGCGGTGGGCACCGTTGCACTGCCGGACTATCAACACACTGTCCGTACGGCAGCCCCGCAATTGTTCTCTGAAATTGGTGCAAAGTATGTCGATCTGATTCGGGCGCATTCGGATAGTGCGGTTCGGATCTCTGATAAAATGCCGCAAAATTTTCTGCACATCGGCATGATCAAACTTGCTCTGCCCAACGCCAGGATTATCCACTGCAAGCGGGCTGCCGAAGACACCTGCCTGTCTATTTTCAAAACCTATTTTCCGGGAAACGTGCATGAATATGCGTGTGACCTTACCGAACTTGGTCAATATTACCGGATGTATGAAGACCTGATGGCCCATTGGCAGAACGTGCTGCCGGGGTTTGTCCATGACATTCAATACGAAGACCTGATCGATGACCAGGAACCGCTGACACGGGACTTGCTGGCCCACTGCGGCCTTGATTGGGATCCGGCCTGTCTGGAGTTCTATAAAACCGACCGTGCGGTCAGAACGGCCAGTCTGGTGCAAGTGCGGACTCCCTTGTACAAGAGCTCGGTGCAACTGTGGAGGCGCTATGAAGCAGAGTTGCATCCCTTGCTCCATGCGCTTGGCTGCTGATACCGGTCGATCAAATGTGGACGATTACCGGCCCGCCGGAATTTCGTGACCTGCCGATGCAATGTCATATGATGGTCTGGGGCGGTTGAGCAGGTAATTTTGGAAGGGCTTGAACAATGGTTACCAGGATTTTTATCGATGGAGAAGTTGGTACAACCGGGTTGCAGATCCGTTCCCGGCTGGCGGGTCGGTCGGATCTTGCGATGCTCAGTCTGAGTGATGCAGATCGTAAAAATCCGGATGCGCGCGCGGACCTGCTGAATGAAGCAGACATCGCGATTCTCTGTCTGCCCGACGATGCTGCACGGCAAGCGGTCGCAATGATCAAAAATTCGCATACCCGGGTGATTGATGCGTCGACTGCACACCGGATTTCCGATGGTTGGGTCTACGGCTTTCCGGAATATGATGCGGATCAGAGCACGCAGGTCGCAAATGCCCGCCGGGTGACGAATCCGGGATGTTATGCCTTGACATCCGTATCCATTTTGCACCCGCTTGTCCGTGCAGGAATTATGCCGGCTGACTGGCCCGTGACAATCAATGCCGTGTCCGGCTATTCCGGAGGCGGCAAACAAATGATCGCCTCGTTTGAGGACAAAAACCTGCCAGATCGGGTCAGTTCTGTTTTTTTTGCCTACGGGTTGAATCTGCAACACAAGCATGTCCCGGAAATCATGCATTGGGGGGGGCTTTCACATGCTCCACTGTTTGTTCCGAGTGTCGGGCGTTACCGGCAGGGCATGATCGTTCAGGTGCCGATGCATTTATGGTCCCTGCCAGGGCAGCCGACGGCAGAAGTCGTGCACGCGGCCCTGCAGCGCCATTATGACGGCTGTCGGTTTGTCTCCGTTGCGCCAATGGCAGAAACCGCAACCATGGCACGACTCGATCCGGAAAAACTGAATGGCACAAATGAACTGCGTCTGCATGTGTTCTGCAACACGGAAAATGGGCATGCGGTCGTCGCCGGCCTGCTGGATAATCTCGGCAAAGGGGCATCCGGACAGGCGGTGCAGAATTTGAATCTGATGCTCGGCGTTGACGAAGAAACAGGTCTTTCTGACGGGACTGTACTGCCAGTCTGAATCGGGACCGTCGTTGACCTGGTCGGCTGACCCGGTCAACGACGTGCTTGTTAACGCGCGATTGCGCCCGAAGTGGTCAGTCTGGCATCTTTTTTACCAACGAAGACAACCAGCAGTTTGGCAAATTTGCTGTTGCTCAAATTCTGGGTCAGCGTGTGTCTCAAACCTGCCGGTTCAACCCAGCTTTGGCCGGTCGAATAGTCTACCGCTGGCTGGCGATCGAGTTGGCTTCGGACGGAACCTTCAAGCAGATAGACAAATGCAAACGCATCATGTGAAGTAGTTTCGACTTAATCTGACACCGCTCCCTTGAAAGGGTGAGCTAGATGAGACTCCTCAATCCATCCCGTTGCTAACCGCCCAAGTTAGGGGCATAACAGGAGCAGGCCTAACTTATGAATGAGGATAAGTTGGGGGGCAGGTCAGCACTCGACTTCCTGCAAGAGAACACAGACTTTTCTGTCTGACCACTTTTGCCTGTGTATTCTTACGTAAAGGTCTGATTGTTGATCGTATGCCTTGAATTAGAATAGGGTACCTGAAATTCGGGAAAGAAGTCAGACATCCAATTCCAGGTGATCAATGAATTGCGCGTGTTCCTGAATGAACTGAAAACGCTTCTCCGGCTTTTTTCCCATCAGGTCTTCCACCATCTTTTCCGTATCGCGAGCCTCAATAATCTCGTCATCTGATCCACCTGACGGAATCGTCACCCGCAACAGAACCCGGTTTTTCGGATCCATTGTGGTTTCCTTGAGTTGTCGGGACGGCATTTCCCCTAGGCCCTTGAAGCGGCTGATTTCGACCTTGCCACGTCCCTTGAAGGCAGATTCCATCAATTCGTCCTTATGGGCGTCATCTCGCGCATACAGGGTGTTGCCGCCCTGGGTTAATCTGTATAGCGGCGGTATGGCGATATACAGATGTCCTCTTCTGACCAACTCGGTCATCTCACGGAAAAAGAACGTCATCAGAAGCGATGCGATATGGGCTCCGTCAACATCGGCATCGGTCATGATGATGATCTTGTCATACCGGAGATCATCTTCCATGAAGGCATCGCCGGTGCCACATCCCAATGCTTCAATCAGGTCGGACAATTCCTGGTTGGCACGCAGTTTGTCAGCGGTGGCACTTGCGACATTCAATATCTTGCCCCGCAACGGCAGAACCGCCTGGGTATCGCGGAACCGCGCTTGTTTGGCTGACCCGCCAGCAGAATCTCCCTCGACAATGAACAACTCGGTACCTTCCGCGCTGGACCGGGTGCAGTCAGACAGTTTGCCGGGCAATCGCAAGCGTTTTGTAGCGGACTGGCGTTTCGTCTGTTTGTCCTGGCGTTTTTTGAGACGGATTTCCGCCCGCCGGATGGCGTGTTCCAGCAGTTCCGCCGAGGCGTCCGGCGCCGCCGATAACCAATGATCGAAATGATCCCGGACAGCGGACTCGACAAGTCGTTGGGCTTCGATCGTTGAAAGTTTGTCCTTGGTCTGACCTTGAAATTGCGGATCGGCGATAAACACGGACAGCATGATGCAGGCGCCACCAACCACGTCTTCAGCAGTGATCCTGGCGGCCTGTTTGTTGCCGGTCAATTCACCATAGGCGCGGACAGCTCGGCCCAGCGCCGACCGCAGGCCCAGTTCATGCGTTCCGCCCTGCGGCGTTGGCACCGTATTGCAATAGGAATTGAAAAAAGGTTCTTCATCAACCGGCCAATGTACGGCCCATTCCGCCTTTCCGGCGCCGCCGTTGAACTTCGCTTCACCGGCGAACGGGGCGGGCGTTACGGTTCTTCGCTTAGCCAGTGCAGACATCAGGTAATCGGACAGGCCTCCTGGAAAATGCAGGGTGGCTTTCTCCGGTGTATCATCGCCCGATTTCAACAATTTCGGGTCACATGTCCAGCGGATTTCCACACCACGAAACAGATAGGCTTTGGAACGCGCCATGCGATACATGGTCGCTGGTCTGAAATGCAGGGCGGACCCGAAAATCTGCGGGTCGGGGTGAAACGAAATCCGCGTGCCGCGCCGGTTTTGAGTGCCGCCGCCATCTACAAGCGGACTCACCGGAACGCCACGGCAATACGACTGCTGCCAGACTTTACGGTCTCGCGCGACCTCCACTTCCAGCAAATCAGACAATGCGTTGACAACCGACAAGCCGACACCATGCAGCCCTCCTGACGTTTCATAGGATTCGCCAGAAAATTTTCCGCCGGAATGAAGAGTTGTCAGAATGACTTCAAGTGCCGACAGGTTTTTAAACTTGGGATGCGGGTCGACAGGAATGCCCCGACCATTATCCGAAATGACCACAGTCTGATTTTCACAAAGCTCCATGTCAATCCAGCTGGCATGCCCTGCCACCGCCTCATCCATGGAGTTATCGAGAATTTCGGCAACGAGATGATGCAGGGCGCGTTCGTCAGTTCCCCCGATATACATGCCTGGTCGTCGCCGCACCGGTTCCAGGCCTTCTAGAACCTCGATATCTTTGGCCGAATAATCGTTATCGCTGACCGGTTTGACTGTTTGCTGGCGGACAGGTCCCCCCTTGGCAGTCAAATCTGTTGGTTCCGTGGTCATCTGCGCCGCATTTCCGCGGGCAGGATTCGCAGGTGCCGGTTCTGGCGCTTTCGCGGCAACAGTGTCAGCGTGATTGAACAGATCTGTCATCGTGGTATCGTCAACTGTATCCAGAGGCAATTACAATATCCCATCCTAGAAAGTGAACTCCGTCCCGACAAGCATGATACAGTGTGTTTCCTAAAAAAACATGACTACATATTGTGCGGTCCGGCCAGAAAACAGGACCATTTGCATGACTATCGAGCACCAGGCGACCGCCGCCAACCCTGACATCAGCGCGCCCAGAGGCGAGCTTGCGCTGAAAACCCTGGCCATGCCGGCCGATGCCAATCCCGCAGGGGATATCTTCGGGGGTTGGTTGATGTCACAGATGGACATTGCCGGCGGAATTGCCGCATATGCCCGCGCGCATGGGCGCGTATCTACGGTCGCTGTCAATGGGTTCACATTTCATAAACCAGTGCTTATCGGTGATGTGCTGAGCTGCTACGTCGAAATACTGAAAACTGGCAATACTTCAATTACGGCGCGGGTTGAGGCCTGGGTCCTGCGACGGGAAACCACGCGACAGCAGATGAAGGTAACGGAGGGAACCTTTACCTTTGTCGCACTCCACAAAGACGGATCCAAACGAAGCGTGCCTCCCGCCTGACATCCTGTTGCAGGTAATCAGGTAATCAGGGTAAGTACATATCCACCGGCGAACAGAAACGACAGGGCGACGAAATCTTTGTAAAATCGAAAGTCAGGCATTTTGAGCTCCCACAGTTCAATAACGAGAACATAAAATATACATAAATAGAACAAAATAGCAACTATTTATTTTGGAATGCTCTGCCCTTGATATATGCGGTGGATTTGGTCACGTTTAATGAAACAGGTTTCGTTGCAGAGCCGCATTTTGGAGGCGTGCCATGATCAATCGCTCCACAATCCAGAACACAGCCGTTGTGTTATTTGCCATTGGTCTGGCGGTGGTATCGTCGCCTTCCCGGGCAGGTGAGGCCGCTGTACTGGATGCGACAGTGACGGCTGCGGCAAATGGCACCTATTCGATTTCTGCGTCAATCTATCACAAGGATGACGGGTGGAGTCATTACGCCGACAAATTTGATGTGCTAAGCCCCAATGGCAAGGTGATTGCGACCAGGGTTTTGTACCATCCGCACGTTGACGAACAGCCGTTCACCCGCTCTATTGCGGACGTGCAGGTCCCAATCGGGGTAACTGAACTGACGATCCGGGCGCATTGTCTCGTTCACGGTGATGGAAAGCGTATCTTCCAGGTCAAGTTGCCGCGGCGAAAGTAAGCGCCGACCCGTTTCCGGGCCGACGCTTGATAAACAATCTGAACGTTACTGCCGTGCCATCCAGGCCTCGAACAATGGTTCTGGTTTGGAGGAACGAATTTTCGGCCAAATCTGGTCTGCGGTTGTGATATTTTCATCCAGATTGTTGCCCAGCAACCCCTTGCCCAGCCATTTTGCCTGCAGGTCGGGGGTTACATTCAAATACAGTTTCCCATTGTGGATGTTCCAAAGCAATGGATCACCATCGAATTTGGTCGTCTGGGTCACGCCAAACGCACAAAAACCACCATATTGTGGTAAATAGGCACCCGGATCTGCCTCGAACAGTTTCTTGTTGTTTTCTGAAGTAAACCAGTAAATGGCGCCATTGTGGGCGACCGCATGCCTGATTGTCCCGAGTTGTGGTTTGCCAACTGTAAAATAGCTGACGGTGTCATATCCGCGCAGGGCTAGTGGGGCCGGTGCATCGGTTTTTTTGCCAGAAAATGTCAGGCCGTGCCCGACGTTGACGTCATACCCGCCAAGCAGGTTTTGTTGACCGGCCGTTGCCGGGGACGGGGCAAAGATGCTGACGGTGAAGAGTGCCACCAGAGCCAACACCAGTGTCATGGATTTCTTTTTCATGGATTTAGGTTCCTTTTAAATGAGTATGCAAGTATCGGGTATTGAAAAGCCTAGTGCCGTTGTTGCAGTTTCCGGAGAGCCGCAATGACATCAGCGGGTTCGGCCCGTCTTGTGTAGTTTCCGTCAACATGGCCCCACACGATCAGACCGCCCTGATCAACGATGTAGGTCACCGGCGCTGGCAGATCCCAATTATCGCCGGCGTTAATTTTTGGAAGGTCTGCGCCGAAAGTCGTGTGCAGAGCCTGCTCTGCATCAGTCATTGAGAAGGTCAGGCCATAGGCCCTTGCCGTTGTGTTGTCCGGGTCACTGAGAACGTCGAATTCGAGATTGCGGTTTTCGACCGTGGAACGGGATCTTTCCAACGGTTGTGGTGAAATGGCAGCGAGCGTTGCACCGAGTTGTTGCAGTTCGGGCAGGGCCTTCTGATAGGCGCGAAGCTCCAGATCGCAAAACGGACACCATTCTCCGCGATAGAAAGAAAGGACAACCGGCCCCCTTGCGCGGAGCGCACTGAGTCCGACCCTGTTGCCAGATGTACTCCACAGCGCGAAGTCGGGGGCAGGTTGCCCGGTTTTCTTTGCGCTGGCGATTATTCCGTGTTTCGCCAGACGCTCAATGAAAGCACCGACTTTCACCATCATTTCCGCCGGAACCTTGTTTGACAGGTCCGCCATCAACGTTTGGGTTTGGATATGTAATGACATTCGATTTCCCTTAATCTTGTTCACCAACGCGCCGGCCAATGTCGACGCAAAACAAAAAAAACGTATATTTGCCGTGATTTGAATGATGATTTGTCCGGGTTTTTTGCCTTATCGTCCAAATCTGGATTTGTTTGACAAGACGTCCGGGTTTTTTGCCCGAACGTCTGTTTGTCAGGCCGGTGCGGAGAGAAATATCGCCGGGAAAATGATTTCTTCAGCTACAGATCCGAGGTCACATTCGTGCGGTCCAATACCGGTCTGATCGCTGGCCAGCAAGCTATCATCGATTCGCAATCAACGGGCCGCCGTCCGGGTAATCGCATCCATGGGCGCGCAGATTGCCATCGCACGCTATTGACATTGACAGGCGGATTTTTTTAGTCGCGTGCGCCGCGACCGCGCATCTAGAGCACTTCCAGCAATTTTTGAACCGCCGGAAGTGCTCTAACTCATTGATATACCCGCAAAGCCACGTTCGCGAATGAACCTATTCGCTCCGGTTTTGCTCTAGCGGTAAATCGTCGAGATTTCAGTAACAGGCAATGAGCCGAGATCCATCAGTTTCAAATTTTGTGGCAGGTCAAGATCGACCAGATTGGAAATACGGGAGAATGTCGCATCGACGAACACTCTGTTTCCTTCTCCGTTGATCCGGTGAACGCCGTATCGAATGGTATCGCGTTCACTCTGGGTCAGGCGGCCGACCAGGTTTTTTGACGCCCATATCGTCCCGCCGTAGGCGAAATCGCTTAAGCGACCACACCTGTTTACGGTGTCCCCCAGCACGGTGAATTCGAGATGGGTATTGGTTTGGTAAGTGCCAAACCATTCCTGCCCTTCGTCGACACCGATATTGAGTAATAATTCGTTGGTCCAGACTTTACGGGAACGCCATTCCGTATTGATCTTGCGCATCGCTTCCTGCATTTCCAGTGAACAGCGCAGGGTATTCAAAATGTAGTTGCTGTCGGGTTGCGGGAAAAAATAGCAAAGCAATCCGTCACCGACGTGTTTGCCATGTGTTGCATGATATTTGCGCAGGATCGGCTCCATGGTTGACCATATCTGATTTATCAGTTCGAAGTATTCCTCCGGCGGAAGTTCCGCGCAGATCTTGACCGAGCTCTGTATGTCGGCGACCAGGACGGCCAGCGGTGTGAGGTACGGGCGGCGCCGTTTCAGCAGTTCCCGAATGACGATGTCGCGACGCCCTAACAGGTCAAGTAATCCGTCACTTGGACTGAGCGATGGCTCAAAGGTAAAAAAGACCCCTTCCCGGAAGAAGGATGCATATATTATGTACCATCTTTCAGGCGACCCTACCGGTGCCAGATTAACCGTCGTGTGGAGCAGCATCGCACGATCAGCCGTTTCGACGAGATCGTAGGTCCTCAACAATGCCTCGACATCTTTGCCCTGCATCTGCGCGCCGAGTGAGTATAGCCTGGACTTCGGAATACGGTTTTTCGCAGCCATCAGATGAAAACGGATAATTTCTTCCCGATCCGTGGCATCCTGAATATGTTGCTGACTAAGCAGAAGCGGGAACACGCTGCATTCCGTAATATCTTCCGACAGACACTTTGACAGGCAAAACAGATCATCGTTTGCCGAGGCGTTCGCCCATTCCACCTCAAACTGATTGTTTACCATGTAAGCCGGACCTGAAACGGAATCGAGGCTTAAGGAACGGCGCATTTGCGGGATGTCTGACGAATTGTTCGGCCTGGCGCGGGGCGGGTACTGTTCCGGCGTGATGTGATCAGGCGTAATTTTATCGTTGTTTCCGGTTTCCTCGCCAACAATCTGAGATTGCTCTTTCTTAGCGAACACGTCCCTGATTTCCCCCATGGTCATTCCCTCACGTTTTAACTGGTTTATTTTGGCAATAGTATCTACAGCACCGGCCGGGAAGTACCCCAGCCGTTTGGCATTGCCATGCCCGTGCCGGGGCATTTTGACATGCGGACGCGGCAGGATACCCAACGCCACGTAATTGTTCAGCGTGGCGCGGGATATTCCCGTTTGTAGCAGCAGTTCTTTGCTGGAAAGTTCACACGGCGACATTTTATCAAGAGTCCAAACAAATTGTCTAATTTGTTAACGATTTATTTAGACAGTTTAGTATTCGGCTGTCAATTCTTAACTGGATCGAATACCTCACAACATGCAGGGTGATTGCACTGGCTTGTGATTGCCTGATAGTGGTCTCCAAGGGGGAAAGTGATTGTCGACAACAGCTGCCCAAATAGAGTCCGGATAGTGTATAAAACTACTCGAAAACCGAACAAGATAGACGCGAATTCTGGCTGGCTTTATGATTTCGGAGACGGAATTCGTGAGTCTAATCAGTTAGATGGTTTAATTGTCTAATTTATTGAATCGGATGTGAAAAAAGGGCCGCCCGAAGGTGGGCGGCCCCTTCGCAATAGACCAGCCGGAGATGTTAGCTGCTATAGTACATCTTGAACTCCACCGGATGGGGTGTGTGCTCGAAGTTGTAGTTTTCTTCCCACTTGAGATCCATATATGCATTGATGGAATCATCGGTGAAGACGCCACCTTTTTTCAGGAATTCACGATCCGCATCAAGACTGCCCAGTGCGTCGCGAAGTGAACCGCACACAGTCGGGACATCAGCCAGTTCTTCTGGCGGCAGGTCATAAAGATCCTTATCCATGGCATCGCCCGGGTTGATCTTGTTCTGAATACCGTCAAGGCCGGCCATCAACATGGCCGAGAAGGCGAGATACGGGTTGGCGGTTGCATCCGGGAAGCGGACTTCGACCCGTTTTCCATTCGGTGAGTTGGAGAAAGGAATACGACAGGAAGCCGACCGGTTGCGGGCGGAATAGGCCAGCAGCACGGGCGCTTCAAAACCCGGAATCAGGCGCTTGTAGCTGTTGGTTGTCGGGTTTGAGAAAGCATTGATGGCTTTGGCATGTTTGATGATGCCACCGATGTAATGCAGGGCGGTTTCCGACAAATCGGCATAAGCGGACCCGGCAAATGTCGGTTTGCCATCTTTCCAGATGGACTGGTGACAATGCATACCGGAACCGTTGTCGCCGGCGACAGGCTTGGGCATGAAAGTTGCCGTTTTTCCATAGGTATGCGCGACCATATGAGTGACATACTTGTATATCTGTACATTGTCGGCAGATTTGACCAGTGGTGCATAGGTCAGACCAAGTTCATGCTGGGACGGTGCGACTTCATGGTGGTGCTTGTCCATGTTGAGACCCATTTCACGCATGACAGTGACCATTTCGGCCCGCAGATCATTGGCGCTATCGACCGGCGGGACGGGGAAGTATCCGCCCTTGATGCCCGGACGATGTCCCATGTTGCCTTCGTCGAACATCCGACCGGTAACGTAAGGGCCTTCCTCCGACGAAAATTCGAAGAAGCTGGAATTCATGGTGACTTCATACCGGACGTCGTCGAAAACAAAGAATTCCGGTTCCGGGCCGAAGTAAGTGGTATCACCAATGCCGGTTGATGCCAGATAGGCTTCGGCGTTTTTCGCGATCGAACGGGGGTCTCTGCCATAGGCCTGCCCGGTTGTCGGCTCGATAATGTCGCAAAACAAAATCATGCAGGGCTGGGCTGCAAACGGATCCATGACCGCTGTCGTCGGATCCGGAATGAGCGTCATGTCGGATTCATTGATCGCTTTCCAGCCGGCAATGGAGGACCCGTCAAACATGATGCCATCGGCGAATGCATCTTCGTCGATGAAGCTCGATGTCATGGTCAGGTGTTGCCATTTACCGCGCGGATCGGTGAAACGAAGATCGACGAACGGAATGTCTTCGTCTTTCAGAAGCTTAACAACGTCTTCTGAAGATTTGCAGTTAAGGGTCATAGTCGAGTTCCTTTTCGGTTAGTGTGTTCAATAAAGATGTGGGTGGAAGTGGAGAAGCTGGCCTCAGATGGCGTCGGACCCGCGTTCGCCGGTTCGGACCCGGATTGCCTCTTCAACCGGTGTGATAAAGATTTTCCCATCTCCGATGCGGCCGGTATGGGCGGCCTGCTGGATGGCCTCTACCGCGCGGTCGAGCATATCGTCGTCAACGACCAGTTCGATTTTCACCTTCGGTAGAAAATCGACCACATATTCGGCCCCCCGATACAGTTCGGTGTGCCCCTTTTGTCGGCCAAAACCTTTAGCTTCAAGCACCGTAATGCCCTGAAGTCCAACTTCGTGAAGCGCTTCCTTCACTTCGTCCAGTTTGAAAGGTTTGATGATGGCTTCAATTTTTTTCATTGTGATCCCGGGTTCAAGGAATTTGCAAGCGGGGCAAAATGAGAATGTCTCAATTCATCCCATCAATTCATACGCACGTGTATAGCAGAATTTGTGCCATATTTGATAAGGAAAAAAAACGTATGATTCCAGTGCGATAGCACTGGCCAGAGAAATCGAAACAAGATGCGGTCATTGTCAATTGGTCAAAAAACAGGCAGTTGCATATTATTCGCTCACGGGAGTGACATGCCGGACAAATTATTATGGAGATAGTCCGTCAAGTGTCTGACCCGTGCAGGAATAAATCGGCGTTCCGGATACACTGCATGAACTTCAAAGGGGGCGGCCTGCTGATCGGTCAAGACTGGAACCAGCATGTCGCCCTTTGCCATCGCACGGACCAGCCAGTTCGGATCAGGCTCTTAGGTCATCGGGCCTGAACGACCAGGCCATTGAAGATGTCATTGGATGGGTGTGCATCTTGCAGTTTTATGCGGTTCTGGATCAGGCGCTCGGCTTCAAGGGATTGCCGCAGGCTGTGTTGAATGACGTGGCCGAGGGCACTGTGCAATCAAAGGGGTACGTTCCAGGCTTCCAGTATTTTGTAAATATGTCGGAAACTGAGGCAGTGGGCCAGAAGCGCGCATAACCAGCCCGGATTGGGGGTCAACTCGTGGCGTTGCTGGCCAGACATGCCTTGATCCGTTCGATTGCGATGATGATATTCTTCGTCGAATTGGCATAGGAAAAGCGGATATATCCTTCTCCCATGTGACCGAAGCTGGTGCCGGAAATCAGCGCGACTCCGGCTTCGGTCAGTAGCCGGTTCTGTAGTTCAAGGGACCGGATGCCGGTTCCGGTGATATTCGGGAAGGCGTAAAATGCGCCGCCTGGTGTTGGACAGATGAAACCGGGAATGGAATTGATCGCACGAACGATCACCTGACGGCGTTCATCGAACGCTGCAACCATCTGAACAACAGCGTCCTGCGGCCCTTCCAGTGCTGCAATTCCGGCGTATTGGTTGGCCGCGCTGACGCAGGAGTGACAGTTGATGGACAGGCGTGTCGCGTGCCCGATCAGATCAGCCGGCCAGACGCCATATCCCATGCGCCAGCCGGTCATGGCATAGGTTTTTGACCAGCCGTCCAGCAGGATTGTGCGCTCGCGGAGGTGGTCGTACTGCATCAGGCTGACGTGTTGTTGTCCATCATACAGCATACGAGCGTAAATTTCGTCCGACAGGATGCAGACATGCGGGTGTTTTTCCAGCCCTGCTGCCAACTTGTCCATCTCTGACCGCGGCACCACACCACCGGTCGGGTTCGAGGGGGTATTGAGGATCAGTAAACGGGTGGCTGGTGTGATCAGCGATATCACTTCGTCGGCGTCAAAGGCGTAACCGGCATGTTCATGCAACGGCATCGGTACCGGTGTCGCGCCAGAATACCGGATGACACTCTCGTAAATTGGAAACCCCGGGTTGGGATAAATGATTTCGGCACCGGCTTCCCCGAACATGGTGATGGCGAAAAACATGGTCACCTTGCCGCCGGGGACAATCATCACATTGTCAGGATTGATCTCGACATTGCGATGCCGGACGATATCGGCCGCTACCGCCTGTCGCAGTTCCCGAATGCCGTTGGCCGGCGTATATCCATGGTGCCCGTCTTGCAGGGCCTTGCAGGCCGCCTCAACGATATGATCCGGCGTTTTGAAGTCCGGCTGGCCAATGCCGAGGTTGATGATATCTCTGCCACTGGCGGCAAGCGCGGTGGCGCGGGCCAGTACCTCGAAGGCGGATTCCGTGCCAAGACGTGAAATGGCGGCTGCGGGGTGAAGCATGGAGGGTCTCCGGTGCTGGAACTGGGTGGGTCGGGCAGGGTATTTGTTTCCGATTCTTAATAGCAGGCCGTTACGACGAAAGAAATGGGTACGAAGGCGTGGGATTATCCAACAGACAACTTGTTTTGAAATTATCCCTATTTTATTGACGGTGCGGATGCCAATCCGGTTCGCCTCGGGCGAGTGCGGTTTCAGTTGAACTGGCTGCGAACCCGCGCTAGGTACTCAGGGGAATCACCTCATCAAGCCTCCAACCGTCAGAACCGGTCGAAACCGATATGAAACCAGCCAACCAAGTTTTTTCCGATGCGCGCGTGACAGTCTTTGAAACCATGTCCCGGCTGGCGGCGGAATATGGGTCGATTAATCTGGGGCAGGGGTTTCCCGATGACCTCGGCCCGCAAGAGTTGCGTGACAGGGCTGCTGAAGCCATTGTGCGCGGGCCAAGCCAGTATCCTCCCATGATGGGCCTCCCGGATTTGCGACAGGCCGTCGCTGATCATAACAGGCGGTTTTACGGGTTGGAAGTTGACTGGCAGCGCGAAACCATGATCACGTCAGGTGCGACGGAGGCGATTTGCGATTGTCTGATGGCATTGATCGAACCGGGCGATGAAGTGGTTCTGATCGAACCGCTTTATGATTGTTATTTGCCGCTCGTTCGACGGGCCGGGGGGATTCCCAGGCTGGTCCGCATTGCACCGCCGGGCTGGGAACTGCCCCGACAGCAGCTGGCGGATGCATTCACAGACAAAACCAAGTTGATTCTGCTCAACAGCCCGCACAATCCAGCCGCCAAGGTATTCAGTCGCGACGAGCTACAGTTCATTGCCGACTTGGTGATGCAATACGATGCCTATGCCGTCTGTGACGAGGTTTATGAACACATCGTCTATGACGATCACCGGCATCTGCCGCTGATGACGTTTGACGGCATGCGCGAGCGCTGTATCCGGATCGGATCAGCCGGCAAGACATTTTCCATGACGGCCTGGAAAGTCGGTTATGTGACGGCGCCGGCCCATCTGCTGACGCCGATCAGCAAGGCCCACCAGTATGTGACGTTCACCACGCCTAGCCACCTGCAATCAGCCGTTGCCTACGGTTTGGGTCAGGGAGACGAATATTTTTCCGGTCTTGTCGATGATCTTGCGGCCAAGCGCGACCTGATTTCCGATGGTCTGACGGACGCCGGGTTTGACGTCATGGCGGTTGCGGGAACCTACTTTCTGTCCGTCGATATCCGATCCGTTGGCTGGCGGCAAGGCGATGTCCGTTTCTGCGAAACCATTACCCGCGAAGCCGGCGTGACGGCCATTCCCATGAGTGCGTTTTACCAGCAGGCCGACATCAGCCATTTTGCGCGGTTCTGCTTTTCCAAGAATGATCTCATATTGCGCGACGCCTGCGAACGACTGAAACGGTATTTCAGCCGCTGACAATAACCCATGGACAGGAACGGACGGATGAACGGTGCGGAAAGCCTGGTGAAAACCTTGTTGGCGGGACGGGTGGATGTCTGTTTCACCAACCCGGGTACATCGGAAATGCATTTTGTGGCGGCGCTGGACGCCCACGCCGACATGCGGTGTGTTTTGGGACTGCAGGAAAACGTCGTCACCGGTGCAGCTGACGGTTATGCCCGCATGATTGACAGGCCGGCGACAACCCTGCTGCATCTCGGTCCGGGGTTGTCAAACGGGCTGGCCAATATTCACAATGCGAAGAAATCACGCACCGGTATGGTCAACATTGTCGGAGATCATGCCACCTATCACCGCAAGTTTGATGCGCCCCTGACATCCGACATTGAGGGAATTGCCGGCCCGGTCTCGCACTGGGTTCGTACGTCACCGACGGCAGATCACCTGTCCCGCGACGCGGCGCAGGCGATAACGCGGGCCAGTACCCGTCCCGGTCAGATCGCCACCCTGATCCTGCCGGCTGACTGCGCCTGGAGCGAGACCCGTCAGCCGATCGTTACTGCCGACCTGGCCACCGCGCCGGACGGGCCGGATCCGGAAGGGGTCCGGAAAATCGCCGACATTCTGCGGTCAGGCGAACCGACGGTTATCATCATGGGTGGTCGCACCCTCCGTCAGGCTCCGCTCGAACTGGCGGGCTCGATCCTTGCCGGAACGCACAATACCACGCTGAAGGCCGAAGCGTCGAATGCGCGAGTGGAACGGGGGGCCGGGCGGATGCCGGTCGACCGTATTCCCTATCCGATTGATCAGGCGTTGCAGGCACTGGCCGGATTTCAGCACGCTATCACGATTGAAGCGCGCGATCCGGTTGCCTTTTTTGCCTATCCCGGAAAACCGAGCCGGATCCTCCCGGAACACTGTCATGTTCACGAACTGGTTGGCCCGGACGGAAATGGCGAACTGGCGTTGGAAATGCTGGCGGACGAACTCGGCGTCCGCACCGTGCCGCCGCCTGTCGCCAGCCTGTTCCTCGCGCCGCCGGTCGCCGGGCCGCTTGACCCGGACAGTATCGTGTCCGTGGTCGCCAATGCGATCCCGGAAAATGCCATTATTATTGACGAAGCCATCACCACCGGTCGTGAGTTCTTTCCGGCGACCAGTACGGCCCAACCACATACCTGGTTGCAGATCAATGGCGGCGCCATCGGGATCGGCATACCGCTGGCCGTCGGTGCCGCCATTGCCGCGCCGGACCGGCCGGTGATTGCATTGCAAGCGGACGGTTCGGCAATGTTCACGGTCCAGGGGCTCTGGTCACAGGCGCGGGAAGGGCTGAACATCACGACCATCATCTTTCACAACCGGTCCTATAAAATCCTGTTGGCCGAAATGCGAAATGTCGGGGTTGAAAACCCGGGACCCAGTGCGCTCGATATGCTGGAGCTGGACCGTCCGGCGCTGGACTGGGTGTCGATCGCGCGCGGCATGGGGGTCGAAGCGGGACGGGCGGCAGATGGTGAAACGCTGGCCCGCCAGTTGCAGCGCGGCCTGGCCTGCGAGGGACCTTATCTGATCGAAGCTTCACTCCGGGCTGGTGGATGACAGGGAGAACGCAGATGAGCGGCAAAAACACATTCGGAACGTCTGCATATGGTGGGGCAGGGTGGTCGCCGCGCACGGCCAGCCATGCGGACGAGGTCGGTGTTCTGTGGTCGGCCTGTGGCATGGACAGTGAATGGGCACCACTGAAATCGGTCCTGCTGCACTGCCCGGGGGATGAACTGCTTCGCTCATCCGATCCGGCGGCGGTGCAGATGCTCGAACCGCTCGATCGCGATCGCGCCCGTCAGCAGCATCAGGTGATGCGAAAGACATATGAAAATGCCGGTGTCACGGTTCACGATGTCGTTCCGGACCAACCGGCACACCCCAACCAGATGTTCTGCGCTGACCTGTTGTTCGCGACGCCGGACGGCATCATTCTGGCCCGCCCGGCATCAACCGTGCGGGCGGGCGAGGAGCGCCCGGTGGCGCGGCGACTGGCGGCCCTCGGGATTCCGGTGGTCGCCATGTTGACCGGTGGTGCGACCTTTGAAGGGGCAGATGCCATGTGGCTCGATCCCGGCACCGTCATCATCGGTCGCGGGTTGCGGACCAACGAGGAAGGTATCCGGCAGGTCAGCGCTGTTCTGGGTCGCTCCGGTGTCGAGGTGATCGCCGTTGATATGCCCTTCGGCACCATGCACCTGATGGGGATGCTGCGGATTGCCGACCGCGACCTCGCCATTGTCTGGCCGCGCCGTACGCCACATGCGGCGGTTGCAGCCTTACGTAGCCGTGGATACGAGGTCGCCTTCCTGCCGGACGAGGATGACGCGGTGATCAACCGGGCCATCAATTTTGTTACCCTCGGGCCACGCCGTATTCTGATGGTGGATGGCAGTCCCGTCGCTCGCCGGTTCTATCAATCGCACGGCATTGACTGCCTCACTGCGGCGGCTGACGAACTGGTCAAGGCGGCGGGCGCGGTCGGCTGCCTGACCGGCGTTATCGAACGCGACCGCATTGGCCGTGGGCCATAAAGCGTGCTTGACGGCTGACGGAGCGCGGGGTACTTAAAGCGCCTCCAATTGTGGTGGCTGTAGCTCAGTTGGTAGAGCCCCGGCTTGTGGTGCCGGTTGTCGCGGGTTCAAGTCCCGTCAGCCACCCCAGTTCCCCTCAGGGTATTGATAAAGCTTAAAACGTAGGTGAACTGCGGTTTATAGAGCTGCTCATGTGTATAAAACATGTGTATGAAGGAACGTACGGAGATGAGGATGCCGTCACCTTGGAAAGACCGAAGAACACGTACGTACCACGTTAAGCGGAAGGTGTTGTCTACTTTATTCAGGCAATTCCACCTGCATGAAGGAAAGCGGCAGGTTCGTGTGTGAGCTCACTGGGTGCCGATATTTGCTTGGTGACGAATGGTGATGACATTGCGTGGAGTAGCGCGCTGTAGTTGAGTTGGAATCGGATTTCCGCGCCAACGGGAAGACGAGTTCGCCTGGTATCGACGACAAGATGGTCGCTACTGGCGCCGAGGATATTCATTCCGGTAGGCGGGAGAAGGCCGTCCGTGTCTGTATCCTGGCGCCCGAGGGCAAGGATTGACTGTGTGGTTTGGTTTGGTTGGGAGGTCTGATCGAATATCCGGTCTGTTGCAGAATGCGGTATTTCGCCAAACGCGGTCTGGGCAATTTCACCCCAAGGTTTTGACGGCTTGACTTTCATCTCGATCACTTCGGCGATCAGCACAAAGGCGTCGGTATACAAACCGTCGATTGACTGGCGATGCAGCGGATCGCAGCCCAGCAAGATCGATTCGCCGAGACGCAGATCGTTGATCCGCCCCGTATCGGCACCGCTCAGTGCCCATTGAAGGTTAGCCGAATTGCCGCCCGAGACGATCTCGAGGCCTGGCCTCGCAATTGGGCCAGCGACGAAACCGGGCCGGGGAGGAAGCTTGTGGCCGAAGGTGGCATCGATCGAATCGGCCAATGCCGACAGTTCAGCCATATTTCTGGCATCCGGCGCCACGCCGTTCAGACAGGCAAGGTTGGTGCCAATTCCCCTGAGCGCGATGTTGGGAAATTTCAGCACCTCGCGTACGAATGACGCAAGTTTTGCTGGCATGATACCTTCCCGCAGATCGCCGAGTTCAACCATCAACAAGATGCCGTGTGTGCACTGCGTCGCATGCGCGGCATCGGAGAGTCGGCTGACGACTTCGAGTTCGGTATTGACGCTGATATCGGTCTGCGCGACAACCTGTTCGACCTCGCTCAGCATGGGCGATCGGATCAGTATTATCGGCGCAGCAATGCGCTCACTGCGCATGGTTCTAATGTTTCGGATGCGTGGGTCACCTAAAAACGACACACCTGCACGGACCAGCGCTGCGGCGATTTCAGGTGCCCCGAGCACTGCCTTGGTGACGCCGGTGACCGAAATACCGCGTCGGCCTAGCCGACCGACAAGGCTGCGAGCATTATGATTGATTTTTGCGAGGTCAATTTCAAGTCTCGGTGCAATCATCCTGCCCTTGCAGTCAACGGAATTCCGAATTCAGGGAATGCAGTGAGCACCATATCCACCAAGCGACCCGGCGAGCGGGTCAGCGCATCTGTGACGGGAATGTTTAACTCGGCCTCGTAGTGGGAGATTGCTGTATCTATTTCTGCATCGGTCATGTTTTCATGGTTGATCGTCAGGCCGATGACCTTGGTGTCGGCAAAGGCCTCGATGAGATTGATCTCACTGGCCGGGGTCGGCATTTCCATCGTTGTGAAATCGCAGCGATGGCGGCGTCCTGGCGCATGCTGCAGCACGACCCCATCGGGGCAACTCCCACGCAGAATAAAGGCAGAAGTGGAGTACGCGGGATGGCTAAGTGCGCCCTGACCTTCGATGACAATAATGTCTGGGTTTTCGGCCTCGAACGCCTCGATGATTGTGGCTTCCAGTTCGCCGGTACAGAATTGTGAAGGAACGGCGTCGAGCGCGATCCCATAACGCGCACCCTGTATCAGGCCGGTTTGGCCGGTGCCAACCATTACCGCCTTCACACCGCGTTCATTGAGCGCATGGGTCAGGATGGTCGCGGTGGTGCGCTTGCCGATGGCGCAGTCGGTGCCGAGTACGGCGATACGTGGACAAGATATCTCGGCAATGCGGCCACTGAACGTTCGAAGGCCCTTTAGGGCGCGCGGTTTTCGGACGTCGAGGATCGTTACGTTCGCCGATGCACAAGCCGCCTGGAATTCCGGATCGTCGTTGAGGAACTCGTGTAAACCATTGACGATGCTCATCCCAAGCTTCATCGCCTCGAGCAGAGTGGCACGCTCATGGAGTGACAGCAATCCGCTCGCGGGCGCCATCCCGAAGATGAAATAATCGGGCACTTTGCCAGCATGGCTCAGCGCCGCAGCAAGGTCGCGGCAGATGGGAATGGCGTTGGGCGACCCATCGAGCACCATGCCAGTGTCAAGACCGGCCTTGACACTGTCGATGACCGACAAAATTTCGTACTTCTGTGAGTAACGGACAAGTCCGTTGGCGGTTTTGCCATCGATGGCACCGAAATTCGCTTCACAATAGACGATGGCGCTGGCTGGAACCGGCGACGTGTGCGGAGGCGAGCCTTCCAAGATGCTGGGGATCATGTCTCGGCCACCATGTGTTTCGCCGGGGCGATTGAGAGGCGTAAATCGGTGTGTCGATACTCACCAATATTAAAACAATCGATTGGTATTTCAGCGAGTCCATATCGAATCAATTCATCGGCTGTTTCGATACTCGTTGCCGCTTCGTTATCGGTGCTGCCTGATTGGGGCATTTTGCGTGTTCCTGTTTCAAAGGGAGTGATCAAGGGCGAGACCATGGTTCACCCTTGAGATTTGTCGTCTCAACCTAAATTCGTAGATAGGACAAGCACTGACTTTACGCCCGTCCGTGACATCACATGGTGCAACCAGATTGGTGATCCGGCGGCTTATATAGAAGGGGCAAGAGGGGATGGCCCTGCCGGACCAACCTACTCCGTGGAAATGAGAGAAATGGGGTTGGTGGCCGGTTTCTGATACGGTAAGCAACCCGCCCTGCATATTTTTCTAGCAGGACGGATTGATTGAGAACTGAATGAAATCAATAAATTGAATCAACCTTTCAATTTGGAAAGCGCGGTAGCGCAATCTCTAGATACCTTAGAATTTACTTCCATTTCACCGGGAATCATTGACCAGCCCTGCTTTGCCACATAGTCGCCTCTTTCCCAATTATTAGTTTTCATTAAGGCAGCATGCTTCATAACTTTGTCCGGGTCCTGACTATACTGATCAATACAGATTGGTGTCAGACGGGCAAGAACAGCAATATTTGATGCCTCCGCAGACATATGGGACGCCTTGCCTGAAGTGACCCAGCCTCCCCATGTAAAACCAACAATAGTCAATACAACAGCGCCACCAACGGCGCCTTAATTTCTTCAAATTTCATGATATAACCTCTTGTAAAATAAAAATATTATAAAATAGCCGGTTCGAACAGCTACCGTCTAAAGGAGCCACAAACTCTCAAAAATAAAGGCGCGTCAACGATGTTTGGTTTGGGTGCAGAATAGCATAGTTCACCCACTTTAAGGTCTTAAAGAGAGTGCGCAGCATGTTCAAATTGCAAAGAAAACCGAGCCCTGAAATAGAACTTCCTATTAAGGCATTGCAGACCTTGTAACACAATTTATGTATAGAATCACGCAATATAAAAATCTAAAAGACTGTTGGCTACGACAACAGTCTTAAATATATCGTAAAGGCAGCTTCTGACCCCCCCGGTCCACTTGCCTACATACTTACGGGCGTACTTGTGTCGTTAGCGGACATCAAGGGCATGACCATCATTCATGGCCGGACGCTCCGTTTTTTCCGAGGACCTGATTTTAAAGGAGATATTACATGGACCGATTTACCGGCGGTTGCCTGTGCGGCAATGTCCGAATTGTCGCGTCGGGACGTCCGTACCGGGTTGGCGTTTGTCATTGCCTCGATTGCCGCAAACATCACGGCGCGCTGTTTCACGCATCTGCGGTGTTCCCAGAGGATGCCGTGACGATTGATGGCGAGACAGGCGACTACGCCGGGCGGGTTTTTTGTCCGCGCTGTGGTTCGTCCGTTTTCGCCCGCACTGCCGACGAAATCGAAGTCAACCTGGGATCTCTGGATGCGCCGGACCAACTGATGCCAACCTATGAAAGCTGGGTCGTCCGTCGGGAGGCCTGGTTGCCGCCGTTTCCGCTCACGCGGCGATACGACCGGGATCGCGACGCGGCGGGACGGTTTGAGGAGTAGGGCGCCCTGGTCGCGAAGATCGCACGTCATCACACATAAACTTATCCATTGACCTAAGTGATATGATAAATTATAGTTAGCTATATGGATAACTGTAATTACGGACCTCCGCTTGATCTGGTTTTTCACGCTCTGGCGGATCCGACCCGTCGTGCCGTCCTGCGGCGGCTGGGCGGCGGACCGGCAACGGTCAGTGAACTTGCCGGACCGTTCGATATGGCATTGTCGTCCTTCATGAAACATATCCGGGTGCTCGAGGTTTCGGGGCTGATCGGTTCCAGCAAAACCGGTCGCGTGCGGACCTGTCAGGTAAAACCGGACAGGTTGCAGGCCGCAGAAGCCTGGATCAATGAACAGCGGACCCTGTGGGAACAGCGTGCGGACCGGTTCGTCGACTATGTTGAAACCCTGGCATCTGACGAGAAAGCAAAATGACCGAAGCCCCCCTGATACACCGTGAATTTTCGCTGGAACGGCAGATCGTCGCGCCGCCCGACCGGGCCTACCACGCCTGGACAGATCCAGCCGCCAGACAGCACTGGTTTGTCGGGCCGCACAACTGGCAGCCGGTTGAGCGGCGTCTGGACCTGACAGTTGGTGGCGAAGAATTTCTGCATGGCCGCTTCGAGAACGGCATTGAAACGATCTACACGGCGCGATATCACGTCGTCGTTCCAGATGTATGTCTGGTTTATGTCTACGACATGCATGTCGCAGGGCAACACCTGTCGGTCTCCCTCGCCAGCATCCGGTTCGCGGCAGCAGACGGCGGAACCAGGATGCAGTACACCGAACAGGCTGTTTATCTCGGGGGTAATGACGGATCCGACGCCCGTCGGCAGGGAATTGCGGCCCACCTCGACCGGTATATCGGCTGTATCGATACGTTCAGGGCCATTCGCGATTGACGGAAACATGCGCAAGAAACCTCACCGTGTACTGTCGCGCCATTCCTGCGGGGTGACGTAGGTGCCGCTGAACATGCCTTCACCCTGACCCCGCGCTTCGCGAAACAGCTGGTCGTAATAGGTGCGGCTGTCGATGGTGTCGGGTAGCGCATAGCCGCGACCGATCAGTTCGGCGCCCACATCGAGCGTCCCGATGGCGCATTTCGCGGCCGTACCACGATCCTCTCGCCCCCGGCGGACGCAGGTCAGCATGACCCCATCGAGCAGGTCTCTCAGGTGATCAAATGCCTGTTGCCCGCATGCCCAGGGCGCGCTCTGACGATAACAGACCTGATCGACTTCCAGTACATCAATACCCCATAACCGCAGCCTCTGCCCGCCAACGACAAGCAGATTGGCGTGCAGGACAGTTGCCGGCCCCGAATATGTTTCGGATTGCGCTACACCGGGGGAAACGAGCCAGGGCAGCATGAAAAATAGCAGCGCCGGTTTCAGAACAGCGCGGTCAAATCTGTCCGGCAAGACCCGGCTTATAAACGTTTGCGCCATACATCCTGACCCTTCGAGACAACCAGTTTGGTCGATGATTCCGTCAGACGGTTGACCAGGCTCTCCATGATCGCCCGCATGGCCGGCTCCATGGCATCCAGGCGGGTGCGGAATGCCTGGCGGGAAATGCCAATCACGTCCGTATCCTCCAGTGCAATGATCGTCGCTATCCGCGCAGAATCATCAAACAGGGCCATTTCACCAATTACGTCTCCGACCGACCGGACGGCAATGGTGCTTTGTTCGGTCAGGCCCTTGACGACCTCGACACGGCCTTTCTGAATGACATAGGCCATGTCACCTGTGTCCCCTTCGACAAAAATCCGGCTGCCCTTGGCAAACCTTTTCCGCAAGAAATTCCTGGTTTCCTGATCGGGCAACAGCAAGGTCCTTCGGTTTTACGCTCAACGGAGTTTCAGTCAACGGCGAGCATATCAGAAATCGGCCTGAGCGCCTATCCTGCAGTGGGCCGGTACATCAAATCGCCGGACTGTAGCGGCGGGCCGGGTCATTCAAGAAAATAGGCGAGATACCATTCCATATCGTCTTCGGACAGCGGGTATTCGCCATCGCCGGGAACGGAAATAATTGACTTCACCGGCACATTGGCGACCTGGCGCTGCACCAGACCGGCGGTGGTCATCGACAGACCTGACTTCCAGACCAGTGCAGTCACTGCCTTGCCACTGTCGCCCATCAGCACCCGCTTGACGATTTCCGGGTCGATACCGGACAGCAGGGAGAGGGCCGGCGGGATCAGGGTAATATCGCGGCCCCGAATGGCCTGTTGCAGGGCGGCGTCGGTCAATTCGCCCGCCGCCTGCATTCGTTGTGCCCGCTCATGTGGCAGTTCGGTTTCCTGCCCCATGGCGCCCGGATCACCCTTCAGGATACGTTCGCGAACAGTCTGACGGAGGTCATGGGTGACCTCCTCATCGAGAGGATGGCGTTGAATCAGATACTCAACCAGCGCGGCGCTGACAAACGTGGCAATACGTTTGATTGTGTTGACCGACAGGTTGGAGCGTTCCACCAACGGGCGGTGCATTTCCGGAATATTTTCCGCCGACATGCCGATGACCGCCATGGTTTTTTCACTGATCTCTGATGTCTGGTTTTGCAAAAGTTCGGTCAGGCCGGATGCATCCTGTGTGGTCGCGATCGCCTGTGAAACCGCATTACCAATTCCGTGCCGCCGGGCCACTGCGATCAGCGCGTTTCCCTGAATGCCGCTGGCGATGATCTGAACCAGTTCCTGCTCATTCAGCAACGGTGAATATTCAAGAATCGGTGCCGATACGGCACTTTCCAGGTCGCGCGCCAGATCCATAATGATTTTTCGCGGTACGTTCTTTAATTGTTTGATCTCGTTCGAAATAATCGCCCGAACGTCCGGCAGTTCATCATGTGCAAGGACTTCCAGAACCTCCATTGCCATTTCCGTCAGCCGGTTGTTTTCCTCATCTGTCAGACTGGGGATCAGACGTCCGATCTTGTAGGCGAGTTCACTTCTGACTTCGGCGCTGGTGTCGACCGCCAGTAATTTGTCGGCCTGCAGCGGTGTACCTTCGTTTCTGGCGATTTCAACGCGCACACCTTCGTCGCTGTCTTCCGCCAGAAAATACAGCAGTTCCGGCTCAAGGTCTTCATGGCGTGCCAGTTCCCGGCGTTCGGTGGTGTTGCCACTTTTCGCGAGACGTTTGGCATCATCATAGTCCGGCCGTTTTTTGCCGGATTTTTTCTTTTTCTTGTTTCTGTTTCCAAGAACCCAGGACAGCATCGACATTTCCTATGTTACGGCACACCTGACAATTTATCAGCGAACTGAATGGCAGGTCAAAATCCGATCATCGTTCAGGTGGAAATACCATGGTATTATGACACGGGCAGCTTTCGCAAGAGTACTCAGGTGAGGGTGGTCCGTGCAACGCATCGGTTCGGGTCAACGCCAGCGCAACAGCGCTTTCTCCACCCGGCCGATCAACCAACTGACGCTGAGGCCCATCATTGACAAGATGGCAACCCCGGCAATCAGCTGATCTGTTGCCATCAGACTGCCGGCCAGCAGGATATAGGCCCCGACGCCATATTCGGCACCGATCATTTCGGCGGCAACCAGCAAAATGATGGCGATTGACGCCGATATTCGAAATCCGGACAGGATAGCGGGTAACGCCCCCGGCAGGATAATCTTGATGACAATTGACAGCGGTTTCATACCGAACGACTGGCCCATCCGGATCAGGCTGCGGTCCACATTGTCAACGCCGCCGTAGACGGCAATGACGGTCGGGAAAAACGTGCCGAACAGTATGGTCGCGGTTTTTGCACCTTCACCAATCCCGAACCAGATCACAAACAGCGGCAACAGGGCGATTTTCGGAATCGGAAAAATCGCCGATACCAGCGGCAGCAAACCCGCCCGAATATGGGAAGACAGACCAATGGCCAGGCCGGCCATCACGCCAAGGATGGTGCCGGAAATCCAGCCTGTCACCAGTCGCTGCAGGGATGCCGACAGATGTTTCCACAACAAACCCGACATCAGCAGTTCGCGAAACGCTTCAAATGCTTCCGACGGCGCGGGCAGCACCAGCGGACTGATCCATCCGAGGCGGGAACCCGCCTCCCAGATGATCAGCAGGGCGACAAACACAACCGGCCCGGTCAGTGTTTTTGGCGAATGGACAAAACCGCCGCCGCGATAGGCAACAGTTTGCCGGGGTGCAGGGTCAGGCATTCATCAGTTCCTGGTCGGCGACCAGCGCTTCGTCACGCAACAGGCCCCACAGATGCCTCTGTCGGGCATCCAGTTCGACCATTCGATCCTTGCGGTCTTGCAGCGGCATGTCGATTTCAACAACTTCCCTGATCTGACCGGGACGTCTCGACAGAACGACGATCTTGTGGCCGAGCCGCACGGCTTCCGCCAGGTTGTGAGTGACATAACAGGCCGTGAAATTTTCCCGGTCCCACAGGCCGACCAGATCATCCATCAGCAGTTCCCGCGTTTGACTGTCCAGTGCTGACAGTGGTTCATCCATTAGCAGGACCGCCGGACTGACGCTGAGCGCCCGGGCGATGGCAACGCGCTGTTTCATACCGCCGGATAGCTGGCGCGGAAATGCCTCTTTGAAGGAAATCAGGTTGGTTCGTGTCAGCACGTCAGTGATGATCCGATGCCGGTCTGATGCCGTCAGATTGTGATCTTCCAGCACCAGACTGACGTTTCCCTCGACCGTGCGCCAGGGCAGAAGGGCAAAATCCTGAAAGATAAAGGTCAACGGGTTGAGCGACCCGGGCGGCGGCGGACCGATCTGGAATACATCTCCCCGGTCCGGGCGCTCCAGTCCACCGATCAAGCGAAGCAGGGTTGATTTTCCGCAACCCGAGGGACCTATGATACAGACAATCTGCCCCTGTCTGATATCGAGGTTGATGTCCGACAGCACGGTCAGGTCGCCGTAGGAATGGTTAATGTTTTCGAGGGACAGGTCCATCTCAATTCAGCCGACAACCGGCAGCGGCGGAAAGTAAGCGATAGTTCCGCCGCGCCGTGTCGACCACCTATCTGGTCTCGACGAAGCTGGTGTCCACCAATTTATCAATGGTCACGTCGTTCTTGATCAGACTCTCCGACTGAAACCAGGCCAGTTGCGCCTTGACGCTGGTGAGGTTCAGCTTCGCACCCTCGCTGATTCGCATCGCACCGTTACGGATCGCGGGAGCCGCCTTGTCGTATGGACGCGAGGCATACACATATTTGTGAATCAGTTTGACCATGTCTTCGGCTTTGGCCTCACCGGCCGTCCGGTCAACCAGCGCAGCGTTGAAATCAGCAGCCCCTCTCGAAAAGGCGCGCAGGAATTTTTCTGCAAGCGGGCGGTTTCCATCGGCTATCTTGCGAGACGTGAACACCGTGGTGACCTGGTAGTCCGGGATATATTGATTGACCCAGCCAATAATTTTAACGGCACCACTTTTGTCGAGCCCCTTGGCAATATGCGGGACAATTGCCCATGCGTCGACCTGACCGGATTTGAGCGCGCCGATGATCGCACCGACTTTCTGCAGCGGTATCAGTCTGATATCCTGCTTCTGAATCCCTTCCTTGCTGGCGATCTGGGATGCCATATATTGAAACGATGACCCCGGTTGGGTAATCGCAAATGAATGGCCGCCCAGTTTGGCCGGTGACGTCAGGCCAGCATCGTAGGCGGCTTTCGACACCAGAATGGCCGACCCGTCGATACCTTTTTCTTCCGTCAATGCGCCACCGATAATTCGTACCGCGCCCTTGTCCGCCAGATTGATCAGACCGCCGGTAATTGCCGTCACACCAAAATCAACATCGCCGGAGGCGATGGCAACCGCCATCGGTTGCGCCGCCTGGAAAAATTTGAATTCGACGTCCAGCCCTTCATTCTTGAAGTATCCTCTTTCGAAGGCAACGAAGCTGGCAGCATGAGAGGTGAAACGAAGAGCGCCAACCGATATTTTTTCGGCTGCCGCCGCGATGCCAGCTCCTGCGCCAGTCAGTAACATGGCTCCCACGACACCGAGCAGAGCCCATCGGCTTCCGACAATCCTGAAAAATGAATGCATGAAAATCTCCCTGATTTATAGTGACCGGCTTTTTTCAGCCTGTGCGACGGATACTAATAGGCAAATCGTTCGAGGTCGAATTTAATCCGGTTCCACTGCCTGAAACTCAACACGTCCGGCATGATGTGACAGATCAGGGAACGCGGGCAGCCAGCCCTGACGGGAATCGCACCAGATTTCTGATCGTGGCGGCAATTTGCTACGCTGGTGACAGGTGCCGACCCGCAGACCGTAAATACCGGCAGGCTCTTCCGCCGCTGTGGCATATATCTGGGTTCCGCATTCCGGGCAGAACGCCTGCGCCCTCTTGTTGCCACTGGCTGCGGTTTTGACATAAATTTTCGGTGTGCCACCGGTCGGGTGAAATTTTGCATGATCGACCGGAACCACGATCCGAAAGGTCGAGCCGGATAGAATCTGACAATCATTGCAATGGCAGATTGTTACCTGATCAGGGTCAATTTCCGCCGTATACTCCAGATATCCGCAATGACAACCACCATCAATTTTCATGAGAACGCGCCCCCCGTCTGAGATGCGTTGGTGACCTGTTGCGATCATTTTGTCAATGTCGTGGCCTGTTAAATTGGCCGGGCAAGATCTCATCGTAGGTACTCGTCCTATTCAACATGACAGGTTCAATGCAGCCACTGATCAGCTGTTGATCCTGCGGCATCGGACCTCTACCGTTGCAAAAGATTGACCGGGAAGGTGACAATGATCGAAGTGCAGGAGCTGCGGAAGCATTTTCAGTCGGTACGCGCACTTGACGGCATAAATTTTGTTGCCCGTGATGGCGAGGTGACGGGATTGATTGGTCCAAACGGTGCCGGCAAAACAACGGCTCTCAGGATTATTTATACGGTGATGCGACCGGACAGCGGATCGGTTCGGGTCGATGGATATGATTCGGTGGCCGACCGGCTTGCCGTGCAGCGATCGATCGGCGTGCTGCCGGATGGACGGGGCCTGTATCCACGGCTGACGGCGCGCGAACACATCCGCTACTATGGCCGACTGCATGGCCTGGCTGGGGCGGACCTGGAGGGGCGCATTGACAATCTGACGCAGAATTTGTCGATGGCGGAATTTATAGATCGACCGGCCAGAGGATTTTCCAAGGGGCAAGTCCGGAAAATCACATTGGCAAGGGCCCTTGTCCATGAACCCCGAAACCTGCTGCTGGATGAACCTACAAATGGCCTGGACATAGCGAGTTCGCGGGCCGTTCACCAGTTGATTCGCAACATTCGTAATCAGGGGCGGTGCGTATTGTTTTGTTCGCATATCATGTCGGAAGTGGCCCGTATTTGTGACCGTATCGTGGTCATATCAGGCGGCCGTATCGTTGCCGAAGGCACCGTCGCCGAATTGATGGAACGGACGGGAAGAAACAATCTGGATGATGTCTTCCTGCTGCTCACTGGAAACATCGACCGGCCGGGAGAAAGCTGAATGTGGACCAGAATTGGCGTCGTGTTCTCGAAAGAGGTGATGGACAATGCCAGAGATCGTCGCTCGCTGCTGATAGCATTGGTCTATCCACTGCTCGGGCCGTTGTTGCTGGGGCTGATGTTGTCTGCTGTCGGTCGGGTGACGGCCGACAATGGTGACCTGAAACAGACGCTGTATGTGCAGGGAATGGGCAATGGCACCTTACTGGTTGACTGGCTGAACAAGAAAGGAATTGAGGTTGTAGAAGCACCGGTCGACGTCAAGGCTGCCGTACGCAATGGCGAACTGGATGTGGCCATCGTTATTCCGCCAGGTTTTGATGAACTGGCCACCGCTGACAAAACGGCACCGGTCAGCATTGTCATAAATTCGTCACGTCTGAGCGGTGTGGTATCGGTCAATCGGGTGGTGTCACTTCTGGGTACGTTCAATACGGAAGTCTGGGGACAGAGAATTGCAGCGCGCGGTATTCAGTACCGCCGTCTGCAGCCGTTGGAGATCACCAATATCAATGTCACGTCCGGTGCCCATATCGGTGAAATATTGTTGTTTATGGTACCGCCGTTGTTTGTTTTCAACCTGTTCATGGGTGGCGCCTATCTGGCCATCGATTCGACGTCCGGTGAACGTGAACGCGGCTCGCTGGAACCATTGCTGATCAATCCGATCGAACGCGGTGCGCTGGTCGCGGGCAAATTTCTCGCCGCACTGTTTTATACGGGTGTGGCGATTATCGTTCAGTTGCTCGCCTTCAAGGTTGCCTTTCACATCGGCAGTGGGGACGCCGGATTCGCGCAATCCCTGAGCTTTACCAATATGCTGATTGTTTTGATATTGACGCTGCCACTGATGATGGCAGCGGTGTCGTTGCAATTCATCATTGCCACCGTCACCCGCAGTTTCAAGGAAGCGCAGACCTATCTTGGTTTGCTGCCATTGCTTCCGGCCTTGCCCGGAATGGTATTGATCTTTGCGACGGTTCATATCAAGGCATGGATGATGATAATTCCAGCCTATTCACAAACGCTGTTATTCGGGCGGATCCTGCGAGGTGAAGCGCTGAATTTGGCGGATGTTGCTCTGTCAATGACATCAACATTGGCGGTTGCGGTGACACTGTTCGCAGTGACTGTCCGTCTGTACCAGCGTGAAGAGCTGATTTTCGGGGGATGAATTCCGGCTGCCGACATTCATCCAGACAATGGCGTTGCGCTTCTGATTTTAGTCAACTTCCTGATATCACGATATGAACACCAATAAAGAATTAAATCAAACGATTGATTGAATTCTTTATTGGTGTTAGGGTCAAGTCGTTCAATCAGGAGAAGATCGCTGACAAAATCTGAAAAACCGACCCGGCAAACCGCTGAACAGACCCGCGTAGCGCTAACTGACACGGCGCTCAGGTTTTTTGGTGAAGATGGATTTGCGGCGACCTCGACGCGTGACATTGCCGCCGCAGCCGGTGCCAATATTGCGTCAATTTCCTATCATTTTGGCAGTAAAGAAGGGCTTCGTATGGCTTGTGCCACTATGATTGTCGAGAAATTCAGAGGGCTGACCGGGCCTGCCATGCAAACGGTGGTAACAGAAAACGACCCCGACGGCGCGCTGGAGCGGATCGAGGAGGCATTGATCTCGATTATACGATTTTTGAACGTGCAGCCGGAGGCCCGGCAGATTGCCGCATTCATGATGCGTGAAATGGGTCATCCAAGCCCGGCCTTTGACTTGATCTACAGTGAATTGATGCTGCCGTTCCATACTGCGATCTGCCGGTTGTGGGCAATTTCCACCGGGTGCACCGCCGATGACCCGGCAACCCGCCTGACCGTCTTTTCGATACTGGGGCAGGTATTTTATTTTCGCATGGCCCAGCCGATCGTTCTGCGGCGGATGGAATGGCACACGATCGACGATGACAAGGTCGAACAGATCATTACCACCATTACCGGCAATCTGAGAACGCTGGCGCGGGCGGCACAGGAGACATGAGATGCTAGCGATGTTTTGCTCGGTTCCGCTACTTGCTTCCGTTCTGGCGATTTGCCAGCCGGCACCGCCACTGGCGGTCGGGTACGTTGAGGGAGAATATGTTCTGATCGCTCCCGTTGAAACGTCCCGACTGTTGTCAATTGGCGTGCAACGTGGCGACCATATCAATGCCAATCAACCACTGGCGGCCATGGAAACCCGGGATGCCGAAATTGCGGTGGCGCAAGCCAATGCCGGCCTGTTGCAGGCGCTCAGTCAACTGGCCAATCAGAATGTTGGAAAACGTCCGTCCGAAATTGCCATGGTAGAAGCCGAACTGGCTTCGGCCCGGGCGCAGGCGGCTGAAGCGAAACGGGTATCTGAACGCAAGGCGGACCTGTTGGAGCGAAAAATCGTGTCGCAGGCAAATTTCGATGCGGCATCAACCGATCTTCAGCGTGCCAACGCCAAGGTCAAGGAACTGATGGCTAATCTGGCTTCGGCAAGACTCCCGGCCCGACCGCATGAAATCAAGGCAACCGAAGCGGCGGTCGAACAGGCGCGGGCAGTTTTGCGCAGTGCCGAATGGCGTCTCGACAACCGCACGTTGACATCGCCGAAACCGGCCCGGGTCTTTGATATTATCCGAAACCCGGGGGAAGTTGCGGGTCCACAAGCGCCGGTGCTTTCGATATTGCCGGACGGGGCCGTCAAACTCCGTCTTTATGTGCCGGAACCCGATATTCACCGCGTGTTGCCGGGTACCCGGCTCTTCGTCCATTGCGACGGTTGCGGGAAAGGTATGACCGCGACGGTGACCTATGTCGCATCCGATCCGGAATTTACCCCTCCTGTGATCTATTCGCTGACCGCCCGACAGAAGCTGGTATATCTGGTTGAGGCCAAACCCGACGGGTCTGCGACCGCTCTCAAACCGGGGCAGATCGTTGATGTCGCGCTGGGCATCGATCCATCATGAACGTCATCGAGGTCGAAGGGCTGGTCAAGAATTTTGGCGACAAGACGGTCGTCGATCACGTATCGATGCAGGTGGCGAAAGGTGAAATTGCCGGTTTTCTGGGACCGAACGGGTCGGGCAAAACCACGACCATTCGGGTGATGTGCGGGTTATTGAAAGCGGATGCGGGTTCGGGGCATGTACTGGGATATGATCTGGCCAGCGAGGCGCTGCAAATCAAACGCGAAGTCGGTTACATGACGCAACGATTTTCGTTTTATGAAGATCTGACAATTCGTGAAAACCTTGCCTTTGTCGCCCGTCTCTATGGCCTGTCGCCGGTCGCAAAACATGTGCATGAAACACTTGCCAATCTCGGGCTGAGCAGTCGGCAACATCAGTTGGCGGGAACATTGTCCGGCGGCTGGAAACAGCGCCTGGCGCTGGCTGCCTGCATCATGCACAAACCCAGATTGCTGCTGCTGGATGAACCGACCGCCGGAGTTGATCCCAAGGCCCGCCGTGAATTCTGGGATGAAATCAACCAACTGGCAGCGGACGGCCTGACAGTGCTGGTATCGACTCACTATATGGACGAAGCCGAACGATGCCACCGCATACACTATATATCCTATGGCAAACTGCTGACCAGTGGCACCGTCGAAGAGGTCATAAAGGGCGCCGGGTTGATGACCTATATTGTCGATGGCAAAGAGCTGAATTCTGCCGCCCGGTTGCTGGACGGCATGGCTGGTGTTGATCAGGTTGCCCCGTTCGGCCTGTCACTGCACGTGGTCGGCCAGGATTTTGCCGCCCTTGAAGTCGCCATGGAACAGGTTGTCAGGCAAACCGGCGTTTCCGCCCGACGGGGCGAGACCAATCTAGAAGACGTGTTTATCCAGCTGATGGGACAGTCATCGGACAATGTGACATGAACCGGATATTGTCACCCGGCCGGCTATGGGCAATCGTCATCAAGGAAATCATCCAGATGCGACGTGACCGAATCACCTTTGCTATGATGCTGGGGGTACCGTTGATGCAGCTGGTTTTGTTCGGTTTTGCCATCAATAATGACCCGAAAGGATTACCTGCAGCGCTGGTGACGGCCAGTCAGGACCCCTATAGCCGCGCTATGGTATCTGCGCTCGAAATGACCGGATATTACCGGTTTGATCATATCGTTGACAGCGCGGTCGCAGCGGAAAAGTTGATTGAAAACGGAACCGTTTCATTTGTCGTTACCATACCATCGGACTTTGCCCGCCGGGTGGTAAGGGGCGATCATCCACAAATTTTAATTGAAGCAGATGCCACTGATCCGGCGGTTGCCTCCGGTGCCATTTCGACGCTCAGTACGGTCGCCGCCCGCGCGCTTCTGCGGGAGCGGTCCGCAGAAGTGCAGGACCAGCGGTCGCGCAGTGCGGCGCTGGAGGTGATCGTGCACCGCCGATACAATCCGGAAGGCGTGACGGCTTTTAACATTGTTCCCGGATTGCTTGGCGTCATCCTGCAAATGACCATGGTGATGATGACCTCCATCGCTCTGACGCGGGAAACCGAACGCGGAACCATGGAAAACCTGCTGGCGATGCCATCCTCGCCAACCGAGATTATGCTGGGTAAAGTGTTGCCCTATCTGCTGGTCGGGGCGGTACAGGTCGCAGTTGTCCTCGTCGCCGCCCGGCTTCTGTTTTCGGTTCCGTTTGTCGGGTCTCTCTGGCTGTTGCTGTCGGGTGTTCTGGTATTTGTATTGGGGCTGGTGCTGCTGGGGTACGCGATCTCGACCTTCGCGCGAACACAAATGCAGGCGCTGCAACTCACATTTTTCTTTTTCCTGCCGTCATTGTTGCTATCCGGATTTATGTTTCCCTATCGCGGAATGCCCGACTGGGCGCAGGTGCTGGGAGAAATTTTTCCCCTGACCCACTTTATCCGCGTCGTCCGCGCCGTCATGCTGAAGGGCGCGGACTTTGCGGCGGTCAATGCAGAAATGGCAGCACTGGTGCTCTTCGTCGTGGTGTTTGCCGGAATGGCTTTGTTGAGGTTCCGGCGGACACTTGACTGACGCGGGTCTAGCAGACTTCCTCAATCGCTTCTTTCATGGCGTGAATAATCAGGTCCGCTTCGTCGGTACTCAGACATAACGGCGGCGCAAAGCCGATGATGTCTCCCTGAGGCATGGCGCGGGCAATCACATTGCGTTTCAGGAGTGCCGCCGCGACCTTGGCGCCCATCGTCTGCGCCGGGTCATAAAAGGTGTGTTCGACTTTGTTTTGTACCAATTCGACGGCAATCATCAGACCTTCTCCGCGAATATCACCGACATTGTCATGATCGCCGATTGCGTCGGTTAGGGCGGTTTTGAAGTGGGCACCGACTTTACCGGCATTGTCGACCAGGCCCATGCTGTCGATCAGTTTCAGGTTGGCGACGCCGGCAGCGGCGCAGATCGGATGCGCTGAATAGGTCCAGCCATGCCCGATTGCGCCGAATTCATCCGTTCCCTGCTCCAGAACCTTCCACACCCGGTCTGATACGATCGATGCCGACAGCGGCGCGTAGGCGGACGTCAGTCCCTTGGCGGAGGTTATGATGTCGGCCTCAATGCCGTAATGGTCAGATCCGAACATTGATCCAAGGCGCCCGAACCCGGTGACCACTTCGTCGGCGATCAACAGGATATCGTATTTTTTCAAGACTTTTTGGATGGCGGCCCAATAGCCGGCAGGCGGCGGCACAAGACCTCCCGTGCCAAGCACCGGCTCTCCGATGAAGGCGGCTACCGTATCCGGCCCCTCGGCGACGATCAATGCTTCCAGCTTTGCCGCACACTCGGCGGAAAACGCCTCTTCACTCAGGGTTCTGTCTGGGCGACGGAAATAATAGGGGGCTTCAGTGTGAATCACCTGGGTCAGGGGCAGATCGAATTTCTTGTGAAACAGTTCCAGCCCGGTGAGAGATCCGGTCATCAGGCCGGAACCGTGATATCCGCGCCAGCGCGATATGATTTTTTTCTTTTCCGGGCGACCCAGGACGTTGTTGAAGTACCAAACAAGTTTGATGTTGGTTTCGTTGGCGTCGGATCCGGATAATCCGTAGTAGACCTTGCTCATGTGGGCGGGAGCCCGGTCGATGATCATTTTGGACAGGGTGATGGAGGCTTCTGTTCCATGCCCGACATACGAGTGATAATAGGCCAGTTCCCGGGCCTGCTTGGCTATCGCATCGGCAATTTCGGTGCGTCCGTAACCGACGTTGACGCAATACAGCCCGGCAAAGGCATCGAGCAAGCGGTTTCCGTCGCGGTCCGTGATGTACACGCCGTCGCCGCCTGTCACGATTCGATTTGGCAGATCGCCGCGGGCAAACTGGGCCAGATGCGTGGACGGATGAAAGAAATTTTCGCGATCCCACTGACTGAGTTGGTCATTTGTTAACATGGTCGTCTCCTGTGAGGGTGAAATTGGGTTATGCCCAGTTGCGGCAGATATATTTGATATTGGAAAATGCCTCGATTCCGTGACGGGATCCTTCCCGGCCCAGACCCGACTGTTTGACGCCTCCAAACGGAACCGGTGCGCCGGTGACCTTGATACGGTTGACTCCGATCATACCGAATTCCAGAGCGCGGCTGAGGCGGTAGATGCGAGAGGCGTCGGCCGTATAGAGATAGGCCATCAGGCCGAATTCGGTATTGTTGGCGCGTGTGAGGACGTCATCTTCATCATCAAACGGGGCAATCGCAGCCACCGGGCCGAAGGTTTCTTCGTGCATGACTTTGGCTGCTTCCGGAACATCTATTAGAACGGTCGGGGCGTAGAACAATGCACCGAGTGCAAGAGCTTTTCCGCCGCACAGCAATTTGGCGCCGCATTGCAATGCGTCGTCCACGTGTTCCTGTTGTTTGTTAATGGCAGCCATGTGAACAAGCGGACCGATATCCGGATCATCCATGCCGGACCCTACCGACAGAGCCTGAACCCGGGTCGTGAATTTTTCGCAGAATTCATCGTAGACCGACCGTTCAACGTAGATCCGGTTGGCAGCCAGACAGTCCTGCCCGGAGGTCGCAAACTTGGCACCGATGGCACCATCGACAGCGGCGTCAAGATCGGCGTCAGCAAAGACAATAAACGGCGCATGCCCGCCCAGCTCCAGGCTCAATCGTTTGATGGTCTGACCGCATTGGGTATACAGCAAACGACCAATGTCCGTTGATCCGGTAAACGACAGCGCTCGTACGCGGGTATCGGACGCCCATTCGCCAACGATTTCAACTGGATCGCCGGTCACAACATTGAATACGCCGGCAGGTATGCCTGCTCGCTCCGCCAGTTCCGCCAGCGCCAGTGCCGACAGCGGCGTTTCTCTGGCAGGGTGAACAACCACGGTGCACCCTATCGCAAGCGCCGCGGCGGCCTTTCGGGTGATCATCGCGTTTGGGAAATTCCAGGGAGTTACGAGGGCGGCCACACCTATCGGCTCCAGCCATACTTCGACTTCGGCGCCGGGCAGGTGTGAGGTGATGCTGGTGATGTCCGGGCGTTTGGCCTGTTCCGCGAAAAACTCGAGGAAGGACGCGCCGTATTCGATTTCCCCCCGCGACTCAGAGAGAGGCTTGCCTTGTTCCAGTGTCATGATGCTCGCGAGATCCTGCAGGTGTTCCTGGACCAGTCGGAACCATTTATTCAGGATAGACGCGCGTTGATGGGCCAGCAGCCCGGCCCAGGCGGGAAAGGCATTTTGCGCCGCGCAAACGGCCTCTCGCGCCTGATTGGCCGACAGAACGGGTACAGTGGCAATCCAGCTTCCGTCCGCCGGATTGGTCACCCGGTAAGTTTCTCCGGCCTCGGCAGAACACCACTGCCCGTTGATATACGCGAACTCCCGGAGAAGACGGGGATCGGCCAAGTGATCAAAATCTTTCATTCGCTCGGGACGCGTCACATTGTTGGACATGCTGAATCTTACCTCTGGAAGATGGAATTCCGTTGGCAAGGAAGATAGAAGGTTACAGACCGGATGTGTGTTTGATGATTCGTGATATTTCAGAGAGATTTTTTTCCCGGAAAGGTTTTTCCGGAGAAATCAACTGTTGTCTGATTTTACGTAAATCGACAGCGGCGGCACCGGCACACATTTTACCGGTTTGGTTACGACATAGGTGTAGTACCGCTTCAGTCCGACGTCCGCCTGAAGCAGGATATCGACCAGGCGTTGATAGGAGTCGATGTCCTGGCAAACCACTTTCAACATGTAGTCGATGCCGCCGCCGACCGCCCAGCATTCGACAATCTCCGGAATGTCGTGCAGAGCATTTTCGAAACGCAGGAAATCTTCCGCCCGATGGCTGTTGATTTCCGCTTCCATCAAAATCATCGAACAAGGGCCAAGTTTCGACAATGATATCCGGGCATGATAACCTTCAATAATTCCCGCATCTTCCAGTTTTTTCAGTCGCTCCCAACACGGCGTTGCAGACAGATTTACCCGTTCAGCCAATTCGGTCTTGGTTATGCGTCCTTCCGATTGCAATACCGACAGGATTTTCAGGTCGCGTTCATCAAGCCGCATGGTCGAAAGGTCTCCTACTGGTGATTTCCCTCAAGTACTTGGCGAGCACACTGGCCTTGTCAATCAAATTGAATTTGAAAATTGTATCGCGGTCAAAATTGGCGGACGCGGACGCGGACGAATATGTGAATAGGGTATCGTCCACAAGGTGGATACGTTGAATGATCAAAAATCTAAATTTATTGATTAATCGTCCAGAAAATTACCGACCCACTGGCGTTTGAGATGAGTGTGGCCTAATAGCATAGGGCCGGTCAGGTTGGTATAAAATGGAATTCGGGCCGATATTGTGGAACTGATGTAATGAACGGAATGTCCGATGACGCCCTCAGCGATATACTTCGATTGGTGCGATTGAAAGGGTGTGTGTATTTCCAATCCGATTTTTCGCCACCCTGGGGAATGCATATGGAAAAAGGTGCATTTGCCCAGTTTCATCTGGTTGTTCGCGGCCAATGCTGGCTGCGTCACGATAACGACGACCACCAATTGTCGCAGGGTGATATTGCGGTGCTGCCGCACGGAGACGGGCATGCGCTCAGCGATACTCCGGCATCCCCGACGCGTCCGGGACCGGAGGTCCTGGCCGCCATCCGCTCTGGGCGGCCGACGTTCGGAGATGGCCTGCCGGGTGCCCGCCTGCTGTGCGGCCATTTCGAATTTGAACGCGAGTTGAACCATCCGCTGATCCGGGACCTGTCACCGCTGATCCTCGTCAAGGGAATTGGTCATCGACAGCCCGGGTGGCTGGAGACGATCATACCGATGTTGATTGGTGAGGCGGGAGCGGGCCAACCCGGCGCAGATACAGTGGTTGAACGTCTGGCGGAGGTTTTGTTGATTCAGGTCCTGCGTACGCACATGATGGCGCAGACGGAAGATATCGGATTTCTGGCGGCGATCGGGGATCGGAGAATCAACGGTGCCCTGAAGTATATTCACCTGAGTACGGAAAATGACATTACGCTGGCCGATATTGCCAGAACAGTTGGAATGTCGCGATCGAGTCTGGCGGTAAGGTTCAAGGAGCTGGTTGGGGACACGCCGATGAATTACCTGACAAACTGGCGGCTCCTGCGGGCGAAAGACATGATCATGACGGGTAACATTCCGCTGGCCGAAGTCGCCGAACAGGTTGGATATACGTCCGAGGCTGCATTCAGTCGGGCTTTCAAGCGGGAATACGACCAGAGCCCGAGCGCATTTCGACGCACGCAATATCGCGGGAGTGAAGCGAAAACCGTCTCCGGTTCGTCCGGATTGCCGGGTTGATCCATCTGCACTGCCTACGTATCGGCTTTGCTGCCGCCGTGACATTTTGGTGACTCCATGATTTTTCCGGCTTTGGCGGACCATTCGTCCGGGGTCAGGGTTTCCATGGAAAGAGCATGGATCGAATGCCTGATCTCTTCCGCGAGAATGCTGTTGACCCGCTGGTGTCTGGCAACCCGCGATATGCCGGTGAAACTGTCCGCAACAATAACCAGTTTGAAATGACTTTCCGACCCCGGTGGTACGTTATGCATATGGCTCTCGTTGAACACCTCGAGATGTGTCGGAGTCAGGCCGTTTTGTATTTTTGTTTCGATGGTTGACTGCATGGTCATCGTCGTATCCTCTTGTGGCCTCAAATCAGGCTGATACCGGGTGGAATGTAAATATAGTCACTCAAATTTAATCTGCCATCAGTTTTGCACAGTAAGCACTGGAAGCTACTTGTGTGTTGACCTTCCCCCGGCAGTCAGGAGTACAGTTCCCGGCCTTGCCTGAAGAGGTCCGATTGAAAGGAAGTGTTATGCGCAATTTGTTCGAGGCGTCATTCAAATATGCCGTCATTCTGCTATTGTCTGTGACGTCGCATCAGGTGGCGGCAAAACCGCTTGATCCGGCGACCATCAAAACCCCGAAAATGACGCCCGAACTGAACGTTGGGAAAATGAACTACGACGGATTGTGCGCAAGCTGCCACGGCGTAAATGCGGCGGGAACGGATAAGGGGCCAACTTTTCTGCATAAATTTTACCACCCCGGACATCACGGCGACGGTGCTTTTCTCATCGCGCCGTTGAAAGGTGTGCGTGCCCATCACTGGTCGTTCGGAAATATGCCGCCGGTGGAAGGTATCACGGAGGGACAAATCAGGAAAATTATTCCCTACATCCGCGCCATTCAGAAAGAAAACGGATTGTTCTGAACAGCAGCCCACCATGCAGGCGGCAAAATGCGGTGACCACATTCGTGTTGGGCATGGACGCAGCCTACCCTTTCAGGTAGTTTGCCGGCATTATGACTGCAAAAACCGCCAAAGTGATCGAAGTCGTACTGTGCGACAAGTCTCCGCTGGTTCTGGCCGGGCTGATACAGCTGTTTGACGCGGACCCGCGCTTCGACGTGATGGCGACGGCGGCTGACGGCGAGCGTTTTATGGAAGCAGCCGCCAAAATTCCGTTTGATGTCGGAATTATCGGCTGGGTCATGCCATTTATGAGCGGTCGGGACGTATTGATCGAGTTGCGTCGCCTGCAGTCATTGGCCAGGGTTGTCATCTATTCCGGCGATACAGGGACGGCCACGCCTCGGCAGGCCATGCTCGAAGGTGCTGCCGGTTTTTGCGCTAAAGGTGACCCACCTGTGCGTCTGATCGACACGGTTTATGCGGTGGCAGCCGGTCGAATGGTGTTTCCATTTATGGATATGCGAAGTGCCATGATTGACCCCCTCGAAAGTTTGTCGGTTCGGGAAGGAGAGTTGTTGCGCAACCTGGCTGACGGTCTCAGCAATGGGGAAATTGGCGAAACTCTTGGTATCTCCATCAACACCGTGAAGTTCCATCTGAAAAACCTGTACGAAAAACTGAATGTGAAAAATCGAGCGCAGGCGGTTGCCCGCTATTTGCATGGACCTACCTGATCGGGTAGTAATAGCCTGCCCGAAAGATATTTTATTACCATCCGCAAGAGTGTTCTGCGGGAGTCGTCACGCCGTTACGGTGCTGGTGAACTTCATCAAGGAATGCACATGCCCACATCCCCAAGCGCAGCCGACCTGATTGTTTTTGCTCTGCGCAATGTGACGGAAGCGGCCGCGCTGGCGGCCTATCGATGGATTGGACGTGGTGACGGCACGCTGGGCGACCACGCCGCGACTGAAGCCATGCGGTCAGAACTCAACAGACTTTCGATATCCGGTCGGATCGTTATCGGCGAAGGAGAAAAGGATGCCGCACCGGGTCTGTTCGGTGGCGAAACCGTTGGCGATGGCAGCGGTGGACCGGCGTTTGATATTGCGGTTGATCCGGTCGAAGGGACCAGTTACCTGGCCAAGGGATTGACCAATGCCATGGCCGTCATTGCGATGGCGCCGAAAGGTTCCATGTTCGACCCCGGTCCGGCATTTTACATGGAAAAATTCGTCGCCCCGGCGGCAGCTGCCGGGCAGGTCGATATGGAAGCACCGGTTTCCGAGAAGCTCGGGCAGTTGTCCAGGGCGTTGCAAAAGCCGGTTGATGACCTGACCGTTTTCGTGCTCGAGAAACCCCGCCACACCCGATTGGCGGAAGATATTCAACGAGCAGGTGCCCGGGTCGCGCAATATCCGGCTGGTGATGTTGCCGGAGCCGTCATGGCGGCGATTCCGGGTTCCGGTATTGACGCCCTGATGGGAACGGGCGGGACACCGGAAGGTGTCATATCGGCCTGCGCGGTTCGGGCCCTTGGCGGCGTCTTTTACGGCAGGTTGGCACCGCAGCTCCCCAGCGAACGGATTGCGGTGACGGAGGCCGGGATGGATCTGGATAGCTGGCTGGATCTCGATGCGCTGGTCGGGTCCGATCAGGTGTATTTTTGCGCGACCGGTATCACGACAGGCCTGTTATTCGACGGTGTCGAGATCGGGCCGGGGCACGTCAGGACCCAGTCCTTGATGATTGCCGGCGGTCGCGGGGAACGACAGGTCCTGACGACCTATCATCGCAATGGCGGCGCTGCCGATATGCTTAAAACGGAGAATGGAAATGCCTAAGAATAGATCCGTTAAAAGGCCGATCATATTGGGAATTGTCGGCGATTCAGCGGCTGGAAAAACGACCCTGACAGCTGGAATTTCGCAGATACTGGGGGCGGATCGGGTGGTCAGCATTTGTACGGACGACTATCATCGCTATTCCCGTTTGGAACGTGCTGGAAACGGTATATCGGCTCTCGATCCGGCGGGTAACTATATCGATATTCTGGAACAGCATATTCACGATTTACGGCAGGGAAAACCAATCCTGAAACCGGTCTACAACCATTCCGGCGGTACGCTGGATGCGCCGGATTATATAGAGCCGAAAGAATATATTATTCTGGAGGGATTGTTGGGATACAGCACGCGGGCAATGCGGAATTGTTATGACGTCAAAGTCTATCTCGATCCGTTTGAGGATGTTCGCGTGCAATGGAAAATTCAGCGCGATACGGGCAAACGCGGCTATACCGTCGAGGAAGTCCTTAAATCTCTGGAAAGGCGCAAGGACGACACAGTCAACTTCATTCAGCCGCAACGAACGTTTGCGGATATGGTGGTCCGGTTTTACCCGCCCGCCGACAACGAGGATGAAACCGGGGCAGGGCTGAACGTTTCGCATATTCTGCGCCCGACGCTGCCCCACCCCGATCTGACTCCGATCCTGGAGATGGGATCCAAGAACGGATTTCGTCTGGATCTGTCGCGGGACCGGGACGGCAAGCCGGTCGACGTGCTGGAAATACCGGGCAGTGTTGATGCTGCCCGGGCACGCATGATGTCGGACCTGTTATGGGACCTGATCCCCGAGGCCGCTCATTTGAGAGATAATCTCGGGACCTACACAGATCACAAAAACGAGCAATCGCTGAGCCATCCACTGGCTTTGTCGCAATTGCTCATAACCTTCCACATGGTCAAGGCCGCCCTTGGTCATCACGCACTGTAAGATGTAAGGAGACCTGAAATGCTCAAGAATTTCGATGCTGCTGTATACGACGCAGGCGTGAAGGATTACCGGGAAACCTACTGGCAGGAAGATTATGTCCCGAAAGATACCGACTTGCTGGCCTGCTTCAAATTTGTTCCGCAGGAAGGTGTGCCGGTGGAAGAAGCCGCAGCAGCTGTCGCTGCCGAGTCATCGACCGGGACCTGGACGACGGTCTGGACGGATCTGCTGACCGATCTCGAATACTACAAGGGGCGTGCCTACGCCGTGGAAAAGGTGCCGGGTGACGACAATGCCTATTACGCCATGATCGCCTACCCGCTCGATCTGTTTGAGGAAGGCTCTGTTGTTAACGTGCTGACCTCGCTGGTCGGCAATGTGTTTGGTTTCAAGGCGATCCGCAGTCTCCGTCTGGAAGATGTTCGTTTCCCGCTGGCCTACGTGATGACCTGTGGCGGGCCACCGAACGGCATTCTGGTTGAACGCGATATCATGGAAAAATACGGTCGCGCCATGTTGGGCTGCACCATTAAACCGAAGCTCGGATTGTCGGCAAAGAATTACGGGCGTGCGGTATATGAATGCCTGCGCGGTGGCCTGGATTTCACCAAGGATGATGAAAATGTCAATTCGCAACCGTTCATGCGATGGCGGCAACGATTTGATTTTGTTTCCGAAGCCGTCCATCAGGCCGAACACGAGACAGGCGAACGGAAGGGGCATTACCTGAACGTCACGGCCGGAACCGTGGAGGAAATGTTTAAACGCGCCGAATATGCCAAATCCCTGGATATGCGGATCATCATGCATGATTTTTTCACCGCCGGGTTTACCGCCAATACCTCGCTCGCCAACTGGTGCCGGGATAACGGAATGTTACTGCACATCCACCGCGCCATGCATGCCGTGGTCGATCGCAACCCGCACCACGGTATTCATTTTCGCGTTCTCGCCAAATGCCTTCGATTGTCCGGCGGCGATCATCTGCATTCCGGAACCGTTGTCGGCAAACTGGAAGGTGATCGAAATGCAACGCTTGGATGGATCGATATCATGCGGGATCGATTCATCAAGGAAGACCGGACACGCGGCATATTTTTCGATCAGGATTTTGGTCACATGCCTGGCGTATTGCCGGTCGCATCCGGTGGTATTCATGTCTGGCATATGCCGGCCCTGGTGTCGATCTTCGGGGACGATGCAGTCTTTCAGTTTGGTGGCGGGACGCTCGGGCATCCGTGGGGAAATGCCGCCGGTGCAGCCGCCAATCGGGTTGCCCTTGAGGCGTGCACGTTAGCCCGCAATCAGGGGCGCGACCTTGAACGGGAAGGAAGCGATGTCCTGCGCGATGCGGCCCGGCACAGCCCGGAACTGGCGGCGGCTATGGAAACCTGGAAAGAGGTCAGATTTGAATTTGATACGGTTGACAAACTGGACACCAAATAGTGGCGCGTTGGCCAAAACCGGCCATCAGGATGAAAAGGGACATAATTATGAGCGCGATCAAGAATTATCATTCACTGCTAGGTGATCCGGCAAGCCAGCGGTTTGAAACCTTTTCCTATCTGCCTCAGCTGGACGAGGCGGAATTACGGGGACAGATTCAGCGTCTGCTCGACATCGGACTTGTGCCGATTGTTGAACATGTTGAACCGGAGCGCATTCACGTGAACTATTGGTACATGTGGAAGTTACCGATGTTTGGTGAAAAAAATGCCGATCAGGTGCTGGGCATGCTGGAAGACTGCCGGTCGTCCCACCCGGGCCACCATGTCCGGTTGTCCGGACACAATCCGATCCGGCAGACGCGGGAGGCGGCATTTGTCGTTCATCGTGCGACCGTCCGAGATTGATACCGGTTGGTCACGGTAGTGGTGAAAAAGCGCCGGTCTTAGCGCTTTTCAACTGGACATTCATGATCGTTTTGGCCACAACCTTGTTAGCCTTGCCGGCCCGATAAATTCCTGCCGTAACTGGCTGGTTTGACAAACACGAGGAGTTCTCCCCAGTGACTGTACTGCATACAATCCCGACCGCTGACGGTACCCGCCAGCCGGACCTGCAACATCACAACATGGCAAATGCTATCCGTTTTCTTGCTGCCGATGCTGTGCAACAGGCGAAATCGGGACATCCCGGCATGCCGATGGGTATGGCGGACGTGGCCACCGTGTTGTTCTCGCAGTTTCTGAAATTCGATGCGGCCAGGCCGAATTGGCCGGACCGCGATCGGTTCGTATTGTCAGCAGGACATGGTTCAATGCTTCTGTATGCGCTGCTGTATCTGACCGGATATGAAGACATGTCGCTCGATGAGATCAGAAATTTCCGCCAAATGGGGGCGCGAACGGCAGGTCATCCGGAATATGGTCATGCGTCCGGAATTGAGACGACGACCGGTCCGCTGGGGCAGGGAATTACCACGGCGGTCGGTATGGCCCTGGCCGAGCGCCTGCAGAATGCTCGCTACGGCGACGAAATCGTTGATCACTATACCTACGTTATTGTCGGAGACGGCTGTCTGATGGAGGGTGTCAGTCACGAAGCGATCTCGATGGCCGGTAATCTGAAGCTGTCGAAAATGATCGTTTTGTTTGATGACAACAACATCTGCATTGATGGCCCTGTCGGCCTGTCGGTCAATGATGACCAGTTGACAAGGTTCCGGGCCTGCGGTTGGGATGTGCAGCAAATTGACGGCCATGATCCGGATGCGGTTGCGGCCGCGATCAATGCGGCCAAACAAACCGATACGCCATCGATGATTGCTTGCAAGACCATAATCGGTCGGGGTGCGCCCAATAAGGAAGGTACCTCTTCAACACATGGTGCGCCGCTGGGTGATGATGAACTGGCCCTCGCGCGGCAAAATATGGGATGGCCACACGGCCCGTTTGTTGTTCCGGACGACGTGCTGGAAGGCTGGCGTAAGGCTGGTGCGCGTGGCGCATCCATATGTTCGGCCTGGGAATCCCGGCTGGACGGCATGTCGGATAATGACCGGGCGGCATTTGTCAGGGGTCTGATCGGCGATTTGCCAGATGGCTGGATGGATGCCATCAACGCCCACAAGCAGATGTGTTCGAAAGAGCAACCCAAGTGGGCGACGCGTCAGGCATCCGGCAAGGCTCTGGACGTGTTGACCAGAATGATCCCGGAAATGATCGGCGGTTCGGCAGATCTGACCGGATCGGTTAATACCAAGACGGCGGAAACACTGCCAGTGTCGGCTGGCGACTTTACCGGACGATACATTCATTACGGGGTGCGTGAACACGCCATGTCGGCAGTGATGAACGGCATGGCGCTACACGGCGGGTTCATTCCCTATGCCGGGACGTTTCTGGTGTTTGCGGATTACATGAAGGGTGGAATGCGCCTGTCAGCCCTGATGGGGCAGCGGGTGATCTACGTCCTGACCCATGATTCGATCGGTCTCGGCGAAGACGGGCCGACCCATCAGGCGGTTGAGACGCTGGCGACTTTGCGGGCAACGCCGAATTTCAACGTCTTCCGTCCCTGTGATCCGGTGGAAACGGCAGAATGCTGGGCGCTGGCGCTGGCCAACAGGGACACGCCATCGGGCATGGTGCTGACCCGTCAGGGCGTGCCGACGGTGCGGACGAGCCATACCGACGAAAACCTTTGTGAGAAAGGCGGTTATGTGCTGGCTGAAGGCGAGGGGGCTGAGCGTAAAGTCACTGTTTTTGCGACCGGATCAGAAGTCGCTGTCGCCCTGGCTGCCCGCGACACGTTGCAGAGCGAGGGCATTTCGACGGCAGTCGTTTCCATGCCATGCTGGGAACTGTTTGATCTGCAGGATGACGCCTACCGGCAGCAGGTTCTTGGACCAGGCACCGTACGTGTTGCGGTCGAGGCGGCGGTCCGCATGGGGTGGGATAAATACATTCGAAATCATGGCGGTTTCGTCGGCATGCAGGGCTTCGGTGCCTCGGCACCGGCCGACCAGTTGTTCGAACATTTCGGTATTACCGCTGAGAATGTTGTCAAACAGGTCAAGGCGCGACTTTAAACGGTTCAATCGGGACCAGGACTGGGGTCCCTGAGAGAGGGTAGTAGAATGGCACTTGTTTCGCTTCGACAACTGCTGGATCATGCGGCAGAAAATGACTACGGCATGCCGGCGTTCAACATCAACAACATGGAACAGATGTTGTCGATCATGAGCGCCGCCGACAAGACCGACAGCCCGGTGATCATGCAGGCCAGCCGCGGGGCGCGCAATTACGCCAACGATATTGTCCTGCGTCATCTGATTATCGCGGCGACGGAGATGTATCCGCACATCCCGGTTTGCATGCATCAGGATCACGGCAACAACGCCGCGACCTGCGTCTCGGCGATTACATATGGCTTCTCGTCTGTGATGATGGATGGCTCGCTGGAAGAAGACGCCAAGACACCGGCGTCTTATGATTACAACGTTAATGTCACCAGCAAGGTCACTGAGTTCGCCCATCTGGCAGGTGTCTCTGTCGAGGGTGAGCTCGGCTGTCTCGGGTCGTTGGAGACCGGTGAGGGCGAGAAGGAAGACGGCCACGGGTTTGACGGCAAGCTCGACAAGGATATGTTGTTGACCGATCCGGACGAAGCGGCGGACTTCGTTAAAAAGACCAAGGTTGATGCGCTGGCGGTGGCCATCGGCACCTCGCACGGGGCCTATAAGTTCACCCGCAAGCCGACCGGCGACATTCTGGCGATGAACGTGGTTAAAGCGATCCACGCCCGCCTTCCCGATACCCATCTGGTGATGCACGGATCCTCCTCGGTGCCGCAGGAATTGCAGGACATCATCAACGCCAACGGCGGCGAGATGCCGCAAACCTATGGGGTGCCGGTCGAGGAAATCGAGGTCGGCATCAAGAACGGCGTGCGCAAGGTCAACATCGACACCGATAACCGGATGGCGATCACCGGGGCCATTCGCAAGGTTCTGACCGAAGACAAGACGGCGTTTGATCCACGCGCCTACCTGAAGCCGTCAATGGCGGCGATGGAGAAGGTTTGCCTCGACCGTTTCGAGCGCTTCAATTGCGCCGGGCAGGCTCACAAAATCAAACCGATCACGTTGGCAAAAATGGCCGAACGCTATGCGAATGGCTCGCTCGACCCGACGATCAAATAACAGAAGGTGACAATGATGGCCGGTCTCAAGATTGCGCCCAGTATCCTGTCGGCGGATTTCGCAAAGTTGGGAGCAGAGGTGCGGGCGATTGATGCCGCCGGATGTGACTATGTTCATATCGATGTTATGGACGGCCATTTCGTTCCAAATCTCACCTTTGGTCCACCGGTTATCAAATGTATTCGACCACATACGGACAAGATATTTGATGTCCACCTTATGATTAAGCCGGCTCAGCCCTTCTTGCAGGATTATGCAGACGCGGGCGCTGACATTATTACCGTACACGCAGAATCAGATATTCACCTGGATCGAAGTCTTCAGTTTATTCGATCGCTTGGCAAAAAAGCCGGTGTTTCCCTGAACCCGGCGACGCCGGTAAATGCCGTTGAATATGTCCTGGACAAGGTTGATCTGATATTGGTGATGTCGGTCAATCCCGGGTTTGGCGGGCAGAGTTTTATCCCGGCCCAGTTGGACAAGATCCGCCACCTTCGGGAGATGATTGGCGACCGGCCAATCGATTTGCAGGTGGATGGCGGTGTAAACCGGGATACGGTGCGGGAGGTGGTCGATGCGGGCGCAAATGTTCTGGTGGCGGGCAGCGCTGTTTTTAATGGCGGTGACTACGTGACATCGATTGCGGAACTGCGTCAGGCAGCGCAAGGCTGATCAGGTTCGCCACCAGCGTATATCACATCATCAGGTAATTGCGTCAATTTCTTCTTCGGTCAGACTTCCCGGCACGATGGTGACTGGAACACGGAGCTGGCCAGCCATTTTTTCAACCAGATAGGTAATCAACGGGCCGGGGCCGTCTGTTCCGGTTGCGGCTCCGAGTACCAGCAATGCGATATCGGTTTCTTCATTGATCAGTTTCACGACCTCTTCACGGATGGTACCTTCCCGAATATAGCAGGTCGGCATTTTCCCGGTCCGTTTTTGTACGACGGAAGAGACGACCTGCAACATTTCCTCGGCTTCTTCCCGAGCTTCCTCACGCATGCGTTCGCCGATCGCCATCCAGTGCTGAAATTCTGCGGGTTGCATCACATAGAGCAGCGACACGCGCCGCCCCGTCCGCGTCGCCCGTCGACACGCGAAGCGAAGTGCGTTTGCCATTTCCTCGCTGTCATCAACCACACACAGGAATGACCTGTTATCTTCCGGCGGCATGTTTTTGGTTTCCTGATCGCTCACGTTTTTACCCTGTCATTAAGATTTACGGAACGCCGCATTGGCCGCCCAACCTGCAACGCAGGCAATAACGATCGCCAGTATACCATAGGCGAACGATTGCCGGTGGGCAAAATCGTAGACGCTGGCTTCCAGCCCGAATTTCCGTACATTCATCAGTGTTGTATGAGAATCAGCCAGTTCCCCTTTTCGAATCAGGTAGGTCTCGATCCCGAACGTCCCAACCGAAACGTTGGAGGGGATACGGATTTTTGTTCGAAACAGGCGGTTCCCCATGAAAATCAGAGGCTGCGGGTCCCACGTGTAAAGATTTTGTCGTTGTTTTGTACGTAACACGGCGTGACGGAAGTGTTCAAAATCATCGGCTTTCCTGGTTTTGTCCTTCGGATGGAACTGCAGATTTTCCAGGCCGATCTGATGAATGTTGGCGATGCCGCCCGGCAGGAATTCATCCAGGGACCGGTTGGAAGCCATTGCGTAAAAGGCGGGAACATCTTCCAACGCGATTTCCTGTCGATTGACCCAGACACCCAGGACACGCTCCTTTTTGCGAACGACTTCGTCCTGAATAGGTCCGCGAACGACCACAACAATATCACCGTCTCCTGGTGCAACCCCAAACAGCAACAGGTCCGTGCCAGAGAAACCGGCAGTTATCTGGACGACCGGGTCGGCTAAATCAACGGTGATCTCGCTGCTGTAAGCTGTCTGGGCAGAGCCTAAAATCAGGGATGCACACCAGATAGCCTGCGCGAGTCGGGTGATGCTCAATGTCCGCCTCCGGTTCCGAGAGAATAAAGATCAACGGGCGTGCTAACCAGGTCATAAGTCAATTTGGCACAAACGCCGAGCACGATCAGGGCTAACAGTCCCCGCAACTGTTCTCCTTTCAGAAGACTGCCGATCTTGGCGCCGAATTGGGCACCAATGACGCCGCCGACCATCAACAGCATTGCAAGGACAACGTCAACGGTCTGGTTGTTGATTGATTGTAAAAGTGTCACATTTGCGGTTACGAAGATAATTTGCAACAAGGATGTGCCAACCACAACAGAGGTTGGCATGCCGAGCAGGTAAATCATGGCGGGGACCATCACAAAACCGCCGCCGACCCCCATGATGGCGGCCAGAAGGCCAACGAAGACGCCAATGACAAGTGGCAGCAGGGCGCTGATATACAGGCGGGATTTGCGGAACCGCATTTTGAAGGGAAGGCCATGCATCCACGTGTGATGATGCGCTTTTGATGGCGCAGAGCGTTTACTCGCGCGCATGGATTTGACGCTTTCAACCAGCATCAACAATCCGATAATGCTGAGAAAAACAACATATGAAAGCTTGATCACCAGATCGATTTGACCCAGTTCCCGAAGGACGGAAAACAGCCAGACACCAAACGACGAGCCCAGCACACCTCCGGCCAGTAATACCGCGCCCATTTTGATGTCGACATTGCCGCGGCGCCAGTGCGCCAGGACGCCGGAAACGGAGGACGCTACAATCTGATTCGCCTCCGTTGCAACCGCGACAGCCGCCGGAATTCCCATGAAAAAAAGCAGCGGCGTCATCAGGAACCCACCGCCGACGCCGAATATGCCGGATAACATTCCGACGCCACCACCAAGCGCGAGTAACATAAAAACATTGACGGACATCTCGGCTATGGGAAGGTAAATCTGCATGCGCGAAACCCGATAATCCCGATCAATGAATCCCCGTCAGGCTTTCAGGTGAATTCGATTTCCCATTAAGACATAAAGGCTTACGTGCTTTTAGGGGATTGGCATTGAACTGTCAATCTGTCGTGGGGCGGCGACGGCGGATTCCATAGAACGGGGCATTTTCTGGTACCAATCGATACCTGTCGTCCGGCAGGCGGGGGCGATCAACCTCCCTTAGAACACCAATTCATCTTCGTCTCCGCCGGTAGAGATGACGATTTCGCCGGCATCGGCGAGGGCTTTTGCGGTTTGTACGATGGTTGACTGTGCTTCGTCGACATCTTTCAGTCGGACGGCACCC
>Ga0316204_10001881_pt1 | contig 52466 bp, 41 predicted proteins | sample 6monrhotite_MG_2_FD_205661 | JGI IMG/M metagenome (GOLD analysis project Ga0316204, IMG submission 205661) | Microbial mat bacterial communities from mineral coupon in-situ incubated in ocean water Damariscotta River, Maine, United States -... | ecosystem: Environmental > Aquatic > Marine >... | reverse complement strand
TAGTTTTGAAACCAGTAGTAGGCACTGCGATCTTCATCAATGGGCGTGATGAAATTGTAGGACTCCATGACGTAAGCTCTGTTGTCCAAGGTGTCGACGTCTCCACCTGTACCCGCCGGTGTGTAAATCCCTCGATTGATGCAAACGCTTGGCAGGCGAACTTCATAATGTTGCAGACGGTCGCAGGTACCATCGAACTTGACCAGTGGTGCATAGTACGGTGGCAACGCCTGGTCGGATATCCATCGGGACACGACGACGCCATCGTCAAATGACTGTACCTCTAGAGGCGTATCGTCCGTACCGGGTGCAGCGAATGACGTTCGATGCACCCAGGCCACGTGCGACGGGTCCAACAAATTATCGGTCACCCAGAGATAGTGGCAGTCGATCTCAAGCATACCGCCCTCCGTCAATCCCCAGCTCGGATTGTCGTAATTGGCAACTTCGACAATTTTTGATTCATCGACCTGTTCAATGTCGCCCATCCAGACCCAGACAAACCCCCATTTCTCTGCAACGGGATACGCCCGCACCCCGGCATTGGGCGGAACTCGGTCCTGGGTCGGTACCAACACACAGTTACCGGAACCTTCGAACTGCATGCCGTGGTAGCCGCACTCCAGAATGTCGCCAACAAGGCGTCCTTTCGATAGCGGTAATTTTCGATGCGGGCAAGCATCTTCCAGTGCGACGACGTTGCCATTTTGTTGCCGATACAGCACAAGCTTCTCTGCAAGAAGCATACGGGCGGACAGCGTTTGATTGATATCACGGCTTCGCGCCGCAACGTACCAGCAGTTCTTGAGAAACAATGGATCAGTCCGTAGTCTGTAAGTCGAAGAGCAAGCTGTCAGCTTGTAATTATAGCCGTTAGATTGACGTATAAAGATACTCATATGAAAAATATGATGAAAGACCCACAAGAACCTCGCTTTCTGCAATCCGTAATCTGTTTCGGTGGCGTCATTGTCATTGTAATCGCCGGATTGTTGTGGCTCGAGGTCAGCCTGCATAGTCTGCTACTGATCGCGCTCGTTTGGGTTGCAGCCCACTCAGCGGTCCTCGGTTTCAGTTTCCAGGCAATCAAGACCGCGATGATCGACGGTATACAGAAAGGTCTTGGCGCTATATTTATCTTCTTTCTTATCGGCGTTCTCATTGCCGCGTTTATCGAAAGCGGGACGATCGGTGGCCTCATCTATTATGGTGTGGACCTGCTGCATCCGACGATCTTTCTACCGGCTGGCCTGGTGCTGTGCAGCTTAATGTCGCTCGCAACGGGCACTGCGTGGGGAACTATAGGCACGATCGGCGTTGTCCTCATGGGACTCGGCGAGGCACTCGGTATTCCACTGCCTCTGGTCGCCGGCATGGTCGTGTCTGGTGCCAGCTTCGGCGACAAAATGTCGCCGGTGTCGGACACGACCAATCTCGCTGCTATGAGCGCAGACACGGACCTCTACTCTCACATCTATTCGATGCTGTACACGACTGTCCCCACCTACGTCATCTGCCTGATCATCTTTACAATTCTCGGACTAAGCTACAGCGGACAGACAGCGTCCGCGCAGGAATTGCTGGACCTAAAACAACACCTGGATATTGAGTTCGCGATCGGGCCACTCACCTTACTGCCGCTGATAGTGCTGTTGGTTCTCAGTCTCAAACGAATGCCGGCCGAAATCAGTATGCTGGGCAGTGTCGCTGCCGCAGTCGTGCTTGCCGTTGCGATGCAAGACCGATCGGTTGCGGAGGTGCTCAACAGCTTACACAGCGGCTATGTCGCGGACACAGGTCTCGAACGTCTCGATGTGCTGCTGACCCGTGGCGGCATACAAAGCATGATGTGGACAATGTCGCTCGCGCTGCTTGCACTATCGCTCGGCGGCATTCTCGATCGCGCGGGATTCGTACGGGTGTTGCTGAGCGGGCTCTTAAGACGTATCAAGCGTACCGCAAGTCTGATGGCGACCACGATTGGTGCAGGAGTGGTTGCCAACATGAGTATGGGTGAAGCGTATCTTTCCATTATCTTCGGCGGGCAGATATTCAAAGATGCCTACGCGGAAGATAATCTCGAGAACCACATGCTCTCGCGGTGTCTGGAAGAAGGCGCGACACTCACCACATCGTTGATCCCGTGGACAACTTCGGGTGCCTTTATTACAGGGGTTCTTGCCATGTCGCCGCTGGAATTTGCCCCATGGACGTTCTTTAACTACATCAACCCACTGCTATCCATCGCCCTCGCCTATATGGGCTTTGGGATATTTCGTAAGTCCTGACAACGGTCACTCAGGCAACGCAAATGCGATGTATGCGCTACCTTGCTTTCCCCGAGGGTTTCGTTGGTTGCTCGTTGCAATCACAACATACTGTCTACCGTCGACCATATAGACGGCCGGCGTGGCCATTCCCGAATACGGCATCTCGTACTCCCAAAGCAACTTGCCGGTAGCGGCATCGTAAGCCCTGAATTTTTGGTCGAACAGGGTTGCTCCGATAAACAGCACTCCGCTTGCGGTCAGGACAGGTCCGCCATAGTTTTCGCTCCCCGTAGTTTCGATGCCCTGCGCCTTCAGCTCGGGATGCTCGCCAAACGGGATCTTCCACAAGTAGTCCCCGGTATTGAGATCAATCGCGTTCAGCGTACCCCACGGTGGTGCCACGGCCGGATAACCATCAGGATCGAAAAACCGATGGTAGCCGGTAAATCTGTAGGGGACGGCGCTTCCCTCATCCGACACGGACGGCACCGAGTCTTCTTCAATGTTGCTCGAATTGGCACTTTCGGGATTGAGGATCAGATCCGTCAGACCAACGACGGCCTCTGGTGCCAATACCGGAAAACCCGGCATCCGGCCTTTGCCCTTACGAATAATGCTTTCTATCTCGTCGGCCGACAGCGCCTCAGACACGTTAGTGAGCGCAGGAAATTCGGGCGGAGCACCTTGCTTGTCGATACCATGACAAACGGCGCACTGAGCTTGATACAAAGCCTCGACGAATCCCATCCCGTCAGGGCTTGCCGCCAGCGTTCCGGTCCACGCGATGTCGTTGCTATTGATGTAAATAATTCCCCTTTCGGGATCGATCGCTGAGCCGCCCCATTCCGCTCCGCCATCGAAGCCGGGAAATAAAACGGTAGGCTGCTCGGTGCGAAACGGCACGAACTGACCAGCGCTCAAAAACTTGCTGAATTGTTCTCGCGCCCAGTCATTTAATTCAGGCGAGCGCGTGGTCAGCATGTCCGCCGTTAACTCCTGTCTTGCGAATGGTGCTGGAGCAGTCGGTAATCGCTGGGTAGGTGCGGCGTGTTCCTCGGCGATAGGGCTGGCCGGTACCGCGCGTTCCTCTATGGGAAAGAGCGGCTCCCCGGTTTCCCTATTGAACAAATAGACATAGCCCTGTTTCGATGTCTGCGCTACGGCATCTATCGCCTTGCCTTCCCGCTGCACAGTTACCAGTGAAGGCGGCGATGGAAAGTCGCGGTCCCAGATGTCGTGCCGAACAGCCTGAAAGTGCCAGATTCGCTCGCCGGTGGTCGCGTCGAGTGCAATCAGGGAATTGGTAAACAGATTATCCCCTTTTCTATCGCCACCAAAGAAGTCCGGAACAGCTGAGCCGGTAGGCACATAAACGATGCCGCGTTCTTCGTCGAGCGCGAAACCCGCCCAGGCATTGGCGCCGCCCTGCGTTGCCCTGGCATTTTCCGGCCAGGTGTCAGCACCGAATTCCCCCGCCGCCGGGATCGTGTGGAACGACCAGACAAGCTCCCCTGTCCGGACGTCAAATGCCCGTATGTCGCCGGGAGCAGCGGGCGGACTTTCCGCTGTTCTGAATCCTACAATAATAGTATCGCGATATATCATCCCCGGTGACGCCAGGGAAACGTAGAAGCGGCTGGTATCGCCCGGCAGACCCGTACGAAGACCCAGAACACCGTTATCTCCGAATTCCGTGACCAGCTCACCGTTTTCGGGGTCAATAGCGAATATTTTGTCGACTAGGCCGGCAAAGAGGATCTCTTCATCGCCTTCTTTCCACATCGAGAGCCCACGGGAAGGCCCTCTGAAATCGCTCGGGCCTTCGCGTTCACTGAAAGACCACAAGAGCTCGCCCGAGGCACCGTTGAGAGCGAAAACGTCGAGAGTCGGTGTCAGTCCGTACACGACTCCGTCGACGACAATCGGCTGAGTCTGGGACGACCCGGCATTGTCCGTGTCGAACTGCCAGGCTGGCTTCAACCGAGAAACGTTTTCTCGGTTGATTTGCGTAAGTGTGGAATAGCGATTGCCGTTGTTTTGCCCGCCGTATGCCGGCCAGTCGCTTTCCGTGAAGACAGCCTGTTCGTCATTAGAGCAGGCGGAAACGAAAATGCTCAGACAAAGAACAGAGAGTGCAATACCTTTGAATTCTGTCATCGGTAGATCGGGAGGAATTCCGCCCAGAATCTTGATCCCACTATTGCAGCACCCAAGCCTGAATCTCTGTTTATTTTTTTAGTAGGCTGTCGCATCGTCTTCATTCCCAAGTTTAATGGCCTTGTAGCCTCCCTGCGCTCGGAAATAGAATATTAATATCAAGTATCCAAGCGCCATGGTCAGTGGAACCAGAGCAGTCCACCTGAAAGCACTTTGTCCTCCACGGATTGCGGCCTCTTTAAGAATCGCGCGTTCTTCGGTTTCAGCAGCGGTTAATTCGGCCGGATCTTTCTCAAGAAGCGCGCCAACTTTTGCGCCGTCCAGGCCAGCTATATCAGGAAACATGAGAAACCCTTGCTTACTATCAGAAACATATTCCTGATAAATAGCCGGATGCTCTTCCTGTAGAAATTCAGCTTCAAAATGGTCTTGTTTATAGCCAATGCCAGGTCCTCCCAGAAGCCCGGCTGAGAGCATGCCGATTCCGCCGATGGCGCCGAGAGTAAGCGCGCCGCCTCTCGGGAAACGCTCAGATACGACAGCGAGCATAGTCGGCCAGAAGAAGGTCTTGCCAACGCCGTATATAGTTCCAGCTAGAATTATTGCTACACCCGTGGCAACGGAACCCAGCATGAACAGGCCAATAGTCGCCAAAACGGCACTGACGAAAAGCAACCCCAGAGGATTGATACGGTGAACGATAGGACCGGCGAAGAATCTCAACACAAACATCAGTGCTGAAGTATAAATGAACAGGAGGAATGCATTACCACTGATGAGTGATTGCATGATGTTGATTATCCAACTGTCTGTACCCAGTTCTACGTAACCGACGCAGGCATGGAGAAATAAGAGAAACAATAAAACCGGTGCGGCAAATTCCTTTAACATGTTCATATACGTGACGCCGGCTGCGCGCGCCTCAGAGAGAGGGAATTTCTGTCCGAATAGCATGTAGCCGTACACGAATGTTGGAATAAGAAACAGGCCGACCAAAATTTCCCAGCGAACTTGAAAAAGATTTGCATCTGAACTGGCAAAAAAGTAACCGATCAAGCCACCCAGGATAAGCCCCCCTGGCCAACCGGCATGAAGAATATTCAAATAGTGTGTCTTTTCTTCTGGATAAAGTGTTGCCGTCAAAGGATTGATAATGGCCTCACAGACCCCCCAGGCAATGGCAAACATGAACATACCAACGTACAACATCCAATACACGGCTTCATTGCCAGCGCTGCCGTCACCGTAGACAGGCGTTGCGGCAATCGTAATTACTGCTGAAAGTATATGGAGAAAAAAGGCTACCCACATCAATTTTGCATAGCCGATTTTCTCGGCCAAGGCGCTCGCAATTAATATGACCACCCCAAAGCCTACAAACCCACCGCCTGTAATGGACCCAAGCTCACTCTTCGTAAACCCAAATTGTGTGGCCCAGTCACCAAGAATACTGGCACGCAATCCGAAAAATAATCCTGCAACAATTAAAGTCATGAAACTGGCGACGAATAACCGCTTTCTATTGTTGACTGTCGTTTGCGTAGCGCTCATTTGTCACCTCCAAGCGTGAATTCGGGCAACGCCATTTCGACGCCATGGTTCATCGCTGACTCGTGCGCCAGCACTCCGACACAAGTGATATTCGCTGATGCCCTGGGCCCGGGATACGCTCGTGTACCTGTTTCCAGCATGTTCACAAATTGGTGCGCCAGATGCGGGTGAGACCCGCCGTGCCCGCCGCCCTGGGTGAATGACAAATGCTCCTCACCCTCTTTATTGTAAACGCCGGCTTGAGTGAATGGCGCGATCGCATCGGGCAGCAGGTGCGCGTAATCCGGGCATGCTACACGCTCTGGAATTTCCTCTTCTGGCTTGCCCGCCGTATGCACGACGAGTTCTTCACCTTCAATCAAAGGCCACTCCACCGACTTCTTGGAGCCATAGACCTCAAATCCCTCACGATACTGCCGCGCGGTATCAAACAAGGACCGGTATACATGCCCTACAGCATCTGAGTCGGCGAGTTTGATATGGCAGGACTCAATCGCATAGGGCGATCCGTAATGCTCTTGCAATTCAGGTCGGATACGTCCCGAACCCAAACAAGAGACAGACAACGCATCTTTTTGATCGATCCCGAGAACCGGCCCGACACAATGCGTCGCGTAATGCATCGGTGGCAGCCCTGGCCAATAGTCCGGCCAGCCTTCCATATCCTGCTGGTGCGATGCCTTAAGAAATTGAATATCGCCAAGTTCACCGTTGTCGTAGAGTTCTTTGATGAATAGGTACTCGCGGGAGTAAACCACGGTCTCCATCATCATGTACTTGAGCCCCGACGACTCGCAAAGTCGTACTATCTCCTCGCACTCTTCGATCGTTGTTGCCATCGGCACAGTACAGGCGACATGCTTGCCCGCCTTCAACGCCTGAATCGACTGCTGACCGTGCAGCGGTATGGGCGTATTGATATGCACGGCATCAATATCAGGGTCGGCCAGCATTTCGTCATAGCTGGTGTAGCGTTTTGGAACTGAATATCGATCAGCAATTTCATCAAGCGATGCCTGCGATCTTTGGCACACCGCAACCAGCTCTGCAGACGGATGGGCCTGGTAGATAGGGATGAATTCTGCGCCAAAACCCAAACCAATAATTCCGATTCTGATACCCAATGCTGACTCCCGCGGTCGTGGTTATTTTTTTCTCAGACCAGTGTAGAAGCAAACGGGCACCCACCGATAATTCGGTGAGTGCCCGGATTGCTGCTTTGGTCTTGCCGAACTCTAATCCCCGAAGACGTACCGCGCACCCAGCATCAGGCGTGTGTCAGTTTCAATATAGGCCTGTACCTGGTTTTCGGAGCGGCCGCGGAAGACAATCGGTTCTTCCAGCAAATTGATGCCTTCCAGAGTGAACGTCAGATTGTCGGTCATACGCCATGCGACGTTGAAGTCAAGCTGATCGTATGCGTCAACAAACCGCGGAATGCGGTCACTCCAGTTGGTGTTGGACAGGAACTCACCACGGTGGTTGAAGAGAATACGTGCGCTCCATGTCTCATTCTCCCAGAAGGCGATGAAGTTGTACGAGTCCGACAAGCCCGTCAAGGCGAACTGATCTTGGCTCTGAGGAAGAGAGATGTCGTACTTGACGTCGCCGTTCACGAAGGTCGCGTTGGCATTAATGCCGAAGCCTTCCAGGCCACCTGTGAAGAAGTGCACCAGGGCCACCTCCCAACCATCGATATTGGCATTCTCTGCATTCGTGGGTTGTTGAACTTGATATATAGCCAATGGATCGCCTGGCTGCGGGGGTATGTCATACGCGGTGGCTATGTCGGATGACTGCTGGGAACCCCCCGGCTGACTGGGGTCGATGAATTCAGCGGCACCGCCTGGGAAATCAGCCGGATTAGCCAGAATGGCAGTCATGGTAAAGAGGTTCGTCTCGGTTGCAACCCAACCTTGATCCGCCAATGCCTGGGCGGCGTCGCCCGAGACCGTACCAGGTAAGCCGCTGGCGACATCGGTCAGACCGAACAGCGGTTTGTTTACCTGCTCAATGCCGATAAAGTTCGATATCGACTTGTCGAAGTAAGCGACCGTAAAGGCACTGCCTTCTCCGTAGTAGTACTCAAACGACAGGTCGAGGTTATTCGACTCCAGCGGATCCAGTTGCGCGTTACCGCTGCTACCCGTCCACTGGCCACCCAGTGCCGTCGCCGTGCCCGGATTACCGGCACTGGTATCGACGAACATATTGCCCAGCTCCGGACGCGCGATGGTTTTGCTAATGGAAGCTCGCACTTTCATGTTGTCGTTGAGATCCAACGAAAGGTCGAGGTTCGGCAGAACGTAGTCATAGTTGTGTGTCTGCTTCACCGCTGCTGCAGGACCGAATCTCGTGTTGAAGTCGTTATCCGACGCCCAGTCCTTGGCGATTGGGATCGACTGCACCGATAGGGACTCGACGTCCGTTTCCTCGTAGCGCAGCCCGAACACGACCTGCATCGGCATGTTGCTAACTTCGCCGTCCAGGATCAGCTCGCCGTAGGCCGAAAAGGCAGATTCTTTGATGGTGCGGTCGTTAGAGCCATTTAGCTTGCGGTTGTTCTGGTCGTATACAACCCCGCCGCCGCTGGTGAAGCCGTCAAAAGCCTGGGCGAACGCAATCGGGTCGATGAAGTACGCATTCTCTCCAATAACCCGAAAGCTGGCGCCCGGGGCGACGATTCCGCCGGCGCTGGTGTATCGGTCGATCAGTCCCTGCTGATCCAGGATGAGATTGTCATGGTCATTATACTGGCAGGAAATGCAGATCTCTTGGATCGCATCTTCGCCCATCAGCGTCGCAATATCGCCAATGAAGCCCGTGTTCCAGCCGCCGAGTTCTTCCCGGTAGGAGAGATTCTGCTGCTTAATCTCATTGTCGTAATAGCCCAGGCCGAAATTAGCCGTCATCCCACCGCTGTTGTCCCAACTAGCCTTCAATTGGAGCTGGTCCATGGTGCTTTCCTGGTCGCGGTAATCTTGAAGGATCCACTGCGAACCTAGATCCGACTTTTCGAACACACCATTTGCGTTGCCGCCGGCGTAGTTAGTCACCACACCGTTGACCAGGTTGCTGGTCGGGCCGGAACCGTCGGCGATGGCCTGGACGGCCTGCGTGATGTCGGTTGTAAAGTCCATCCATTGCATAGCGACCGCTTGGCCGCCAATGGAAATGGACTCAGACATCGAGCCACCAGGGCCGTTGCCGCCGGCTGTCGATTCGGCGGTATACGCGTCTACGTTGAGCGTCCAGGAGTCATTGAGCTCATAGTCCAGATTGAGACCGAACTGCTGCATCTCGTCGCGAAAGAAAAATCTCGTATTCCGGAATGGGAGCTCCTTGCCCGCCTGAGTGAAGTCGCTGCCTCCACCGGACACAAGCGGCTCGCCGAGCAGGGTAGGAACAGTGAAGACAGGATTGCCATCGAAAGAGGCGAAATCGAATTGGCGAACATAGAAGGGTAGATCACCAACCCCCCACTGCTCATTATCATTACGCGCCCACATCGCGTCAAAGGTTAAGGTCATGCGGTCACTGGGTGCGAATTGCGCGGTCAACATGGCGTTCGTGCGTTCGCGCTCACCCTCGCTGTACGTCATTGAGGCGTTTGGTATAAAACCGGCCAGTTGATCGGGGCTCGGTGGATTAACGATGGTGGCGTTCGCGAAGGCCGGGATGCTCGCATCGAAAGGAGTTTGCCAGACGAAAAAGCCACCGCCAAGCGCCGTACGATTCGAGTAATTGCGCTCCTGGTAGGAAGCAAAGGCGGACACGCCGAATGTACCCGCGTCATTCGTCCAGCTACCCACACCGCTTAGCTCCGGCGTAATGCTGTCGCCACCGGCGTCGTCAACAGCTTTGGCGCCGAAGCTGAACTGATTACCGACATCCAGAGGTCGGAGGGTTTGAACATTGATCGTGCCGCCAATACCGCCGGACGGGGCTGAAGCCTTGCCCGTTTTGTAAACCTGCAAGCCCGATACACCCTCAGACGCGATGTTCGAGAAGTCGAAGGAGCGCGAATTGCCACCTCCTCCGTTGGCGTTGACGCCAAAGAAACCGATATTGTTATCGGCTGCGGGCATCTGCCGGCCATTCAGGGTCACCAGGTTAAATTGGCCACCGAAGCCGCGAATCGTTACCTCGGAACCCTCACCTTCTACTCGGTTTACGGACACGCCGGTAATACGCTGCAGCGATTCGGCCAGGTTTGTGTCGGGGAACTTACCAATATCTTCCGCAGAAATGGCGTCCATCACGCCTGAGCTCTCACGCTTTTGATCAATGGCTGCCTGCATACTGCCGCGAATACCGGTGACGACCACCTCTTCGACAGAATCGTCATCAGCAGATTGCTGCGCCAATGCATGACCGGACATCAACGTGCACGCTGCTGAAACTGCAACGGCTACTTTGGTTCTCTTATTCATTTGTGTTCTCCCCACGTGAATTCCCCCGAAGACTGTTTTTGAGATTTGCTCTATTTGTAAACGATTTCTCAACTGGATTTGAAAACGATTTCATTCACTCTATCTTAGCTTGCATACGGTCTGCAAATAATTTTACTAACAATACGTTTGCAACAAGTTGTTGTACGCAGGCAACAAGTAATTATTCTTTAAAATGAATAGGTTACTAATCGGATTGTTACTCATGCAACGTTTCCCGTGCGGATTGCGCCGGCCTCACCCGCGTTAACGACCACCAGACCCTGCTAGTCGGCAACCGGCCGCTGCACACGTTCAATAAACATTTCAATAAAGCGCGGCCAGTCCAGCTCGTGCTGCACATTCATTTGCTGCGCTCCTTCCGCGCCGGGCCACACTTCCGATCCGCCGACAGAAACGCCATAATTGATATCGTGATTGTCATCAACATCGACATACATTTTTTCTGACGTCACCAGGGACGGATCGATAAGACTGGCGACAGCGATCTGGTCATACATCAACCACACACTGCCAGGATCTGTTTCGAAACGAGGCCCCAGACTGATCTTAAGAAGATTAGTCAACGGCGTTTCCACAGCGACCATTTTGTCATACCAGTCTTTTGACAGCGCCGACTTTCGAGACACGTTCAATGGTGAAAGCTCGATTGGGATGCCGGAACGCAGTGTGATTCTGGCAGCTTCCGGATCTACCCAAAAATTATACTCAGCATTGGGCGTAATATTACCGGCACCATCTGGGAGCGAGGCTACCGCACCGCCCATGATGACCAGCTGCTTCACGTTGGCAGCGAAGTCAGGATTACTTTGAATCGCGAGAGCAATATTCGTTAGCGGGCCCAGGGCGACGATAGTGATTTCCCCGGGATTGGCCAGTACTTCTCTCTCGATATAGGCCGCGGCGGATTCGTCCTCGATTTTCTTCTTTGCGAATCCACCGTAGGGCTCGGGCGGTAGTTCATCGGAATACCAGCTGCCATATGACCTTACTGCGAAGTCACTAATTCTGTGCACGAGTGGCAGGTCGGCTCCTTCATAGACCGGGATGTCAATTCGTTCGGCGATCTCAAGCATTCGAAGGACATCAGATGTTGCCTCTTCGAGACTGCGATTGCCGGCAACGGTAGTAATGCCGAGAACATCCAGTTCGGGCGATTGCAGCGTCAGCATCAGCGCCAGCGCATCGTCCTGCGGCGGCATGGCGAAGTCAGTATCAAAAATGATGGGGATGCTGTCGTCATTCTGGGCCGAGGTAAGGCCGGCGAAACCAATAAGCGAGCAGCAAAGCAATATTCGGAATCGTTGTTTCATTCGGACACCCTGGATGAACTGGTTATTTTCAATTGCGCTTGATGATCGGTAGAGTATATCAACTTTCGATTTTCGCCGGTGCCTGTTACTGGCACAAGCCCGAGGTAACCCGATGAGACTAATGTTCGCCACATTGTGCGCGCTCGCACTATCTGCCTGCGGTTCATCAGGCGAATCAGACGATACCAGCAGCGGAAATGGCGCGTCAGATGATCGGCCCATGGTGGCGCTCATCATGAAGTCTCTGGCAAATGAGTTTTTTGTCACGATGGCCGATGGTGCGAGACAGCATCAATCGCAAAGCGAAGGCGCGTATGACCTCATCGTTAATGGCATCAAAAATGAGGTCGACCTTGCGCAGCAAGTTGCCCTGATTGACCAGATGATTGCGTCTGGCGTGGATGCGATCGTGATCGCTCCAGCCGACTCCAAGGCGATTGTGCCTGCGCTGGCACGGGCAGCGGCGGCCGGAATCGTCGTGGTCAACATTGATAACCAACTCGATGGCGACATTCTTGCAGAGTATGAACTGCAAATACCGTTCGTCGGGCCAGACAACTTTGCCGGCGCCGAAGAGGTCGGAAACTATCTTGCCGCAACGATGCAAGCAGACCAGTCCGTTGCCATTCTCGAAGGTGTGTCGACGACTTATAATAGTCAAAGAAGAACTGCCGGTTTTTTAAAAGCTATGAACGACGCCGGAATTAATGTTGTCGCGCAGCAAAGTGCGCAGTGGGATCAGACTGCCGCGGTGACCGTCACATCCGGAATCCTCGTGCAGCATCCAGAACTGGACGCGATTCTTGCAGCCAATGACAACATGGCGCTTGGCGCCATTGCTGCTATCACTCAGTCGGGAAGAGGCGATGCTATCAAAGTCGTGGGCTTCGACAATATTTCTGCCGTGCAGGACCTGATCAAAGAAGGAAGAATCCTCGCAACTGCCGATCAACATGCCGACCTGCTGGCCGTTTACGGTGTTGAATTCGCACTTGAGGCCTTGAGTGGCGGCGCGACACAGGCCAACAGAACAACGCCAGTCGACCTGGTTACGATTGATTCGCTCGAATAGTCGGATCATGACAGAGCCCGCTCGCCTTTCTATCAGCAATCTCGATAAAGCGTTTGCGGCGCCTGTCCTGATAGGTGTCAACCTCACCATTGCCCGCGGCGAAGTTCATGCGATTGTCGGGGAAAACGGTGCGGGGAAATCGACGCTTGTTAACATTATTGCGGGCAACCTTCGCAAAGATGGCGGCGAAATCTCTCTCGATGGCAACAGCTACGAGCCTCAGGGACCACGCGACTCGTATGCGGCAGGAATCGCCAGTGCTGCGCAGGAATTAAGCAGCATTGAAACCTTGAGCGTGGCGGAGAATATTTCGCTTAGAGCGTTGCCCAAAAAAAACTTCATCATTGACCAAGCAGCCCTCAACGCAAAGGCCTTGAAGTTAATGCAGCGTGTGGGGCTACAGAACATAGACCCGACTTCGTCTACTGCAGCCTTAAGTCTTGCAGATCGTCAATTGCTGGAGATTGCCAAAGCAATTTCATTTGATTGCCAACTACTCATCCTCGATGAGCCGACGGCGGCACTCACCGCGCCACAGGCAGATCATTTACATAGCATCATTGCGGACCTGGCAGCGGCAGGGACGTCGATTATCTATATCAGCCATCGCCTTGATGATGTCTTAGCGGTTGCCGACAAGGTATCAGTGTTACGGGACGGCGAGCTTGTCGTAACGACATCAACGCAGCAGACGTCAGTCCCGGATCTGGTTAAGGAGATGACGGGACGAAACCAAACGACCTCAACGGAGCGCAGGGATTGCGTGAACGACGCGAGCGTGGTGTTGGACGTAACAGACCTGACTACCGACGATCTTCCCCATGCGACAAATCTTACGTTCAATTCGGGCGAAATCGTTGGTCTTGCAGGTCTTGCCGGTGCTGGCAGAAGCGAACTGCTATCGGCCTTATTTGGCCTGGTGCCACTCACCGGCGGAACTGTGACGCGAATGATTAACGGCGCAGAACACGCTGTGCTGAACGCCGGGCAGGCAGTCAGAAACGGCGTTGCCTATCTCGGTGAAGACCGCCAATCGATGGGTCTTTTCCCCGGTCAGTCATTGCTCACTAATATGATGGTGCCGGGTTCGATTGACATAAAGACACTGCAAAACATTAATCATAAAAGAGAGCGCGACGATGGCGCCAGGCTCGTCGAGAAGCTCTCGATCCGTTGCAACAATCTGGCCCAGGACATTCGCCAACTCAGTGGTGGCAATCAACAAAAGGCGCTGATTGCACGTTGGCTGCATCGTGATTCTGACATTCTGTTGCTCGACGAGCCGACGCGAGGCGTTGACGTTGGCACAAAGAACGCGATTTATGATCTGCTCATCAGCTTGAGACAGAAGGGCAAGACGATCATCATGGCCTCAAGCGAGATTGATGAACTAACAACAGTGTGTGATCGCATACTCGTCTTGTCAGATCGCAAACTCGTCAGATCGTTCGAAAGGAGCGATTTTTCGGAACAGGATATTCTTGCCGCTGCGTTTAGTGAGTTTACGGCGTCCGTTAAAAATCAATCATCATCAGACAGCAGGGTCGCGTCACCTCAACGATGAATATCTGGCAATCAATCAGACGACACGCAGAAGAAAATTTTATTCTCGCATCACTGATCTTGCTGATTCTGTTTTTTGGCTTTTCATCAGACAACTTTTTCTCAGTGATCACGCTGACGACAATACTCAATCAGTTGCCGGCACTGACTGTCGTGACGGTCGGAATGACCCTGGTCCTGATCGTCGCCGGCATCGATTTGTCAGTTGGTTCTGTAATGGGGTTCTGTGCTGCAGTCGTCGGCGTTGCGGCGGTCGCTTGGGGTCTACCGTTGTGGGTGGCTTGCCTGATGGGCCTGGGTACCGGCCTCATCTGCGGGGCAGTTAATGGTTTACTCGTCGCCTATTTATCGCTGCCATCGTTCATTGTGACGCTGGGTATGCTGGAGATGGCACGTGGTCTTGCTTATGTGACGACAGGGTCGCAAACCACGTACATCGGCTCTAGGATTCAGTCACTGGCATTGCCGCTGCCCGGCATTGGCGTATCAGCTGCATTGATTTTTGCCATTGTCTTGGTGATTACAGCGCAGTTCGTATTGACGAAGACCGTGCTGGGTCGTTACCTGGTTGTGATTGGCACCAACGAACAAGCGGCACGTATGTCAGGGATTGATCCGCGACCGTATCGTCTGATGGTGTTCGCGGTCTCGGGCGCACTGGCTGGAATCGCCGGAATATTCAACGCGGCCTACCTCGGGTCTGCAGATCCCAATGCTGGAATTGGGCTGGAGCTATCCGCTATTGCAGCTGCCGTTATCGGCGGAACCAGCCTGATGGGTGGTCGTGGTTCTATCATAGGCGCCTTCGCCGGCGTATTGATAATCGCAGTGTTGCAAAACGGGCTGGCACAAATTGGCGTATCCGAACCGACGAAACGATTGATTACCGGTGCCGTGATCATCATTGCCGTTCTGATTGACCGCTGGCGGGCAAAACACGCATCAGCCTCCTGAAACAGACTCTCTCCTATACTCCAATTATTTCCATGTCGGGGGCTCAACGTCGCGCGGCAAGGCAGTTCCATCAGTTGTGAAGAGATGACAATTCTCGACCGCAATCCACACTGGAATCGACTTACCTACCTCAAACACGGCTTGCGAGTGGCTGGACACTGTAACGTCTACTTCGTCCGTAGCTGTAATCAGGACTTGACCGTGGACGTTTGTCACGGCACCGAGATTTTCAATCACATCCGTTTTAAGCTTTAGCTTCACAGAATCGCCTACCGGTTTTTCGAACTCAACATGCTCCGGCCGGAACCCAAGCGTAAGAGCCCCATCCGTAAGCTCACTAGCGGGGATCGGTAACGTGGCCACCGCGTCTTGGCCGACACGTATAGAGGTCGTTTTTCCGACCTCACTCGCAAGCGACTGACAAGGTAGCAAATTCATTTGGGGTGCACCGATAAAAGTTGCAACAAATAAGTTCGCAGGATGAAAATACAATTCATGAGGGGTTCCCACCTGCTCTATCTGGCCATCACGCAACACCACAATGCGGTCAGCCATTGTCATGGCCTCGACTTGATCGTGTGTGACATAGATCATTGTATTTTTTAGTTGCCGGTGCAGTTTGGTGATTTCTACGCGCATCTTGATGCGTAATGCGGCGTCCAGGTTCGACAAAGGCTCATCAAAGAGAAAAACCTTTGGCTCCTTGACTATGGCACGCCCTATCGCTACGCGTTGGCGTTGACCACCCGATAATTCCGCGGGCTTACGGTCGAGAATTGACTCAATGCCCAGCAACCGTCCAGCCTCTTCAACCCTGCGGGAAATTTCTGATTTCTCGACGCCTTCAGTCTTCAGCGGAAAAGCAAGATTTGCACGACAGGACATGTGTGGAAACACAGCGTAGTTCTGAAATACCATCGACAGACCACGATCGGCTGGGTCAACAGTGGTTACATCTTGCCCCGCAATTCGGACCATACCGCTGGCGATCTGTTCTAAGCCCGCTATGCATCGGAGCAGGGTTGATTTTCCCGACCCTGAAGGGCCAACAAATACCACGAACTCGCCATCATTTATGTCCAAATCAATACTATGCAGTGCGGTGAACGCACCATAGTTTTTAGTCACCTGGGCGACATTAACCGTTGCCATTTAGAGCTCCTTCGCCGTGCTGAAGGCATCCGCAGGAATACATTCAAGGCTTTCAATATCAAAATCCGGTGAGATTGAGAGCGGACCATTTTCAATAACACCCGTGCGAACCCGTATGGTCGGAAGTCCAGCTGCTAGACCCGCCGCGATGTCAGTCATGATCTGGTCCCCGACCATAAACGTTGATTTTCGGTCTGTCCCAAGTATTGATAATGCCATTGTGACAAGATCAGGTTTAGGCTTGCCGATGATGGTGGGCGTGACGCCGGAAGCTGTCTCAATGGCCATCAGGATTGAGCCGGCACCTGGCTCAGACCCGCCGCCATTGGGCAGCATGGGGTCCGGGTTGGTTCCGATGAAATGCGCGCCCGCCAGCAGAGCTGTTTGGGCTCTTGCCAATTTTTCGTACGTAAAGCTGCGGTCCAGGCCTGCGATAACCGCATCAACATTTTCATCTGCAATCTCGAAATCGCGGTCTGCTACCGCGCGCACCAGTGCTTGCGCACCAATGACCATGACGCGGGATCTGGGCTCAAGCAAATCACTAAGCCGGTCAGCGGCGACTGCGCTAGTAGTGATGATACGAGCAGGGTCTGCCGGTATACCCATTGCGTTCAGCTTAACGCTGAATTCTTCCGCCGATTTCGTCGAATTGTTCGTCACAAATGCGTACGGGAGTCCGATATCATTCCAGCGTTGAAACACTCGAACGGCGGATTCGATCGGCTCATCGCCGCGATAGGTGACACCATCCAGATCGCTGATGATGCCGGAAATTTTAGGCCAGTGTGTCAGCAAGTCTCTCAATCACTCATCACCATGCCACCATTCACATGTAGGACCTGGCCAGTGATATACGCAGCAGCCTCTGATGCTAAGAACACTGCAGCACCGACAATATCCTCTGGCTGGCCGATACGTCCAAGCGGAATACGCCCGCTATGACGAGCCTCGGTTTCTGCAGCAGGCCGACCATGCATGGGTGTGTGAATGATGCCCGGCGCAATCGCGTTAACGGTGATGCCCTGCGGCGCCGTCTCATAAGCAAGGAGTTGCGTCAGATCATGCACGATTGCCTTTGAGTAGCAGTAATCCGCACCGCCAGCTTGATAGTTTAGGATAGCCCCGCGCGATGAAACCGACGAACCGATATTGATGATGCGACCGCCACTTTTTTTCAATGAATCCTCATAGACAAGGCGCGTTAAGTTCAACACGGCTTCGGTGTTTATTGAAAGCGTGTGTTCAATCTTTTTACGATCGCCGTCAATCAATCGCTCGCCCGATTTAACCCCGGCGTTGTTGACCAGGATGTCTACCGGGCCAAAGTGAGCGCGAGTTTGTGCTAGCGCCTCGCCTATCCCGCTGGTATCGGATACGTCCAAAGCGATCGGCATAACACGGTCATTGCTACCCATAGCGGCTGCAACGGGTTCCGGATCCAAGTCTGCCGCAACGACGTTCGCAGATGCCTCCACGAACCCCTTGACGAGAGCCAATCCGATACCTCCAGACGCACCAGTGACAAATACCGTCTTTCCCGCCAGATCAAAAATATGCATTTTTCAGAGCTCCTTTTTCGGCCAGAAAATGCATGACCTCTTGTTCAGTGGGCATGGATGTCTGCGCGCCTTTGCGCGTTACGCTAAGACTTGCGGTGGCGACCGCGAAGCAAAGCGAATCCTCTATCTCCATTCCGCGTGCAACCGATACTGCAAGCGCGCCGTTAAAAGCATCACCGGCCGCGGTTGTGTCTACCGCGTCTACCGGAAAGGCCTTCTGGTGGACGCAGCGCCTGGCATCTACATAAACAACGCCATTGACTCCGAGCGTGATGGCGACAGCGGCTATGCCGCGATCATGTAGGTGCCTGGCAGCATCGAAAGCTTGATCAACCGACGAGACGTGGAGTCCGGATAGCTCTTCGGCCTCGGTTTCATTGGGAGTAATGATGTCGATATTCTTGCAGTCTGCCGCAGTTAGTTGAGCGCGCACCGGCGCAGGGTTGAAAATCAGGATACGGTCTCTCTTGTTCTCGAAAGCGGCCCGGCAGGTGTCAACGGGCAGTCCCATTTCGACGACCATAACGGCATCTTCCGGCACGTCTTGCAGCGCCGCAAGCACATCATCTGGATCAAATTCCTCGTTCGCGCCCGCATCTATACCTATCATGTTTGTGCCATCGGGGCCGACAAGAATCAGCGCCTTGCCTGACGCCACTCCCGGCTTCCGACAGATTTTACTGGTTTGTACTCCAAATCCTGCCAGGTCACGCATCAGGCTATCTGCCGCGTCATCCTCTCCCAACATCGTTACAAGATACGGTGCGCCTCCAAGACGTGCAGCAGCCACCGCCTGATTGGCACCCTTCCCGCCGCCAAATTCCTCGATGGTGCCAATTAAACTTTCGCCAACGGACGGAAGGGCCGTGGAATAAAAACTAATGTCAAGATTCGTGGTGCCAATGAAAATCAATGGTCGCATCATTTCAGAGCGCCAAAGGTAAGTCCGCGCTCAAGATGACGCTGCCCGAGTATTATTAACGCGATGGGTACGATCATCGAAATCACTAAACCGGCAGATACGACAGGATAGAAACTGATACCCGGGTTCAGAAGCTTGAGAAGAGCGACGGTCACGGGTGTTTTTTCGGCCGTCAAGATCAAACCGAGTGCAAAGTTATGCCACGCCAGTAGAAACACCAGGAGCGCGGCACCAACGAGGCCGGGTCTTAGCAGCGGCAATACGACCTGCAACATAATCTGCGGACGTTTCGCGCCGCAGATGGCCGCAGCTTCCTCAATCTCAACCGGTATATCTTCCACATAAGAGCGGCAGAGCCAGATAATCATCGGTAAGGTTATAAGTTGATAAACCCAGATCATTCCGAAATAACTATCGTACAAACCAATTGCTTGGAAGAACTGGAACATCGGAATGATCACCAGAAGCACAGGAGCAAAGCGAAAGCCGAGGATAAAAAACGCCAGGTCTTCCTTACCCCGAAAGTTGAACCTGGCCAATGCATATCCTGCAGGAACACCTGCGATCAAGGACAACAGAACTGCGCCAGCCGAAATGATCACGCTGTTGATAACCGGCTTGAAAAACTCAACCTTTAGTGTTCCATAGCTTGTGGCTTCAGCATCCGCGATATCGAAAAGTACCTTGTAGTTCTCAAGCGTGGGATCGAATCGGAAAACCGGAGGGTAGGCATTAATGTCGGCCGCTTCCTTAAAGGAATTCATAACAATCCAGACAATCGGGAATGCCATCACGAAAACAACCGCGACGATCAGAAAATTCAGGACGAAGGATGTCAGCTTGCCTTTCAACATCAACTCACCCGTTTGCGAGTGTAGCGCCAGAGCTTAACCATAACTAAGGCACTGATTAATACAATAAACCAATTCACGATCATGATGGCCGCGCCACGCCCGAATTGAAGGTTCTGAAAAGCCGTGAAATAGGCCGAAATCGAAAGGACATTCGTTGCATTGCCAGGTCCACCTTGTGTGGTTCCGAAAATGATGTCGAACTGGTTGAGCGAGTCGATCAACCTGAAAAGCGCTGCCAGGATAATGTAAGGCAGCACCATTGGCAGTTCGATCTTTAAGAATAAACCCCACGCCTTGGCTCCGTTCATTCGGCCCGCCTCTATGATCTCGGGCGATATCCCTCGCAGTCCAGCAAATATGATGAGCACAAAGAATGGTGTAAATGTCCACACATCAATAAAGACGACTGCAAACATTGCTGTATCTGCCTTGGAGATCCAACCAAAGTTGTTGATGCCGATGAAGCTTAGAAAATAGTTCAGAACACCGGTTTCGGGGTTCATCATGGTGGTCCACATCAACGCCACCGAAAGCGGTGGTAGAACCAAAGGAAGCAAAATGACGGGGCGACACCATTTTGCAAGCAGTGTTCTTGTGTTGAAGAGTTTTGCAATGGCGAGACCGAGAACGGCTTCGCAAGCAACCGCCGTGAAGGCATAAATAGTTGTCGTTGAAACCGAGTCCCAAAAGCGCCCACGGCCAAACAGGCGTGCATAGTTGCCGAAGCCCTCGAAATCCACGCTTGCCCGACCAAATCTCATGTCTGTCAGCGATTGATAGAAGCCCCAGAAAAACAGCAGGATGAAGCCGCCGAGGATAAGTATGGCCGGCAACAGGGAGATGAGCAGAAAAGTGCGACCCGATCCACCCCTTTTGACTCCTTCCCTCACCATATCGATGGCCCTATACCGCGATCAGAAATACCGGCAGCGAAATGCCACCGGTAAGTTTGAATGCATCCAGTCGGGGAGTTTATTCCAACTCTTCCCGGATATCGTCAGCCAATTCAGACAGCCGCTCTTGCACGTCATCACCCCCAACCATGTCCTGCATAGCCACAGCCCAGGCGTTCATCGCGATGGCAAAACCGTAGCGCGGAGTGAACAAAAGAGAGATTTTGGGTTGAACTGTATTGAACGTATCGTAGAAGTTGTTGAACTCAGGCTGTTTCGCGTAGTCGATCCACGCTTGGTCTTGCCAAGTGGAAGTCCGCGGAGAATTCACCAGTTTTCCATCGGTCGCACCGCGCACATTCATCTCTTTGGATGTGGCCCACTGCGTGAAATACCAGGCTGCACCTTTTTTCTCCGATGCAGCATTAATCGCCAGCGACCAGATAAAAATATTAGAAGCGAACTCGGCGTTGCCCGGAGCAGTCAACGGTGGCGCGAAAGCGATTTTACCGGATGCCTCTGACGCGCCTTTGATATTGTTCCAAAATCCGAACATGTTGGCGTCCATGGCCATTGCGGTTTTACCGGAAGAAAGGCCATCAACTACCTGATACCAGTTGTCGTTTGCCCAGCTATCAGGCGCACACGCTTGAATCATTTCCACATAGTCTTTGTGGAAGCGGATCGAGTCTGCGCTGTCCAACCCCGTATCGAGATCATCACCGGAGCCGACAAAGTCGCTGACGCCATAAGAACGAGCGATTGATATTGGTGCTGTGTGGATTGACGACCAGAATCGAACACCCCGCACTGCCATTGGCGTGATACTGGGATCAGCCTTAGTGATCTGCAAACAGGCGGCGGTCAAATCAGGAAGTGTGCCAGGCGGTTCAACACCCAGGCGGTCCAAAATATCAGTCCGATACATCAGCTGCACGTTTTCGAAGGCGTGTGGAATGGCCCAAATCTCGCCGTCCGGTGTATCAATAATATTTTCCTCTTCAACATTCCAGGTCCATGCCCGCCGCAGTGCTGGGAAGAAATCTTCATAATCGAACTCGGGGTTGGTCATCGACGGGTCTTCGATAAAGGCTCTCAGTGGTGTTAATTGTCCAGCGGGGGTCACGTCCCACGCAGGTTGAACACCGGTGCCGACGACATCCCAATCCGGTGAGCCAGAGCTCAATTGAATATTCAGCTTCCCCCAATAAGTGTCGTCCGGATAAAGTTCGGGACTAACCTTAATGCCAGTCAGCTCTTCGAATTCATCAAGATACGCGACGACGGCATCGGCATAGGGGTGAATATCATAGGCCCAGGTAATTTCAGTGCCTTCGAATTTGCGCCAGTCGAAATCTTCCGCTAACACATTGGTTGTTATCAGTGTTCCAGCGGCCAAAGCTAAGGCAACGGTATGCTGTTTCATGGTTTCCTCCTTGCTAAGTTCAGTTCTTTGGCATCCTCGACGGCCAAATAGGCGGAAACGATTGCGGGCCCGATGGTGATTCCAGCGCCGGGGTAAATACCCGCCATTATCGAGGTTGCGTCGTTTCCGCACGCATAAAGACCTGGAACCGCACTGTCGTCTTCTTTCAGCACACGCGCTCTTTCGTCCGTCTTCAGTCCCGCCGCCGTACCCAAAGTCCCTGGGACGATTCGAAGTGCGATAAAAGGACCGTTCTTAATTTCGCCCAGATTGGGATTCTTCAGACCCAAGCTTGCATCCCCTAACGCTCGATTGAAGGCGGACTCCCCGCGACCAAAGTCCGGGTCCTGCCCTGAATGAACGTTTTGATTGTGTTGGCTCACCGTGGCTATAAGAGCTTCCGGATTAATGTCGATTTCCTTTGCCAGCGCTGCAAGAGTCTCACCTCGTTGGATATAGCCGCGTCGGACGTAACTGCCGAGGCCGGGAGTCCATGGCCAAGGTAGAATATCTCCCATGCCGCGCTTCTTCACGAAAGCTTCTTCGCAAATAAAGAAGAAACGCTCGTCATCAGGATAACCATTGTCAAAAAGGCCGATGCAAACGTCATGATACGAATTTGACTCGTTCACAAATCTTTTACCTTTCGGGTCTACTGCGATGACGCCCGGACGACCTCGGTCAAGCCATCCATAGGGTACGATGGCGGTCGATCCATCCTTGTTTTTTAAACGCGACACCGGGGTCCAGAAACCGGGACTGGCCACTTTCAGATCAAGCATCCCGCCGGCCTTGCGCGCAGCTTTGATGCCATCGCCTTGGTTTTCGCCAGCACACAAGGTGACATCATGCTGATGTTTGGCCCCCATCTCGGCCCGCAGTTCGGGATTGGCGGCGAATCCTCCGGTAGCCAGGATCACGCCATATCGGGCTTGGACGCGAATGTCGGACCCTTTATGGGAAATGACAGCACCGCTTGCTCGATCATTTTCAACGATCAGCTCTTTCATCGGACAATCGGTTGCCAGTTCTACATTCAACTCGCGCAAACTCATCAAGGCCGCGGCCAGAAACGCATTTCCGCCGCTCAATTCAGTGCCTCGCGAGAACTTCAATCGATCCATCGAATAGCGGCCGACGCGGCGCAGCACATGCTTAAGGGCTGTGGCAGACTTGAGCGGATTCAGGAAATGCTTAATCTCACTTGATGTGATCATCATGCCGCCCAGCACCACGCGGATCGGGTCTCCAATAAGATCAAAGTCCTCTCCTAACTGCCGCCCATCGAACGGTACCGGGCTCAATGCCCGCCCTTTATCGACACCGCCAGCACGATTTGAATGGTAGTCGGGAGCGCCTGCCAACACGAATTTTACCGCCGAGCGTTTCTCGATCTCCTGCACGGCTTGTGGGCCGTATTCGAGATATGCATCGATTTTTTTCTCATCATAATAATCCCCCAATTCGCCACGCAAATACGTACGCGCCTGTTCGAGCGAATCATCAATGTCGGCCGCGATGGCATGATCAGAGCACGGTACCCAAATCATTGCATTCGATAGTGCAGTCGTGCCGCCTATCTTGGCAGCTCGTTCGCACAGCATCACCGAATGTCCAGTCGACGCCGCATAGATTGCTGCACAGACGCCAGCGGCGCCGCTACCGATGATCAAGAAATCCGTAGTTTTTTCATTGCTCATTGGATTTGCGTTTTCGAGAACGGAATAGATTTAAAGTCTTCGACTATTGTCTTCACGGCGCTCTCTATCGGAATGCGCTCGATGGATGATGCGCCGACGAAACCCACGCATTCGGTGTCCTCATAAACTCGGCGCGTGTCGTCTGGCGACGCTATCTTGCCCCCATGACAGAGGAAGATCGGTGCATGACCGGCTGCCGTAACGGCGTCTATCATCTCAGAAATCTTGCGTATTTCCTCGTCGACTTTAGTCTCGGTCTCGTGACCCACAAGCCCGCCGCTCGTGGCGCCGACGTGAGGCACTAAACAATCGACACCTTTTTCTGCCACATCAATTGCGTCCTGGACTGTTGCCACATACGCCATCGAAAAAATATCACGTGCGGCGGCCCGTTCGATCAGCTCAACTTCGCGGCTCCAGCCAAGACCTACCCTTTCCCTGCGCTTGCGCCAGCTCTCACCCATAGTCGAAATAGTAGGATAATTGATGATGCCCGAATATCCTGCCGCCTGAAAATCATCCAGCAGCTGATCCAGATCCATGCGCGTCGGATCCCAGGCTTCGATACCACCAACCAGGGGTGTGTCGAATACCACATTCCGAATCTCGGCTGCCATGTCGATCGTAATGGCGTTGGAGTCTCCGATACGGCTCGTCGGCAGACCCATCAACCGTGACCGGCCAGTGCTGTAAACAATCAGCAGATCTGCGCCGCCGAGTGCCGCACATTTCGCGACCAAGCCACAGCTGCTGCCCGCCGCGAGAATAGGACGACCGGCTTCGGTTTCTGCCGCTAGTTTTTTCAATATGTTCTGTCGGGAAAAATTCTTCATTTAGGCTCATTGAGTTGTGCAATCATCCAGTCGGCGCAGAGCGCTCCGAATTCGGGATCATTGATATGAAAATCGGTCTCCAAGACAGGGATGTCTGCCCTGAGTGTCTGCTTCATTGTATCGCGCCACGACACGTTGGCCACCGGGTCGTGGAAAGGTTTGCCTGGGCGATCGTAATCCGAAACGCCTCGCGCCGGCCAGAATATTGCCACCGGCCCCTTAGATCGGTTTAGCCTGATCGCCGTTTGGTATGCGATCTTCGCGGTTTCGTCGGGGTTTGTACGCACTAGCGTTGTCATCGGAGTGTGTCGGTATTTGGTACGGTCAGAAAGATGGTCTGGCACCGATTCCGGCGGACCAAAATTAACCATATCAACTGCTCCCGGTGCTATGGCCTGGGGAATGCCAACAGCACCTGCTGCCGTCAAGCGATTCTCCCCTGCACTGGCTGTTCCATCCAATAGCAGGTCGGCCATTTCTGTTGTTGTTAGGTCGATCACGCCATCAAACTCGCCCTTGGCGATAAGAGACTCCATGGTGCGTCCACCTGCACCATTCGCCGGAAAAACGATGACAGTCGCATCGGAACCTTCGAAACGAGACATGACCGATTGAACTGCTGCTGTGGTGACACCAAAGGCCGTCACAGCAACCGTCTTTCCGCCTCGACTTACCTCCGGTGCCCATTCCAATCCGTATAGCATGTTTGCTGCATTGATCAACACGGCGCGTGTGAACCTGTTTATCCCCATCAGGTCCACAATTGTTGGCAGCAGTATGGTGTCGGACGTGGTGGCGATCTCCGCCAGCAGTGCTGGCCGAGCGCTCGAAACAAGAACCTTTGGGAATCCATAGGGCAAGTCGCACGTGATTTGATGAAAGACACCAGCGCCCTTACCACCACCAACCCCCGCGATCGCAGAGATTTCTCCCGCTTCGAACAAGTCTTTAACAATGGCAGTTGCACCAGATGCCATCGCATTGAGTGCTTCCGCTGGACCATCCACATCGATGGCAACTTTAGTCCTGCTTGCGACGGATTCGCGGGTTACATCCCCAGGAAACTTTGGAGAACCGGCCGTCCCAACATCCATGACACAAACTGAACGGCCACGTGCCTCAAGCTGCTTCTTGAGAAATGCGACCTCGTCTCCCTTGGAATCGAGGGTGGCGACAATTAAGACTTTCCCTTTGGACGCTTGCATTCATTTCTCGAGTGGATGAATTGACTGAAATTTTCTCATGTCGTGCCTCTGATTACACCCCGAGTACCCCGGCATCTTCTTCAAATAAGAATTTTTGAGGATGAGGAATGAACGGGGGGTGCTTATCCTTCCTATACTCATCTATACTTCAAGAAAAACCGGCGGGAGTTGGTCGACTAATACTATTTCGGTTCCGCCAAAAACGTAACAGCGCAGTTGCTGCATAATCCGAATCGTTGACTATCCGGAGAAAATTTGATGCAGGATAAAAATCGCGTAGTCGTCGCCGGTGGCGGAACGGCTGGTTGGTTGACAGCTTACAGCCTGGCCAAGCGGCTGGGTAACTTGCTCGATATCACTCTTGTCGAATCCGACCAGATCGGAACCGTGGGCGTGGGCGAAGCGACCGTTCCCACCATGCGCAGATTTCACCAGTATTTCGGCATCGACGAGCAAGAGTTTATGCGCGCAACTCAGGCGACCTTCAAGCTCGGCATTGTCTTTGACAACTGGGGCGCTCCGGGCGAAAGCTACATTCACTCGTTCGGTGAGATCGGGCAAAGCAACTGGTTGGTGGAATTTCACCAGTACTGGCTGGAAGCGCGTGCCAATGGCTTTGGCGGCAGCCTGGACGACTATTGCCTTGAAATAAAGGCGGCGAAGGCCGGAAAATTCGCAGTAAGTGTAGGTGAAACGCCGTTGACATACGCCTTTCACCTGGACGCAACGGCCTACGCCGGATTTCTGCGGCAAAAAAGCGAAGCGCTCGGCGTCCGGCGAGTTGAAGGCAAGATTAGCGAAGTTACCGTTGATCCGGTGACGGGTAATATCCAATCGCTGGAGTTAGACGAAGACAGACAGGTCGCCGGTGACTTTTTTATTGATTGCACCGGCTTCAGAGGTCTGCTGCTCGGCGGCGCATTGGATGTTGAATTCGAGGACTGGAGCCATTGGTTGGCCTCCGACCGCGCGCTGGCAGTACAGACGACAAGTACCGAGCCGCCTCCCCCTTATACACGCGCTATTGCACACTCCTCCGGGTGGCAGTGGCGTATTCCCCTGCAAAGCCGCACCGGCAATGGCATTGTTTACAGCAGCCGGTTTTGTTCCGACGACGATGCCCGTGCCACGTTGCTCGGCAATATCACTGGAAAGACCATCACTGAGCCCCGCCCGCTGAGATTTAAAACCGGTCGCCGGAAAAATGCGTGGCACAAAAACTGTGTTGCCATAGGTTTATCGAGCGGTTTTCTCGAGCCACTTGAATCGACCAGCATTCACTTGATTGACACTGCGGTGGTACGCCTGATGAAGCTCTTTCCATTTTCAGGCGCAATGGCGCCGCTGGCCGAGCAATTTAATCGTGAAACTCGGCGCGAATGGGAGGCGGTGCGCGATTTTATCATCCTGCACTACAAGCAAACGCAACGGGATGACAGTGAGTTCTGGAATTATTATCGTACGATGGATATCCCGGACAGCCTCGCTCACCGCATAGAGATTTTTAAGGAAAACGGCTTTGTGCGGTCGGATTCAGTAAACTTTTTTCGCTCGCACTCTTGGATTCAGGTGATGATTGGGCAGGGTTTGATGCCGGAACATCGGCACGGTGCAGGTCGTATATTGCCACCGGAGGCATTAAAGAAAGAGCTTGAAAAGCTAAGTGGTTTTGTAAATCACAATCTTGCCAAGCTGCCTGATCACGATGACTTTATTAAACAGTATTGCCCGGCGAAGAACTGAGTGGTCGGAAAGCGTGGTTCGCACTCGTCCTTATCTATTCATATATCAATTCGTTAACTCGTTGTAGATCACCGCCACTAGTGCCGAGGCACTGATCTTGCCGTTGCCCCAGCGGGCGTCGTATTCGGCGGTGGGTTTACCCGATTGAATGCGCTCCAGGCTCAGGCCGTCGTCGATGCCGGCCGCTACCCGATCACGAATGGTGTAAATCATGTCCAACTGCTCCCTGACATCGTCCTGGCTGCTGGGCACACCGTGTCCGGGCACGAAAACCGTATCCGGATTGGATATCTCCAGCAACAACTCATAACCCGCCACGATGCCCAGGAAACTACCGCTAGAGTTGCCGTCCACATACGGGTAACCCGTGGTCCTGAACACGTCTCCGGTATGGATGATGTTGGCGTTTTGGAAATGTACGAAGGAATCCCCTTTGGTATGGGCGGGGCCAACATGGAAGGCGTGGATGTTTTCGCCATTCAGATGAAAGCGCACCGAGTCCGTGTAGGTGACCACCGGCAGCCCGGCGCGCTGGTCCGCGCTGAGAAGCTGGTCGAGATCGTCGCCGGTGAGCCCGTTTCTCAATATGGCCCGAACGTCCTCATGGGCTACGATCACGACCCCCGCCCTGCCCAGGTTCTGATTTCCCCCGGTGTGATCACCATGATGATGGGTGTTGAGCAAGAATCGTACCGGCTGGTCGGTGACGCCCTGGATGGCGGCAAGAATTCTTTCCGTCAGCGGGGCGAACTGGTCGTCTATGAGGAAGACCCCGTCTTCGCCCACTGACACGCCGATGTTGCCACCCGCGCCCTTCAGGTAGTAAAGGTTCTCGGCCAGTTGGTGGGTGGTGATTTCAACCTGGCTGAAATCCCGCTCCTGCGCCAGGCTGGCCGCGGAAAGAACAACTAAGCTGCAAGCGATCAAACCTTTCAAACCTTTCATGGGTCAAGCCCTCTCGAATAATGGGTAATGGATCTGGTAGTAGAAGTTACTATTGTGCAAAGTCCTGGATGCGGACAGGCTGAGCCTTTTCCCATTCGTCCTGGTCGACTTCTCGAACCTTTTGGATAAAGACGAAGGTCCCATTCTTATTGCTGGCCACCACATCGAGTTGACCGTCTCCATTGAGGTCTCCGCTGACCAATTGCCGTCCAATGCCCGAGTCGTCATCGATTTGATGAGGAATGTATTCCACCTGACCATCCTGGCGCGTGAGCCGGAAATAGTAGACCACTGGGTCCTGTCGAGCCCCGGGGTCGGCGAAGTCGTGAGCACGGTAGGTCTTTCCGGTCACAATGTCTTTCAGACCATCGCCGTCAATGTCGGCAAGCTCTAGTGCGTGTAGCTGGGAAAATTGAACCCCATAAGGGTTGTCGGTATTTTCCTCCTCCTTGCTCATAATAAGATGCTCCTGAAAGGTGATCTCGTCGCCGTTTCGGATCTGTTCAAACCAGCTCAGACCCCAACCGTGAGCGTTCACGCTGGTGATGACGTCATTGAGCCCGTCGCCATTGACGTCATAGGCATACATGTCGCCGCCACCCTTCAAGCTATCCCACATATGGTCACCCGTTCGATCGATGAACGGAAAGCGGTGATAAGTCCAATCCGAATCGCCTTCCAGGGAGTCGGGTTGTTGTATCCATCCGTTCCCTTCCAGAACGTCCATGCGACCATCGCCGTCGACATCCCCAAATCCCAACCCGTGGGTGTAGTGATGAATCACCTCCTCGTGGGTCGATATCGGGTGAAAGATCCAGGGAAGCGTCGGCGCTACAGGGTTCGGCGAGACGTAGCCGTAATGTTTGTCGTAGGCCATCAATAGTTCAGGCACCCCATCGCCGGTAATGTCTCCAAATGTAGGTGCTTCGTTCTTAACAGCGTTTGTGACGAAGTGGCGTTCCCAGTGCTCAGGTCGCTCCGGGCCCGGGCCGCTGAAAGATTTGCCCGGGTTCTGGTACCAGTAAGCCGGCGTATTGGGAAGTCCAACCGTCAGGACGTCTGGCCAGCCGTCCCCATTGATGTCGTAAACGAATGAAAAGAAGTTGTCGTTCGAGTAATACCCACGGGCATATATCTCCACCTTGGTCGGCGCGACGGCCGGATAGTATTCGTAGAGGTGTTCGAAGTCGGGTCCCAGCCACATGTGCGGTCCGCTGACGACATCCATATGACCATCCTGATTAAAGTCGCCATAACTGCCGCCTTCGGACCAGTAGACGGCGGTTAGTTGCCGTTTCTCAAAATCACGAATAACAAACTCGTCGGCTTGCGCGCCCACGGTTAAAGTTAAGCAGGTAAAAATCAATGCTACGACGCGCTGAAATCTGTTCATCTTAGTGCCTCATCTCTACTGGGCTAGTACTAGCTTTACTGGTCTCCAAAATTCTCGATGCGGACAGGCTGAGCCTTTTCCCATTCCTCCTGGTCGACTTTTCGAACCTTTTGAGTAAAAGCGAAGGCACCATTCTTATTGCCGACCACAAAATCGGGCAGCCCATCTCCATTGAGGTCGCCGCTAACCAGTTGCCGTCCGATGCCCGCCTCGTCGTCAATTTGATAAGGAACGTATTCCACCTGGCCGTCATTTTGGCGCGTGAGCCGGAAGTAATAGATCACCGGGTCCTGTCGGGACCCTTCGTCGCCGAAGTCGTGAGCCCGGTAGGTCTTTCCGGTCAAGATGTCCTTCAGGCCGTCACCATCGATATCGACAAGCTCTACTGCGTGAAGCTGGGAGAATTGAACCCCGTAAGGGTTGTCGGTATTTTCTTCCTGCTTACTCATAATAATGTGTTCTACAAAGGTGATCTCGTCGCCGTTACGTTTCTGTTCAAACCAGCTCAGGCCCCAACCGTGAGCATCCAGGCTGGTGATAACGTCGTTGAGCCCGTCGCCATTGACGTCATAGGCATACATATTGCCTCCCCCGGTGAAACAACAGAACACGGGGTTCGTCTCCCTATTGACGAATTGATAGGGGTGATACTCCCAATCCTGGCCGAATTCCAGGGACGCGGGTTGTCGCATCCATCCATCCCCGGTTAGGTAATCTTTGCGTCCGTCGCCGTCGATATCCCCAATTCCCATGCCATGGGTGTAATGATGAATCACCTCTTCGTGGGTCGACACAGGGTGAAAGATCCAGGGAAGCGTCGGATTGACAGGGTTCGGCGACACATAACCGTAATGTTTATCGTAAGCCGTCAACAGTTCAGGCACGCCATCGCCGGTAAGGTCTACAAAATCAGGTGCTTCGTTTTTTACTGCGTCTGTGACGAAGTGTTTTTCCCAATGGACCGGCTCGTCCGGCGCCTTACCACCAAAAGGCTTGCCCGGGTTCTCGTACCAGTAAGCAGGGGTATTGGGAAGCCCCGCCGTCAGGATGTCGGTCCAGCCGTCCCCATTGATGTCGGAGGGAAATGAAAAGAAATTGTCCAGAGCGTAATACGAAAAATCATTTGGGTTCCGCCTGGTCGGCCCTACCGCTGGATAGAATTCGTGACGAAAACCTTCCCTTCGATCGAAGTTGGGCCCCAGGAAAATATTCGGTCCACTGACGATATCCGGATGACCATCCTGGTTAAAGTCACCAATCGCGGCGCCTTCCGACCAATAGATAGGGGTCATTTCCTGTTTTTGAAATTCACGAATAACAAGGTCGTCAGCCTGGGCGACAACCGTTAAGCATAAGTAGGTGAATATCAATGCTGCGACTCGCTGAATTCTGTTCATCTCATTCCCTCATCCCGACTTTGCGCTTTTTGAAAACGTTTTCATTACTCTAACGTAGCTTGTCTACGGTCTGCAAATAATTCCACTGAATACTACTGTCGCCAAGACGAGTTCGCTAACTGCCCCCGTCATCGATAGAAAACATCACAGATTCGAAAATGCAGCCTCAAATTCACCGATGATGTCGCTGGCATCCTCACAGCCGACGGAGACCCGAATCAAATTGTCCCGCCATTGCTGCGGGTAAATCAGAGTAAACACATCGCCAAGACTCACTCCAATTCGAAACAGCTTGTTACTATTTGCGAACTGGTTCATCTCGTCGGTGCCCCCTTTAATTCTGAAGCTCACAATACCGCCGTATCCATTCGGCATAGACGTTTTCGCCAGCTCGTACTGCGAATGACTTGGCAGGCCCGGATATTTTACCCAGTCCACCTTTGGGTGCGCTTCAAGATATTCCGCCAGCGCCTGGGCATTTTCGGAATGTTGGCGCATCCGCAGTGGTAACGTCCTCACACCGCGCATAACAAGCCATGCTGCGATAGGGCTAAGGCACTGCCCGAACGAATCCATCTTTATGCGGGCTCGGTCGATTGTCTCCCGTGTGCCTGAGAGCACGCCGGCAATCGTATCGCCATGGCCACTGATGTATTTTGTTGCAGAGTGCAGAACAATGTCTGCACCTTGCTCGACAGGTCTGCATAGATACGGACTCAAAAATGTATTGTCTGCAATGAGTGTGAGCCCGTGTTCATCAGCTAATTCACTGTAAGCGGCGAAATCTGCAATGTAGATATTCGGGTTTGTAACAGTCTCGAGAAAAATAGCCGTGGAATTCGGTTTGACGGCGGCTCGCGCCTGATCAATGTCGCGAACATCGAACATCGACACCTCGATCCCCATAGCAGGGCAATCCTGTTGGAAAAACTGCTTGCTGATAACGAACAGGTCATTGGTCACAAGGACGTGATCCCCCGATTTCGCCGAAATCATGATCGAGATAGCCACGGCGGACATCCCCGATGAGGTCACCAGGGCCGCTTCTGCACTCTCGAGCGAAGCCAGTTTTGCCTCCAATGCAGCATTGGTCGGGTTGCCAGTGCGGGAATAAAAAAAACTGTCCAGAGGGTTCATTTGATCTGGATCGACTGCAAGCTCTATTGCTGCTGCAAATTCCTCCGCTTTGTCGAAAGAGAAAGTAGCTGTTTGATATATCGGCGTATTGTGCGCGCCGGTCGTATTGTCCCTGCCTTCGCCCTCGTGGATCGCCCTTGTCAAAAAACTTTTCGTCATATCGATTCCTGAATTACAGATTACTTATTAGATAGTTAATCAGCACGATGAATATTACGCCCGGCACAACCCATTTCACCCATGCGAAATATGTATCGTGCCAGGGTCTATCCACCGATCCGAAAATTTGTGCCTTGGTGACGAGTCGCCCAAGCCCCCAAGCCACCGTAGTCACGGCAATCGCACTGCCGAGCATTTGCATTCCAGAACCAAAAACCAAGTCCAGCACACCTATCAAATCGGGGTCCAAAGAGCTCGGTAGCATAATCGCAGCCTCGATTGCCAGAATAATCAGGATGACTATGCCGCGGCTGGACCGAATTTTCAGCTCCTCGCTGATGCTACCAACAACAGCTTCGAGAGTCCCAACCGCTGAAAGAAACGCAATCAGGCAAAGCGCAAGCAGGAAACCGCTGCCGAGGATTCGGCCACCTTCCATCACACTAAACAACTTCGGCAAGGTCGAAAAAACCAGTGTGGGTCCTTGTGACAGATCGAGATTGAATACGAGAATGGTCGGTATGAGAAACAACGAGGCCAACATTGCCGCACCAACATCTCCCAGGGCGGTATATGACGCCGTCTTCAGCATTTTTTGATCCTCTGGCATATAGGATCCGTAAATAACCATTATCGTTCCGGCGAGACCGATAGAGAAAAACGATTGACCCAATGCCGCGAATATGTGCTCTGTGGTCAGAACAGAAAAATCTGGCTTCATAAATTCGGCGATCTCGGTCAGTGCGCCGGGCAGAAACAAAGCGTTGACGACCAGGTACAGAATGACGAGCGCAAAGAAGGGAACGATTATTCGGCTCACCGCTTCGATGCCCTTGTTGACACCCAAATACAGAACCAGCATTACAAATCCCAGTATGACCAGCCCATAAGCATATTGCAGCCAGCCGTTCGACATTTGCCCGTTGAAATTCGCAATCGTCGATTCAGAAAAGCCATTCAAGATCGAAAACGAGGCAGTAAACGCAATATTCCCGATGACAACGAGGTAGTAAGATGTCGACACGATCATCGTGAATACGATCAAACCGCCAATTCGACGTCCCCAGGTTGTGCCAAGAACGCTGGATAATGCGCCGATAGGCCCTTTACCCGTTGCTCGACCAAGCGTCCATTCGGCCGTCAAGCCTGGAATTGCGAGAAATACTGTAAACAAGAGATAGACAATGAGGAAGGCCGATCCGCCGTATTCGCCCATCATGTAGGGAAACCGCCAGACGTTTCCAAGGCCCACTGCAACACCGATACAAGTCAATGTCGAAGCATATTTTGACGAAAACTTTTGCCTTTCCACGTAGAGCGACACCTCTTTTGGATTTTTTTTTGCAGTCCGCAAAGAATTGCTGGGACGAGTCTAGCGCATAAGACGAAATTACTCTTCCACGAATTTTAAGTACTCTGCCCGCGAAGGCAGGGCGTTTCCTGTGCCAGGGCGAGTGACCTTCAGAGCGGCGGCACCCACGGCCTCCCCAGCGGCGTCCTCGAGTGACAGCCCCCTCATGCGCCCCGCACAGAACCATCCGGTGAAGGTATCTCCCGCACCCGTTGTATCCACCGCCACGACTCGGGGCGCTGGAATTTCAATGGGCTCTGCATCGGATAGGATGACGCAACCCTTCGAGCCCAAGGTTAGCAAGAGAACTGATCCACTTTGCGCCTGCAGCATCTTGCTACTGCTGATGGCGGAGGTGATGGTGTTGGTTTCCATGTTTTCACATGCGTGTCCCAAAATTGTGCAAGCCTCAACCAGATTCAGGATGACGATGTCTGCCAGTGCCACCAGTGCGGCAGCATCTTGTGGAAGTGGAGCCGGATTCAAGATGCAGGTCGCGCCGGCTGCTCGTGCTTGGCTCAGAACAGTCGCGGTCGTCTCGTGGCGCATGTTTCCTTGCATTAGAAGCATATCGCCTTGAGTTACTGATTCCAAAGTCGGCGCCAGACTCCGGGCATCAAGCCACCTGGCGCAGGCAGCAGTGCTGACTATTGCATTTTCGCTGTCGTCACTGATCATGATGACCGATTCGTCCGTGGGAAATGGCGCGGTCAAAACACTAGCGACCATTCCTTCTACAGCATCAATCGCAGAGCGCAGGGTCGCAGCTGGCGCATCATTTCCTACAGCTGTTGTAAAGCAGACTTTGGCTCCGGCACGAACGGCCGCAACGGCTTGATTGAATCCTTTCCCACCAACGTCTTCTTTACGTTCCGCTGCAAGAACGCTCTCGCCAGGCACTGGAAAACTCTGAGTTAGATAGAAAATATCGCGTGTCGTGTTGCCGATGACGCGTAATGTCACCGCAAGCCCTCAACCACCCGCATGAAGCTTCGCGCGCGCGCCGGATCAACGGGATTCCACCAAACCCCATCTTCCTTAAGCGAGCTCGCGACTATGACTCCACTTGCGATCGACATGATTCTTTCGACATTGCCCTCGTCAACACCGCTACCGACCACCACGGGCAGACTCGTTGCTGTAGCGATGGTCGCAAGCTCTTCTTGAGTTGCGGCATTACCCGTACGCTGGCCCGTCGCAATCGCCACATCAGCGTCAAAGAACTCGTTGTCACGAGCCAGCTCTTCGATGCTCCGATCAGCGGTTATTGCATGCGCGCCGTGTTTAACATGTACGTCCGCAAAAACCCGAATCGCTTCGGCACCGATGGATCTGCGATAACGCAATGCCATGGCGGCTGGTCCTTCCACGATACCCTCATTGGCGACGTAGGCATTTGACCACTGGTTGACGCGTATGAACGAAGCGCCTGCTGCTTGCGCGACGGACAGTGCCTGAAGCGCCCCATTTGCCAACACATTCACGCCAATTTGCAGACCGGTGGCAACACGGACACGTTCGGTCATGACAGCCATGCAAGCAGCGGTTTCCGGTCCGATTGCGTCGGGCTTAAGGAACGGGATATCGCCGTGATTCTCCACGATCAGTCCGTCCACACCCGCCTCTGCATACCGTTGCGCCTCAGCCAGGGCGTAGTCGTAAATCTCGGAAACCGGAGCTCCGTTGTATTTTGGAGCACCTGGCAGCGCTTTCGAATGTATGACGCCGATAACGACTTTGGGCTGCCCGAACAGCGACGTAATTGCATTGTCTCGTAGTTGTCCAACTGACATTCTTGGGTTTTCCTTTTGTAGCGGCAATCAAACGAGATCACGCTTTATTTGCTTGCTCCTGAATCCCACTACACATGACATAGTTATGCAGGATGGCTGGAGCAACCTTCAAAATATTATCGTTGAAGTCAAAGTTGTCCGCATGCAGATTCGTATTTGTCTGTCCAGTGCCCATCCAAAAATAACAACTAGGGACAAGCTCGGCAAAATACCCAAAATCATCTGCAACCATTGAGGGTGTTGCTGCTTCCCGATAGCTTACGCCGGGAACGTCAGACAGGCTTTTGACAAAGCTCGAGGTGACGGCTTCATCATTAACGAGTGGTGCAAATCGTTCGATCCATCTCGTTTCAATATCAACGCCATAGTTTGTGACAGTTTGCTTACGGATTTCATCGACGATATCGCGAACCAACAAAAATTCACGCTCGGAGCTGTATCGAAAACTCGCCTCCAGACTAATTTTAGTTGGAATCAAGTTTATGGCGCTGCCGCCGTTAACTCGTGTGAATGAAAAACTTACCGGTGCACTTTCATCTTTCAGGTTTCTAATTCTGGAATAGGAGTGGCGAAGAAAATCAGACATAGCTGAAAAAATATCCGGGCAATTATCCGGCATTGCCGCATGACCACCGCCACACAGGAAATCCAGTTCGAGCGATTGGAAGGCACTCATCTGGACGCCTTGCCGCACTGAAACGGTCCCAAATGGAAGGGTAGGCCAGTTGTGAAAACCTAGCATCTGGTCGCATGGAAACTTTGTAAGTGCACCGTCTTCCAGCATGGACTGCGCGCCACTTCCTTTCTCCTCAGCGGGTTGAAAATAGAGGTGTACATCGCCCGGCCGTTGTTTCTCCCGAGCTAGTAGCTCGGCCAGAGCAAGAATGATCGTCATGTGTCCGTCATGGCCGCAAGCGTGCATTTTTCCCGCGTTGCTACTTGAGTGCGCAACGCCGCTCTTCTCGATAATTGGAAGAGCATCCATGTCGGCACGCAGCCCGATTGTTGGACCTGTGCCTCCGGCTAAAGTCGCAACGATCCCCGTGCCACCGATACCTCTTGCGACCGTCCAGCCAATATCTGTAAGAAAACTTGCTATGCGGTCGGAGGTTTCCGTCTCTTCATATGCAAGCTCGGGCCGCATATGAATTTCTCGGCGAATGGAAGAAAAGCGATCGAAGTTCTCAGCGAGATAATCACAGGAGCTATCGGCGAAATCGGACATTCTGGGAGCGACCTCTTTTATGTTTGAATTGAAAGTGCCATGGCCGGATTAGAGACCATCATCTGGTTGATGTCGTTCTGATCGAAACCATGGCCTAATAGGCGGGGCAGGAATTCCGAAAAAAGATGGGCGTAGCCTTTGCCGCCATGGGTGCTAAGCATGGACTTAATAAAAACATCCTGCGACAAAAGTAATTGACTTAGGTGGCCGGCTTCAGCCAGGTTTGCGAGACCGATCGCGCTTTCATTATCTGTCGGGCAAGTGACACGGCCCTGCTCAAATATATAGTCCATACCGACCATGTCATATTCGATGAAAGCACCCCGCGTCGCCAGCGCTTGTTGGTATGGTTGATCACCCCAGGAGGGATTCATGTGGCAAAGGATGACGCGTGCAGGGTCCAGCTCGCAGGCCTCGACCACATCCAGTACCTCGTGGCCAAGCCTGTCCCAACCCGGCAGGTGCACCATCAGCGGCAGCCCGGTCCGGATTGCGGCCTTAGCTGAGCCTCTTAAGACCTTCTTTTCTGAATCGGTAAATTCGGTACTAACGCCGATCTCGCCGATTAAGCCGATCCGAGCACCAGTTTGACCAACACCAACTTCATATTCGGTCTGAATCTCCATAGCAATATCATCGACTGACAGGGCACTTAATTCAGGCGGGTGCGAGCTGTGCAGATAATAACCCGCACCCATTATGATATTAAGATCAGTGGCTTTCGCGATCCGCATAAGACCCTCGGGATCGCGTCCAATACCACGATTCGTCGGGTCCACCAGTGTCCGCCCGCCATGAGCGGTGACCGATGCGAGTTCCTGAATGGCCAACGCCTCGTCATCATTAATACAGTTATCTAAACAGCCAAACGGATCTTGGATGAGTTGCTGCTGCATAGAAGCATCGACTTTGCTATGCATGATTTCCGAAGAATAATCTGGCTCATGGCCACGCCAACAGCAAGAACAGTCATTGAGGACATGTTCATGCATAAGCGTGACCCCAATCTCGGCAGTGGAGACCGGGCCTAGTACTGTCATAGCCGTCGATTCCGACATCATCTTGCTCCTCAGTGGGTTGTACCGATACGAGTGAATACTCGGGTATTCAACCAGATTGCAATCAAGATGATCGCCCCGGTGACAATTTGCGTGAAGAATGGAGACACATGCGACAGAATCAGACCGTTACCAATTACGACGATGGTCAGTGCTCCGAGCACGGTGCCAGCTACAGACCCACGACCGCCCATCAAAGAAGTGCCGCCCAGAACCACAGCTGCGATGACTTCGAGTTCGAATGCAACACCGGCATTTGAACTACCACTGGCCAGACGTGCTGCAAAGATTGCGCCGGCAAAAGCTGCAGCCACTCCGGCTAGAACATAAACCATGATAATCACGCGCTTTGTGGAGATACCCGCGCGGCGCGCCGATTCTGTATCTGCACCAATTCCGATCACGTGACGCCCAAAAGTTGTCTGTGAGAGCGTCACCAGACCAGCTACAACCACAACTATTGCCAGGATAGCTGGAATCGGCACACCCATGAACCAGCCACGGCCAAGCGCTATGAAACCTGAATCTCGATCGATCGGGATTGAAAAGCCTTCGGTCATCAATAGTGCGATGCCACGGAAAATCGACAGACCGGCGAGGGTGACAATAAACGGTGGAATTTTCTCGTATGCAATAAACCAGCCCTGCATCAGACCGATCAATGCGCCCACACTCAGTACCATTAACACTGCCACCGGCCAAGGCGTTCCCTGCGCTATGATAATTGCTACCAGCGCATTAGAAAGTGCGAGCGTCGAACCAACTGACAAATCGATCCCACCAGTGGTGATCACGAATGTCATCGCCACCGCCACGATCACTAAAGGGGCCGATTGGCGAAGCAGGTTTAGAAGATTGTTGCTAGTGAGAAAGGCGTCCGTCGATACTGAAAAACCGACAACGCAGACCATCAGAAAAACAGCGATGCTCGATACCTGCGCATTTTGGGCCAAAAACTCCGTCAGCCCAACGCCCTTATTTTTGCTTTGTGTTTGAATGCGCATGCTCTCCAACAATCAGATGGACCAGATCTTCCAGATCAGTCTCGTTTATGTTTCGTTCGGCCACTTTCGTGCCCTCATACATAACCGCGATGCGGTCACAAACGCGAAATAGGTCCTGCAATCGATGCGTTATCAGAATAATAGAAACTCCCGTTTCCTTTAAACGATTGATCAGGTCCAACACGGCGGTGACCTCGGCGACTGCAAGGGCCGATGTCGGTTCGTCCATTATCAGCACATCAGGGTTAAATGCGGCGGCGCGAGCGATGGCGATGGCTTGACGCTGACCTCCCGATAGCATCGCAACCTTAGAATTTATGTTTGGAATGCGGATTTGCAGTTTATCCAGCATCTCCTGTGCGCTCTTTCGCATCTCGCTCTTATCCAGGAAACCCAGAAATGCAGGCATTCTGAGAAGCTCCCGCCCCAGAAAAAGATTGCCCGGAATGTCAATCGTGTCGCAAAGACTTAAGTCTTGATAGACCATCTCGATCCGATGCTCTCGGGCATCATTCGGCGTCTCGAACCGGACCTCGCGACCATCGATCTTCATCTCGCCTTCATCCGGCACATATGCTCCAGACAACATTTTGGTAAAGGTTGATTTTCCGGCCGCGTTGTCGCCCACAAGACCCAGGCACTCACCTGGATAGATATCCAGATCAACACCGCGCAGGGCTTCAACCGCGCCAAAACGTTTTTTTATTCCCCGCACTGAAATGCGCGGTTGCGAGACCACTACTTGAAAACCTCGCGGTAAGGATCAACGTTCTCCGTTGTGACGATGGTGACTGGAACGGCAACGTCATATTCAACCACCTCACCCGCGATTGATCTGAGAACAGAGTTTACCGCGGCAGCGCCCATACCTGCCGGATCCTGCTGAATGACGGCAGTAACATATCCAGCATCAATTCCGGCAATCACTTCACCAGTCAGATCCCAACCAATAACTTTGATGTCACCGGTACGTCCTTGACTTTCAACGGCAGCAATCGCACCTACAAGAGCCGGCTCACCAGTCGCATAGATCACATCAATTCCAGGGTTCGCTGTTATCAAATTCTCGGCAGCCTTTAGAGCATTTTCCTGCACGTTGCGACCATCGACTACACCCACAGTCGTAATGCGTGCATCGCCTGAGATCCCGTCTTCAAAACCTTTCTGACGGACATTTTGAATGAACGAATTGAGCGCACCGACGACGCCAAGCTGCACGCTCTCGGAACCGCTGTCATCAAGGTAACCCATAAGATGAACCGCCATCGACTGACCAGCAAGTTCGTTATCGACACCGACTTGAGCGATCTGTGGGCCCTCTGGCAAGACTGCATCAACGGCAGCAACCGGAATTCCCGCAGCGTCGGCATCTACGACGCTTGGCATAACGCCGTTTACGTCAATCGCCACAACCACGAGTCCATCCACGCCTCCAGCGATGTAGGTTTCGATAGCATCTGCCTGCTTGGCCGGGTCGTTGTTTGCATTAAAAATTAATAACTCTGCCCCCGCAGCATCCGCTGCCGCCTGCGCGCCTGCATTCATTTGTGTGAAAAAGAGGGCCTGTTGATTGATCTGGACGAGTCCAATTTTGAGTCCGTCCGCAAGCACTGAAGTACTTGCGAATGCAACAGTGATTGCAAGCACTGTTGATCGTAACGCTTGACGTAAATTCACATTTTCTCTCCTGTTGAAAAGGTTACGCTTCTTGTTCTCAACCTTTTTCAATTGAGGGCGCACTGCCCTGGATGTCGTGCTGCCCTGCCCATGCAGTCATGCGCTGCCAGATTGTGGCGTAATCTTTCCAATCCACGAAAGAGGGCGGTGCCCAGTGCGGGCCACAATCGGAAGCAAATGCAACGCTGCGCCCCTTGCCATGAGTGCCGATCGCGATCAGCGGATCGTCCCCTACGGACACGACGACCTCGCCGTCCGGCTTTGCTGTCAGCCGATTGTATCCGAGCAGATCCGGCCAGACACCTTCGATCCCGGCAACGAGGGGATGATTGGCATCGATCACTTGCGGCGTAACGCCCTGGGGACATTCCACACGATCATCACCTGTTTCGAGGGTTACCGGTAAAGCCGTCTCGATCGCCGTGCCGCGATACTGTGCCTTGGCGTCGATCCCCTGGAATGTCATATAGCCGCCGATCATGATGAAACCGCCGCCGTTTTCGACATACTGACGGATTGTTTCCAGCCGGTTTGGCAAAGATTTGGAGCGCCCAAATGTATCGGGGTGCAAGAGCAGCGTATTGGCACCGACATCGCTCAGGATCACGCAGTCATATTCAGCCAGGTCTGTCGTCTCGAACGGAAAGTCTCGGGCGGCGACATGGGCGGGCTGGTAGGTAACTTCCCACCCCCCTGCCTCAAGGGCTTCGCGCAGCCATTTCACGCCCTCAGCGTATTCCGTGGTTGTGAAGCTATCGAAGCCTTTTTGGTGAATCGAATGAACGGTCCAGGATTCGCCTGCGATCAGAACGCGAGGTTGGTTTGCCATGCTAGGTAATCTCCGTTTTCTATTTGTCTGGATTTGCGAGGCGCGTCAGCGCATCGACGAAAGCATACAGGGTCCGGTCGCAGTCCAACTGCAGCTCCCCCGATATTAGGGTGGTGGCGATCGCAAAAGAGCTTAAGATATGTCTCATATTTATGTTCAAGCTCCTATCTTGATCATGATCTTACCTACTCGCCTTGCATTAGAGCCATATAATTTGTAATGGAGTATAGGATACTCATTAATAGTTATGTACCAATCTGTGTTCTCGCCATTTTTGATTCGGAGTAGTTTTCCATGTTTACAAAAACATTTATCACTGTATCACTTGCAGCTAGCGCCCTTGTAAGCACCTCTGCCTTTGCGCTTGAAGAAGTAGACCTAATAATTATAAATGCGACTGTGCTTACTATGGATAAAGACAGGACTGTTTTTGAACAAGGTCTCGTTGCTGTTAAAGGCAAGCAAATCATTGCCGTTACTGATGGTAAAGATGTAGAAAACTATCAAGCAAGAACAACCATTGATGCCGAGGGTGATATCGTCATGCCTGGACTAATCAATACCCATACTCACGTTTCTATGACGGTATTTCGCTCATTAGCCGATGATGTTCCAGATCGCCTGCACCGTTACATATTCCCATTAGAAAGCAAGTTAGTGTCGCGTGAAATGGTTCGTATCGGCGCACAATTAGGTAATGTTGAAATGCTAAAAGGTGGCGTAACAACATACGCTGACATGTATTATTTTGAAGACGAAGTGGCAAAAACGGTCGATAAGATTGGCATGCGTGCGGTATTAGGTGAATCGGTTATTCAATTCCCGGTTGCTGACGCGGCAAATGCCGACGAAGGTATTCAGTATGCACTGAACTTCATTGAAGAATATAAAGATCATCCACGTATTACGCCTGCTTTTGCTCCCCATGCTCCTTATACAAATAGCACTGAGATTCTTCAAAAAGTCACCGAGCTCTCCTTACAACACAATGTCCCTGTCATGATTCACTTGGCTGAATCAGACCGTGAAATTGAAGTGATTGCAGAGCGAAGCGGTGGCAAATCGCCTGTTGCCTACATGGCGGATATTGGCGCACTTACACCTCAGCTTGTCGCCGCACATGCAATTGAGGTCGACGATAATGATATCGCGTTATTGAAAAAACATGACGTCGGTATTGCCCATAATATGAGTGCAAATATTAAATCCGCGAAGGGCGTTTCACCGGCGATGAAAATGCAACAACAAGGTCTTCGCATTGGTCTAGGTACTGATGGACCGATGTCAGGTAACACGCTAAGCACTATCGATGAATTCAACCAAGTTGCAAAAGTACATAAGTTAGTCAATAAAGACCGCGCGGCTATGCCTCCGTTAAGAGTAATCGAAATGGCGACCATCGGTGCAGCACGCGCACTGCATATGGAAGATAGCATTGGCTCTTTGGAAAAAGGCAAGCTTGCAGATATTATCGTGATTGATACTAAGGCACCTAATATGGTGCCTGTTTACAATCCGTATTCGGCATTAGTTTATTCTGCCTATGCAACCAATGTTAAGCACACAATTGTTGATGGTAATTTGTTGATGGAAGATCGTAATATGCTAACGGTTGATGAAACTGCTATTCGAGAAGAAGCGTTAGTATTTGCGGACAAAGTACGCAAAACGGTTATCGAAAGTGGTGAAATAATTCAGTAATTTGTATCAAAAGCCATGAATACACCGCGGTTTAAGGTTTCCTCTTTGCGGTGTATGGTGGAGCGCAATGACTACCTCGATCCAGGAGAGTTGCCAAATGACCAAGCGACCTCAGTTCTCTTCGCCGCTTACCCGCCGAACCGCCCTTGCACGACTCGCGGGCTTCGGCATAGCTGGCGCGCTTTCTAGTCTTGCATCCATTGCCAGTCATGCCGCTTCGGTCACGCCGGGCAAAGATGCGGTGTTGCTCGTTATCGACCTCCAGAATTGTTTTCTACCCGGCGGAACCCTCCCCGTAGAAAGCGGCAACGAAATCATTCCGGTCATCAACCAACTGGGTAAGAAGTTCCCAAATGTTATCTTCACTCAGGATTGGCATACAGAGGGCCATACGTCCTTTGCCTCTAGCCACAAAGGGAAAAAGCCGTACGAGACCATAACGTTGCCCTACGGCGAACAAGTCCTGTGGCCAGATCACTGCGTGCAAGGGTCTGATGATGCGAAACTCGCCGCGGGGCTTGATATTCCGCACGCCCAACTCATCATCCGCAAGGGATACCATAACGACGTTGATAGTTATTCCGCGTTCGAGGCGGCTGACAAGAAAACCAAGACCGGACTGACCGGTTATTTGGTCGAACGAGGGCTAACCGACGTCTACGTATGCGGACTCGCTACTGATTTTTGCGTCAGTTGGTCGGCTATCGATGCGCGATCGGCGAAACTTCGGGTGTCAGTCATCGAGGACGCATGCCGGGGCATCGACCTAAATGGCTCAGTGGAAGCGGCATGGAAATCCATGGCTCGCGCCGGGGTGCATCGCATTCATTCTGGCGACATCACCTAACATGGCCGACAGTTTGGTTCCTTTTTCACCCCGAGCACCCCGAAAACTCTAGTCCAGAGATAGGCCAAGGTTGATATGCGTTGTGGGTACGTTTTCCAGGCACGAATTATTGGTCAGTTTTCCGTATCGAAGTATTTCTAGAGCCGCCTTATGAAGCGTGCGATTGTCCGCAACCTCGCAACATTCTTCTATCACGTATGTGAAAAAACCCTCATCAAATGCATCGTGAGCGGTCGCGAGCACGCAATCCGATGTATCGAGACCGACGATGTGCACTTCAGCTACAGAGCGCTTCTGCAGGAAGTCGCGTAGCACCGTATTTCCAATGAACGCGGATCGAGTGGTTTTCTCGACGTAGAACGCATCTTTGTGGGCAAGCGCAACGCGAATTTCTTCAACAGAGTTTATGCGGGCCGTATTCGGTTTCGGCCCTGTCCACTGCATCTGTTTGTCCCAAATGCTCCCTGTTTCTGCGTGAAATAGCGCTTCAACATAGTAGTCGTACGGAATTTGCTCAATGAGCGACGCAATCCTTTCAGGAATTTCACTGACATCGTCATTCATGAACAGAGATTGGACGTCGACCACGATTAGTGCTTTTGTCCGGCCGGTTGCAGGGACTTTAATATTGAGACTCAAGTAATTTTCCAGTTATCCAGAATTCACCGCAGAGGTGTTTGCCCGGTTCTTGCGAAACAGCACAGACGCGGCTGTGAAGCCAAAAGTAGCCATGAGCAGTAGCAAATCAATTCTCACACCACCGGGATTGTCCGGGATTACACCCAATAGGGCGAGAACGAACAGCGTCAAACCAAGCGCCGAGATAACAATGATTTCATACCCTGGAGTCGAGCGAGTCAAAACGGCCGCCAGTATTAACGGCCCCATCAAAGCTGTTCCGGCGAAACTAACGCGCGCAAGGAGTACCAGTTGATCGCTACTCAAGATCGCGAACACCAGTGCAGTGACTGCAAAGCCAACGATAGCGATCTTTGTTTGAATCATCACTATCCGCTCTCCGCCCGACAATAGGGATCGCAGTTCCGTACCTAGCGCAAAAATTTGCGAATCGGCCGATGACATGGCGGCCGCGATTAAGCCGACGGCGACAGTCGCGCCAATTACGGCCGGCTGATCGAAAAACAAGACTTTGGACAGGAATTCGGATGCTGGCAGACCGTCATATTCGATCGCACCGTACATGCCAATCACGATTGTCGGCAGGATAACTGCCATGGCAAATACGCCAAGGGCCAGAGCCATGAGGTGCGAGGTGCGAACATCTTTCAATATAAGCAGACGTGTCGCGAGTTGTGGTTGCGTAATCGGCAATAGAATCACGACGAGAAATGAAGCAACGAGAAATTGCGTACTAAATAATCCGTTAGGGCCCGGCGTAGATAGCAACTCAGGTCGGGTTTCCCGGACCGACTCAAACAAGCCGCTAACTCCACCAAACTGATGCACACATGTGTAGGCAATGATCCAGGTTACGACTAGCAACAACACACCCTGGAGAGCATCACTATAGATAATTGCCTTGAGCCCACCGATTTCGCTGTAAATAAGCATGACGACTACGATTGAAGTTGCCCAACCCCACTCTGGAAATACACTAGGAAAAACAGCATCCAGGAAGATACTAATGCCTCGAATCTGGATGGCCACATAAGGAGTAAGGAAAATAAACACGCCGATGAAATAGAGTACGCCCGCCCATTTGGTTTGGTAGCAATCTCGTAAGAAGCCCGCGATCCCTTTAAACCCTGAGTTTGCTGCACGACGTCTAAGTTTGGATGCGTACCAAAGCACTACGAAAGCTACAGCTGCATCCGAGACGCCGAGAAAAATCCACGCACCGACGCCGTGCGTGCGGAAAAAATCGGGCATTCCCATTAGGGTGAATGTGCTGAAAAGTGTTGCGCCGAACGTCAGGAAACCGAGAATGGCGCCAACGTTTGAGCCAGCCAGTACATAGTCATTGGCAGAACTGGTCTTGCGGCGCGCTACCAGAGTTGCAAAGACTAAAAGCACCAAATACATGCCACCAATGACGCTCAACCAGACGGTCATTGGTCGTCCTCAGATCGCGGAGCACCATCTGGATGGACTAATACGCCCACTAACGTCAGAATCAGCATGGCAAATGCGATAAGGATCCCGGTCCAGAGAGTGCGCGGCAAATTGCCGAACAATGGTTCAGTGATTCCTGGCGGAATCACCAGGGGCGTGAAACTGAGAATCGACAACGCGACGAAGACCAGACAGCAGAGCCGCCAGTACAATCGCCTCGTACTCCGTTTCATTGAACCGCCTGTGACAAGCGATACCTACCGCAATCCGTCTTCACCAATTACCTCTTCGGTAGTGAGCCCGCCGATGCGCGGTAGCGGACGACCAGAATCCGTTACAACCACAGCGACAACTATCTCGTTACGCCGCGGCGCGTCGGACACACGTACCTCCATCGCATCAAAATGGCTGCGTACAAACGCTGCATCCTTGTGACCCAGGGGCACATCAATTTGTGTGCCCGGCCCTCCCATCTTTTTCGACGAGGGCACCAGTGAGGCCCCTTTCTGGACAGCTTTTCGCAATGGCTTTCCAAGGCGCGGGTGCAGAATTGCAGCAGCATGCTCCAGCTCCCCGCTTTCGCCGACGATAGCCGCCTTACCAAAGCTCTCCACCGCCTCGGCTTTGATACCGAGTGCTCTGACAGCACGCTCTCCAAGCAAACTGCCCAGCTCTTCCCCAACTCGCATCAAGTCTTCGAGGTCCTCCTGATAGCGGTCGGCATACGGATTCTCAATGACGGCCAATGCAGCACTTCGCCGCGTTGGTGGGTCGATATCCTTGCCAATTTCAATTCGAGTCTCTTCTACAATGGTGACCAATTTGCGAATTCTAGTAGTGTTCATTTCAATTCAAACGCCTCTCGTATTTCTAATCAATTAGAAAGCACTCATACAGATTTAATGGCTTTCAGCACTCGATCAGGTGTTGCTGGAACCTTTCGTATGCGAGCACCTGTCGCATGGTAAATGGCGTTCAAAATCGCCGGTGCGGTTGGAACCATCACATGCTCACCCAGACCTTTAGCGCCGAAGGGTCCATGTGAATCAGGCTCCTCAATAATTATCGTTTCGACATCGGGCACATCGCCAATTGTAGGAATTAGATAATCGTGCAGGTTTTCCGATACGCCAGGAATAAATTCCTCCATCAACGCCATGCCAATTCCCTGTGCGACGCCGCCTTCCACCTGGCCCTCAATGAGGACCGGATTGATGGCACGACCGACATCGTGCGCCGCGACTACGTTACGAACTTTGACGGTTCCGATTCCTGTGTCGACTTCCACTTCGACCAAATGAGCGCCATAACCGAATTGTGCGTACGGGGCACCCTGCCCGTTTTCGTCTAGCGGTGAAGTCGGGGGGTCGTATGTCCCCTCTGCTGTGAATACGAAACCGTTATCGTCCACGAGTAATTCGGATAGATGCAATTCGTTATCTGCGCCGGCGTATTTTGCTGTGATCTGGTGTTTCTCGAAAACCAGTTCGGCGTTATCAGGAGCGCCCGCAGCTAGCAGGATCTGTCGCCGTAATTCTATACCGGCGAGGTACGCCGCTTTGCCGGACACGAAAGTCTGACGCGACGCCGACGTCTTGCCCGCGTCAGGAGTGCGATAGGTGTCCCCCTGAACCAGTTCGAAAAGTGCGATGTCGATCCCGGCGGCGTCCGCACAGATCTGCGTAATTACTGTATTGGAACCTTGTCCGATGTCCGCAGCCCCCTGGAATAGAACAACCCGCCCATCGCGCCGAATCCCAACCCTGATCGTAGATGGATTAGGCATACTCGTGTTACCGCAGCCGTACCATACTCCCGCAACACCAACGCCGCGGCGGCAGCTGGCTATATTCTCTTCGTTGAATGTTGCAGATGCGGCACACAGGCGATCCCAATGAGGTTTCAAGGCCAGCAGACACTTCTTGAATCCCACACCTGACTCGAAAACCTGCCCTGTGCCGGTAGCCATTCCATCTTCCAGTGCGTTTTGAACGCGAAACTCAAGGCGGTCAATGCCAAGCTGCTCTGCGAGTTCATCAAAAAGTGATTCCTGGGCAATCGCAGACTGTGGCACTCCGAAGCCGCGGAAGGCGCCCGAGGGCGGACAGTGGGTATGTACAGCCAATGAGCGTGCATCGTAAGCAGGAATAAAATAAGGGCCAGATGCATGTACGGGTACTCGATCCGCCACCGTCGGGCCCCAGGACGCATAGGCGCCAGTATTGAAGACGGCCTCAAACTGCATCGCGGACAACTTTCCGTCTTTTTTCGCAGCTACTTTGCACCTGATATTGCTCGGATGACGCTTCGTTGTACTTTTTATTGACTCAGGTCGTGAATAGGTCATGAACACCGGTTGCTTCAGGTGCCAGGCAGCGAGTGCGATATAGGGTTGGATGGAAAGATCGAGCTTACTGCCAAAACCACCGCCTACCGCGGTTGTGATTATTCGAACGTCTTCCTGATCCAGCCCCAGCACTTGAGCAATCGAATCTCGGTCCATGTAAGCCGCCTGAGTACAAGCCTGTATCTCAATGCGATCCTGCACCCGTCGCGCGAACCCCGCCTCAGGTTCAATATACGCGTGTTCGACAAATCCGGTTTCAAACTCGCCTTCGGCAATTACATCTGATTCCGCGAAACCACTATCAAGTTGGCCGCGCGTAACCAGTCCTCCGGTAAGAATATTTCCGTCCCGCGCAGAATGAAGCAGCGGCGCCCCATCCGCCCGTGCTTCAGTGGGGCTGAGGACCGCTTCGAGTTCTGACCATGTGACTGGAAAGTCTTTCAGATCCAGATTGGCGACAGCTTCTGCCTGCCCGACGACTGCAGCAACAGCTTCGCCACGAAATCGCGTTTCTTCTTCTGCAAACACCGGTTGATCACGGAAACTTGGTATCACGCCAAAGCGGTTTTCACCCGGAATATCTGACGCGGTAAACACCCTTGTGACCCCAGGATAATTTTTTGAGTACGCATCAAGATCACCGAACGTAAACCTGGCGCGGGGGAACGGTGAGCGAATCACCCGTAGCAGCAACGAATCTTCAGGCACTTCGTCCGATCCGAAAACATCGGTACCACTTACCTTAGGCACACCATCAACACGTTGGATCCGGGCACCAATTGAGCGACCCTTTTCTGCAATGACCTCGGGCTCGGCGAAATTGGATGCTGCCACCACAGCCGCGATAATCTTTCGGTACCCTGTGCATCGACACAATACGCCACCGAGCGCGTCCTCGACCTCCTGTTCTGACGGCGTCGGATTACGATTCAGAAGTGCGGTTGCCGATACCAGCATGCCAGGAATGCAGATTCCGCATTGTGCTGCGCCATGATGCAAAAAAGACTTTTGTAATCGACTGAGGGTCCCATCCTGCTCCTGCAGACCTTCCACGGTAGTCACCGTGCGTCCGGCCAATCGCCCAACAGGTACCATGCAGGCACAGACTGCACGGCCATCGAGAATCACCGTGCAGGAACCACAGTCACCCGCGTTGCAACCAATCTTCGTACCGATCAGGCCCAGGTGCTCGCGCAATACAGAGGCCAACCTGTCGACTGGTTTCGCCGTCACAGAAACGGGATTATCATTGACCCGAAACTCGACAGTGACATTTGATCGTTTCGACATGGGTCAGAAACTGCTCAGGCAATCGGCCAAAGCGCGTCGAACGAGCTCTTCAGCTGCATCCAAACGATAGCCGGCACTTGCTCGAACATCGTCGATCGGTGACAAAAGCGACAGCTGTTGCCGTTCAATAAACGAGGATAGATCGATAGAGGCCGGCTGACCCAGCAACGCTTTCTCGAGACTCAACAACCTTTGTGCGACGCCAGAACAGGATCCAACTGCAACACGAGCCTCCTGTATTTCGCCCGACGTGGAAACACTTACTAGTGTCGAAACCATAACAATCGAAATGACAAGATATTTCCTGGCGCCCAGTTTCAGAAACCGCGATCGGGCAGCATCCCGATCGCATGGAATTATGATGGCCGTCATCAGTTCATCGGCTTTAAGCGCGGTTTGACGGTTGCCGTGGATGAACGCCGACAAAGGGATTTCACGGACACCCTTTTTTGAACTCAACTCTACGCTGGCATCAAGGGTCAGGAGGGGCGGCACACCGTCGGCTGCCGGTGACGCGTTGCAGAGGTTGCCGGCGAGCGTACCGGCATTCTGAATCTGCTCACCACCTACCTCGCGAGCAGCTTCTTTGAGGCCATCGAAGGCAGTCGGAAAATCTGCTTCGATGACATCTGTCCACGTCGCCGATGCCCCAATCCGCCAGTGTTTGTCCGTTCGCGAAATACCAGCTAGCGAATCTACCTGACTGATATCCAGTACATTGTCTCGTACTACCGCATCGACATGCGCTGGATAAAAATCCGTTCCACCTGCCAACACCCGCCATTCGCCCGTGGCGATCAGGTCGAGCACGTCGTCCAGCGTGCTCGGAATTGCGTATCCAGACATGTCTGGCATGCTAGCATAGTGTTGTTAGTGAGCATATAAACCGCCGTCGCCGTTTCGGCCTCCTTTGTGCTTGGATTCGCGAACAGGAAAACGTTTTCCACACAGGGGACAAGCGAAAATCGACACGGTCCAATCGCGGTTGTGCGTTACTCGTATATTCGTTAGTCTACCAATGAGATGTTTGCGGCTTACCCGATCCAGCATTTCGTTCATCCCGCCGATAGGAGAAACCGATGGCCCTGCTGCCAGAAGTGCAAAGCCACTACGGAAGACTCAAACTTTTGATCAATGGCGAATGGGTCGAGTCCAACTCGAACGACATCCAGCAGACGACCAATCCCGCGACCGGTGAGGTTATTGCCGACTTTCCTCTGGCAACACACGAAGAAGGTGAACAGGCCGTTGCAGCGGCAGCCGCCGCATTTCATACCTGGAAGAACGTGTGTCTCCGAGACCGGGCGCGGATGTTATTCGACTTGCGAGCCAGATTGGAAGAGCGGTTCGACGAACTTTGCCGGATACTCTCCCAGGATCATGGGCGCACGATAAATGAGTCCAGAGGATCGATGCGCCGCGTAATTGAAAACGTGGAGTCAGCCTGCTCGGCAACTTACGGCCTGGTAAAGATGAATGAATACGTTGATGAGCTTGCCGGCGGCATCGATCAATCTTTGCTCTGGGAGCCATGTGGCCCGTTTCTTATCGTAACGCCGGGCAATATACCGATGCATGCCTGGTCATCATTTGTCCCCTATGCAATAGGCGCAGGTTGCACAGTAGTGGTCTCCCCAAGTCATCATGCTCCCGTGGCCGCGGACGCCATAACGCGCGTTGCACAGGAAGTATTTCCACCTGGCGTCATCAATTTCATTCACGGCGACACGCCACTAAAACAGATGATGCTACGCCGACCTGAGATTAAGGGAATTGGATTTATTGGCTCTTCTGCAGTCGGACGGGAGCTGCATCGCGTGTGTGGCGAACTCGGCAAGCCGAGTTCATTGAATGGCAACGGTAAGAACCACGTGATCATCATGCCCGATGCAGATCTCGATGAAACAGCTAAATTACTTGTTAGTTCGTGCTTCGCTATGGGTGGTCAACGATGCCTCGGCTCCGACAATATCGTTATCGTTGGTGACCGGCACGATGAATTGAAAGAAAAGCTGGTGGCGGCCGCCGATTTGAAGCTTGGATACGGACTGGACGAATCGACAATGTTGGGCCCTATGTGCACGCTTGACGGAAAAGAAAAGGTGCTCGACTGGATCGACCGCGCCCTGAATGAGGGTGCCAGGATCGTGAAGGACGGCCGCAGCGCCAAGATCGCAGGCTACGAAGGGGGCTACTTTCTCGGGCCTACGATTCTCGAAAACTGCGACCCGAGCATGGCGACCGCAACAGAAGAATCCTTCGGTCCGGTTGCAGCGCTCATGCGCGCAAGCAGCATCGACGAAGTGCTCGAATGGATTAACGGACAGGACGAACATGGTCATTCCGCGTGTATATTCACTCAGTCTGGCAAGATCGCGCGAAATTTTGTTCGCGAAGCCGAAGTCGGTAACGTCGGTATCAATGTTGCCATACCTCAGCCGTTTGCCTTTTTTCCACTCGGATCGAAAAAGCAGTCGTTCCTGGGAACTGCCAAATCGCGCATGAGTTCAATGCGATTGTTTCTCGACGAGAAGACCGTCACTACACGCTGGAGTTAACACGGGCGAAAAACACCCAGGCTAATCTTCGATAATAGGCAGTACGCTCGCCGGCGGCGTG